>Ga0154717_1038_pt1 | contig 36582 bp, 38 predicted proteins | sample Rifle2008BG16ft_FD_105725 | JGI IMG/M metagenome (GOLD analysis project Ga0154717, IMG submission 105725) | Betaproteobacteria bacterium RBG_16_64_18
CGGGCGCTGAAACTGATCGAGGTCGAATACGAGCGGCTGCCGGTGCTGACCGACGCCATGGAAGCCATCAAGGAAGGCGCGCCGCTGATCCACGAGAAATACAAGAGCAACATCTGCACCACCGTCGACTTCAATTTCGGCGACGTGGAGACGGCATTCAAGGAATCGCATTACGTGCGTGAAGAGACTTTCGTCGGCAACAACGTCTTCCAGTCGCCGCTCGAGCCGCACGCCTCGATTTCAACCTGGAGTCACGACGGGAACCTGACGCTGTACACCTCGACGCAGGTGCCGCCCTACGTCCAGTACATGATGGCGCACCTTCTGCACATACCGCTCGGGAAGATCCGCGTCATCCGTCCGGCCGTCGGCGGTGGCTTCGGGACCAAGGCGGCCACCACGCCGCTGGATATCTGCTCGGCGTTGCTGAGCCGCGCATGCGGGCGGCCCGTCAAGATGGTCTACTCGCGCGAAGAGATGTTCCAGTATGGGCGCGGCCGCCACAAGCAGCACATGAAGATCAAGCTCGGAGTGGATCGCGAAGGAAAGATCAAGGCGGTCAAGAGCGAAGTCCATCTCGACGGCGGCGCTTACACCTCGTTCGGGGTGGCCACGGCCTACTACGCCGGCAGCATGATTCCCACGCTGTACAAGATCCCCAATTACCGCTACGACGGCTACAGGGTGATGACCAACAAGCCGGCGTGCGGCGCGATGCGCGGGCACGGTGTTCCGCAGCCGCGTTTTGCCTTCGAATGCCTGCTCAGCATGGCAGCGGACGATCTGGGCATCGATCCCATCGAGATCCGCCGCCGCAACGCGATGACGCCGAACACCATGACCGTCAACGATCTGGACATCGGCAGCTGCGAATTTTCCGCGACCCTGGATGCGGTTGCCGGCAAATCGGCATGGAAAGACAAGTACGGCAAGCTCCCCAGGGGCAAAGGCATAGGCATCGGCTGCGGCGGGTTTGTTTCCGGGGCGGGCTACTGCATCTACCGCGGCCAGGTCCAGCTCTCCCACGAGAAGGGGCGCGAGCCTTTCCAGAAGAAGTCGATCTTTCCCCACGCGAACGCCGTGGTGAGGGTGACCGAGGACGGCGAGGCGGCCGTGCTGATGATCGGCGCGGCGGAAATCGGCCAGGGCAGCGACACGGTGCTCGTGCAGATGTGCGCGCAGTCTCTGGGCATTCCTGCCTCGCGCATGCGCATGCAGAGCGCGGACAGCGAGATCTCGCCGCTCGACCTGGGAGCCTACTCGTCGCGCGTCACCTTCATGGCCGGGCACGCGGTGTCCCGTGCCGGCGCGATGGTGCTGGAGAAAATGAAGCCGTACGCGGCAGCGTTGCTCGGCTGCGCCGCCTCCGAGGTGGAAGCCCGCGACGGAACTGTGTTTGTGCGCGGCGATGCTTCCCGCAGCGTGCTTTGGGCAGAAGTGGCGCGGAAGTGCTTCAATGCGGACGGTCCGCTGGTCGGGACCGGGTGGTACAAGCCCCCTGAAGGGCTCGGCGGCGACTACAAAGGCGCGACCGTGGGGACCAGCCCTGCCTACTCGTTCGGAAGCTCGGTGTGCGAGGTGAGCGTCGACCTGGAGACAGGCAAGGTCAAGATCGACAAATTCACCGACTACCACGACTGCGGTACACCCATCAATCCGCAGGGGGTGCACGGCCAGGTCGAGGGCGCCATTGTCATGGGGGCCGGCGAGACCGTCATGGAAGGCGTGGCGTTCGGCGATGACGGCCAGCTTCTCAATCCGAATCTGCATGGGTACCTGATCATGACCATCAAGGACGCGCCGGAAATTTTCAGCGGCGTGGTCGATTCCTACGAGCCGCGCGGTCCTTTCGGGGCCAAGGAGATCGGTGAAGGCAGTACGTTGCCGGTGCTCGGCGCGGTCGCCCACGCCATCGCCAACGCGACCGGTGTATGGATCAAGGATCTGCCGATCACGCCGGAGAAGATCGTCAACGCAATCCGGCAGAAGAAAGCGGCTGATGCGGCGCGGCGGGAACGTCGGGATGAACCGGTTACGGCCAAATAGAGGTCCGAAGCCTCCTGTGCTTCGGCGGGCGAGGGCGGGCCGGTCGGTCGATCCCTGACGCGCAGCGCCTACGCCGACCGAGCCGGAACCGGCCTGCTCGATTTTGCTTTTCATGATCTCCCGATATTGGGAAGTTGGAACTTCCGACTTCCCAATATCGGGAGATCAATATGTACCCAAGATCTTCGCCAGATCTGTCAACACTTGAGCCGTAAGGGCCTAAAGCGAGTCGATATGCGCGGCCATCTTCCTGCGGGTGGCCGCATCGGGCAGCGCACCGGTCGCCGCGGCCAGGTTGTCGTCCACATGCTTCACGTTGCGCGTGCCGGGTATGGCGCAGGTCACCGCCGGGTGCGCGAGGATCCACTTGAGAAAGAACTGGGCCCAGCTCGCGCAGCCGATTTCGGCCGCCCAGCCCGGAAGCGGCCTGTCCGCGGCGCGGCGGAACAGCGCCGCGCCGGCGAACGGCCGGTTGACGATCACCGCGATGCGGGCGTCGGCCGCCACGCCGAGCAGGCGCCGGTCCGCGGCGCGTTCGGCGAGCGAATAGTTGAGCTGGACGAAATCGATGCCGCCGGCGCGCACCACGCGCTCCAGCTCCGCATAGGCGCCCTCGTGGTAGTGGGTGACCCCGATGTAGCGCACGCGGCCGGCGGTCTTCCAGTCGCGCAGCGTGGCGAGATGGGTTTTCGCATCGAGCAGGTTGTGCACCTGCATCAGATCGAGCGGCCCCTTGAGCGCAACGCGCAGGCGCGCGATCGACTGCTCCATCTGCCGGATGCCGGCCTCGCGGCCGCTGGTCCACACCTTGGTGGCGAGGAACAGGCGCTTGTGCACGCCCAGCCCGGCGGCAAGGTCGCCGAGCACCGGCTCGGACGAGCCATACATGGGCGAGCTGTCCACGACGGCGCCGCCGAGCTCGACGAAGCGCGAGAGGGCCGCGCGCGCCTGCGCAAGTTCCTCGGCCTGTCCGGCCACATCGAACACCTGCCAGGTACCCAGGCCCACCGCCGCCAGCAGTTCGCCGGATGCGGGGATCGGGCGCCGGAGAAATCCGGCTGCGCGGCTAGCGCTCATGCACATGGCGAGCGGCGCGCCGGCGAGCAGCCTGAGCGTTTCGCGCCGTGTTATGCGGGTGCGTGGGACCTGCGGGCCGGACAAGCCGGAACAAAACGGGTTGCCTTGCTTTGGCATCTGTCACTCTCTTTCCCGAACTCATCAGTCGAGTCGCCGGTGTTCGGTGCCCGCGATGAGCTGGAACGGCCGCCAGGGCGCGTCATTGTCACGGCACATGCCGTAGCGGAACGGTGTGTTGCCGCGCCCCGGCAGGTTGAAGCGCAGGTCCTCGAACCATACGCAGGTCGAGGGGTTGCCGCGGTCGATCCGGTACAGCGCCGGATAGTCGGCGAACCAGCGGTAGAACGAGAACGAGGGCTGTCGCCAGGCTTCGCGCGCGACGCGAACCTCCTCGGGCGAACTGCCGAACCGCGGCGCGGCTATCCACCGCGCCATCGCCACCGGCGCGAAGGAGCTGGATACCCGCGCGATCAACCCGGCGTCTTCCGCTGCCGGTGCAGGCAGCGATCGGGCGAGCAGGTTCACGTCCGCGTAGCGCTGCTCGTCGCCCGCGGCCACCACGATCCGCCAGTTGAACGGCGAGACCGGGCGCTCGAGCGCCGTGACGCGCGCATCTGTCAGACCCTGCGTGCTCGCATACTCGCGGCCTGCGGCTATGGCCTGTTGGCGCAGCACGGCCTGGAATCCCACGTAGGCGACCAGTACCGCGCAGGCGGCGATCGCCGGCGCGCGCGACGACCGCCACAGGCGCGAGGCCGCGAGCCCGGCGAGGATGACGCCGCTGATGTACAGGTCGATGATGAACGTGGTGCCCAGCGCGAAGCGCGCATCGGACAGCGGCGCGAAGATCATGGTGCCGTACGAGGTGATCAGGTCGCCGGCGATGTGTATGCCCACGCCCATCGCGGTCACCGCGAAATAAGGGCGCCAGCCGCGCGGGTCGCGCCACAGGCGCGCGGCGATCCAGGCAAGCAGCAGCGCCCAGACCGGAAGCGCAACCAGCGAATGCGTCAGGCCGCGGTGGTTCAGCAGGTAGGCGATCGGGGAGCCGAGCGACAGCACGATGTCCGCGTCGGGAAATGCTGCCGCGACGGTGCCCAGCACGAGGCGGCGCGACAGGGGCAGCGTGTCGCCGCCGCGGCCGGACGTCGCGCGCGCAAGCAGCGCGCCGGAGAGGGCGTGGGTAAGCGTGTCCATTCGGGTGAATCCCGGGGCAAGAGGCCGGGCTAGTTTATCCCGACTGGCCGGCGGCGGGCGCGACCGGTTCCGGGCGATAATCACAGCCCGCGCACCGACATGTCAGCCATGCTCAGGATCTCCAGCAGCGTAAGCGTGCCGATCGGCGAAATCGAGATCAGCGGCATCCGCGCCCAGGGAGCGGGAGGCCAGAACGTCAACAAGGTTTCCAGCGCGGTGCACCTGCGCTTCGATATCGGTGCCTCGTCGCTGCCCGACCGGTACAAGGAGCAGCTGCTGGCGCTCTCCGATCAGCGCATCACCAAGGAGGGCGTGGTCGTCATCAAGTCGCAGCAGTACCGCAGCCTGGAAAAGAACCGGGAGGAGGCCTTGAGGCGACTGCAGGAACTCATTGCGCGGGTTGCCGCCACCCTGGCGCGGGCAAAACGGAAAGCCACCCGGCCCACCCGCGGTTCGCAGAAAAGGCGCCTCGAGAGCAAGACCAGAAGGGGCGGGATCAAGGCCCTCAGGGCGCGAGTCGCCGAATGACCATTCCGATCGGCCGCCAATCTGGCAATATGCGGTAGGGACGCGTCCGGTCCGGGGGTTCGTCGGCCTCGGGAGCAGGCGCTAGGTGCATCCATGCAGTCAATTCCGACGATCAACCCTATCCACCGAAGAGGTGACCAGTTGGCAAAACCGAACTATCAATACGAAAAGCGGCAGAAGGATCTCGCGAAGAAGAAAAAGCAGGAAGAGAAGCGCCTGCGCAAACTGAGCAAGAATGTCACGGAAGGCGGCACGGAACCCAAACCGGACGAGACACCGCCTCCGGCCGAGGCAGAGACCAAGTAGCCGGTTTCCGGGCTCGTTTCCGTATACGAGGACGTCCATGGCAAGAGTCATCGGCGGTATCGGCACCTCGCACGTGCCCACTATCGGTCTGGCGTTCGACCGGAAAAAACAGGACGACCCCGACTGGACGCCGCTGTTCAAGGGCTACGAGCCGGTCGCCAGGTGGCTCGCGGACAAGAAGCCGGACGTGCTGGTGTTCTTCTACAACGACCACGCCACCACGTTCTTCTTCGACCACTATCCGACTTTCGCGCTGGGCGTGAGCGCGCAGTTCCCGACCGCCGACGAGGGCATGGGGGAGCGCCCGGTGCCGCCGATCAAGGGGCATCCGGGACTCGCGCGCCACATGGCCCATTCGCTGGTGAACGATGAATTCGACATCTCGGTGTTCCAGGAACTGCCGATCGACCACGGCTGCAATTCGCCGCTGACGATGCTGTGGCCGGACGCGGTCGCCGCCGGGCAATGGCCCGGTGCGCTGGTGCCGATCGAGGTCAACGTACTCCAGCACCCGGTGCCCACGCCGCTGCGCTGCTACAAGCTGGGTCAGGCGGTGCGTCGCGCCGTGGAGTCCTACCCCGGGGACCTGAAGGTGGTCGTGGTGGGCACCGGCGGCCTGTCGCACCAGATGAACGGCGAGCGCGCCGGTTTCAACAATACCGAGTGGGACATGCAGTTTCTCGACCTGATCGAGCGCGACCCGTGCACGCTCACGGCGATGCGCCTGGCCGACTACGCGCGGCTCGGCGGCACCGAGGGCGCGGAGGTGATCATGTGGCTGGCGATGCGCGGGGCGCTCTCCGACGGCGTGAAGAAGATCCACCAGAGCTACTATCTGCCGATGACCACCGCGATGGCCGTGGCGCTGTTCGAGGAGCCTGCAGCCGCGACCCGGCCGGCGAAGCAGGGGGTGGCCGCATGAGCCCGCAGCTCGAAGGCATCGAATCCCTGCAGGGAACCTACCTCTTTGACCTGGAGCGCAGCGCCAAGGCGCTGCGGCTCAACCGCTTCCTGCACGACCTGGTCATCCCGGAGAAGCGCGCGCTGTTCAAGGCGAATCCGGAAGCGGCATTCGAGCAGGCGCGGCTCACCGAAGAGGAGCGCAAGATGGTGCGCGATCTGGACTGGCGCGCGCTGATCCGCTACGGCGCGAGCTTTTTCACGCTGGAGAAGCTGGGCCGCGTGAGCGGCGTCTCCAATCCGGCGATGGTCGCCCACATGCGCGGCGAGACGCTCGAGGAATTCCTCAAGACGCGCAACGTTCCCGGCGCGCGGTGAAGCGCATCGCCCGGGGGGACGCTCGCTTCGGCAACGATGCCGGCACTTTTCGCCCCTCATGTGCTTGTTGTCCGTGGGATGCACGGCATATACTCGGCCCTGTTTCGCTCAAGAGCGCGGGGAAAACCGATGCTGAAGATCTGGGGACGGGAGGACTCGCTCAACGTGCAGAAAGTGATGCTCTGCGTGCGGGAACTCGGTATTCCCCACGAGCAAATCAACGCCGGGCGGCACTACGGAATCATCGGCGAGCCGTGGTACCTGGCGATGAACCCGAACGGCTTCATTCCGACGATAGACGACGAAGGCTTCGTGCTGTGGGAGTCGAACGCAATCGTCAAGTACCTCTGCGCCAAGCACAGCGCGGGCAACCTGAGCCCCATCGATCCGCTCGAATATGCCGACGCAGACCGCTGGATTTCCTGGCAGGGATCGACGCTTGGGATCACCATGCGCCAGATTCTGCTCAACCTCGTGCGCACCCCGGCCGAGCGGCGCGACCATAAACTCGTCGACGAGCTGATTGCCACCACGACCAAGCATTGGAGGATCATGAACGGAAGGCTCGAGGGGCGCCACTATATGATGGGGCCGCGCTTCACCATGGTCGACATCGTCTTTGCGTCCCACGTCTACCGGTGGTTCGCCTATCCCATAGCGCGCCCGGAACTGCTGCATCTGGAGGCCTGGTACAAGCGGCTTTGCGAGCGCAAGCATTACAATCCGCACTTCACCGCCGGCGACGCCGTCTCCGGATTGCGCGCGCCTGCCGGGAGCTGACGATGCGGCGCTGCGCCCGATTCACGTTTCCGCTCTTCCTCCTACTGTCCTTCCCGATCGCTTCGTGGTCCGCAGACGGCTGGCCGTCGAGGCCGCTACGCATCGTCGTTCCCTACGCCGCGGGCGGCAACTCGGACGACATCATGCGGCCGGTTGCGCAGAAGTTGAGCGACGCGACCGGTCAGCCGGTGCTCATCGAAAACAAGCCGGGTGGAGGGACGCTGATCGGCACCGATTACGCCGCCAAGGCGCAACCGGACGGGTACACCTGGCTCTACGTGCCCGCCCCGTTCGTGGTGAACCCCAGCGTGCGGAGCAAGCTGCCCTACGACTCGTTGCGCGACTTCGCGCCCGTCACCATGGTCATGAAGAGCCCGCTCGTGCTGGTCGTGAACCCGAATGTTCCGGCGAACTCGGTAGCGCAGCTGATCGCGCTCGCCAGGTCGAAGCCCGGCGCACTGAGCTTCGGCTCAGGGCTGGCCGGCGCCGGACACCTGGCGGGCGAGTTGATGAAGAGCATGGCGGGAATCGACATGGTCCACGTAGGCTACAAGGGCAGCAGCCCGGCGATGACGGACCTGATCGGCGGGCACATCCAGCTCGTGTTCTCGACCCCGTCGGAGGCGATCCCGCAGGTACGCGGCGGGAGGCTGCGCGCGCTTGCGGTCACCGCGTTGCGGCGCAGTTCCACCTTGCCCGATCTGCCGACAATCGACGAATCGGGTTTGAAAGGGTTCGACGTCTCTGTCTGGGGCGGGATTGCGGCGCCGGCGAAGACGCCGCGCGAAATCGTGGCGGAAATGCATGCGCAGCTCGTACGGATCCTCGCGCTCCCCGAGATCACGGACCGGTTCCGGGCCCTCGGGGCGGAAGCCGTGGGCGACACGCCGGAGGAATTCGGCAAGTTCCTGCGCTATCAAATCGAGTTCTGGGGAAAGGTGGTCAGGCAGGCGAAGATCAAGGTGGATTGACGGGAAGACGGCGAGTCAGTCGTTCGCTTTCCACCCGGACGACGTCCGCGTCTCGCGATGAATTTGAAACCGATATCAAGCCGAATCCGGAAGCGGCATTCGAGCAGGCGCGGCTCACCGAAGAGGAGCGCAAGATGGTGCGCGATCTGGACTGGCGCGCGCTGATCCGCTACGGCGCGAGCTTTTTCACGCTGGAGAAGCTGGGCCGCGTGAGCGGCGTCTCCAACCCGGCGATGGTCGCCCACATGCGCGGCGAGACGCTCGAGGAATTCCTCAAGACGCGCAACGTTCCCGGCGCGCGGTGAGGCGCGCGATCAGGGGGCAATCCCGTGGAGATGCCCGTCCCTATAGGCTTTCCGGGCAGATCGGGAGTGACGGGCGCAAGGTCGCGAATCGGGCGACAAGAGACGCTTAGGAAACTCAAGAATTACATTGTTGAACGGCCGGTATCTCCCGCCGAAGGAGACCTTCAACTCCGCTGAAACTAGGACCGCAGTTCGGCCACTGCGGCCGCTTGCACTGCGCCGATCAGGATATTCGAGACCGGCGGGGCGAGCGTCCGGTCCCGCAAAACGGGAATTCACACCTTAGACCGTAACCAGCCCTTCAAGCGTAGACTTCGCTGCTGGTTCGTGCGGGAAGGGTAATGAGCCAATTCCGACGTAGACATTTCCAGATTGCCGCCGCCGGCCTCGCGGCGCTCTCCATGCCGGCACTGGCGCAGCAGGAAAAGCGCGTCCGGCGGATTGGATATTTTGGTGGGGCAAGCCTCCAGCGCAACGCCGCCTATCTCGCGGCGTTTCGGGAAGGCATGGCCGATCAAGTCGGAACCGGAACAAAACACCCGGTTACCATGAACGAAGGCATCCGTGAGTGCTCCGGACCCGCAGCCGATAGTGATGTCCAATCCCGTGCCTGACGCGACCGCCGGTGGCGCAGCGGGCGCAGCCGAGCAGGCGCTATTGCGGCAGAGGAACCTCTACGCTGTCCTGTCGCAGACGAACAAGGCCATCATTCACCGCGTGGGCCGCGACGAGTTGTTCGCGGCCGTCTGCCGCATCGCGGTCGAGCAGGGCCGCTTCCGCTTCGCCTGGATCGGGTTGGTCCACGAGAACGATCCACGGTTGAAGCCGGTTGCCAGGTACGGTGAGGACGCTGGCTATATCGATCAGCTAAATCTTTCCGCGAACGGCGCGAGTGCCTCGAGGCGAGGCCTTACCGGGCGGGCACTCCTCTCTGGCAAGTACGTGATCAGCAATGACTTCCTCAACGATCGGGCAATGGCGCCGTGGCACGAGGCGGCGCGGCGCGTTGGCGTGCGTGCCATGGCCAAGTTTCCGATTCGCCAGGGAGGCGCCGTAATCGGCGCCATCAACCTTTACGCCGGCGAAGCGGGGTTCTTCACGGAAGATTTGATCGCGACGCTCGACGAGATGGCGAATGATGTCTCCTTCGGGCTCGACAACTACGTGCGCGAGGCCGCGCGCAAACAGGCCGAAGAAGCGCTGCGCGCGGCGGAAGACCTGTTCCGCGGCCTCGTCGAGCAATCGATCGCCGGCATCGACATCGTTCAGGACAATAAGTTCGCCTATGTGAATCCGCGCTTCGCCGAGATCCTCGGCTACGGATCTCCGGCGGAATTGATCGGCCGCAGCCCGCTTTCGATCGTCGCCGAGACGGACCGCAGCGTTGTCGCGGAGAACATTCGCCGGCGCATCGAAGGCGAAGTGCCGAGCCTCGCCTACAATTTCACCGCACTACGCAAAGACGGCACGACGATCGACGTCGGCGTGCACGGTGCCCGCGCAAGCTACCGCGGCCGGCCCGCGATCATCGGCCTGATGCAGGACATCTCCGAGAAAAAGCGCGCCGAGGAAAAGATCCAACACTATATCGTTCAACTCGAAAATTCATTCATGCGCACCGTGGAGATCGCCACGACGCTGAGCGAGATGCGCGACCCGTACACCGCTGGTCACGAGCGGCGCGTCGGCGCGATCGCCGCCGCGATCGGCGCCGAGCTCGGGTTCGACGCGCGCCGCGTGGAGGGCCTGCGGGTGGCCGGCCATCTGCACGACATCGGCAAGATCAGCATCCCTACCGAGATACTCTCCAAACCCGGCAAGCTCAGCGCAGCCGAGTTCATGCTGATCAAGGGACATGCGCAGGCGAGTTACGACATTCTGAAGCATGTCGAATTTCCGTGGCCGGTGGCGGACGTCGCCCTGCAACATCACGAGCGGATGGACGGCAGCGGCTATCCCCAAGGCCTGGAAGGCGAGACGATCCTGCTCGAGGCGCGAATCATGGCGGTGGCCGACGTGATCGAGGCGATGTCCTCGCACCGGCCGTACCGTCCGGGGCTCGGGATCGACAAGGCCCTCGCCGAGATCGAGCGGGGACGAGGAACCGCATATGACACGAACGTTGTCGATGCGTGCCTGCGGCTCTTCCGAGAGAAGCGCTACCAGCTGCCCGCATGAGTTGCGAAACATCCATGCCCCTGAATGTCGGCTCCAAGGTCGTTAGCGTACGTTGGCCGCCAGTGTGAACCCGCCTGTGCAAGAGCGTAGCGAAGACGAAGCGTTTTAGGCCCGCATCGACGGGTTTCGGCGAGTCAGGGCGGGCCCGAAGACGACGAGTCGGCATCAAAGATAAATGCATGAGCCGGTTTGGCAGCCCTCAACCCACGGCTTAGACCCGATTGACCATGCCGGCCGTGTCGCCGGCAAGAAATGCGCGCAGATTCGCGCACAGCAGCGGCAGGCACTGCTCCACGTACACGTCGCTCATGCCACCGACCCTCGGGGTGAGGATCACGTTCTCGAGCGACCACAGCGGGTGGTCCTCGGGGAGCGGCTCGCTCGCGTAGACATCGAGCCCCGCACCGGCGATCGCCCCGCGCCTGAGCGCATCGACGAGCGCCGGCTCGTCGACCACCCCGCCGCGGGACACGTTCACCAGGTAGGCGCCGGGCTTCATCGCGGCGAGCACCCCGGCGCCGACGAGGCGGTCGTTCTCCTTGGAATGGGGCGCCAGCACGACGAGATAATCGGCCAGCGCCACCGCTTCCTTCATTCGCGAGCGGGGGTAGATGCGCTCGAAGTGTTCCACCTCGCGTTCGGTGCGGCTGATGCCGAGCACCGTCATCCCGAACGCGCTGAAGCAGCGCGCCATGTCCCCGGCGATGGCGCCCACGCCCAGGATGGCGACGGTCTTGCGCCACAGCAGCGGCTGCTCCCAGCGCTCCCAGCGGCGATCCTGCTGGTTGCGCAGCATCTTCGGCAGACGGCGCGAGAGCGCCAGCATGTGCATCAGCGTGATCTCCGACATCTGCGGCCCGTGGATGCCGCGCGTGGTGGTGACCATGACGCGGCGGCGGTCCAGGGTCTTCAGTCTGTCGATCACGTCGGTGCCCGTAGACAGGGCCTGGATCCACACGAGGTCCGGGGCGGCGCTCACCAGAGCGTCCTCGAAGCGGCTGTCCAGTGCGACCAGCACCTGCGCGCCGGGCGCGTGCGCGAGGGCTTCTGCGCGGGTGGTCGCGGCGAGGATCGCCACGCCGGGAAACCCGGCGGCGAGCGCGCGCCGGAATCGATCCGCATGCTGATTGTAGACGAGCAGGCGTGGTGTCATTGCGGTCCAGGTTATCGGTTCGTGCGCCGCGCCGGTCTGCGGCGGGCCATAGAGTAGCAAAGTTCGGCCCGGAACTTCCGGCATTCTGCGCCGGCATCGCGGCAAAGCCGCTTTTGCCTCGAGGCGGTATGCTTCGCGTTTTCCCGCAGGTCGGGGGATTTGAATTTCAACCCTTGGAGGATTTCTCATGGCGCTTTCCATGTACCAGGCTTCCGTACCCGTATTCGTGAAAACCCTGGGCAATCTTTCGGCCATCCTGGACAAGGCCGCGAGCTTTGCCGCAGCGAAGAAGGTCGACGAGTCCGTGTTGCTCGGATTGCGGCTCGCGCCGGACATGTTCAGCCTGGCGCGCCAGGTGCAGCAGGCGACCGTCCACGCCAAGGGAGCCGCCGCGCGTCTGGCCGGACTGGAGCCGCCGGCCATCGACAGCGCCGGAGAGAGCATCGCCCAGTACAAGGCCTGCATCGACCAGGTCATCGATTTCCTCAACACGCTGAAGCCCGAGCAGATCGACGGCTCGGAAGGGCGCGACGTGACACTGAAGGTGGGCCCCAACAGCGTCGCGTTCAAGGGGCAGACCTATCTATTGCATTTCGCATTGCCGAACTTCTTCTTTCACGTCACCACGGCGTACGGCATCCTTCGCCACGGCGGCGTGGAGGTGGGCAAGAAGGATTACATCGGGCAGGTCTGATCCGGTGAAAGACGCGGCACGGGAGCGGCCCGCGGAGCAGGCACGCGCACAGCCGTCGTTCGCCGCGCTTCGCCATCGCGGCTTCCGCGCCTATTTCGTCACCTCGGCGCTGGCGATGATGGCGGACAACATCGAGCACGTGATCAGCTACTGGGTCATGTTCGAGAAATTCCACTCGCCTGCGCTGGGCGGCGTCGCGGTGCTCACCCACTGGCTGCCGTTCCTTTTCTTCTCGGTGTATTTCGGGGCTCTGGCCGACCGGTTCGACTCGCGGCGGGTGATCCAGATCGCGATGCTCATGTTCATCGCGGTATCGCTCGGGTGGGGACTGCTGTTTCTGGCCGACACGATCGAGGTCTGGCATGCGGTGGTCCTGCTCACCGTCCACGGCCTGGCGGGGGTGCTGTGGGGGCCCGCGAGCCAGTTGTTGATCCACGACATCGTGGGGCGCGAACAGTTGCAGAGCGCGGTCCGGCTCAACGCCACCAGCCGCAGCCTGGGCATCCTGTTTGGCCCCGCGGTGGGCGGCGCTCTCCTGCTGATCGCGGGACCCGCGATCGGGCTGCTGGTCAACGCGCTGATCTATATTCCTCTCATCTGGTGGCTTTGGAAGACGCCCCACGGCAGTCGCAGTCCGGTGGAAAAAGGCGCGACGGCACGCTCGGGAAGTTTCGCCGACGCGTGGAAGGTGCTGCGGGAGGTGTCGGGCAACCGCACGATCATCTCGATGATCGCGCTGGCCGGTGTCTCCTCGCTGCTGGTGGGGAACGCATTCCAGGCGCAGATGCCGGAGTTCGCGCACGACCTGGGCACCGAGAAAGCCGATTTTTCCTACACTGTGCTGCTTGCTGCCAGCGCGGCGGGCTCGCTGCTGGGCGGCCTGATCCTCGAGGCCAGAGGCTTGCTGGTCGCGCGCGCGCGGACCGCGATCGTCCTCACCATCCTGTGGTGTTTGACCATTACCGCGTTCGCGGCGGCCACCAGCTATCCGCTTGCGGTGGCCCTGATGCTCGTGGCCGGCTTCCTGAACCTAGCGTTCAGCGCGATGTCCCAGACGCTGGTGCAGCTTCACGCCCCGGAGCATCTGCGCGGGCGGGTGATCGGCCTGTACAACATGTCCAGCAACGGCCTGCGCGCCTTCAGCGGCGTCACCGTAGGGATCGTCGGCAGCCTGATCGGCATTCACTGGTCGCTGGCCCTCTCCGCGCTGGTGCTGCTGATGGCCGCCATCGCGCTGCTGTCGTTTTCTATGCGCGCGCGCTGAGAAACGGGCGCCGGGCCGGGGGCAAGGCCGTTGCGACGCGCAGGCGATTGTTGTAGATTGCCCGGCAGCTAACCGATAATCGCGTTCTACGTCCCGGGCATCTCCTGGGGAGGAAGGGCCCAGAATGGACGGAAGAATATCAATGCGCAGTCCGGGAGCCAAGACACATCTACGCCGTATGCGCCGGCCCGCCTGCATCGTCGGCTCATGATCGTCGCGGCAATCGATATCGGCGGCACCTTCACCGACCTGATGGCGTTCGACGAGCGCAGCGGCCGCTTCGTCCAGGCGAAAAGCCTCACCACCCCGGCGCAGTTGGTGCAGGGCATCATCGATTGCGTGCGCAAGAGCGGCCTCGAATCCTCCGACATCGCCGAGCTGATCCACGGCTCGACCATCGCCATCAACACGCTGATCGAGAGAAAAGGCGCGGCGACCGGCCTCATCGTCACCCGCGGAACGCGCGACGTATACGGCATCGGCCGCGGCAACCGGCCCGAATCCTACAACCTGTTCTTCCACCGCCACCGGCCGCTGGTGCCGCGGCACCTCACCTGCGAAGTACGCGAGCGAGCGCGCGCCTCGGGGGAGATACACGAACCGATGCAGGCGGCCGACGTGCAGGCCGCGTGCGAGAAGTTCGCCGCCGAAGGCGTGCAGGCGGTCGCGATCTGCTTTCTGCATTCCTACGTCAATCCGAGGCACGAGCGTGAGGCAGGCGAAATCGTGCGCAAGCTCATGCCCGGCGCCTACCTGTCCCTGTCGCATCAGATCCTGCGCGAGTACCGGGAATTCGAAAGGATGTCCACCACGGTGGTGAACGCCTACATCGGCCCCAAAGTAGGCGGCTATGTGCGCGGGCTGAAGGCGAGCCTTGCCGACATCGGGTTCGAAGGCGAACTCACCATGATGCGCTCGAGCGGCGGCGTCATGACTCCGGAAGTCGCCACCGAACGGCCGGTGGCGATGATGGAATCCGGCCCGGTCGGCGGCATCATCGCTTCGGCGCGGATAGGAAGCGCACTCGCATTTCGCAACGTCATCTCCTTCGACATGGGCGGCACCACCGCCAAGGCGAGCCTGATACGCGACGGCGCGCCGACCATGGCAAGCGGCTATTACGTCGGCGGCTACGCGAGCGGCCACCCGGTGATGGAGCCTGTCATCGACGTGGTGGAAGTCGGCGCCGGCGGCGGCAGCATCGCCTGGATCGACGAGGTCGGCGCGCTCAAGGTCGGGCCGCGCAGCGCCGGCGCCGATCCCGGACCCATCTGTTACCGAAGCGGAGGCACCGAGCCCACCATCACCGACGCGAATCTCGCGCTGGGGCGCCTGGATCCGGGCGATTTCCTCGGCGGCGAAATGGAGCTCGATGCGGCGAGCGCCGCGCGCGGCATCCGCGAAAAGATCGCCGCGCCGCTGCGCATGAGCGTGACGGCGGCGGCGCAGGCCATCATCGACATCGCGAGCGCGAAGATGTCGCTGGCGGTGCGCGAGGTGTCGGTGGCCAAGGGCTACGATCCGCGCGATTTCGTGCTGGTCGCCTCGGGCGGGGCCGGTCCGCTGCACACGCTGGCGATCGCCCGGGAACTGCACATCCCCACGGTGATCGTGCCGCTGTTCCCGGCCCATTTCTCGGCGCTGGGGATGCTCGCCGCCGATGAGCGTCACGACTTCATCCGCACCTGCTACGCCGATCTCGCCGCCGCGGATTTCCGGCAGATACTCTCGATCTGCCAGGAGATGGCCGACGAGGGTAATGCCGGCCTGCGCCACAAACGCGACGCCGAACAGCGCATCCATCTCGATCTGCGCTATGTTGGCCAGGAATTCACGCTGTCGGTGCCTGTAACCAGGGAACAACTCCAGGGCGCGGACCGCCCCGGCATCCGTGCGGCATTCGACCGGCTCTACGAACAGCGCTACGCCCATCATTCCCCCGCAGAGCCGGTGGAACTGGTCAATGTCCGCGTCGCCGTGATCGGCAAGCGCGCCGAAATGCAGTTTCCGCTGCTCCCCGCGGCGGGGCGCGTCACGGCCGCGCATATGGCCGAGGTCTATCTCGGCGACCCGGAGCGGCCGGTCTCCTGCCCGGTCTATCGCCGCGAGAATCTCGGCGCGGGCGCGCGCTTTGCCGGGCCGGCACTGGTGCGCGAGCACGGCACGACCACGGTGCTGTTCGAAGGCGATGGCTGCAGCGTGGCCCCGAGCGGCGAGTTGATCATTGCGGTGCGAGGCGCACGATGACGGCGGACCCGGTGACGCTGGAGGTGATCCGCAACGCGCTTCCAGCGGTCGCAAACGAGATGGCCGCCGACCTGCAGCGCACTTCCTACAACATGATGATCTACGAGGTGCGCGATTTCTGCACCGCCATGGTCAACGTCGAAGGCGAGCTGATCAGCCAGAACGTGGGCGGCGTGTCGCACTTCGTCGCCGATCTCGGGGTCATCATCACCGACGGCGTGAAACGCTACGGCCGGGACGGGTTCAAACCCGGCGACGTCATCATCACCAATCATCAGGCCGTCGCCGGACAGCATCTCAACAACGTCGTCATCTACGTCCCGTATTTCTTCGAAGGCGAGCTGTTGCTGTTCTCCATGGTGCGCGCGCACTGGATCGACATCGGCGGCACCAGCACCGGGTTCGGCGCGGGCCCCGACGTCGCCGATCCCTGGCTGGAAGGCCTGCAGCTCGACCAGATGAAGATCCACGAAGCGGGAACGGTGAACGAAACGCTCTACCGGGTGATCAAGGACAACATCCGCTTTCCCGAATCGTCCCTGGGCGACATGAATTCGCAGATCGCGGCCTGCCGTCTGGGCGTGCGCAGGATGGACGAGCTGTTCGCGAAATACGGCAAGGGAACGATCCTCGCCGCCATCGGCAAGATATTCGATGAAACCGAGATCAAATGCCGCAACGTGGTTTCGCGGCTGGCCGACGGTGTCTACGAGGCCGAATCGTTCTTCGACGACGACGGGGTCACGCCCGACGAGCCGGTGCGCATCCACGCCCGGGTGAGCGTCGCCGCGGGCGGGATGACCATCGACCTGTCGGGCTGCTCGGGCGAGCGCAAGGCGGGCATCAATTCCCGCACGCTGGCCGGCGCCCGGGTCGCGTACAAGGCGCTGACAGGGCCTCTGGACCCGGTCAACGAGGGGTCGTTTCGCGCGCTGCAGGTGGTGATTCCGGAGGGCAACATCATGATGGCGCGCTATCCCGCGCCGATGGCAGGATGGAGCATCATCGTCCCGACCGTGGTCGAGACCATCATCACCTCCCTCGCTTCCGCGATGCCGGACAAGATCCCGGCGGCACACCACGGCCTGCTCGGCGGCGCGGTGGTGTTCTTCGGCGTCAACCCGGTCACGCAACGCCGCTTCGTCGTGCAGAGCCTGGAGGGCGGCGGATGGGGCGGCAGACCGTACGAGGACGGCGAGTCCGGCACCGTATCGGTGTGCCAGGGAGACGTGCGCAACGGATCGATCGAGGGCATCGAAATGAAGTGCCCGGTGCTGGTGGAGGAACGCTCGCTGCGCCGCGACTCCGGCGGACCTGGGAAATACCGCGGCGGGCTGGCGATCGACATGCGGGTGCGAAATTTCGTCGAGGGCCGATGGAACTTCGAGCGCGCCAGGCGCCGAGGCTGCCCGGCATGGGGCCTGTGGGGTGGCAAGCCGGGCGAGACTGGCGGATACTATCTGCGCCGGGCCGGCGAAGACGGGTTTCGGTCGGTGGACGGCTCACGCAAACCCGTCGAGGCCGATTCCGAGGTCATCGTGCGCACCGGGGGCGGCGGCGGATGGGGCGATCCGCTGGAGCGCGACCCCGAGCGGGTACGCTGGGATGTCCTGGAAGAAATGATATCGATGGAAGCTGCACGCGAGCACTACGGCGTGGTGCTGGGCGACGATCTGGCACTCGACCTGGCGGCCACCATTGCACTGAGGCAGTCGCGAAAACGGCGCGGGCACGCCGCCCAGCCCGAAGAAATCTAGCGGCGGGGCGGCATCGTTCCGCGGCATCCGAGCGCAGGATTTTTTGAGGAGGAGAATATCATGCACGCGAACAGGCATCACATCGGGCCCAAGGCCATGAAGGCCATGAGCCGCGGGAGATTCGCTCTGCTGGCCGGCGCCGCGCTGGCGGCCCTGCTTCTGGTCGCTTCGCCGGCATCCGCTGCCGAAACGCTGCGAGTCGGACGCGCCGTGCCGCAGGCATTTTCTTTCGTGCCGATCGACGTCGGGATCAAATACGGCATCTTCAAGAAGCACGGGCTGGAAATCGAGTCCTCGGCTTTCGCCGGAGACGCCAAGATGCAGCAGGCCCTGGCCGCCGACAGCATCGACATTGCGCTGGGTTCCGGGCCGGCGATGGCTTTCATCGCCAAAGGGGCGCCCATCAAGGCCGTAGCTGCGTTCGCCGACCGGCCGCTGCTGCTGGTGGTGGCGGTGCGCTCGGACGGTTCGATCAAGACCGTGGCCGACCTCAAGGGCAAACGCGTGAGCGTCTCGACCGTGGGATCGCTCACCTACTGGCTGGTCAATGAATTGTCCAGGCAGCAGGGCTGGGGGCCGAGCGGCATCATCGCGACGCCGCTCGGAGGAATGAAGGGGCAGATCGCGGCGTTGAAGAGGAAGGACATCGACGGCATGGTGACCGAACTGTCCACCGCCTTTACCCTGGAGAAGCGGGGCGAAGGAAAAATCATCTACCAGTTCGGCGATCTGGTGAAGGATTTTCACATCCACGTCGTGTTTGCGACCAACAAGCTGATCGCGAGCCGTCCGGATGCGGTGCGCACTTTCCTGAAGGCTTTTTTCGAGTCCATCGGTTATATGCGGGCGCACAAGACGGACACGGTGCAGGTGGCCATGGGAGTGATGGAAGCCGACGAGGATATCGCGGGAAGGGTCTATGACGCCCTGATGCCGATGTTTCAGGCTAACGGCAAGTTCGATCCCAAGGCGCTCGCGGTGCTGAAACGCTCCTACGTCGAACTCAAGCTGCTGGACGCGGCACCGGATATGAGCAAACTCTACACCGAGGCTTATCTGAAATAGTCCCGGCGCCGGGATGCAAACCGACGACGTCGCGATCCGGGTCCGCAACGTATCGCATCGATTTGGCGAGGAGGGCGAGGCTCGCAACGTGCGTGCCCTCCTCGATACTTCGGTCGACATCCTGCGCGGGGAACTCTTGTGCTTCATCGGGCCGAGCGGCTGCGGCAAGAGCACCCTGCTCAATGTCATAGGCGGACTGCTCGCACCCAGTGCCGGGACCGCGCAAGTGGGCGGCAAACCGGTGCGCGGGCCGCTGCCCCGGGAAATCGCCTACGTGTTTCAGGAAAACGCGCTGTTTCCCTGGAGCACGGTCCTGGAGAACGTCAAGCTGGGCATGCTTTTCCAGGGCGTGCCGGCAGCGGAACGGGAGGTGCGCGCGCAGCGGGCGATCGAGGCGGTGGGCCTGTCCGAATTCGCGCATCACTACCCCGGACAGCTCTCCGGCGGCATGCGCCAGCGCGCGGCACTGGCGCGCGCGCTCAGCCTCGAGACCGCAATTCTGCTCATGGACGAACCCTTCGGCGCGCTCGACGAGCAGACGCGCATGATCCTGGGCGAGGATCTGTCGGTGCTGCTCGCGCGCACCGCCAAGACGATCGCCTTTGTCACCCACAGCCTGGGAGAAGCGGTATTCCTCGCCGACCGGGTCGCGGTGTTCACCGCCCGGCCCGGCACCATCAAGAAGATCATCAGGATCGACGAGCCGCACCCGCGCAAGCCCGAGTTCGTCACCTCGGAGAAATTCACGCGGCTGCGCAACGAACTCTACTCCCTGCTGCACGATGAGATCCGCAAGTCGGTGTCGGAATCGGCGCGGGTGGCGCGTGCCGATCCCCTGGACCGGGATTCCTTCGGGCCGGGTCCTCCATGATGAGCGCGGTGCGCCGCAGGACCGGGGATGCGATCGCCACCCGCGCGGTACAGGCCGGTTTCGTGATCGCGCTGGTCACGCTCTGGCACCTCGCGACGACGCAATGGGGCGTAAGCCATTTCCTGTTGCCGCAACCGGCGGCGGTGTTGCGGGAACTCGCCGATGTGCTGCGTTCCGGGGAATTCGTGCAGGATCTCAAGATCACGCTGCACGAAGTCGTGGTGGCCTTCGCTGCCGCGGCGCTGTCTGGAACCGTGCTCGGCTACCTGATCAGCCGCTCCGCTTATCTGGTGCGCGTGTTCGAACCGCTGTTCTCGGGGATCTATGCCATACCGGCGATACTGTTCTTTCCGGTGTATGTGCTGATCTTCGGCCTGGGACCCGCTTCCAAGATCGCCATTGGAACCACCATCAGCTTCTTCCCCGTGGTGCTCTCGACCATCGCCGGGTTCGCCCATGTGGACCGGATTCTCGTGGTGGCGGCGCGCTCGATGGGCTCCTCCGGCTACCAGATGTTCCGCTACGTGCTGCTGCCGGCGGCGTTTCCGGTCATCCTCACAGGGCTGCGCATGGGCTTCATCCTGGCGCTGCTCTCGATATTGGGCAGCGAAACGATCGCTTCGCTCGAGGGTCTGGGGCACCGCATCGTGTCGCTTGCGGAACTGATGAAGACCGAGCGCATGTTCGCGTACATCGTGTTCGCCGTGGCCATCGCCGCGCTGCTCAACGTCGCCGTGTCAGCACTCGAGGCGCTGGGAAGGAGGCGGTAGATGGCGCGCATGCCGGCAGCGCTGCGCCATCCGGCGGGAGCCAGAGCGCTGGTGATACTCGCGCTGTTCGGCATCTGGGAAGTCGCGGCGCGCTGGTTCGTGGACCCGAGCTTCATGAGTCCGCCGTCGCGCGTGGTCGCCTTCATGGATGAGCTTTTCGCCACCCCCGGGGTGCCCCAGGCGCTGTTCACCACCTTCCTGGAACTCGCGGCCGCGTTCGCGCTGTCGGTGGCGGTGGGCCTGGCTGTGGGTCTGCTGGTGGGTCTGCACGACTTCTCGCGGCGCAGCCTGCTGCCCATCGTGCTGCTGCTCTACGCCACGCCCCAGGTGACGATCCTGCCGCTGTTCATTCTCTACTTCGGTATCGGCCCGGCGTCCAAGATCGCTTTCGGCATGAGCCACGGCATGTTTCCGATCATCGTGACGGTGGCCGCAGGGGTGCAGAACATCAAGCCCATCCTGCTGCTCTCGGCGCGGTCCATGGGAGCGAGCCCGCGGCAGGTGCTGCGCTGGGTGATTTTCCCGCACATGATCCCGAGCTTTTTCACCGGCATGCGGCTCGCCATGACCGCGGCGCTGCTGGGCGTGCTGCTCGCGGAACTGTACGTCTCGAGCACCGGGGTCGGCTACTTCACCCATTTGTTTGCCGACAGCTTCGAACCGGCGAAGCTGTTCGGCCTGATCACGGTGCTGGCGCTGATGGCGATCGCGCTGAACGAAACCGTGCGCCGTGCCGAAGTCCGCTTCGGGCATTGGCAATCGACGTAGTTGCCCACGACTCCAGTTCCGGCGAAGAATTTGGTCTTATTGGTCTCCCGATTTTGGGAAGTTGGAAGTACTAACTTCCCAAAATCGGGAGATGATGAAAAGCAAGATCGAGCAGGCCTGGTTGGTTGCGGCTCGTCCGGCTTGGGATATAAAGGGAACGACATGGCGGGAAAAATAAGACTGACGGTCGCCTGCGGCGACTACGATATCGTGCGCGCGTTGAAGGACGGCACGGTGACGGCCGACGGCATCGAGCTGGGCAATGCCGGCGGTTCGGAAGAAGGCATCTGAAATGACGGCGATCGAGCAGCTCGCCGCCTGCGTCGCCGATCGGACGGTGATTCCCGCTGCGCTGCGCGACTGCGTGGCGTTGCACCTGGCCGATACGGTCGGCGCCTGGGTCGCCGGCAGCCGCACGCCCGAGGGAGGAGCGCTGCTGCGATTCGCCGCGCCCGATGCGCTCGTGTCCGGTGACGTCGCGGAGCGCGTCATGCGCAATTGCGCGCTCGCGCGCCTGAGCGAGATCGACGACATCGATCTGGGTTCGTGCACCACACCCGGTTCGGTGGTCATTCCTGCCGCGCTCACCCTGGGCGCGTCGATCGAATATTGCGCGACCGAGACGCTCGCCGGCGCCATCCTGGCCGGCTATGAAGCCATGGTGCGTCTGGGCCGGGCGCTCGATGGGCCGGGCATCCTCTACCGGGGGATCTGGCCGACCTATGTCGCCGCGCCTTTCGGCGTCGCCGCCGCCAGCGCGCGCCTGCTCGGCCTCGACGAGCGCCAGACGGCGCACGCGCTGGCGCTGGCGCTGGCGCTCGCCGCGCCCGGTGTCGGCCAGCAGAGCGGCGGCGCCATGTCGCGCTGGCTCGCGATGGGTCACGCAGCGCGAAGCGGCGTCGTCTCGGCGCGTGCGGCGGCGCGAGGGTTCACCGCCGACCTGAAGATGCTGGAAGGGGAGTTTTTTCCGTCGGTGTATGGCGTGACGCCGGGCATTGCGCTGTTCACAGGCGGCCTGGGCAAGCGCGATGCCATAGCGGGCGTCTCGTGCAAGCCCTGGTGTGCCGCAAGGCAGACGATGGCGGCCGCTCAGGGGCTGAAGGAAATCATGGACGGCGGCGTGGCTGCCGCCGACATCACCGCGATCGAGGCGCGGATTCCGCCGCCGACGCTCAGGATGGTGAATCACGGCGTTTCCCCGGGCGAGCGCGGCTCCCATCTCACCAGCCTGCCGTATCAGCTCGCGTGCATGGCGCTGGCGCGCGAGTCGATGCTCGAAGTCACCCAGGCGCCTGCAGCCACGCCCGGCGGGATTCAGACGTTCATGGCGAAGGTGAAAGTGCTGGCCGACGATTCATTGCTGCAATATTTTCCGCAAGCCTGGCCGGCGAGAATCGCGGTGGAGGCCGCGGGCGGAAGGAAGGAGCTGCTGGTCCTGCACGTCCCGGGAGACCCCGAGCAGCCGTTCGACGAGTCCGAGGCGCGCGGAAAATTCGAAGGCGTCCTCGCGCCGCTGCTGGGCCGGGCCAGTAGCGATCGCCTGTGGCGCGCCAGTCTTGCGGTATTCGGGGAAAATTCCACGCCGGCCTCGCTGCTGGGCGAAATCGAGGCCGCGATTCGACCTGCCGCAACTTGCTAGAACGGGGAGCCAGATCATGCCTGCCAGTACGTTTCGCGAACTGCTCTCCAAGGACGGCCCGCTGATACTTCCGGGCGCGCACGACGCGCTTTCCGCGCGCCTGATCCAGCAGGCGGGCTTCGACGGCTATTTCATCGGCGGTTTCCCGCTCGTGGGCGCGCGCTACGGCGTGCCCGACATAGGCCTGAAGGGGCTGGGAGAGATCTCCTCCGGAATCCGCGACATCATGGCGGCCTCGTCGCTGCCGGTATTCGTCGACGCCGACGACGGCTACGGCGACGTGAAGAACGTGGTGCACACGGTGCACGCCTACGAAAGGCTCGGCGTGTCGGCGCTGCAGATCGAGGACCAGCGCTGGCCCAAGCGCTGCGGGCACATGGCCGGGAAAGTGGTGGTGCCTGCCGAGGAGATGGAAGCCAAGGTCCGGGCGGCGGTGTCCGAGCGCATGCGGCCCGAGACTTTCATCTGGGCGCGCACCGATGCGCGCGGGCCGCTCGGGCTGGACGAGGCGATGCGGCGCGCCGAACGCTATCTGCGGGCCGGCGCCGACAGCGTGTTCATCGAAGCGCTGCGTTCCGTGGAGGAAATGGAGACAGTGGGCCGCGCTTTCGACGTGCCGCTGCAGGCCAATCCGCTCGAAGGCGGCGTCTCGCCCATACTGCGCCCCGAGGAGTATCACGCGCTCGGCTTCAAGGTGATTGTCTACGGCATCAACCTGCTGATGCAGGCCACCAAGAGAATGAAGCTGGCTCTCGAGGACATCCGCAGCGGCAGTTTCGAGCTGACCGGCAGCGGCGCGAGTTTTCAGGAATATCTGTCGGTCGTCGGTTTCGACGAATGGGCGGCAATCGAGAAGCGGAACGCGCCGCGCTAGTCAGGACGCTAGTGACGCGGCAGCGTGAGTATTGCCTCCAATCCCCGGCCCGCGCGGTTTCTGAGCACCAGCTCACCGCCGTGCGCGCGCGCGACGTTGCGCGCGATGCCCAGGCCCAGACCCGTGCCGCCGGTGTCGCGGCTGCGTGAAGCCTCGCCCCGGAAAAACGGTTCGAACGCCTGATCCAGCTCCGCCTCGGGTATGCCCGGGCCCTCGTCGAGTATGCGGATGGTGATTTCGCGAGCGCCGTCCTCGACCTTGATCGTGGCGCGCTCACCGTAACGGATTGCGTTCTCAATCAGATTGGTGAGGCAGCGCCGCAGCGCAAGCGGCCTGCCGGAATAGGCAGATACGACGCCGCCCTCGACGTCGACCGGCCGTCCGGTGTCGCGGTAGTCATCCTGCAGACTTTCGATCAGCGCCATGATGTCGACGCGCTGCACGGGTTCGCCGGCGCTGGTGTCGTGCATGAACTCGAGCGTCTGGGTGACCATGGACTCCATTTCCTCGAGGTCCCGGGCGAACTTGATCCGGACCGCATCGTCCTCGAGCATTTCGGTGCGCAGGCGCATGCGCGTGATCGGCGTCTTCAAGTCGTGCGACATCGCCGCGAAGACCCGGGTGCGGTCCGAGATGAAGCGCGACAGCCGCTGCTGCATGGTGTTGAATGCGCGCGCGGCACGCTGCACCTCGACTGGCCCTGTCTCAGGCAGTGGCGGACGGTTGATGTCCTGGCCAAGCTCTTCCGCTGCGGTCGCCAGCGCCGACAGCGGGCCGGTCGCCCAGCGCACCGCGACCAGCGACAGCACGACGACCGTGCCCAGCAGAACCAGCAGCGTCAGCGCGACCCGCACCGGTATGCCCGTGGCCTGGGGCGAAAGCAGGGTGTCGAAGGTCACCCAGGTGCCGTCGCGCAGCGCGATCTGAACGGTGAAGAACGCGCCTTCCGGCGAGAAGCCCTGCATCCCGTAGGGGCCCATGCGATGCTGCATCATCGGCATCTCGGACATGTCGGGCGGGCCGAACCGGCCCCGCGGCCGGAAGCTCTCCGGTGCGCCCGCGCGCCGGATCACGTTGACCTTCATCCCGTCGCCCAGCGCGTAGCGCAGGACGCTGGCGAACATCGCGTGCGTGATGTCGGCTTCCGGGGCCTCGCGGTCTGCCGCGATCGGCGCCCGGTTGAGCGATATGGCGAGCGGCGGGGCGTCGAATACGGCTACGATCTTGCGCCGCTCCTCCGGCGGCAGCGAATCGAGCAGCTTGCCTATGTCCGCGATCCGCTGCGCAAGCCGCATGCCGCCGGCTTCATAGAGCAACTGGCCGCGTTCGGCCAGGTTGATGTATCCGGTGACGAGCTGCGCCAGGACCAGGCCGCCGAGCAGCACCAGGACCAGCCTTCCGAACAGGCTCCGCGGCATGAGGCGGGACATCAGGCGCCGCAGCAGGTCCACTACCGCTCCACCTTTACGGGCACGGCGAAAACGTATCCCTCGCCGCGCACGGTCTTGATGATCTGCGGATCGGACGAATCGTCGCCCAGGCGGTGCCGCAGGCGGCTCACCTGCAGATCGATGGTGCGGTCGAACGGCACGCTCTCGCGGCCCTTGGAAAGCACCATGAGCTGATCGCGCGTGAGCACGTGGTTCGGATGGCTCAGAAAAATCCGCAGCAGCTGATATTCGGCCCCGCTCAGCGATGTCATGACGCCGTCGGCGGACACCAGGTGCCGCGCGATCGTGTCCAGGTGCCAGCCCGCAAAGGCGATCGTGCGGGCCTCGTCGGCACGCAGGTTCTGCGGCAGGCTGCGCGCCCGCCGCAGCACGCTCTTGATGCGCGCCAGCAGTTCTCTCGGGCTGAACGGCTTGGCGAGATAGTCGTCCGCGCCCATTTCCAGTCCGACGATCCGGTCGGTTTCCTCGCCGCGCGCGGTGAGCATGATCACCGGCGTATCGGCCGGTGTGTCGGATTGGGCGCGCAGTTTGCGGCACAGCGTGAGACCATCGTCGCCGGGCAGCATCAGGTCGAGCACGATCAGATCGACCTTGCCGCGCGCGAGCGCGGTCCACATCGCCTTGCCGTCGGCGACGGCCGTGGCCCGGTAGCCGTTCTTGCGCAGGTACTCGCCGAGCAGGTTGCGGATCTCGGCGTCGTCGTCGACGACCAGGATGTGGTCCAGGGTGTCCATGTATGCGTTTATAACCGGGAGCGCGCTCTCCGGGCAACGGATTTGTAACCCAGTGTATCAAGGGCTGTCTCGTGCTACGGCGGCGTACAAAATCGGAACCGGCCGCGCAGGAGGGCTAGTGTAGAGTGGAAACCTTGGAAGTCTCCCGGATTGCGAGGAAGAATTGATGCGAACTTTTGTTGTCGCGGTGGTGTTGGCGGGCTTCGGTTTCGCCGGCGTCTGGATGGAACCATCATTGGCGCAGACGCCTGCCACCCACCACCACAGTTTCGGCGGTGCCGAGCACTGGGCGCGGGTGTTTGACGATCCGGCGCGTGACGAGTGGCAAAAGCCCCACGAAGTAATTCAGGCTTTGAACCTTGCACCGGATGCGGTGGTAGCGGATATCGGTTCCGGAACCGGTTATTTTTCGATCCGGTTGGCGCACTTCGTGCCGAAAGGGCGGGTGTTCGGGGTCGACATCGAACCGGACATGGTGAAATATCTCGCCGAACGCGCGAAGCGTGAGGGTCTGGCGAATGTCACCGCGGTGGCGGGACAGCCTGGCGATGCGCGCCTTCCCGCGAAGGTGGACCTGGTGCTGATGGTCGATGTCTTTCACCACATCGCGGACCGCGGCCCGTACTTCCGGAGACTTCGGAATTCGCTGAAGTCCGGGGGTCAGGTCGCGATCATCGACTTCAAGAAGAACTCCCCGATGGGTCCGCCCGCGGGCGAGCGCATCGCGCCGGATGAGGTGAAGACGGAGTTGCGTGCGGCGGGTTATGCGCCGGTGAAGGAACTCGACTTCCTGCCCGATCAATACTTCCTGATCTTTCGGGTCGCGAAACCCTGACCAATCGGGGGGTGAACCGCGATATGAAACCCGCGGATTACGACGCCTGGTACAGGGCTCCCAGAGGGGCGTGGATAGGAGAGCAGGAATTCCGCTTGCTGCGGGCGATGCTCGGCCCCCGTCCCGGAGAAACGCTGCTGGACGTCGGCTGCGGCACCGGCTATTTCACGCGGCGGTTTGCCGCCGATGGCGAATGCCGGGTGACAGGGCTGGACATCGACTGCTCGTGGGCGGGATACGCTGCGTCGCAGAGCGCGGGAAACGAGGCGTACGTTTGCGGAACGGCAATCGAGTTGCCGTTCAGGAACGGGACATTCGACCTGGCAATTTCAGTGGCGGCGCTATGCTTTGTCACGGACCAGCGACGGGGCATCCAGGAAATTCTTCGTGTCACGAAGCGACGTTTCGCAATCGGACTTCTGCATCGCCGAAGCCTGCTGTACTGGCAGAAAGGAAGGAGCGGGGGCAAGGGTGCGTACCGTGGCGCGCGTTGGCACACCGAATCGGAAATCCGGGAGCTGTTTGCCGGTTTGCCGGTTGCCAATCTTCAGGTGCGCGCTGCGGTGGCGCTGCCGGCTGGTGGCGCTTTTGCGCAGTCCATGGAGCCGCTGCTATCTCCGTGGTGGCCGTTTGCATCGTTTATTGCCGTCGCAGGGGACGTGGTCCCGCAATCCAATTGACAACGGCGCTCCGGCGCTTTGGCCGGTTAAGCAATCTGACTATCAGGTCTAAGCCTCAAACATCAAGTGAAACACTTCGCATTGAATATCTGCCGCCGATGCTGGGTGAGGCCGGAATAAGTCGCCCGCAGACGTGTTTACCGCGTGGTATCACTCAACCATGAAAGGGAATCCACTATGAATCTGCGTGCTCTTCTTCCTCTAGCGGCCGGCGCCGCGATCCTGCTGTCAGCCTGCGCGTCGATGGGACCCGCACCCGTCAAGACCGAAGCCGGGATGTTCGTCAATACGGCCGGCATGACCCTGTATACCTTCGACAATGACCCGGCCGGCGGCGGCAAGAGCGTGTGCAACGGTCCGTGCGCGAAGAACTGGCCGCCATTCATGGCCGGCGGCTCCGACGCGGCCAGCGGCAACTGGACCATCGTCACGCGCGACGATGGCGGCAAGCAGTGGGCCTACAAGGGCAAGCCGCTCTACCTGTGGATCAAGGATCAGAAGCCCGGTGACAAGACCGGTGACGGAGTCAACAAGGTGTGGCACGTCGCCCAGCCCTGATCCCGCGCGTCGGCTGCGAGATGTAATCCGCCGCTGGAAGATCACCAGCGTCGTCGTCGATTGAAGCCCGCACCTCGCGTGCTTCAGATCGGCCCGGAGGTCGGGCCAGGTTCATCCTGAACGCAACCTTGCCGCGCGACCAGCAATTCTCCCTCGGCAAGGGGTGCCCACGCCTCGGCGGTCAGCGGAACACTTGCGACCAGCACCACCTCCTGCTCGCCGCCATCGGAGGCGATCCGCAGCCCCTCTGCCGCCAGTGCCCCGCCTGCGGGACAGCGCCTTGCGAGCCGCCACATCCCCGGCGCTCTGATCGAGCCGTCGCTCTGGTGCCGGCGGTCCGCATGCGCGAAGAGCGCATCGCCGTCACAGTACAGAAAGTTCGCCGGGCCCAGTTCGCGCAGAGCGGCGCCGAATCGGGACACTACTGCCGTGCGCTTGTCCAGCGACGGCGCGGGTCCTGACGACCAGAGCGGCCGCAGCGCATCCATCAGCGCGCAGAAGGCCTGCTCGGAATCGGTCTCCCCGACGGGCCTGAATCCCTCCGCCCGGAAGCGCGGGTCACGCGCGATGCCAGGCAGGTCTCCGTTATGGGCGAAACAGTGCCAGACACCGCCCAGCTCGCGCACAAACGGCTGGCAGTTCCGGGATGCGACCGGACCCAGGGTTGCTTTGCGAATATGGCTGATGACAAGCGAGCTCGAAAAGGGATTGGCCTGGATAAAACGTGCGCAGGCACTGGAGGCGGACGGATATCTCTCCTTGACCAGCCGGATATCGTTCTCTTCGTACCAGCCAATACCCCAGCCGTCCTTGTGCGGGCCGGTCAGGCCGCCGTGGCGCGAGAACTCCTCGAGCGACAGGCTGACCGTCGTGGGGTGCCGCGCCGACATCGCAAAAAGCTCGCACATCTGGTGCACCTCGCCTTGTCCCCGCCTGCGATTCCGGTTCAGCCGTCGCGCGAAAGCATCTCCACCACGGGTTTCGCGTCCGACTGCGCGACCCCTTTTCCCGTAAGCTGGGCTTCGATCAGGCACCCGACCATGGTGTGATACGCCTTGTCGAGCGCCCGCCGCGACGCAGAAAGCTGCTGCGCGAGCGCCGTTACGACGCCCGCGTCCAGACCTTCCCTAGCTCTCGACCACCACCGGCGTGTCCCAATCCTGGCGCACCAATCCGGCTACGCCCTTGTAGTCGGGCGCGGAGGCATTGATGCCGTCGAGCATGTCCTGCCTGCTGGTTCCCTCGTTGACGTTGATTGTCCACATGACGGTATGCATCAAATTGATCGGATGTGGAGCGGCGATGGAAGCGATGGGGATTGAAGCGCGTGCTTTGTTTCTTGAACGATGTTAGCGCGCAGTGCTCGAGAGGCATTGAGCCAGATCAACTGCCTATCGGTACATCCGCAGATCAGCTCTTCGCCGCCGGCAGACTTGTCATCGCTACTGTATGCTTATACAGTAGCAAGTCGTTTCACGTTTGGCGGGGGTAGGATCCGTGTCAGGGATTTCAACAGCGCAAGGCGTCGCGACGCCGGTTAGGGAAACATCGTCGTATCTCGACGAGTTGAACCCGGCCCAGCATGCCGCGGTCACGTTCGGCGTCGACGGCCAGCAGGCTGCGCGCAAGACGCCGCCGCTGCTGGTCATCGCCGGGGCCGGATCGGGCAAGACGAAGACGCTTGCGCACCGCGTCGCGCACCTGATACTGAACGGCGCGGATCCGCGGCGCATCCTGCTGCTGACTTTCGCGCGCCGCATGGCGGCCGAGATGACCCGGCGCGTCGAAGGCATCTGCGCGCGGGCCCTGGCCGGGCGAGCCGTTCCCGCCGGCGCCATCGAATGGTCCGGCACCTTTCACGCGGTTGGGGCCAAGCTGTTGCGGATGCATGCGCAGAGCATCGGCATCGATCCCGGATTCTCGATCCTCGACCGCAGCGATGCCGCGGACCTGATGGATCTGGTGCGCGACGAGCTGGGTCTTTCGCAGGCGCATGGGCGTTTTCCGAAGAAGGCGACCTGCCTTGCCATTTACTCCTACGCCGTCAATGCGCAAGTGCCGCTGCATGACGCGTTGCCGCGCGCATTCCCATGGTGCGCGGATTGGGAGGAACCGCTGAAGGGCCTGTTTGCGGCCTATGTCGCCGCCAAGCAGGCCCAGTCCGTGCTCGACTACGACGATCTGCTGCTGTACTGGTCGCAGATGATGGAGGTCGGCGAGCTCGCGCGGTTCGTGGCCGGCCGATTCGACCATGTACTGGTCGACGAGTACCAGGACACCAATGCGCTGCAGGCTTCGATCCTGCTCGCGCTGAAACCGGACGGCGCGGGGCTCACCGTCGTCGGCGACGATGCGCAGTCGATCTACTCGTTCCGCTCGGCGAGGGTGGAGAACATTCTCGAATTTCCCGGCCGGTTCGATCCGCCGGCGAAAGTGATCACGCTGGAACAGAACTATCGCGCTACGCAGCCGATCCTGGAAGGCTGCAACCGCATCATCGGCCATGCCGCCGATCGCTACACCAAGAATCTGTACTCGCGCCGCCCGGGCGGCAGCCGGCCGGTGATCGCCATGGTGGCCGACGAAGCCGCGCAGGTGGAATATGTGATCGAGCGCATCCTCGCTAACCGCGAGGCGGGCATGGAACTGCGCGAGCAGGCGGTCCTGTTTCGCGCCTCGCACCATTCGGGGCAGCTCGAAGTCGAACTCACCCGGCGCAACATCCCGTTCGTCAAGTTCGGCGGCTTGAAATTCCTCGAGGCCTCGCACGTCAAGGACCTGCTGGCCATTCTGCGCTGGGCCGAGAATCCGCGCGACCGCGTGGCCGGCTTTCGCGTGCTGAAACTCCTGCCCGGCGTCGGTCCGGCAACTGCGCGCCGCGCACTTGCGGCTGTGGAAAGCGATGGCCACGGACTCGCGGCGCTCGGGCGTTTCCGGCCTCCGCCGGGCGCGGCCCAGATGTGGTCGGGGCTCGCCGGCACGATGCAGTGCCTGACGGCGTCGACTCTCTGGGAGGGCCAGATCGAACGGCTGCGGCGCTGGTACGACCCGATGCTCGAGCTGCTCTATGACGCCGCGCGCGTGCGCCGGGGCGACCTCGAGCAACTCGAGCGCATGGCTCTCCAGCATGCTTCGCGCGCCTCGTTTCTCACGGATCTCGCGCTTGATCCGCCGGTGGCGGCCGGCGACGAGGCGGGCCCGCCGCTCAGGGACGAGGACTGGCTGGTGCTCTCGACCATCCACTCGGCCAAGGGCCAGGAATGGCGGGCCGTCGTCATACTCAACGTGGTCGACGGGTGCATCCCGTCGGATCTCGCGACCGGGACAGCCGCGGAGATCGAGGAGGAGCGCCGCCTGCTTTACGTGGCCATGACCCGGGCGCGGGACGATCTGGTACTGATGCAGCCGCTGCGCTTCTACGTACGCGGCCAGGCCCTGGGCGCTGACCGGCATGTGTACGCGCCGCGCAGCCGTTTCATCGCCGACGCCGATCTCGAGGCCTTCGAACTCGAAGGGATGCCCGGGCACGCCCCGGCAGAGGCGGACCCGGCCTGCGCGCCGACCGCCGCGAACGTCGACCTCATGGCGAGGATGCGTCAGATGTGGCGCTAGAGATTCGTGGTGGCAGGGACGCCTCGATTCAGTCTGTTCGCTGAACCTGCGGGCTCGAGGTGAGCCGATTCCGATTCTCCCTTACACTTTGCCTGTTCAGGAATTCGACCGGGTATCAGGTGATTACCGCACAACTTGACCGCCGCCACTTCGCCTGGCTGTCGATCGTCGCCGCAATCGCCACCATTGCGCTGAAGACGATTGCATGGTGGGTCACGGGCTCGGTCAGTCTGCTCTCCGATGCGCTGGAATCCCTGGTCAATCTGGCGGGCGCATCGTTCGCTTTGTGGATGATCCTGATCACCCGCGTTCCGGCCGACGACGAGCATCCCTTCGGGCATGGCAAGGCGGAATACTTCTCCAGCGGTTTTGAAGGCGTGCTGATCTTTGGCGCCGCGGTGGCCATCATCGTCACTGCCGTGCAGCGCCTGCTCGCCCCTCAGCCCCTGGAGGCGATCGGACTCGGTCTGGGATTGTCAGCGCTGAGCACCGTGATCAACTATGGCGTTGCCGTGGCTTTGCGAAACGCCGGGGTTCGCTTTCATTCCATCGCCCTGGAAGCGGACTCGAAGCACCTCATGACCGACGTGTGGACGTCGGTGGGCGTGGTGACTGGCGTTGTCATGGTGACCATGAGCGGCTGGCTGTGGATCGATCCGGTGGTCGCCATTGCCGTCGGCCTGCATATCATCGTCGAGGGCTACCGGCTCGTCAGCGCCTCGGTCCACGGCATGATGGACGGCGCGCTGGTCGAAGACCGTCTGGAGAACATCAAAGCGACGCTGGATGCGTTCGCGGAGCGCGGCGTCGGCTACAAGAATCTCAAGACCCGCCGCGCGGGTACCGTATCGTTCATCCAGGTCGACATAACCGTGCCGCGGCAATGGACGGTCGGGCAGGGACACGATGTGCTGGACGAGATCGAATCCCGCCTGGCTTCCATCGTGCCCAATGCGAATATCGTGACTCACCTCGAGCCCAAGGATTAGGCGGCCGCCGCGCGGGCGCAGTGTCCGCGAATATGCCTCGATGACCGCTGCCTGGATCAGACGTCCCTGTCCCAGGTGACGATGATGCGCACGATCCTGCCGCCGATGTTGGGGTGCGGCTGGGGCGGGCTCTCCAGGTGCAGCCGGTCGCCTTCGAACCGGTACGCGCGGACCTGCTCGGTGCCGACCCATGCCTCGTTCCACGCCGCCTCGACCTTGGTGATGACCTTGCCGTCCTGCAGGCGATACTTGCCGGTGTAGGCGATCATGGTCCGCAGGGCAGTGGCGCGCTCTTCGTCGGTCTGCGGCAGCGTGCGTCCTTCCGCCGTGACCAGCGCGAGCCAGCGTCCCTCGGGTGTGGCGATCTGGCAGCCCTTCGGGTGGGCGCCGAGCACGGGGGTGCGCTCTCCGGTTTTTGCGTCCTCATAGACGACTGAAACCAGTTTCCAGGTGCCGGCGATCCTGTCCCGGTCGTTGGCGGGGTCCGTCCCGGCCGGCGAGGTGAAAGCCGAAGAGGCCAGAAGCAGGAACGCGTCAAGGAGATGGCTTTGCATGAATGTCCTCGCTGGATGAACAGTCTTGCACATCGATACCGTTCTGTGAATAAATGGAACTCGGCGCAAACTCTGCTGCGCTTCAAAGGCCCGTCAACCATTTACCTCTGGGGAGTATGAGCGGATGTATCCTCTCGTATCGCGACGAACGCCAGGCGCGATCTTAACCTCGATTGGAATTCAGGTATGGACCCACTTCATGCGTTGACCGAGCAGATACGATCGTTCGCCCGGGAGCGGGACTGGGACCAGTTTCATTCCCCCAAGAATCTGTCGATGGCGCTGATTGCCGAGGCCGCGGAACTGCTGGAGCATTTTCAATGGGCTACCGAAGAGCAGAGCTATGCGCTTGGCCCGGACAAGCTGCAGGAGGTGAAACACGAAATCGCCGATGTCTTCATCTATCTGATCCGGCTGTCGGACCGGCTGAACATCGATCTGCTGGCCGCTGCGCGGGAAAAGCTCGAACTCAACAAACAGAAGTATCCCGCGGACAAAGTGCGCGGGGATGCCCGCAAATACTCGGATTACGACTGAAGTATCGATCTGGGCTAGTCGCCTGCACAGCCAAGCCCACTCAGCGCGCCAGGCCCTTCTTCAGCAGTTCGGCCACCACCTCGTTGAGCCCGGTCTTGCGTTCCTGCGCCAGGGCCTGAATCTGCTTCACGAGTTCGCCGTCGATCTTGACCGCGAAGGGTATGAGGCCCCGCGCCTGATCGAGCTTGCGTTGCTCGCGCCGGCTCGGCAGCGCGGCGTCCTTGCCGAAGCGTCCCGGCGTGACCGAGCGGCCCATCCGGTCGCCGATCTTCACGCCCTTGAGTTTTTCCAGCTCAGCCTGCTTCATGAGTGCACATCCTTGTACGGTTGCGAGACTGCATTGTACGCAGATCGGCGGGGTTCGCCCCGGCATGCTCTCCTCTTGGCTTCAAATGCGGACCGTTCCATGCTCGCGACCGAGTGGATGGCCGCCGTTTTTGTTAAGATTCAGAACGCGTTCAATCACAGGCGAGCCGCGCTGGCTTGAGGGTACCGACAATGAAACACAGAGATCTTCCGTTGGTGGTCGATTTCCACGTGCACATGCTGAACCAGGAGGTTTTCAAGGCCTCGACGAACAAGACGGTATTCACCGGCTTTGGCGCCACGCCGGCTACGGCGCCGCGGCCCGGGGCCCAGCCGTTGATGCACAGGATGGCCGATCCGAAGCTCGAGATCGAGGACATGGACGCGCGCGGCATCGACATGAGCGTGGTCACGACGCCGGCGGTGATGCAGGGCACGTCCTGGGCTGATCCGCAGACCGACCTCGATCTGTGCAAGCGCTGCAACGATCAGGCTGCCGACTGGGTGGTGCAGCACCCCAGCCGGTTCATAGGCAGCATCGTCCTGCCGCTGCAGGACGTGAAACTTGCGATCCAGGAACTGGAGCGCGGTGTGAAGACGCTCAAGCTCCGAGTCGCGAACATCTCGTCCAGCTACAACGGGGTCTACATGGGCGACCTGCTCTACCACCCGTTCTGGGAAGCGGTCAACAACCTGGGCGTGACGGTCTGGGTCCATCCCGAGGGTGTGAAGGATCCCTGGTTCCAGCGCTACGCCCTGTGGAATTCGGCCGGACAGTCGATCGAGGAAACCAAGTGCATGACCTCGCTGGTCTACGAGGGCGTGATGACCAAGTTTCCCGACCTGAAGGTCGTGATGGCGCATGGCGGCGGGTATTTCCCGCACTACCTCGGACGCATGGACCGCAACACCGCCAACCGTCCGGACACCGTGCGCAACACCGGCGGCAAGACACCCAGCGCGTTCCTGCGCTCGTTCTACTACGACACCTGCGTCTACGATCCCAAGGTGTTCAAGGTGCTGCTGGAGCGCGTAGGCGCAGACCGCCTGGTGATGGGCAGCGACTACCCGGTCGGCGAGCAGGACCCGGTGCAGTGGATCCGGGATACGGGCGTGACCGGCGCGGACCTACTCAACATCGTCGGCGGCAACGCGGCGCGCATTCTCGGACTGCCCGCGAAGGCCGCCTGACCCATGCGCCGCAATTGAACCCCGGCAGGGTTTCCGGCAACGCCGGAAAATCGAGGAGTGGCCTCGCGCGCCGAGGCATGCCGCGCGGCGCGCTTCTTTTGACATGAAAGTATCCCCGATCAATTTCGCGTTCGCGCTGGCGTTCATCAACTTTGCCGGCGCGCAGGCGGGCAGGGTGCTGCTCGCGCTGTACGCGCTGCGACTGGACGCCGATCCGTTCGCCGTCGGCGTTCTTGCGGCGACCTTCTCTGCATTTCCGATGATGTTCGCGTGGATAGCGGGCAGGCTGGCCGACCGCTTCGGCTCGCGCTGGTTGCTCATGGCCGGCGCAGTCGGGAGCAGTTGCGGCCTGCTCATGCCCTTTCTGTGGCCCGGGCTGCCGGCGCTGTATGCGGCTGCGGCAATGCTGGGTCTGGGGTTCTCCTTTTACACCGTCTCGGTGCAGAACCTGGTGGGGATGCTTGGAAAGCCGGAGGAACACGGCAGGCAGTTCGGCAACTTCGCCATGGTCGCGGCCGTCGCCAGCTTCGTCGGTCCGCTGATTTCCGGATTTTCCATCGATCACATGGGGTTCGGGACCGCGTGTCTCATTCTCGCGCTGATCGCTCTCACGCCCGTGCCGATGCTCGCGGTGCGAGGCGGCGCGCTGCCGCGCGGCAAGCGCCGCGAAGGTCTCGCCGAGTCCGTCGGCGGCATGCTGGCGACCCCCAATGTGCGCCGGGTGCTGGTCACCAGCAGCCTGGTCCAGCTGGGCATCGACCTGTTTCAATTCTATTTGCCGATCTACGGTTACGCGATCAAGCTTTCCGCATCGGAGATAGGCGTCGTTCTTGCGATGTTCGCCGCCGCATCGTTTGTCGTTCGCCTGATCATGCCGCGGCTGATAGCCCGGTCCAGCGAGGAGACCGTGCTCTCCTATGCGTTCTACATCGGAACGGCCAGTTTCATCCTGATACCGTTGTTCAAGAGCGCCGTCGCCCTTTCCGTAATCGCCTTTCTGTTCGGACTGGGACTGGGCTGCGGACCGCCGATAACGATGATGCTGACCTACGCACAGTCACCGGCGGGGCGCTCCGGGGAAGCGCTGGGATTGCGGCTGACGGTCAATCATCTTGCGCGAGTGGTCGGTCCGCTCGTGTTCGGGTCGATCGGCTCGGCCTTCGGCTTGTTCCCCGTGTTCTGGGGCAACGCATTGATGATGGCAACGGGCGGCTTTCTTTCGTGGCGCGGCGAGAAGCGCCGCAGACAGCCGCATGAATAGGCCGGGGAGGGAAACGGTCAGGTGTCGGGGTTGATCGTCACAGGTCGATGAATTCATCGACGAAGATCTGATACTGCTGCGGCTTGGGCTTTTGCTGATCCTCGGG
>Ga0154717_1083_pt1 | contig 36272 bp, 35 predicted proteins | sample Rifle2008BG16ft_FD_105725 | JGI IMG/M metagenome (GOLD analysis project Ga0154717, IMG submission 105725) | Betaproteobacteria bacterium RBG_16_64_18
CGGGGCGCTGGTGCCGACGCTGGCGCTGGGGATCCCGGGCAGCGCGTCGATGGCGCTGCTGCTTGGAGCCTTCATCATTCTCGGGCTGCAGCCCGGACCCGAATTTCTGGTCAAGCACCTGGATCTGGCTTTCGGAGCGGCGATGATCTTGGCATTCGGCAATGTTGCGTCGAGTTTCCTGATGTTCCTGCTGTCCAAGCTGCTGATTCACATCACCCGCGTGCCCGGGCACGCGCTGGCGCCCATGCTGCTGGTGCTGGTGACGATCGGGTGCTACTCGGCCGAGAACAACCCGATCGACGTGCTGTTCGTTTTTGCTTTCGGCGGGCTCGGCGTAGTGATGGAGCGTTTCGGCTACAACCGGCCGGCGCTGCTCCTCGGCTTCGTGCTGGGGGAAATAATCGAGCGCTATTACCAGATATCGGTGAGCGCTTACGGCGCCACTTTCTTCATGCGGCCCATCTCGATCACGATCATTGCGGCGGCGCTGTTGTGCCTGCTGTGGCCGAACCGCAAGCGCATCCTGAGGTATTGGGGATACCGATGAACCGCAGCCAGACCGTCTTTCCGGCGCTGATTTTCGCGTTTACCGCGACGGCGCTGGCGGTCGGCTACTTCCATTACCAGTATTCCTGGACCGCGTTCGCCTTCCCGCTTGTCGCCGGCCTCGTGGTTTGCCTCTTATGCGCCATCGAAATTGCCACCACCTCCCGCCGACGGGGCACCAGCGCGCCGCGCGCGGCCGATCAGCCGCCGCTATCGCTCGCCGGCGTGGCGTGGTTGTTCGCGCTTGCCGCGTTTCTGTACGCATTTGGATTCGTATTCGGAGCAGCGCTGTACCTGCTCGTCTGCCTGAGGGGAAACGATTTCTCGTGGCGGCTGTCGGTGGGCACTGCGGTCGTGTCGCTGTTCGCCACCTGGGGTATTTTCATCAGGGTGTTGGGCGTACAGCTGCCGCTCAAACCGCTGTGGATGGGCTGATAGAACGATCGCGGCGGCGCTCGGTCGACCCCGTAATACGCCGCAGCGCGGATTGAATTACCGGTCCTTGCTGCAGCTCGAAAGCGTCACTGCTCCAGCGTGCTGGCGGCGAACAGTTGCTCCAGACTCACGCGCCGCGGCGTCAGCCCCTGCTCGTGCGAATACAGGGCAGCCGTCTCCAGCACCAGCAGGTTCGCCTTGACGCCATGGCGCACCAGCGGGGAACGCAGTGCCTGCGCCGCCTCGAAAGGGAGCAGACCCGCGTCCAGGTGGTACTGCGCATGCTCCACACGTTCACGGTCGGCGATGTCGCTCGCGTGCCCGAATGCCTTGAGCAGGTTCAGGACCACCCAGGGATGCCGGCGCGCGATTTCAGCGCGGATCACCATGCCGTGATTGATCGGAAACAGGCCGGTCTTGCGGTAGTAGCGCACGCCTTCCGCGGCCGGATCCGTAAAGAGCGGCTTGATCTGCGGATGGTGCCACAGGTCAGCAGTGCTGCGGTCGATGAGATTGGGATTGACGATGTAATGAATGACCGCTTCGAGCTCGCCCGAGAGCATCATGCTGCCGATGCTCTTGTCGGCAGGGATCTGGTTTATCGTGACCCCCGGCGGCGTCTCGAAGCCGACGGCGCCCCGATGGCTGTGCGAGGGCGTGCGTTCCATCCAGAACTCCATGTCGCGGGGTTCGACGCCGAATTCGTGCTGCAGCGCGCCCCGCGTCCACAGCGCCGCGGTTTGCTGGTACTCGGGCACGCCCACGCGCCGGCCTTTCAGGTCGGAAGGCTGCTCGATCCCCGAATCCCGCCGCACCAGGATTCCCGCATGAAAGAAGCGGCGGGTCGTGAAGACAGGCAGCCCGACCCATCGATCATCGCCCTGCGATACCGCCATCATCAGCGAGGACATCGACATCTCGGAGACGTCGAAGTCGGCGAACTTGAGCTGGCGCCAGAACAGCTCGGAGGCGAAAACCGGGCTCGGGACGAGGTCGATGCCATCGGGCTTCACCCTGCCGTCGAAGATCGGCCAGGTCCGCGGATTCGATGCCATGCCGATGCTGAGTTGCAGATCCATGCTCTTCCTCTTCAAAGAAAAGATACGAAATTCAATCTCCAACTTTCGCGCGCCTGGCCCGCCGGCGGCGGTTGGGCGCCGATTCGGCGATCCGGAGCATCGCGCGGGGAGACGGGTTGCGCCTTTGCCCGGCCGATCGGCAATGCCGATTGTGCCAGTATGGCTCAAATTCCGAGAACCTTGGGCGACCTGCCGGCATCTGCGGATCGATCGTTGCCGGGACTGGACCGGAGTGCGGCGCGCGGTGCGGTGAGTGTGCGTGGAGCGGGCAACACCATGCTAAAATTGCAATTGATAATTTGCTGCGGCGGGGCACAGACGAACCAGCGGGCGTGGGTTTGAATGCTGCCCGACGCACCAGCAAGATCAAGCAGCGACGCGAAGGGGCCCATCGGCCCCTTTGTTGTCTACACGAACGCCCCGGTCGTCGCGGGACTGATTAGCGGAGAAGGCGCCTTGAAATCCGGAAATTGGCGGACCCCCGTGGTCGTGCTGGTGTGCAGCGGCATTATCGTCACGCTCGCGATGGGTACGCGCTCGAGCTTCGGGCTGTTCCTCAGGCCGATGACCTTCGATCTGGGCTGGAACCGCGAGACTTTCGCCTTCGCCATGGCGCTGCAGAACCTGATATTGGGAGCGTCGGCGCCGTTCGTGGGCATCATCGCCGACCGCAAGGGTGCGGGGCGCGTGCTCATGGCGGGTGCCGCGCTCTACGTTCTGGGGCTGGTCCTGATGGCCATGTCCACGACCGGATGGCAGCTCTATCTTTCCACCGGCGTGCTGATCGGCCTGGCGCAGGCGTGTGCCACCTACGGGGTCGTGTTCGGCGTGCTCGGCCGCACGTTTGCGCCGGAGCGCCGCAGCATGGTGCTGGGCATCGCAGCGGCCGCCGGCTCCTTCGGCCAGTTCGCGATGCTCCCGTATGCGCAGACGCTGATCACGCGCTACGGCTGGTTCAACGCGCTGCTGGTGCTCGCGGCCACCACCGCGCTGATCGTGCCCTTTTCCACGGCGCTGGTGGAGCGGCGCAAGGGCGCCGCAGCCCCGTCGCATGTCCAGAGCAGCGGCGAGGCGTTGCGCGAGGCCTTCGCTCACAAGGGATTCCTGCTGCTGACCGCCGGCTATTTCGTGTGCGGGTTCCAGCTCGCGTTCATGACGGTGCACTTTCCCGCCTACGTGGCCGACCAGGGATACAGCGCCTCGGTGGGCATGACGGCGCTGGCGCTGATCGGGCTGTTCAACATCGTCGGCTCGTACGGCGCCGGCGCGCTGGGCCAGAAATATCCGAAGAAATACCTGCTCTCGACCATCTACTTCACCCGTGCCCTTGCCATCGCGATCTTCATCTTTCTTCCCGTGACCAAGGCGTCGATCTATGTGTTCGGGGCGACGCTCGGCTTGTTGTGGCTCGCCACGGTGCCGCTCACCAGCGCACTGATCGCACAGATATTCGGCGTCGCCTACATGTCCACGCTGACAGGGGTTGCGTTCTTCAGCCACCAGCTTGGCAGCTTCACCGGCGTTTGGCTGGGAGGCTACCTCTACGACCACACGGGCTCCTACCGGATCATCTGGCTGGCTTCGATCGCGCTCGGGATGTGCGCCGGATTCGTCAACCTGCCCATCGACGAGCGCGCAATCAAACGCGCGCCTGCGCTGCAACCGGCGGGTTGAGGTTCGGCCCAGGTCCGGATTCGCCGTAGCACCACCCGTTGTGCCCGGCGAAACGCCGCGTGACCTCGCTGCCCGCGAACCACCGCGGACGCGCGCTTTTCCGCGTAACGGCCATGGCGACGGAGATCGCGTGGTGCATAGGAAAATAATGCTCTGCGGCAGGTCGCGTATCCAGTTGATTCTGAAAGTGAATATCCGTTCTGGATGGTTCGAATGTACAAGAAAAATATACTTCGAACCGTTCGCTGAAGATCGGGATCATGCCCGCGGCGTGTCGGGACCCTGACCTAAGGCGTTGAACACGAGCGTTGTTTTCGTATTTTCGGGACTACTGGCACGGACGTTGCTCGAATGCCACTGAGAAGAACGTGGTTTGCCAGCGAGGTGCCCAAATGAGCGAAAAGCCGAAAATCTTGATCGTGGACGATCAGGAGATCGTGCGCCTGAGCTACCTGAGATCCCTTTCGAGCGCTCACTGCAGCGCGGAGATGGCGACGAGCGGGGAGGAGGCGCTGCGTGCAATGGAGGAGCATGGGTTCGACCTGGTCCTGCTCGACATCCGGTTGCCCGGCATGGACGGCATGACCGTGCTCAGGACCATCAAGCAGAGATGGCCTGATACGGAAGTGGTGATCATCACTGGCTACCCCAACGTCGAATCCGCGAAGGAGGCGGTGCGGCTGGGCGCATACGGATACCTTGCCAAGCCGGTGGGCCCGGATGATGTCATCAAAGCGGCCAATGACGCCATGATCCAGAAACGGTGGACGCTGCACAAGGAATGCGCGGATAGGGGCAGGGGGTCGGATTCTCATCCCTGTGACTGGAAGAAGACCGGCGGTCTCACCTGCTGATCCCGGGTGTGTTCGATCGCCGTTCCGAGACTGGAAACCGAGCCGGGGAGAGAGTCATGAGTGCGTTACGCAAAGTGCTGGTAGTGGATGATGATCCGGTGGTCGGAAAGAGCTTCGAGCGGGTCCTTTCCGCAAGGGGCTACGCCGTGATCACCGCCGAAGACGGACACGAGGCGCTGACCAGGCTCAGCCGCGAAGATTACGACGTGGTCTTCACCGACATCAGGATGCCGGGCATGAACGGACTGGAGGTGGCCGAGTGGGTCAAGGCAAGTCAACCATGGATTCCGGTGGTGATCGTCACCGGCTATGGTACCCCGGCCAATGAAGTCCGAGCCAAGACCGCGAAAGTTTCCGGCTTTCTGCACAAGCCGCTTTCGCCGGCAATGATCGAATCCAGTACGCGGCAGGCTCTGCTCGAAAGCGATGCGGCTGAACAGGGGCGAGCAGCTGCCGAAGCGACCAACGCGGTTGCAGCGCCGCACGATGCAGCAGCCAGCGGGGGCAGAGCGCTGAAGAACACCGCTCTGTTCTTCGCAGCGCCTTTCGTGGGGCTCGCCTACATTCTTGCGTTCCCGTTCGTCGGACTCGGCATGCTGGCCTGGATAGGCGTACGGGCGTTGATGCCGCGATCCGGATCGGAGTGACCGTGCAGGCCCGTGTTCCAGTCGTAGCCGAGGCAGCTTTCGGATTCGTTTCTGCCGCCGGATCTTGGCCCCGGGCGCTTGATCCAAATCAAGCTCCCATGGAAGGCGGCGCCTAGCATGATCGGTAATTGCCGGGAGGGCATGTGCCGGGAGGGCATGATGTGCCAAGAGGGCATGAATGATAGGTTCCCCGGAACAATGCACGGCGACTAGAGAGAAGTCCCGCGCTGACGAGTCGTGCGGCCACGCACTGCTTCTCCAGTGTCCAGATCGTATCCCAGTCGTCGGATTGGCCACGCGGGCACGACGCCCGATTCAAGCGGCAAATGCCCGAACGCGAACATCCAGCCGAATTCCGGCCATGCCTACTCGCTTGATCTACCCACATGACCTCCTGAAGACCCATTCAGTCCTACGGCTTATTCAAAGGCAAGCATTTTACGGGGGCACAAAATGGTCCTATTAATCGTCGTTGTTACGATTATTACCTTCGTAATAGTCGATTTCGCACTACGCGTCTATTTTCAGAAAAGGCAGGAATTAAGACTCCGCAAAGAGCGGGAAAAGGCTCTCGATATCGGATTGAAGCTGGATGTTTCCGAGGAAGCAAAAACATTGAAGAGAGTGGAGGTCAAAGATCCGAAAGCGAGAATATTGGCCGTTGATGATGAGCCGATTATTCTGGACAGCTTCAGAAAGATTCTCGTTGTCGCAGGTTACAGCATCGATACCGTGGAAAAGGGCCGGGAAGCCCTGGGGCTGATACTAAAACACGAATACGACTTCGTCTTTACCGACCTGAAAATGCCGGAAATGGATGGACTGGAAGTGACGAAGGCAGTGAAACATCTGCGCCCCGATATAGACGTCATAGTCATAACCGGCTACGCCTCAATCGAAACCGCCGTTGAAACAATGAAGTACGGAGCAATGGATTACGTGCAAAAGCCGTTTACAGAAGATGAGTTGATTGCGTTCTTCAACAAGTCTCTGATAAGGCGCAACGACAGGCTTGAACGGCAGATGAAACCAACAGTTCGCCTGATCACGCCATCTACCAAAGAATCCGACTCGAAACACGAGTTCAATGTCCCCGCGGGGATCTTCGTTTCACAAAATCATACGTGGATAGATGTAGAAATGAATGGCACGGCTCGGGTTGGAATTGACGACTTCGCGAGGAAGATACTCGGCAAGATCGACAAGGTCGAGTTGCCAAGACTTAATGACGAAATCAAGAAGGGTGAGCGGCTTTTCTCAATCAAGAAGAACTCTCATGCCATCGGGATTGCCTCTCCGATAAGCGGGAGGATTACGTTGGTAAATACGGAACACATTGAGCATCCGGAGTGGATCGCATCAAAGCCCTTTGAGCTGAGCTGGATGTGCTGCATCGAGCCGTCAAATCTCTCCGAGGAACTGCATTCTTTGAAGATCGGCGTGGATTCAATTAACTGGTACAGGAAGGAAATAGACAAGTACGGCGAGATCGTAAAGGGGATAGAAAAAGGGGGCCGCGGAATCGAGTCGCCGGGGAAAGCCGATGATAAGGCGGAGAAAGAACAAATGGATGAGATGTTCCTGGGCGAGTTTGCGAATGCCTTTCTCCTGAAATAGATGGCAACCGTCAGGAAGCTGCTCTTCCATCGAATATCCAGAAAGAGGTCGTCATGATTAGACATCTTCTTGCAGCGGCTTCAGTGATCATTCTTGTTGCTTCCGGCTTGCCTTCTGACGCAGCGCCTTCAACGCGACCTTCCAAAGCAGCGGCTTCTCAAACAATGCCCGCAAGCGCCGCGAAGCTGGAGATACCGTCGGAAATAAGGATTCCATCCTCAGTCGGTGAAATTCTTTTTCGCCATCAGATGCACATCAGGGATCTCGGGATCAAATGTGTCGATTGTCACCATTCGATAGACGCCAAGAAGTTGGTAACTCCTCATCCGGATTATTTTGGTTCTTCCTGGATCAATTGCAAGACCTGCCATAAGGAGTCGGAAAAGATCGCGGAGGGGGCTTATGTATGTTCGGAGTGCCATCAGACGAGGCCGAAACATATTGCTGATGAAACACTCAGTGCAAAAGTAGTAACTCACAAACAGTGCTGGAAATGCCACAGAGTGGGTACCGGTAACGAAGCAAGCAAAGCTTGCGCAAAGTGCCATTCGGGCAAGAAGAAGTCCTGATCAATGCCATTGAGCTGAAAAGCAGGCATCAAATAGGAAATATCATGGATAGAAGACAGTTCTTCGCAACCACAGCCACGGTTGGTGCGGCGGTTCTACCCATAAAGAAGTCACGGGCGGCCAACGCAAAGGAAACCAAGGAATTTGTTGGCGTGCTTGTCGATACAACCAGGTGTATCGGGTGCCGGTCCTGCGAAGTCGCCTGTTCGGAGACGAACGGCAATTTCGTCCCGGATGTAAGAAATGACAACGCGCTTGCTCGCGTCAGGGATACAAGTGAAAAGCAGTACACGGTCGTCAATCGCTTCAATACCGATAAGGGGGAGGTATTTGTCAAGAGGCAATGCATGCATTGCTGGCAGGCGGCTTGTGTGGCGATGTGCCTTGTAAATGCAATGTTCAAGACCAAGGAGGGACCTGTTACCTGGAATGGGGACAAATGTCTGGGTTGCAGATTTTGCATGGTCGCCTGTCCGTTTGATATTCCAAAAGCCGAGTACCTCTCGTGGAATCCAAGAATCATGAAATGCACGATGTGCTATGAGAGGCTGCAGGAAGGGAGGAAGCCTGCATGCGTTGAAGCCTGCCCGACAGATACTTTGATGTTCGGGCAGAAAAGGGAATTGATGGAAACCGCCCGCCATCGTGTATACAGCCACCCGGACAAGTATGTGCATCAAATCTACGGAGAGCACGAAGTCGGGGGAACCGGCTGGCTGTACCTGTCTGCCGTTCCATTCGAGCAACTCGGTTTCAGAACCGACCTCGGGACAACTCCTTATCCCGAATACACGAAACAATTTCTTGTTGCTGTTCCGCTTATTCTTTTCGGTGTCCCTGCATTGCTACTGGGGCTGAGTGAGCTGACGGACAGAAAGAAACAAGTACGTGAAGACGAAGGGTGGTCAGAGCCAGAGGTGACCGAATGAATACCACCGCGGTTGTCACGAGCGAATTCAGCAGGGTTGCCAAGTTCTTCTGGCAGGAAGTGAAGCCGAGAGGTAAGTGGCTTACACCATTCAATATCATCTCCATTCCAATCATTTTGATTGGCCTGGTAATTCTGTATTTTCGCTTTGTATACGGAATCGGATACGTCACCAATCTCAACCAGTACTACCCACTGGGGATCTGGATCGGGTTCGATGTGGTAACCGGTGTTGCCCTCGCGGGTGGTGCCTATGTCATCACCTTTGTCGTCTATGTGATGAGAATGGAAAAGTATCACTCCATCGTCAGAGTGACTGTCTTGAACGGGTTATTGGCATACATATTCTATGCGGGAGCCCTGACGCTGGATCTGGGACGACCCTGGCACATAGTCAATCCGATCATCGGCAACTCGTTCGGATATAACTCCGTCCTGTTCCTGGTCTCGTGGCACTTTCTGCTCTATATGCTCACGATGGCCTTGGAATTCTCGCCGGTAGTCGCCGAATGGGCACAACTGGAAAAAGCACGCAAGTTCCTTGCGGGTTTGACGCTTGGCGCGGTGATCTTCGGCATCACCCTATCGATCCTCCATCAATCCGGTCTTGGCGCCCTGTTCCTGATGGCCAAGCCGAAGATACATCCGCTCTGGTATTCGGAATTCATACCGGTCCTGTTTTTCGTATCGAGCATTTATGCAGGATTGTCGATGATCGTATTCGAGGGAACGATCAGCCACAAAGTCTTCAAAGACCTGCTTGGCGGACAAAACCACCGTCATTACGAGGAAATTATCCTGGGTCTGGGCAAAGGCGCCGCCATCACGATGTTTGTCTATTACTTCTTCCAGGCACTGATCTTCGTACATGAAAAGAGATGGGAGCTGATTACAGATGCCTGGGGTTACTGGTACCTCTTGGAAGTTATCGGTTTGGTCCTTGTACCCTGTTTCATGTTCGCCTACGCAGTAAGGCACAGAAACCTGGGAATAATCAAAGTGGCATCAGTACTGGCCCTGTTGGGCATTGTTCTCAACAGACTGAATGTGACCGTGATCGCGTATCGTTGGTACGACGTGGATAAATACTATCCATCCTGGCAAGAGGTCGTGGTGACGCTCATGGTGGTCTTCACGGAAATCTGGATCTTCAGGTGGATCGTGACCCGTATGCCGGTCTTCAGCAAGAGATAGTCGGAGGCACAATGGAATTCTACACTTTTGTGAATATATTCGAGACCAAGGGCCTGGAATATCTCTTGTTGCTGTCCTTTTTCGTCTTGTTCATATTCCTGCTGAGATACCTCGAGAGATCCGGAAAGAAGGATACAGATCCTGGAGAGAAAGGCTCGACGAATTCCGGCTAGAAGACGGTGGTATTGGGGATGCAGGCCAAATGCACCGTTGAGCGCGAGCCCGCGGAACGTCTTGCCTCGAATCCAATGGAAGACCGACGACCGGCCTCAACCCGATTTGCGACACCGTATGACCGCCACGCGTGCGAAATACGCATTCCATGCCGCACCGGCTGAGGGAAGCCCGTGTTTGCGGCGGGGGCTGACTTGCTGGACCGTCTGGACCGCCTGATCGACGACGATGAAGTTGAATGTAACCAAGATAAGCCTAAAACTGATAATGGCGGTTGGCGTCATCACGATTGTCATTATCGGCATGTTTTCCTACTTCAGCATAAATGCACAGAGCGACGCGCTATTGTCGCAGGCGGGAATACATGCCAACAAACTGAGTGATGCCATTAAGAACAGCACGCTGACAGGCATGCTGGAGAATAAGAAGGAGGAAATACACGCAATCATAAATACGGTATCGCACGAACCGAGCATTATGGAAATTCGCATATTGAACAAGGAGGGGGTCGTAACGTTTTCCTCCCGAAAAGAGTTAGTCGGAAAGATGGTCGATAAACGTGCCGAAAGCTGCTATGCATGCCACACGGAAAATCAACCATTGGAGAGGCTTTCTATCGATGAAAGAATGCGCATCTATAGGATTGATCCGGTCTCTCCGCGCATTCTTGCGGTGATAAACCCAATTTACAATGAGCCATCCTGTTATCAAGCCGCCTGCCATGCGCATACAAAGGACCAGACGGTGCTGGGAGTGCTTGATATCAAAATGGACTTGAAAGATGTGGATAGGCAGATCGAGGACAACAAGTTCAGATTGATCGTATTTGCAGTTATTGCAATTCTGGCTTTGAGTGTCTTTATCGCTCTTTTCGTCAGAAAGTGGATTGGCGGACCCGTAAGCGAGTTGGTAAAGGCAACCAACCAGGTAAGCTCAGGCAATCTGGATTACACCATAGATAATCCTGGTAAAGATGAACTCGGAACTCTTGCCAGGTCATTCAACAAGATGACCAAGAATCTGGCGGAAGCAAAGCTTCAGCTCTTCCAGGCCGATAAGATGGCTTCTCTGGGGAGACTTGCAGCAGGAGTGGCTCACGAGATAAACAACCCGCTGACGGGTGTATTGACCTACGGCAGTTTTCTTCTGAAAAGAACCAAGGATAATCCTGAGCTGCAGGAGAGCCTCGGCGTCATAGTCAGAGAGACAATACGAAGCAGGGAAATTGTAAAAGGCTTGCTGGATTTCTCCCGCCAGTCTGTTCCAAAGAAGCACAATGCGGACATAAATAGAATTATTAGAAGCGCAGTAGAGGTGGTTGCAAATCAGTTATCGCTCAAGCGAATCGAGCTTGATGCGCATCTCGATGCCTCCTTGCCGGAAATCGCGGTCGATTCGAATCAGATGCAACAGGTGTTCATAAACTTGCTGGTCAATTCCGCCGATGCAATTGGCGACGATGGAGGCAGGATTTCAGTCACCCCGTCTCTGATTTCCCTTTCGCCGCATGGACTTGCGCAGATCAAGGCTGCTGTTTGCCCCAAGAGACATGATCTTATGGATAGCGACGTAAAGTGTTATGGCTTTCCGACCGTAAGAGTGAAGGCTGCTTCAAGAGGCAATGAAGGTATCGTCAATCTTGATCCTGTCTATGGAAAACACAGGCACCAGTACGGAATCGAAATTGCCGGCGGAAGTGATCTTCAGCTTTCATGTCCCCAATGCAAGGTTTCGCTGATCGCGGAAGACGTCGGGTGTCCGAAGTGTGGATCGCCTGTCTACACTTTTGAGGTCCTGTCGCATGGAATGTTGGAGGGCTGCACAAGACCGGAATGTGATTGGCAAAGGTGGCCTGCAATGGATGAAGCGGGGCATAAGGATTATATCGAAGTCAAAATAGCAGATACAGGGCAGGGAATTGCGAAGGAAGAGTTGTCCAGAATCTTCGAGCCGTTCTACACCACAAAAGGGCAAAGCGGAACCGGGCTCGGACTCGCAGTTACGTGGGGAATAATAAACAACCATAACGGAACAATTGACGTTGAGAGCGAGCCCGGAAAAGGAACGACCTTTATCGTTCATCTTCCTTTGCATTAGTGATGCCGTTAATGACAGCGAATGAAACGATATTCCTTATAGATGTTGGCAGTTGATATAGGCGCAAATTGACCGTGACGCATTGAATGAGGCCCGAAATGGCGATCTGCCGGAGCAAGCTCAGAGTGACCGGAACGAAGTTCCACGCGGGTCTGATCATGTCCGCCAGGCTGGCATCGGCGATGATATTGGTCGCTGTTGCGAGCCTGAGTACCCACGCCGCCGACAGCGCTCTTTCCCAACTGGACCAGCAATGTCTCGCCTGCCATTCCGCCAAGGGCCTCGAGATGAAACTGGCGAACGGAGACGTGCTCTCCTTGCAGGTGCAAGGTGCTGTGTTTACGAAAACGGTGCATAACAAGATCGGGTGCGCCGTCTGTCATGCCGCCACTTCGTTCGAGAACCATCCCCCGGTCAAGAGGAAGATCGCCGGCAGTCGTGAATATTCGCTCGAGATGAACCGGGTCTGCCAATCCTGTCACGCCCCGATATTCAAGCTGTACGAGAGCAGCATTCATGCTGCACTCTTCCGTGAGGGTAACTCGTACGCTCCCGTCTGCACTGACTGTCACAGTCCTCATGCGGTGATGGCCAAAGCCTCGTATGACGCAGCAAGCGGCGCCCCGTGCAGCAAATGTCACGATCCCATCTTCAACGCATATGCCGGCAGCGTGCATGGCAAGACCGGCCTCAACTGCTCCAATTGCCACCGCGCCCACGACGTGACTCCCGCCACCGCGGGCGACCAGTTGAAGAACGCCTGTCTTGGCTGCCACCAAGGTGCACTGGATAGCCATAGGATCTGGCTGCCGAATGCCGGTCGGCATTTCGATGCAGTATCATGCCCCGCCTGTCATTCGCCCACCGCCAAGCGCAAGGTCGACCTGAGGCTCTACGACAACGTGGCACAGGAGCGCGTTGCCGAACGGGAGGGCGTGCCGCAGTTCGAAACCCGGGCGCGCTTGGCCGGCGCGAAGGGCGCTGGCCTGGATGCGATGGCGCTGCGCAGCCTGCTACGCGGATTCAACATTGAGGGAACAGACAACAGGACGACGCTGCGGGGCCGCCTGGAGGTCACTACGGGTGTCGAGGCGCATCAACTCACGCGCAGCGCCCAGGCGATCCGGGATTGCGCCAAATGCCACCAGCAGGGCGCCGATCCGTTCCAAAGCGTCACGGTTTCCATCGTCGGCTCCGACGGCAGGTCGGTGCGCTACGGTGCGAAACCGGAAGTTCTGAACTCCATAGTATCGGTGGATTCGGTGGGCGGCTTTTACGCCATCGGCGGCACCCGGATCAAACTGCTGGACTGGCTCCTCGCCCTCGCGGTACTCGGCGGCATCGGCGTGCCGCTGGGCCATATGACGGTCAGGTGGCTGTTCCGGAGATACGCGAAGAAGATCAGCGGGAAGGAGGACTCCTGAAACGCCCGGACCCAATGTTGGCCCGATTCGTCCGTTGTCCCGCAGACGCCGAAGCGCCACAGTAAGAGGGAACTACGCAATGCCAAGAATCTACGTTCACCCGCTCCCCGTCAGGATCTGGCACTGGATCAACGCGCTCGGATTCGTGGCGATGATCATCACCGGCTTTCAGATACGTTACATCGGATTGATCGATCTGATGTCGTTCCGGACGGCGGTGGTCCTGCATGACTGGATCGGTTTCGTGCTCATCGGCAATTTCTTCATCTGGCTACTCTTCTACCTGTTTTCGGACAAGATCCGGGTGTATCACCCCGAACTGAGTCCGATGAAGCATTTCCGTGCGAGTTTCCGCCAGGCCATGTATTACGGCTACGGCATTTTCAAAGGCGAACCCAATCCGCACCACGTCAGTGTCTACGAAAAGTTCAACTCAATGCAGAGCATGAGTTACCAGGTCATCATGCTGTTGCTGGTACCTCTGCAATTCTGGACCGGGGTGCTGCTGTGGGACGTCAAGCGCTTCTCCGGCATGATCGAGGTGCTCGGGGGAGTGCGGGTGGTGGACACGGCTCACGTGCTGATCTTCATCTTCTTCTCCGGATTCATTTTCATACACGTCTACCTTGCGACCCTGGGCCACACGCGCATGGCTCATATTAAGGCCATGATCACCGGCTACGAGGAAATCGAGGAAGAGCACGGCGCCGGCAAGTGAAAAAAGCGCGGGCTGTGAGCGTGGCGGCCGAGTAGGTCCAGCCCGATTGCTGCAGGAAATGGCGGGTATTCGCCGGTTTGAGAAAGATCGGGGATCTCCCGGCCGCGCCGGCCGGCGTCAGGAAGCCCCGGATTCGTCGGTCCCCTGCTCCGTTCCCCGGATCCGGATCTGGTATTTTTTCATGAGCGCCTGAAAGTTGGCGCGCTGCATACCCGTTTCCTCCGCGCTCTTGGTGACGTTCCAGGCATTTCTCTTGAGTGCCTCGAGCACGAACAGCCGCTCGACGGCCTCCACCGATTTCTCCCGCGTGACCTTCTTGATCCGCTTCAGTTCATCGCTGGTTCGCGGGATCTCGAGGCCCAGCGCGGGCAGCATGTCGACGATATTCATCAGGTGCGCCTGGCGGATGACCTTGTCAGTGGCGAGGATCACCGCGCGGTGAACCGTGTTTTCCAGTTCCCGCACATTGCCCGGCCAGTCATGGTTCGCGAGCATGCTCATCGCCCCTTCCGAAAACTCCTCCACCTGCTTGCCGAGTTCTGCGCTGAAGACCCTCAGGAAATGGAAGGCCAGGGCGGGGATATCGTCCTTGCGCTCGCGCAGCGATGGCACATGGATGGGGAAGATGTTGATGCGATAGTACAGATCCTCTCGGAACGTGCCGTCGGCCACCATGGCCTTGAGGTCCTTGTTGGTCGCCGTGATCAGCCTGAAGTTGGTGGTCTGGGTCCGCGTGTCTCCCACCGCCTTGAATTCGCGTTCCTGGATGACCCGCAGGAGCTTGGCCTGGGTGGACGGGGAGAGGTTCCCGATCTCGTCCAGGAACAGGGTTCCGCTGTCGGCGAGTTCGAGCAGCCCCCGCTTGTTGGCCACCGCGCCGGTAAACGAGCCTTTGACGTGCCCGAACATCTCGCTTTCCAGCAGGTTCTCGCTCAGCGAGTTGCAGTCCACCGGGACGAACGGCTTGTCCTTGCGCAGGCTGTTGTAGTGGATGGCGCGGGCGATGAGCTCCTTGCCGGTCCCGCTTTCCCCCGTGAGCATGACGGTGCTGCTGGTCGGAGCGCACTTCGCGACCAGCCTGTAGGCGCTCTGCATCTGCGGGCTGGACCCGATGATGTTCTCGAAGCGGTATTTGGAGCTGACTTCGCTCCTGAGGTCGACGTTCTCCCGCAGCAGCTGCCGTCTCTCCAATGCCCTGTGCACGACGAGCTTGAGTTCGTCCGGATCGAAGGGCTTGGGCAGGTAGTCGAAGGCGCCGAGCTTCATCGACCGGACTGCGGTATCGATCTGCGACAGTCCCGTGACCATGATGACGTCGATGTCCGGGTGCGCCTCCTTTACCCTGCGCAGGACTTCCAGTCCGTCCATGATCGGCATCATGATGTCCAGGATCAGCACATCGTAGTGGTTCTCCTCGATCCGCCTCAGGGCCTCCAGGCCGTCCTGGACGGCCTCGACCTGGTACTCGCCGTCGCCGAGAATGCGAAGGCAACTCCTGGTGACGATCTCCTCGTCGTCGACGACCAATATCCTGGCGTTCATTGACTGCTCCCGCTGCTTGCTGTTTCTTCGGACAGAGACTTGATGGGGAGGGCGACCCGGAACGTGGATCCCTCGCCGACCCTGCTTTCCACCTCGATCGCCCCGCCGTGCGACCGGACGATACCGTGGCTGACCGACAGTCCCAGCCCGGTTCCCTTCCCCACCTCCTTGGAGGAGAAGAACGGATCGAAGATCCGCTGCAGATGTTTGGCCGGGATTCCGCATCCGGTATCGACGATCGAGAACTCCACCATGGGAACGGGCTCCGCGCCCGGTTCCGGGCTCCTCGGCTCGGGGCAACGGCGGGTTCGGACGGTGATGCTGCCTTTCTCCTCGATGGCGTGCTGGGCGTTGACGAGCATGTTCATGACGACCTGCTTGATCAGGTCGGCGTCGATCCAGACTGGCGGCAGGTTCGAGTCGAGGTCCATGGTGATCTCGATGTCGCGCAGGTGCGCGGGCCGCTCGACGATGCGCGCGGTGTCCTCGATGATCTGGTTGAGGTCGGCAAACTTCTTCTCCGGGGTCTTCTCGCGGGCGAAATCGAGCAGCCTGCGGATGATCGCGGCGCATCGCTTTGTTTCCCGGATCACCAGGTCGAGGTCTTCCGCGTCCGGGCTTCCGTCCGGCATCTTCTGCCGGATGAGGTGCGAGAAGGTGAGAATGCCGGTGAGCGGATTGTTCAGCTCGTGAGCGATGCCGGCGGCCAGAAGCCCGACCGAGGCCAGTTTTTCCCCGCGCACGGCCTCGGCCTGGGCAGCGCGGAGTTCCTTGGTCCTCTTTTCCACCTTCTGTTCCAGCGTGTTACCCCATTCTCGAAGTTCCTGCCGGGAATTCTTCAGGGCTGCCGTCATCGTGTTGAACGAGGCCGACAACTGGCCGAACTCGTCGTCGCTGCGCACCGGGATCGGCTGTTCCAGATTTCCGGAGGCGAGTCTGCTGGCGCCGGTTTCCAGGTCGCGCAGCGGCACATACACGAGGCGGTGCACGAAAAAGCTTACGCAGAGCGAGGCGACGATGATGAAGCCGAGCGAAAACGCGGTGATGGTGATGGCGCTTATCAGCATGGTCCGGTCGATCTCCTCGAGGGAGTAGACGATATCCAGGACGCCGAGGACCGATGTGGACTTGGAGTGCTGATGACAGGCTGCGGTGTAGCACGAGGGCTCGTTGCGTATCACCTCCATGCTGCCGAGCATGCGCCTGCCCTCCGGTGTGGTAAAGGTCCATGTCCGCTCGCTCCTGGGGACATATTCGAGGGGCTGCTCGCTCTGATGGCAATGGGAGCAGGCCTCCGCCTTGCGGTCCAGCGTCTGTCCGATCTCAGACGCATTGGTGGAATGTATAACTCTCCCGTCCTTGCTCAGGACACGGACGTTGGCGATGCCCCCCTGGTTGCCGACGTCACGAATGATTCTTCCCACGTAATCGGGCTGATTCTGGAGCATCGCGTAGCGCGTGCTCTTGGTGATCAGTTCGGATATCTGGGTGACGCGGTCGGCGACATTGGCCAGGAGTTCCTGCCGCTGATGCCAGACGACAAGCGCGGTAAACGCAAGCATCGCCAGCGTCAGGGCGATCGTCAGGTACAGGCCGACCTTGAACTTGAGGGTTTGCGGATGCATGCGCTGCTTCGCCTCGTTTCAGGTTTCGCAAGAGATGACAATCTGCTTTCGCTTCTGGAAGAGCATCGAACGGCAGTCATGACGAGGATCGCGTCAAAAAGACATCAACCCGACTCCTCAGGTCAGCCGGAAGGCTAGCATTCTCGCAACGGCGACTATTGACCCGCATCAAACCGTGGGACACATTGTGTCCGCGCCGGATCATGGGCGTATGATTTTCAGGTCGCCAGTGGGTCAACCGCCGTTTGGTCAACCGGAACTGGCTCACCAGACCTTTTCAAGGGGGATACGATGAGGGCCGCCTTCTACAGAAGCCAGGGGCCGGCGCGCGAGGTTTTCGAAATAGGGGAATTGCCCGACCCGCACCCGGCGCAGGGGGAAGTGCGGGTCAGGATCCGGGCCTCGGGCATCAATCCCCCCGACACGTATACGCGCAGCGGCGTGCGCCGCCGCGGCATGCCGTTCGATACCATCGTGCCCAACCAGGACGGCGCCGGCGTCATCGACGAGGTGGGCGCAGGTGTAGCGCGCGGGCGCGTCGGCGAGCGCGTGTACGTCACGATGGCGCAGTGGCAACGGCCTTGGGGCACGGCGAGCGAATACCTGGCGCTTCCCGCAGACCGAGCGATCCCGCTGCCGGAGAACATCAGCTTCGAGCAGGGAGCGTGTCTGGGCGTGCCGATCCTGACTGCCCATTACGCGCTCGCGCTCTATGGTGGCGTCGCGGGGCAGGCGGTGCTCGTGCAAGGCGGCGCCGGCGCAGTGGGTTTCTACGCCATCCAGTTCGCCAAGTTCATGGGCGCGACGGTAATCGCGACCGTGAGCAGCGACACCAAGGCGCAGATCGCGCGTTCCGCCGGGGCGGACCATGTGATCAATTACAGGACCGAGGTGCTCGGGGCGCGCGTTGCAGCCATCACTTCGGGCCGCGGCGTGCGGCGGGTGCTCGAGGTGAATTTCGCGGCGAACTCGGGAAAGCTCCAGGAGGTGCTGGGCAAGGCGGGAACGGTCGTCGTCTACGGATCCCGCGGGCCCGAGGGAACGATTGCGGCGACCTGGGGCATCCAGAACCAGCCGACCATCCGCTTCATCTACATGTACGAGCTGCCGGCCGAAGTCTACCAGGCCGCCTACGCGGATCTCGCCGCCTGGGCAAGCGCAGGAAAGCTGAAACACCTGCCGGTGAAGACGTTCCCGCTGCACGAGATCGGCGCCGCGCACGAAATGGTCGAGCAGGGCACCGATGGCTTGCGCGCGGTGGTGACGCTGTAGCCAGCGCTCAGGCTGGACTGAAACGCGGTCCGACGCCGATATCGGACCGCGTGTTGCGGGTCTTGCTCAACCTACCGGCTTCTTCGGCGCCTTCTTCTTGCCCTTCGATTCCTTGCGCTTGTCGCGTCCCTTGGCCATGTTCTCGCTCCTCTTCGTTACGCAGCCGACAACTGTTGTCAATTCCTGACCGCATTATGGATGCGCGGCCGACCGCCAGTCGCCCTGATCGGTCGAATCACAGTGTACCCAAGATTCGGAGATTGCGGCCGGAGTCGATTGTTTCCCGGCGAACCCGAGGCGGCGGCGGTCAGGGATACGGGAGCCAAGAGCAGCCAACCGCTCTTCGGTGGTAAAATTGCATCGATTCATTTGTTACCGGGGAAGCGAGGATGAATTTGATTTGGCGTTTTTATATGGACCAGGAGCGGCAATGGAGATGGCAGCGGCTTTCCGTCGGCCAGGACGTCATCGCCGAATCGCCCAAGTCCTACAAGGAGTACGAAGGGTGCGTGGCGAACGCCCAGGTTCAGGGGTATGTGTTTCAACCGCCTCAAAGCACGCGGGTTCAGCCACGGGGCCCGGTGCGCAAGAGGTCGTGAGCGGTTCCCGCTCTTCCCGATCTGCGGACGAGGCCTTGGTCACTCGGGCCTGATTGCGGCCGGTTGAGCCGCCCGCGCATAGCTTCCGGCATCGGTGCGGATCAGCTTCATCGTCTCGCCTGGAACGACGCGGCGCTTCAGGCCCGCCCGATCGGCTGGCGCGCTCTGCGGGTTCGAGCGCCCGTGACCGGGGCGTTTGCACGCGCTTACCGAACTCCTTACACTCTGTCGCAAGCCAGTGAACCGGGCCGCCGGCAGCGCGGACGACCCGCCTGGACGCGCCGATTCCCAACCTTTCAACGGCAGACGACATGGCCACCTACCTGAAGCAACGCATCGCTCAATCAGTGAGCGACGCCATCGACCTGAAAGTGCGCCGCACGGTCGAATCGATTCTGGACGAGGTCAGGCAGCGTGGCGATGCCGCCGTGCGCGAACTGTCCGCCAAGTTCGACAGCTGGTCCCCGCGCAGCTTTCGGCTGTCTGAGTCCGATATCGAGGCGATCATGGCCAAAGTCGCCCCGGGCACGATCGCCGACATCCGGTTCGCGCAGGAACAGATACGCAATTTCGCGCAGCACCAGCGGGACTCGATCAAGGACATCGAGGTCGAAACCCTGCCCGGCGTGAGACTCGGCCACAGGAACATTCCCGTGGACAGCGTCGGGTGCTACGTGCCCGGCGGCCGTTATCCGATGGTCGCCTCGGCGCACATGAGCATCGTGACCGCGCGCACCGCAGGGGTGAGCCGCGTGATCGCGTGCACGCCGCCAAATCAGGGCGAGGCGCATCCGGAAACCATCGCGGCGATGGTTCTGGGCGGCGCCGACGAGATCTATGTTCTCGGCGGCGTTCAGGCGATAGCGGCCATGGCTCTGGGCACGCAGACCATCTCGCGGGTCGACATGCTGTGCGGGCCGGGCAACGCCTACGTGGCCGAAGCCAAGCGTCAGCTTTACGGCAGTGTCGGCATCGATCTCTTCGCCGGGCCGACTGAAATCCTCGTGGTTGCGGACGACTCGGCGGACGTGGAAATGGTCGCAACCGACCTGCTCGGCCAGGCCGAGCACGGCCCGACCAGTCCGGCCGTTTGCATTACGACTTCGAAGGCCATCGCGCAGGCGTTGCCGGCCGAGATCGCGCGCCAGCTCGCGCGCTTGCCGACGGCGGCCATCGCCGGCGTCGCATGGCGCGATTACGGCGAGATCATCATTGTCGACTCGCTCGAGGAAGCAGTGGTCGAGGCCGACAAGCTTGCATCCGAGCACGTGGAGATCCTGACGCGCAATCCGCGCTACTTTCTCGACCACATGAAGAACTACGGCGCGTTGTTTCTCGGACCCGAGACCAACGTTTCCTACGGCGACAAGGTCATCGGCACCAACCATACGCTGCCCACGCTCGGCGCTGCGCGATACACCGGCGGCCTGTGGGTCGGCAAGTTTCTGAAGACCTGTACCTATCAGGAGATCACGCGCGAGGCGAGCGTGACCATCGGCGAGTACTGTTCGCGACTGTGCGAGATCGAGCGGTTCTGGGGCCACAAGGAGCAGGCCGATCTGCGTCTGCGCCGCTATGGCGGACAGAACGTCGGCCTCGGCGCGAAGCCGTAAGCGGCGCAGCAAGGCGCGAGTGGAATCCCCTTTGAGCGACGTCACGGCCCGGTTCCGGCTCGAGGGTCGGGTCGCGCTGGTGACCGGGGCCGGACGCGGCATCGGGCGCAGCGTCGCAATCGCGCTCGCCGGAGCAGGCGCCCAGGTGCTGCTCATGGCGAGGACCCGCGAGGAGATCGAGCAGGCCGCCGCGCAGATTCGCGCGTCGGGCGGGCAGGCGAAGGCGCTGCCGTGCGATGTCACCGATGCCGCTGCGGTGGCGCGCGCTTTTTCGGCTCTGCCGGGGCTCGATATCCTGGTCAACAGCGCGGGCACCAATATTCCGGAACCTTTTGTCGATGTGACCGAGGCGCATCTGGACATCCTGGTCGACCTCAACGTGAAAGCGGCGTTTCGCGTCGCCCAGGCGGCAGCCAGGAAGATGCTGGAGGCGGCGGACAGGAAGGTGCGCGGCGGCGCGATCGCCAATATGTCCTCGCAGATGGGGCATGTCGGTTCGCCGAATCGATCTGTGTACTGCATGACCAAGCATGCCATCGAGGGGCTCACCAAGGCGATGGCGCTCGAACTCGCGGCGCACAACATCAGGGTGAACACGGTTGCTCCGACGTTCGTCGAGACGCCGATGACCGCGCCCATGTTCGAGCGGCCGGGTTTCGGCGAGTGGGTGCGCGAACGCATTCCGATGGGGCGCGTCGGCCGGACCGACGAGGTCGCGGCGGCCGTGATTTTCGCCGTGTCGCCGGCCGCCTCGCTGATGACGGGAACCAGTCTGGTCATCGACGGGGGATGGACTGCACAGTAGTCACTTACCAGTGTACTGTTGACGATTCCGCAGAAGAATTGGGTTTTCTATACGTCTCTCGATTTCGGAGCGTTGCGCAGTTGGAACGGTCCGAAATCGAGAGAGCAGGGGCGTCAAAGCAAGGCAGCCCGTTGGTTCCGGCTCATCCGGCTTGGGTTCTTATGATTCGTGCAAGCAGCATGGGCGGAGAATTTGGGGTTTCTTCAGTCTCCCGTCTTAGGGCAGTTGCAACTTCGCAACTGCCCTAAGACGGGAGATCGGATAAAGGCAGGAGCAAGCGAGGCGGGTCCAGCACGCGTGCTCTGTTTTTGATTGGCAGATCAAGGAGACATCATGCCGCGGCGATACGACGAGAAGCGTTTCGATCTGAAGCACCTGCGCGCCACTGCGGAACGGTGCAAGAATTGGGGCAGGTGGGGGCCGGACGACGAGGCGGGAACGCTCAACTTCATCTCGCCGGCGGATGTGGTTGCGGCAGGCAAGCTGATCCGGCGCGGCAAGGTGTTTTCGCTGGGACTCAATTTCGACAAGAACGGCCCGCAGAGAGGCCTCTGGGGCAACCGTTTCAATCCCATCCATACCATGCTCGCCACCGGAACCGACGCGGTCGCCGGGGTACAGGACAAGGGCGGCATACGTTACGCCGACGACATGGTCTCGCTGCCTATGCAGTGCGGCACGCAATGGGATGCGCTGGGCCACATCTTCTACGACGAGAAGATGTGGAACGGCTACGATGCGCGTCTGGTGGACTGCAACGGCGCGCAGAAGAACAGCATCGACAAGGTGAAGGACCGGATGGTCGGGCGGGGCGTGCTGCTCGACGTGGCGCGCCATCTGGGCGTTGCGTACCTGGAAGACGGCACGGCGATCACCAGCGACGATCTGGACGCCACGGCCAAGGCCCAGGCAGTGGAAGTCAGGCGCGGCGATTTCGTCATCGTGCGCACCGGCCAGATGGAACAGCGCCTGGATTGCGGCGACTGGGGCGGCTACGCCGGCGGCGATGCGCCGGGGCTCGCGTTCGAGACCGCAGACTGGATTTTCAAGAAGGAGATCGCCGCGATCTGCACCGACACCTGGGGCTGCGAGGTGCGCCCGAACGAGACCACCGAGGCGAGCCAGCCCTGGCACTGGGTCGTGATTCCGATGATCGGCATCACCATGGGCGAGATCTTCTACCTCCGCGACCTTGCGGCCGATTGCGCCAAGGACCGCGTCTACGAATTCCTGTTCTGCGGGCCGCCGCTGCCGGTGACCCACGCGGTCGGCTCGCCGATCAATCCGATGGCTGTCAAGTAACGCAACTGCCCGAGCGGCGCCCGGCCGGGCATTGCGCAGGGGAAGGGGAGGCAATCGATGAAATCGTTGAAAACCAAGGCGCGCAGTACCTCGGGCGTCGATCCACGCGTGTACGCGCGCGGGCTCAAGCTGCGCGCAGAACTCACCGGCGGAAACTACGTGAAGGGCGCCGACACGGACCTCGATGCCGCGCTCGTCCCGGTGCGCGAACTGCTCACCGAGTGGATGTGGGGCAAGGTCTGGACGCGCAAGGGCATCGACCGGCGCACGCGCAGTTTCATGAACATCGGCATCCTGATGGCGCTGAACCGGCCGCAGGAACTCGCGCTGAATCTGCGCATGGCGGTCAAGAACGGCTTGTCCCGGGCCGAGATCGGGGAGGCCATTCTTCATGCCGCCGGCTATTGCGGCGTGCCTGCCGGGGTCAACAGCATCGGCGTGGCAAGCCAGTTCTTCAAAGCAGAGGACCAGGAGCGGGCAGGGAAGCCTGCAAGACGCCGGGGAAGACCATGAGGCTCAAGGGCAGAACAGCGATTGTGACTGGTGCCGGATCCGGAATCGGCAAGGCGTTTGCGATGCGCCTGGCGCAGGACGGCGCAAACCTGGTCATCGCCGACATCCGCAATCACGATGCCGCGGCGGTGGAGGTTACCAGGGCGACGGGCGCGAAGGCGCTCGGCCTGCATATAGACGTATCGAGCGAGGCCGACACCGCGCGCATGGCCGCCGAGACGATGGGGACGTTCGGGTCGATCGACATCCTGGTCAACAATGCGGCGATGTTTTCCACGCTGCAGCTGCGGCCTTTCGAGCAGATTCCCACCGACGAATGGAAGCGCCTCATGGAAATAAACATCATGGGCGTGGCGCTGTGCTGCAAGGCGGTTGCGGCGCAGATGCGCAGCCAGAAGCGCGGCCGGATCATCAATCTCGCCTCGGGCGCGCCTTTGAAGGGGGTGCCGATGTTTCTGCACTACATCGCCAGCAAGGGCGCAGTGATAGCCATGACGCGGGGTCTGGCACGCGAACTGGGCACGGACGGCATCACGGTCAACACGGTCGCGCCGGGTTTCACCATGTCCGAAGGCGTGATTGAACACCACCACCACGTCGATTTCAGTCGCGACGGTGCCATCAGGTCGCGGGCGATTCCACGCGACGAGCAACCGGAGGATCTGGTCGGCACGGTGAGTTTTCTCGCCAGCGACGATGCCGCGTTCATGACGGGTCAGATCCTGGTCGTCGACGGCGGCTCGGCCATGATCTAGCGCGGACTTGTGCTGCAACGACGTCCGCCACTCGCTGCACTTACAGGAAGACAGCATGGCAAAGCAGAGAATCAGCTACGTTCCGCTGGAAAAAATGGACGCGGCGATGCGCCAGGAAATGGAGCGCTGCGCGCGCGAAGGCACGCCGCGTCCGGAAAGCACCGCGGTGCGCGCGCATGTGCCCGCCTGCTTCTGGTTCTTCGCCAATTCGTGGAACGACATTGTCAGGAACGGCATCCTCGATCATGCGATCAAGGAACTCTGCCGCGTATTCGTTTCGCGATCGGTGATCTGCGAATTCTGCGGCAACCAGCGCTCGGTCAAGGGCGCCAGCGAGGGGCTGAAGGAGGCGCATTACGACGATCTGATCAATTTCGAGAAGTCGGTCAAGTACGACGAGCGGCAGAAGGCGGCGCTGGCCTATGCCGAGGCGATCGTCTGGCGGCTGGACACGGACGACGCGTTCTGGGAACGCATGGTTCGTCATTTCAGCGAGCCCGAACTGGTCGAACTGGGATGCGCGATCGGTCTCACGCTAGGCCAGCAGAGCTGGCTGAGGCTGCTCAATATCGACCACCACCAGGTGCTGGCCGGCACCGGGGCATCGATGGCACCCGGGTTCGAGACGCCGGAGGCGCTGGCGAAATCCAAAGCGGCCCCCGGCTACTGGGCCCGCAAGCCGGCCCGAGATCGCCAGGCCGGCTGACCGCCTTCGTTCGCCGGCGGCCGGCAGGCTCAGCCGGAGGCCTGCCCGGCTTGAGAGTCGCTGCCTTTCTTTCTCGTGACGTACAGGAAGGGCGCGTAGGCGAGCCAGCTGAACAGCGACGTGAGTATGAACCACAGGACCTTCGCGGCGCCCGATGTGCGCCTGGAAAACAGTACGAAGACCGGCGGCAGGGACAGCACGATCATCACTATCAGGCTCCAGACTGTAAGTTCCGGAAGCCCCATCATCACCAGCGTTGCGTTGATGTCGTTCATGCCCGAGCTCCTTTGCGCGAATGCCACGGTTGATCCGAACCACAAGGATACTGCGTCCCCGTGATCGGGGAAGAGCGCCAATTGCAATTCTCCGCTAATCTCCGCCCCCGGTCGCCGGGAAAGATCTGTAATCAACGAGGACTTCATGATCGACATCATTCCCATGCAGGAACGCAGCCCCCGGATTCTGGGCGCCGGATTGCCCGAATCAGCGGTCGGCGCGTTTCTCGAGGACCTGGACTCGCTGCGCCTGGACGCGGGCGACGGGGCGTCTTTGGGCGACGATAGCCGGCGGGTCGGCCGCGTCTGCCGCCAGGGGCGCGATCTGCTGGCGAGACTTCCGGCCAAGTCACGGCGCAACACTCAGGAAAGGACCGCGGGCCACGCGCTGGTGCATCTGCTCGCAGACGCGGCTTGGCGCTTTTTCCGCGTCTACAGGAAACCGATCTACGACACGCTGACCAGCGCAGGCGCGCTGCGCCTCGACGACCTGGCCTGGAAGGCTGCCGAGCTGCTGCCGGACATCATGCCGACCCGCGCCGAACTGGATCTGGAAAGCCGGAGCATGCAGATGGACAAGGACGGCCTGGAGATCCACCAGGGGCTGTTTTTCGGCCAGATGCTGAGCGATCGGGATATCGGAGGGCATCTGTGCGCGGCGATGCTCAGTCCGACGCCGCAGGCCGTCGAGCGGCTGCCGGAATTTCAGCGCGCAGGCAGGCTGGATCTGGGCACGGTCAAGTTGGAAGCCAAGGGGGAAACGGGGTACCTCACCCTGCACAATACGCGCACCCTCAATGCCGAGGACGACGAGTCGCTCGGCGCCCAGGAAATCGCCTGCGATCTGATCCTGCTGCATCCGGAGTTGCGCATGGGCGTGCTGCGCGGCGCTCCGGTGGACCATCCCAAGTACAACGGGAGGCGGGTTTTTTCCGCCGGGATCAACCTGACCCGGATCTACCAGGGCAAGCAGAGCTATCTGTTCTATCTGACCCGGGAAATGGGCTTCCTGAACAAGATCTATCGCGGCCTCGGAACGGCGACTCCGGTGCTGGAACTTCACCCGGAGGAGCCCGAGCAGACCCTCGAAAAACCCTGGCTGGCCGTGGTGGACAGCTTTGCCATCGGCGGAGGTTGCCAGCTTCTACTGGTCGTGGACTACGTGATCGCGGAGTCCGGCGCCTATTTCAGTCTTCCGGCCCGCAAGGAGGGCATCATTCCGGGCTGCGCCAACCTGCGCCTGCCCCGCTTCATGGGCGAGCGCCTGGCCCGTGAGGCGATCATGTTCGACCGGACTTTCCAGGTCGAGAGCCCGGAAGCGCGCACGCTGGTGAACGAAATCGCTCCGCGCGAGCGCCTGGACGAGGCCATGGAGGCGTGCGTCGCGAACGCGGTGGGTTCAGGCATGGTCAGCGCCGGAGGAAACCGCAAGGCCATCCGGATCCAGACCGAGCCGCTGGACACGTTCCGCCAGTACATGTCGACCTATGCCTGCGAGCAGGCGTTTTGCCATCTGAGCGAGCAACTCGTGCACAACCTGGAGCGGCACTGGAACGCCAGGGAACGCAGGCTGTGACTCCGGCCCGGCCGGTATTGCGCCCCCTTTACACCTATCAACGCCGGCAGGCCTGGTCGCCGAATCGAGCGTAAATGCCCCTCATCCAGCTAACGCAGGTATCCCTGGCCTACGGCCATGTGCCGTTGCTCGATCACGTCGATCTGGTCATCGAGCCCGGCCAGCACATCGGATTGATCGGCCGAAACGGCACCGGCAAGTCGAGTCTGCTCAGGGTCATGGCCGGGGAGTCGGACCCCGATGACGGCAAAGTCTGGCGCGCACCGGACCTGAAACTGGCGAGTGTTTCCCAGGAGCCGGCTTTCCGGCCGGGTCAAAGCGTATTCGAGGCGGTGGCCGAAGGCCTGGGCCAGGGCACGCAGCTGCTGGTTGACTATCATGCGGCGACGCATGCGCTGGCCGATGCGCACGAGGATGCGGCGCTGCTGGAACGCCTGCACCTGCTGCAGGAGGCGCTGGAGGCGAGCGACGGCTGGAGCCTGCAGCACAGGATAGAGGCCACGCTGAGCAGGCTGCGGCTGGCCGAAGATGATCTGGTTTCGGAGTTGTCCGGCGGACTGAAAAAACGCGTTGCGCTCGCGCGCGCGCTGGTGCTGGGGCCCGACTTGCTGCTTCTGGACGAACCGACCAACCACCTCGATGTCGAGGCGATCGAATGGCTGGAGGAAACGCTTCGCTCCATCGCCGGGAGCATCCTGTTCGTCACGCATGACCGGCGCTTTCTGGATCGGGTGGCAACGCAGATCATCGAACTGGATCGGGGCTGTCTGACCGGCTACAGCGGAAATTTCAGTGCCTACGAGATCAAGAAAGCCGAGGCTCTCGAGGCAGAAAGCACACAGAACCGCAAGTTCGACCGGGTTCTCGCGCAGGAGGAGGTCTGGATCCGCAAAGGCATCGAAGCCCGGCGGACCCGCAACGAGGGCCGGGTGCGCCGCCTGGAGGCGCTGCGGGGCGAGCGCGCGGCGCGGCGCGAACGCGTCGGCAAGGCGGAGCTGACGCTGGGTGAGGGCGAGCGGTCGGGAAAACTCGTCGCAGAACTCAGCGGGGTCAGCAAGCGCTACGGCGACAAGCGCGTCGTGGACCGGTTCTCATGCCGCATACTGCGCGGCGACAAGGTCGGGCTGATCGGGCCAAACGGCAGCGGCAAGACCACGCTGCTCAAGCTGATTCTCGGCGAAATCGAGCCCGATGCCGGACAGGTACGCCTGGGCACCCGCCTGGGCATCGCCTATTTCGATCAGTTCCGCGCGGCACTGGACGAAGAAGGCTCGCTGGCCGATACCATCAGCCCGGGCAGCGAGTACTTCGACATCGACGGCGTGCGCAAACACGTGATCGGTTATCTGGGCGACTTTCTGTTTCCGCCGGAGCGCGTGCGCGCGCCGGTCAAGTCGCTGTCCGGCGGAGAGCGCAATCGCCTGCTGCTGGCGCGCCTGTTCAGCCGGCCGGCGAATGTGCTCGTGCTCGACGAACCGACCAACGATCTGGACATCGAGACGCTGGAGTTGCTGGAAGATCTGCTGCAGGACTATACGGGCACCCTGTTTCTGGTGAGCCACGACCGCGCGTTTCTCGACAACGTGGTGACGCAGACCATCGCGTTCGAGGGCGAGGGGCGATGGAAGGAATATGCGGGCGGCTACAGCGACTGGCAGCGGGCGAGCGGCGCAGGCGGCGCCGCAGGTGCTGCGTCGGGCAGGCGCGAAGAGGGGGGGGCGGAGCCCAGGGCGCGCACGCGAGGAGTGGCGGGCAAGGCCAAACTCAGCTACAAGGAGAGCCGGGAACTCGCGGAACTTCCGGCCAGAGTGCGCGCGCTGGAGCAGGAACAGCGGGAGATTACGGCCGGACTCGGCGATCCTGCGATGTATCGCGGCGTGCCCGAGCAGATGCGACAGATGCAGGCGCGTTTTGCCGAAATCGAGGAACAACTGATGCAGGCGCTGGCGCGCTGGGAGGCACTGGAGGCGAAGCGGTAATCCGGCCGGCCCCCCGGGCGGCGCCAATTCCGCGGATCGGCGCCGATTTGCGCGGACAGGCTTCCAAAGCGCACGGAAAATCAGCACAATAGCGCATACGAATTTCAATCGAAAGGGGATCACCATGGCCCGTACACACCAGCCGATCAGTGCTTATGACACGCTGCAAGCCACCGATGTGGGGCGGCGGCGCTTTATCGCGGGGCTGGGCGCCTCCGCGGCAATCGTCTCCAGCGGTTCGCTGATGCGGCCGGCGTGGGGGCAGGCGACGCTTAACGTCGGTGTGCTGCTGCCGACTTCGGGAACCCAGGCGTTCATCGGCCAGTCATGCAAGTTGGGCGCGGACATCGCGCCGTCCGTGTTGCCGGGTCTGGGTTACGGCCTGCCGATCCGGCTCATGCATGCGGACACCGAGACCAACGTCGACGTGGCACGCTCGCGCGCCGAACGGCTGATCAACGAGGGCGCCCACGTGCTGGTCGGGGCATTCGATTCCGGGGCGTCAGCGGCCATTGCTCAGGTGTGCGAGCAGAAGGGCGTGCCGTTCATCATCAACATCGCCGCGGCGCCACAGCTTACCGAGCAGGGCTACAAGTTCACTTTCCGTAACTTCCCGACCGCGATCGACCTGGTGCGCAACGGACTCGCCCTGATCGGCGACATCTTCCGTGCTACCAATACCGTGCCGCGCACCGCCGTATTCATGCATGTGAACGACACCTTTGGGCAGGCCATGGCCAAGGGTATAGGCGCCATCCTGCCACGGCTGGACTTCCTGCCGTTCAAAGTGATCGAGACCATCTCCTATGACCCGGCTGCCAAGGACCTGTCGGTAGAGGTGTCGAAGGCCAAGGCGACCAACGCCGACTTCCTGATGTTCGTCTGCCGCCTGAACGACGCCATCCTGGTGCGGCGCGAAATGGTCAAGCAGCGCTGGAATCCGATGGGCATCATCGGCCCCGGCAATCCCGGCATGTACGAGGCGCAGTACTACGCCGCGCTCGGCAAGCTGTCCGAGTACAGCATCTCGAACGTGCCCTGGTACAACCCCAAGGCGCCGCTCACGCATGCCATCGACCGGGCTTTCAGCAAGGCTTATCCGAAGGAGAAGCTGATGTTCCACGCGCTCAACGTGGGCTTCACCGTCGAGGCGATCATGATTGCCGCCGATGCCTACAAGCGCGCCAAGGCGACCGACGGCAAGGCCCTCGCCGAGGCGATCCGCCAAACCAACATGAGCAGCCGGATGATGATAGGCGGACCGATCAAGTTTAACGCCAAGGGCCAGGTCGAAGGCATCCAGTCGGCGTGCATCCAGAACCTGAACATGCGCCCGACCGTGGTCCTGCCGGCCGCGAGCGCGCAGGCCAAACTGGTCTTCCCGGTGCCCGGCTACAAGAAGGCGTGAGGTGCGTGGCGCGGGGTACTGAGTGCCGATAGAACTCGTCGCCAACGTTACCCTTGCAGGGCTGCTCACGGGGCTCGTGTACGGGCTGATGGCGCTCGGGCTGTCGGTCATTTTCGGGGTCGTCAGGGTGGTCAACTTCGCACATGGCGAAATGATGACCATCGCCATGTACGCAGCGGTGGTGCTGTTCGCCGCATTCAGGCTGGATCCCTTCGTCGCCTTGTTTCCGGTGGCTGCGGCGTTTTTCGTCTTCGGTTATGTCCTGCAGGCAGGGTTGATCAACCCCTTCATCACGCGGCCCGAGCATACGCAGTTCATGCTGGTGCTGGCCGTGGCGATCATCATGGTGAACGGATTGCTGATGGCGTTCGGGCCCGATGCGCGCAACATCCCGGTGGACTACGCGCTGGACTCCTTCATCGTCGGTCCGTTGCTGCTCGATACGGTGCGCGTCTACGCTGCGCTCGCTGCCGTGGCGATCGCCGGCGGTCTGTTCCTGTTCTTCAAGTTCACGGGGACCGGACGCGCCATCCGCGCCTGCGCCGACAACTACCTCGGCGCCAAGGTGGTGGGGCTGAACGTCAAGAAATACTACGCGCTGACTTTCGGCATCGGGTCCGCTTGCGTCGGCGCTGCCGGGTGCCTCATGGTTCTGCTGGTGGATGTGACGCCGCTGCTGGGTCCCGGCTACACGCTGCTCGCATTCATCATCGTCATCGTCGGCGGCCTGGGATCGATGCCGGGGGCGCTGCTCGGCGGGGTGCTGATCGGCGTCTCGGAAGCATTGGCAGGCCTGTTCTTCAGTCCTTCGGCAAAGAGCATGTTCAGTTTTGCGCTGCTCATTCTGGTACTGCTGTTCCGCCCGCAGGGGCTGCTCGGCAAGCGGCCCTGACCGGATGGATCTCCCGTGAAGGCACTGATCGCCGCCACCCCGAGACGCGCGCTGGTTCTGACAGCCGTGCTCGCAGGGGTTCTGCTCGTGCTGCCGGCGTTCGCCAATGCCTACATCCTGTCGGTGGCGATCCTGATTCTCTACTTCGCGTATCTGGGACAGGCTTGGAACGTGATGATGGGATTCTGCGGCCAGCTGTCCCTCGGTCATTCGCTCTACGTGGGCATCGGCGCGTACGTTTCAGCGGCGCTGTTCGTGCATTTCGGCATTCCGCCCTGGCTCGGAATCTGGGCCGCGGTCCTGGCATGCATGGCAGCCGGCGCGGCGATCGGCGTACTTGCCTTCCGTTTCGGGATCGGCGGCGTGTATTTCGCGCTGCTCACCATCGCCTTTGCCGAATTCACCCGCATCGGTTTCGACCACCTGGATTGGGTGGGCGGCTCGGGGGGATTCTTTCTGCCCGTGACGCAGCGCGAATTCAACGACGTTCTGGCGCTGCGCGGATCGCCGGTGATGTTCTATTACGTGATGCTCGCGCTGACCGGCGCCGCGTTCGCATTCTGCACCTGGCTGCTGCGCACGCGCATCGGCTATTACTGGCAGGCGATCCGCGAGGATCCGGACGCGGCGCAGGCGCTGGGCATCAACACCTTTCGCTACAAGATGCTGGCGGTGGTCGTTTCCGCCGGGATGTCGGCCTTCGCCGGCGTGTTCTTCGCCTTCTACTACAACAATCTGTTCCCAGAGCAGATCTTCAGCATGAGCCGCTCGATCGAGATCATTCTCGGTCCCATCATCGGCGGCACCGGCACGCTGTTCGGGCCGATTGTCGGCGCGGTGGTGCTGACGGTGCTCGCCGACGGCATCACCGAGCTGATGGCGGCGTTCGGATGGGAGGTCCCCGGCGTGAAACAAGTGTTCTACGGGATCTGCATGCTGGCCGTTATCGTCTTCCTGCCTAATGGGATCTGGCCGACGCTCGCGCGCCGCCTGGGCCTGGAGCGCAGCAACAGGGGTCGCGGCGATGGCGGCTGAAGGGCTCCTTTCGGTGCGCTCGGTATCCAAGAGTTTCCGCGGTCTGCGTGCGGTGTCGGGGGTGTCCTTCGACGTCGGGCAGGGGCACATCGTGGCGCTGATCGGGCCGAACGGCGCGGGAAAGACGACCTGCTTCAACATGATTGCCGGCGCTTTCGAACCCGATGCGGGCGAGATACATTTCGCGGGGCAGCGCATCGACGGCATGCGGCCCGACCAGGTCTGCCTTTCCGGGATCGGGCGCACGTTTCAGCTGGTCAAACCGTTTGCGGGCTTGAGCGTCCTGGACAACGTGATCGTCGGCGCGCTGCGCCGGAACAGGCAGGTGGGCGTCGCACGGCGCAAGGCGCAGGCGATACTGGAGCGCCTGGGGCTTGCGGAAAAACGGGACCAGCCCGCCTCGGCGCTGACGCTGCCCGACCGCAAGCGGCTCGAGGTGGCCCGCGCGCTTGCCACCGAACCGCGCCTGCTGCTGCTCGATGAGGCGATGGCGGGCCTGAGGCCGACGGAAATCGACCAGATGGTGGCGGTATTCCGCCGCCTGAACGAGGAGCACGGCCTCACGATCGTGCTTATCGAACACGTCATGCGCCCAGTGATGGCGCTGTCGCGGGAGATCCACGTGCTGCATCACGGCGAGCTGATCGCCAGCGGCTCGCCCGACGAGGTCGTGCGGCATCCGGCCGTGCTCGAGTGCTACCTGGGCGCGGAGGCGGTCTGATGCTGGAGGTTCGCGATCTGGACCTGTATTACGGCGACGCGCAGGCGCTCGACCGGGTGTCGCTCAGGGTGGAAGATGGCGGCATCGTCGCCATCATCGGCGCCAACGGCGCCGGCAAGTCGAGCCTCATTCGCGCCATAGGGGGTTGCGCCTACCACCTCATCAAGAAACCGCGAGCGGGGACGATCCTGTTCAAGGGCAGAGACATCTCCGGCTGGGAAAGCTACGACACCTGCGATATCGGGATCGGACATGTCGCCGAGGGACGCCAGATCTTTCCCAGCCTGACGGTGCAGGAAAACCTCGAGATGGGAGCGATGCTGCGGCGCGCCCGCGCCAAGGCACGCCAGACCATGGAGGAGGTGTACGCGATGTTCCCGCCCCTGGCGGAGCGCCGCACGCAGATCGCGGGCACCATGTCCGGCGGGGAGCAGCAGATGCTTTCCATCGGTCGCTGCCTGATGGGGCAACCCGAGCTGATCATGTTCGATGAACCCTCGCTGGGTCTTGCGCCGACGGTGGTCCAGGAAGTGTTCCAGACCATCCGCATGCTCAACGAGAAGGGTATGACCATACTTCTGGTGGAGCAGAACGTGGCCGTGTCGCTCAAGCTGGCGTCGCAGGCTTACGTGCTGGAGAACGGGAGGGTAGTCATGGAGGGGCGCGGCGAGGCGCTGCTTGCCGACGACCAGATCCGCCGCGCCTATCTGGGGCTGTGAGGCGGCCGGGTCGGCTTCCGGGTAGCAAGGCGAATCGTCACTTTCGGTGGCGAGTTCAACCGGTCGGCGCGCAGAATAATGGCCTGTGGGAAGATCAATCGCATTGCTTTCGCGGTGTTCATGTTCACCGCGAGCCGCCACAAGGATCATCGGCGCAACGAACGGTACACATTAGGAGAAACCCATGCCCGCCCGACGCCACACCATGCGCGTAGAAACCAACATCCCCATCCTGATGCGCGATGGCGCAATCCTGCGCTCCAACGTCTATCGTCCCGAGGCGGAAGGCCGCTTTCCCATCCTCATGACCTTCGGCCCCTACGGCAAGGATGTCCCTCTGCGCCAGTTCATGCAGGACGCCTGGGACCGGCTTAACCAGACCTATCCCGAGGTGCTCGCGGCTTCCTCCTGCAAGCATCTCGTTTTCGAGCGGCCGGACCCCGAAGTGTGGATTCCCGATGGTTATGTGGTGATCAATGTGGATTCGCGCGGCGCGGGCAAGTCCCCGGGCAGGCTCGATCCCAATTCTCCGGCGGAATTCCGCGATTTCTTCGACGCCGTGGAATGGGCGGGCGCACAGGGTTTCAGCAACGGCAAGGTCGGCCTGCTCGGCATTTCCTATTATGCGGCGTCGCAATGGTTTGTTGCGGCCATGCGGCCGAAATATCTCGCGGCCATTCTGCCCTGGCAGGGCACGTATGATTTCTATCGCGACCGCACGCGGCTCGATGGCATCTATTCCGCGGGCTTTCTCAAGCGCTGGTGGAACGCCAGCGTTCTTCGCAATCAATACGGAAATCCAGAAACCAATTGCATCGACATCTACACCGGCGAGCGCGTCACCGGGCCGGAAAGTCTCAGCAAGGAACAGCTGAAGGCCAATGCCTCGAACTATCTCGACGACGTGCTGGCGCATCCGCTGTGCGATGAATTCTATCGCGAGCGCACGCCAGATCTGTCGAAAATCGACGTGCCCGCGCTGGTCGTCGCGAACTGGGGCGGCCTCGGCCTGCATACGCGCGGCACGATCCGCGGCTTTATGGGGCTGGCCTCGAAAACCAAGTGGCTGAAGGTGCAGGGCGGCTCGTATTTTCACACCTTCCTGCAGCCCAAGAATGTCGCCTTGCAGAAGCGCTTCTTCGATCGCTATCTGAAAGGCGAGAATAACGGCTGGGAGAATGAACCCGCGGTCGAAGTGCAGCTGCGCGCGCCCGGCGATACCATCAAGCGCACGGTCCAGGCCGCAGCCTGGCCGCTGCCGCAGACGCAATGGACGCAATACTGGATCGACGCTGGCGCGAAGACCATCGCCACCGGAGAGCCGAAGGCCGCCGCCAGCGCCAGTTATCCCGCGCTGAGCGAAGGGATCACCTTCTCCACGCCCCCCTTCACGAAGGAAACGGAAATCGCCGGTCCCGTGAAGGCAAGACTGTTCGTGTCGTCCACGACCGCCGACATGGATATTTTCGCGACGATCTGCGCCTTCGACGCTGCGGGCAAGGAAATGACCTTCATCGGCGCGCCGGAACCCAAGGCGCCGGTGACGCAGGGCTGGCTGCGCGTCTCCCAGCGCAAGCTCGACCCTGCGCGCTCACTGGAATATTTGCCTTATTATCCCCATGACGAGCGCCAGCCGCTGGCTCCGGGCGAAATCTATGAGGTCGATCTGGAAATCTGGCCGATGGCGCTCGCCTTGCCTCCGGGCTCAAAGCTGACGCTCACCATACAGGGCAAGGATTTCGAGCGCGCCGGCGAGACCGGACCCATGCGCGGCGTCGCTTGGTTCACGCACGATGAGCCGCGCGACCGCCCGCCGGAGCTTTTCCATGGCACGAACACGCTGCATACGGGGGGCGCGCACCGCTCTTTTCTGCTGCTCCCGGTACTGGCCGCAGGGGACGACTTGAGCCGGCTTGCTTGATCTTCCTATCGGTCTCCCGATTCTGGGAAGTCAGAAGTTTCAACTTCCCGAAATCCCGAGAGTATGAAAAACAAGATCGAGCAGGCCTGTTTGGTTCCGGCCCGGTCGGCTTGGGGCCTCACAGCTTCGCCCCGTGTATGCCGCCGCTCCTGCGCTCGAACTCGTTCTGGCAGGCCGCGCAGCGTATCGCAGCCGGATGGGCGCGCAGCCGGTCGCAGGCGATTGCTTCCCCGCAGTCGGTGCAGCTGCCGAACGTTCCCTCTGCGAGGCGGGCCTGCGCGGCTTCGATCGCACGCAGCTCCTCGACGTCGCGCCTGACGATAGCCAGATTGAGGCCGCTCGCCGCCTCGAGCAGCGCCTTGTCGCCGCCGTCTGTCACCGACACGGCATCGGGAGCGACGCGTTCGGTCTTGGCCTGGGCAAGCTTGGTTTCGATCTCGGCGACCAACTCCGCGTTGCGCAGCGCCAGTTGTGCGCTGAATTCCTCCCTTTCGGCGGCCGAGAACTCGATCATTTAAGCCCTTCTTGTCTGAAATCACCATAGTCCCGCGAAGCATGGGTCGCTTGACCAGGATCAAGCTCGTATCCGGGACTGCCGGCCGCTGCCCTGCCTGCGGCCGAAAAGGGGTCAGAAACCCTCTTTATTCGTGAACCTCGCGCCAGATGCGGTTCTGGCAGCGGAATCACGCGCTCGCGGGTTACTTCTGCCGCATAGCCGAACGCCGGCCGGCTGCCTTGCGAAGCAACTCGATGCCGCGCGCCGCCTTGCCCCGGCCGCGCGCCGCGCGCACATGAAAACGCACCTCCGCATCGTGTTCGGCGATGGCTACGGTAGCCATCTCCTCGATCAGCTTGTTGACGCTCAGCTTGCGTTCCTTGGCCACCTGCTGGAGCCGCTCGCGTTTTTCCTGCGGCATGCGAATGATCAGTGCGCTCATGGTTCCTCTTTCAATAATTGTGCCGGCGTGAGGATGCGCAATCGCGGGAATCGCAACCCGCGCGCCAGCGTGAAATCCCTCGTGTTCCTGGTCACGATCGCCTGCGCGTTGCCGGCGACC
>Ga0154717_1052_pt4 | contig 35334 bp, 24 predicted proteins | sample Rifle2008BG16ft_FD_105725 | JGI IMG/M metagenome (GOLD analysis project Ga0154717, IMG submission 105725) | Betaproteobacteria bacterium RBG_16_64_18
GGGCGGCGGCAGGTTTCATCCGGCCGCAGGTCGGAAGGGTGTTCGCGCTTGCCGAGGCGCGCGAGGCCTACGCGCTGTCGGAGGGCGGCCACGCGCGCGGCAAGATCGTGCTCAGCGTATAAGTGGCGCGCAGCGCGGCTGCGGACGGCGGTCGCGAATGGTAGAATGCGCGCCGTCGGAGAGGTGCCAGAGTGGTTGAACGGGCCGGTCTCGAAAACCGGAATACGTGCAAGCGTATCGTGGGTTCGAATCCCACCCTCTCCGCCGCAGAGTCTCGGACGTCAACTAAATTTTCTCCGCGTCTCGGAGAAGTTTGCAACATTCAAAGACCTACGGCGACATTTCGCGCTGATGCGCCGCGAGAGAGCCGGCGTGTACCCTCAACTAGCGCGATTGTTTAGGCACTTTCTCCATCCCGCAATTTGCCAGTCCGCATGCACGCGAGTGGAGTCGGAGAAACGCTCGGGGCCTCTTGCCAGGCAGCGCGATTGGTTTGTCAAGACAGACAATTCGATCGCAAGAAGATATAGGTTGAAAGCCAAGTCTTTGCGGTTGGCGGGAACAAGGGAAGCAGAGGGATGGCGAGGGAAACAATATCTACCTCGGTACGGTTTGATGCAGTCCTCGGCAACAGCCGAGGAATCCTCTTAGCGGCCCGGATCTGGCAAACCTATCCGGCGCGCGCCGCGCACCGCGCGTACCAATCGAGGCCAGCTTTCCTCATGGAACTTCGCTGGCAGCACATCCTTCTCGAACACCGATTGCGGGACGGCAAGCAAACAATCCAGCGAGAACTCTTCACGCGCATATTGCGCTGGAGCAGTTGCCGCAAACCTTCCAACAGATTGCGCCGCCCGCAAAATCTCGCGCTGTGGCGCTTTTTCGGCCACGAGAGTACCTATGTACTTCGCCGCAATGCAGATCGCGAGGCGCGCCTGTTCAATTCCCTCTGGAGTGCGCTTGGACTGAAATCTTTGCAGGTTGGTCATTTTCGACTGCAGTAGCAGCAAGGGATGGATAATCTTGAGTGTCACGCCATCGGACTGGATAGGGATAGCAGTGCGTTTGATCTCGGATGCGGTGGGCCCGGCGACGTCCGCCAGATAGTCGATGAGCACTGGATCCTCATGCCCAGCAAGCTCAATCGAAATCACCGCAGTGTTTGGCGTTCCATCATCTAGGCCGGCAATCTTCAGCGTGTGCTCAAAAGTGAGGTTTGCCGATGCGGACTTTGCATCCATTGCAGAGCCCAGGTAGTCGACGTCCCGTGTGAGGGCGGCCACCTGGGACTGAATGTCGAAATAGCGCGCCCATACCGCGATAGCCTGTCCGCCAACGAGCACCGTTCGTGGCGAGGTCGTTTGTCTTACAAGAGCGATTCCCTCTGACTCTGATAGGCTCATCCGGGAACGCGGCCCCAATCGATGACTTTGATCTTGGATCCATCAAGAATCGCCGCTTCATCGAGCCGCGCTGGCACGAGTTGCCGCTGCTTGCCCGAAATGCGCTCGACGATGATCTCGTCGCTGGACGAGGGGGGACCGCTCTCGGCGATACTCAGTTCAAGACCCAGTACGCGAAGCAGCCGCGCCAGATCGCTGAGAAAGATGTCCTCCATCCCGCTCTCGAAGCGATTCACCTTCTCGCGGCGTAGTCCGGCGAGCGCAGCCAGTTCCTGTTGGGACACCCCCATTATTCGGCGCTTGGCTCTTACGAGTCGATGAATATGCTCCATAACGCACATAATATGCGAAAAATAACACATATAGCAAGACTTGATGTCACTACGACGCTTGACATAACGTATTCACGGGATTCTCTCCGGTGCGCATCAATACATGAAACACACCTATATTCAAAGTGTTGCATTCTTACGTACTGTCGTTTCGAGTGAATCTCTCCCCCGGGCGGTCTGAAAACAAACTTTTCTCCATGTGAGAAACTTCGGATCTGGACTGGGCACACCGCCAGACAGTCCTGCCAGATTCTCTCCACCGGGGTGCCGGTTGCAGGTTCACGCGATGTTGCCGGTGCTTGGCGCGCAGAGGGAGTCTGTTTCTTGAAGCGGCCCGGTTGGCGGAGCATCCGATGTCGAACAGTTTCAGAACAATTGGTTTTCCGGGCCGCTATGTGCAGGGCTCGGGCGCGGTCGCCGCGCTGGGACCGTTGATGAAAGAACTCGGCGGGAAGGTTGCCGCGGTGGTTGCGGGGGACAGCGCGCGCGCTGCGAGCGGCGACGGGGTGAGGGTCAGCCTCGAGGAGGCCGGTTGCCGCGCGCATTTTCTGCGCTTCAGCGGCGCGTGCACGGCCGCCGCAGTGGCCGCAATGGCGGCGCAGGCCGCGGGAGTCGAGGCCGATACGGTGATTGCACTCGGTGGCGGCAGCGTGATCGACACCGCCAAAGGGGTGACCATCGCGCGCGGCGGCCTGTTGATCGTCGTGCCGGCCATCGCTTCGACCGACGCGCCGACCAGCCGCTCGGTCGTGCTCTACGACGATCAGCACCGGATCACCGGTGTCGAAAGGATGCGCCGCAACCCCGATGCCGTCCTGGTCGACACCGATATCATCGCGAGGGCGCCAGTGAGATTCTTCGCCGCGGGCATGGGCGATGCGCTGAGCAAGAAGTTCGAGGCGGAACAGTGTCGCCTTGCGGGCGCAATGAATTTTTTCGGCACGCTGGCGCCGCCGGTTGCCCTGCTGATGGCAGAGCGCTGCTACGCGACAATTGCCGAGCACGGCGAGGCCGCCTACGCCAGAATCGCCGCCACGGGAAAGCCCGACGACGCGGTCGAGCGCGTGGTCGAGGCGACGGTGTTGTTCAGCGGTCTGGGATTCGAGGCCTGCGGCCTGTCGATGGCGCACGCGCTTACCCGCGGCCTGGGCGCTCATCCCAGGATCGGGCGGGCGCTGCATGGAGAGTTAGTCGCGTTCGGCACCATCGCGCAGTTGCTGGCGGAGGAGCGGCCGGCCGGCGAAGTCCGCGCGCACGTGGAACTCACGCGCAGGCTTGGCTTGCCGGTGACGCTGGCTCAGTTGGGCGCGCCTTCGCTGGACGCGGCCGAGTTGCAGGAAATCGCGCGACTTTCCTGCACCGCCCCGCACATGGCCAACCTGTCGCCGCGGGCCGACGAGGCCCGAGTCGCCAAGATGCTGCGCGCGGCCGATGAGCTGGGACGCTCGGTGCTCGGAAATTAGGGGACAGACCACGTTTTCGCTCCTCGAAAACGTGGTCTGTCCCCTATTCTAGGCGCGCAGGTCCTCGCGCATCAGGTCACTTGCCTTTTCCGCGATCATCACGATGGGCGCGTTCACGTTGCCCGATACCAGCTCCGGCATGATCGCGCCGTCGACCACGCGCAAGCCCCCGATTCCGCGCACCCGCAGACGGGCATCCACCACCGATAGCTCGTCCGCGCCCATGCGGCAGGTGCCCACCGGGTGATGGACGGTGCTGCCAGTTTCGCGCACGTGCGCCAGGATCTGCGCATCGGTCTGGCAATCCGGCCCGGGCAGTACTTCCTCCGCCACGTAGGCGGCAAGCGCGGGCTGCGCGAGGAGCCTGCGCCCGAGCTTGAATGCCTCGATCATCAGGCGCCGGTCGTCCTCGGTGGACAGGAAATCGGGCTGGATCTTCGGCAGCGCAAACGGATCGGGCGAGCCGATCTCGACCCGGCCGCGGCTCGACGGGCGCAGCAGACACACCGACATGGTGAAGCTCGAATATTTCAGGGGAGGCTCCGTCACGGCACGGAATCCGACCGGGCCGAATTGCACCTGCAGATCCGGCCAGCCGGGGGATGCGGAGGAACAGGCGAAAAGGCCGGTGCGAAAGGGCCCGTATGCGAGTATGCCGGTGCGAAACAGCAAGTATCTTGCGACCTCTCCCGCCAGCCGCAGGGGCGAGTTCAGCACGTCGTTGATGGTGACCGGCTGCGTGCAGCGGCACAGCACGCGCACCTGGACGTGGTCCTGGAGGTTCGCGCCCACGCCGGTGAGATCGGTGACGACGGAAATGCCGTGACGGTCCAGGAGCGGTGCCGGACCGATCCCGGACAGCTGCAGCAGATGTGGCGAGTGGAACGCGCCCCCCGCGATCACCACCTCGCGCCGGGCATTTGCCGTCAGGGTCTCAGCACCGCGCCGGAACTGGACGCCGGTCGCGCGCCGGCCCTCGAACAGTACGCGCGTGGCCTGCGCCGAGGTCAACACCTGCAGATTCGCCCGCCGCATCGCGGGCCGCAGATACGCGCCGGCGCCGCAGGCGCGCCGGCCGCGGCGTATCATCATCTGGTAGTAGGAGGCGCCTTCCTGCGAGGGACCGTTGAAATCGGCGATCAGCGGATAGCCCGCTTGCGCCGCGGCGTGCAGGAGCGCATCGGCAAGTTCGCCGCGCTCCATATCGGAAACCGCAAGCGGACCGGAATCCCCGTGCAGTTCGTCGGCGCCGCGCACGTTCGCCTCGGAGCGCCGGAAATACGGAACAACGTCGCTCCATCCCCAGCCCACGTTGCCCAGATCGCGCCAACGGTCGTAGTCACGCGGGTTGCCGCGGATGTATTGCATGCCGTTCAGCGAACCCGAGCCTCCGAGCAGCTTGCCGCGGGGGTAGGGCATGCACCGGCCATTCAACCCGGTAACCGGTTCGGTCTTCATGCACCAGTCCAGGCGCGGATTGCCGACCGTCCTGGATATGCCTCCCGGCACATGGATCCAGACGTTGCGATCGGTTTCGCCCGCTTCCAGCAGCAGCACCCGCAGGTCAGCGTTCTCCGCGAGCCGCGCGGCGAGCACGCAGCCGGCGGTGCCGGCGCCGACCACGACGACATCGGCTTCGTACTGCGCCATGGGACTGGTCCTTGCAGACTCCGTGGAAACGGGCTCACGGCACGTCGATGATATCTCCTGGAGGTCCCTTACGCTCGGGATGGAGATCGTGGGCAGGCTGAACCGGCTCGCCGCCGACCGGCACCACCCGGGACAGGAATTCGATCACCGCATTGCCGAACACGTCGTTGCGGTCTCCGGCCACCATGTGCGCTGCGCCGGTGACGTTGACGTACTCGCTGTGGGGACACAGCTTCAGAAAGCTCTGCGCGCCCTCTTCACTGAGCACGTCCGACAGACCGCCCCGAACCAGTAGAGTGGGCAGCGCGAGCCGCGTCGCACAGGCTTCCAGACGTTGCAGGCGTTTCTCGAGGTCGCGCCTCACGGGACGAAAGCGCGGATCCCAGTGCCACCGGTACTTGCCGTCGGCACCGAGACGCACGTTCTTGCCCAGGCCGTCCAGATTTTTCGGGCGCTTGCGGTGGGGCTGGTAATTGGAGATGGCCTCGGCCACCTCTTCCAGGGAATCGAAACCCTCGGGCTTCTGGCTCATGAACGCCTGAATGTTGTCGACCCCCTTCATCTCGATCCGGGGGGCGATGTCGACCATGACCAGCGCGGTGGCATCCACGTGATCCTCACCGACGGCGACCAGGCTGGTCCCGCCTCCCATCGAGGCGCCGACCAGAACCGGACGCCGGTTGTCGAGCGCGGCGACCACGCATTTGAGATCCTGGACCATGACGTCCTGCCCGTAGAGTCCGTCGGGAGCCCAGTCCGAATCTCCGTGACCCCGCGCGTCGAAGGCGACTGCGTGATAACCCGCGGCGCCCAGTGTTTCGCCAGCGCCTTTCCAGGCATGGCGGGTCTGCCCGCCGCCGTGTTGAAGAAGCACGAGGGGGCCGTTGCGGTCGCCCCACGAATCCCCCGCTAATCGGACTCCTCCGACACCGTTCCAGAAGTGCATCGGCTCGGGGGTTCCGGGAAGTCTTGTGCCTGCGCTCATTGCGGTATTCCCTTATTGGCTTCTTGATTTGCTCGGGGAGTGGGGCAGGTCGGTAATATACATGGGCCGCCACGTCTCCGACGCCGGCAGGCCGCCCGGATTCTTGAACTTGAGCAGCGCAGCTTCGCCCTCAGGCGATTTCTCGGGCGGGAAGACGGTTAGGCCTCGCGTCAAGATAAATTGACTACTTTATTTGCGAAAGCGGTAGCAGTGCATAGCTCACCTCCCCGTCACAGCTGGCAAAGAGAGTCAAGTTAATTTGGCGTGGCTCCTTACGGCGTCCTGGCAGGGTTCGTTCATTGGGGGCTCCTCGGAGAGCATAGCGATGCAAGCGTAATTTTGACGGAATGGCTGGTCAATCAGAAATCTTCAGGTGCATCCGGCTGCCGCGGGTCATGGGAACCGTAGGGCGATCCGGAACGGGCAACGATGCCGTAGGATTCGCCTGACCCGGCCTGCGCCACGCAGACAGACGCGCCGGCCTCGACGCAGCGCCGGTGCATCCCGGGTCCCCATGCAGTAACATCCCTGATCGTAAACTCCTGCGTAGGGGCTCGAATGCGCTGCTATTCCGCAATTCATTTTTCATCGCCGTGGCCTCGGACCGTCCCTGTGCAGGGTGGGGGTCTCGACCGACTGGCTTAGAGTCCGTCTTCCAGGGTTCTACGGCGGCCGCGTGCAATGGGCCTTCATATGCGCGCCATCCAACAGTGCGATTTTGCGCCGCCGTGCATACGGGGGACGGCATGCGGTCCGCGTGCCTTTCACCTGCAGAGGCGGATGATCTGAACGTTCTGGCTGAATGATGCAAGAGAAAAACGCAATGGAATCCAAACCTGCCAGGCCGGCCGATGGCGCCGACCGTACGCTGGACGTGCTTCGTTTCGAGGGCGGCGCGCTGCGCGCGATTTTTGCGCCCAAGAGCGTCGCCGTGATCGGCGCGACCGAAAGGGAGGGCAGGGTCGGGCGCACCGTGCTGTCGAACCTGATCGGCAGCCCGTTTGGCGGCACGGTCTATCCGGTCAACAAGCGGCACAGCCAGGTGCTGGGAATGAAGGCCTATGCGAACGTCTCCCGCGTGCCCGAGACTATCGATCTGGCCGTCATCGTCACCCCCGCTGCGACGGTGCCCGGCGTGCTCAGCGAGTGCGTCGCGGCCGGCGTGAAGGGTGCGATCATCATCTCAGCCGGGTTCAAGGAGGCGGGCGAGGCCGGCGTCGAACTGGAACGGAGAATCGCCGCGACGGCGCGCGGCAAGTTGCGACTCATTGGCCCGAATTGCCTGGGGGTGATGCGCCCGGTGACGCATCTGAACGCAACCTTTGCGAGCGCAATGGCGCGCCCCGGCACAGTGGGCTTCATCAGCCAGAGCGGCGCGCTGCTTACTGCCGTGCTCGACTGGAGTTTCCGCGAAAACGTCGGCTTCAGCGCGTGCGTCTCGGTCGGCTCGATGCTCGACGTGGGCTGGGGCGACCTGATCAACTTTCTCGGCGACGATCCGCACACGCACAGCATCATGATTTATATGGAGTCCATCGGCGATGCGCGCTCGTTCATCTCCGCGGCGCGCGAGGTCGCGCTGACCAAGCCGATCATCGTGATCAAGGCGGGGCGCACGGCGGCTGCGGCGAAGGCGGCCGCCTCGCACACCGGCGCGCTCGCAGGCAGCGACGAGGTGCTCGATGCGGTGTTCCGCCGCTGCTGCGTGTTGCGCGTCAACTCGATCTCCGATCTGTTCTACATGGCCGAGGCGCTCGCGAAGCAGCCCCGCCCGGCCGGCCCGCGCCTTACCATCGTCACCAATGCGGGCGGTCCCGGCGTGCTCGCCACCGACACCCTGATCGCCCTCGGAGGTGAACTGACCGAGCTGTCCGCACCGACGCTGCAGGCGCTCGACCGCGTACTGCCGCCGCACTGGAGCCACGGCAACCCGATCGACATCCTCGGCGACGCCGATCCGCAACGCTACGCACAGGCAATCGAAATCGCCGCCAGGGACCCGGGGAGCGACGGTCTGCTGGTGGTGCTCACGCCGCAGGCGATGACCGATCCGACCGAAACGGCCCGGCGTTTGACGGCGTTCGCCGTGACCCCGGGCAAACCGGTGCTGGCGAGCTGGATGGGCGGCAAGGATGTGGTTGCCGGCGAAGCGATTCTCAACCAGGCGAACATACCGACCTTCGGCTATCCGGATACGGCTGCGCGCACCTTCACCCTGATGGAGCGCTACGCCTATAACCTGCGCGGCCTGTACCAAACACCGATGCTGGTGGAGGCCGAGATGGAGGCGGCGCCGGACCGCGCGCGGGCAGGGCAGGTCATCCTGGACGCGCGCGAAGCGGGCCGCACTTTGCTCTCCGAGTTCGAGTCCAAGCAGGTGCTGGCCGCCTATGGCATCCCGACAGTGACTACGCGCATCGCCGCAAGCGAGGACGAAGCGGTGGCATGCGCGGCCGCGATCGGCTACCCCGTCGTGCTCAAGCTGCATTCGCAGACGATCACGCACAAGACCGACGTCGGCGGCGTGCAGCTGAACCTCGCCGATGCCGATGCGGTGCGGCGCGCCTACCGCGCGATCGAATCAGCGGCGGCGCGCGAACCGCAGGTGCGCGGCGGCGGGCATTTTCTCGGCGTGAGCGTGCAGCCGATGATCAAACTCGACGGCTACGAACTGATCGTCGGCAGCAGCATCGACGCGCAATTCGGCCCGGTGCTGCTGTTTGGCGCCGGCGGGCAGCTGGTCGAGGTGTTCGGCGACCGCGCGCTTGCCCTGCCGCCGCTCAACACGACGCTGGCGCGGCGCATGATGGAGCAGACGACGATCTACAAGGCGCTCAAAGGCGTGCGCGGCCGCGCGAGCGTCGACCTGGACGCGCTGGCGCGGCTGCTGGTGCGGTTCAGCCAGCTGGTCATCGAGCAGCGCTGGATCGAGGAGATCGACATCAACCCGCTGCTCGCGGCTCCCGCCCCCGCCTCGATCGCGCCTCCGGCGCACGGCGCACAGTCAGTCGCCGCGGGACTCATCGCGCTGGATGCGCGCATCGTCCTGCACGCACCGGGTATCGGCGAAGACCAGCTGCCCAGGCTCGCAATTCGCCCTTACCCGGCGCAGTATGCATCGGCGTGGACCTCGAAGACCGGCATGCAGGTCACCATTCGCCCCATCCGCCCGGAAGACGAGCCGTTGATCGTGAAATTCCATGCGACCCTGTCGGAGCAAAGCGTGTACATGCGCTACTTCCACTTCATCCGCTACAGCCAGCGCGTCGCGCACGAACGCCTGACGCGCCTGTGCTTTATCGATTACGACCGCGAGATGGCGCTGGTCGTGGAGCGCAGGGACCCGAATACGGGCGAACGCGCCATCCTCGCAATCGGGCGCCTGAGCAAAGTGCACCAGACGGCCCAGGCCGAGTTCGCCATTCTGGTCAGCGACGCGTATCAGGGGAACGGGTTCGGCGGCGAACTGCTGCGCCGCCTGGTGCAGATCGGGCGCGACGAAAAGCTCAAACGCATCGTCGCCACCATCCTCTCCGACAACGTCGCCATGCAGCATGTTGCGCGCAAGGCCGGATTCAATCTGGAGCGGAGTGAATCGGAGGTTCATGCCGAGCTTGATCTGTCGAAATCCTGAAGCATGCGGCTCTTCGGGGCGGCTCGCGGCGGGGGCCATAACGCGACGCGCAAGCGCTTCGGCAGGTCTAAGGCGTGACATAGGTCACAGACCAGGGGCATCATCGGCTCAAACTGCGCGGCACAGGCGATTCGGGCTGGAATCCAGCAAATCGCCACTGACACGATCGGCGTTATGATGAAAGACGCTCGGACGGAACTCGACAACAAGCAGGCTTGGACGAAGTTAAGGAAAGGGGGGTGGAAACGATGAAAAGGGAAGTCATCTATTCGGTAAGAGGGCCCAGGCTGCTACCCGAAATGACCTCGGCAGAGATCGGCGAGGAGCTGAAACATACAGACATCATCATCTTTCCTGTGGCCTCGACCGAGGTACACGGTTCGCACCTTCCGCTCGCGGCCGATACGATACAGGGAACCGAAGCGGTGAGGAGGATAGTGGCCAAGTTCGCCTCGGAAGGGATACGCGTTGTCGGCGGCCTTCCCATTCCTCTGGGGGTTTCCCTGCGCGAGATGGACTTCCCGGGAACAATCTCCCTCATGCCAGACACGATGATGGCGGTCATCAGGGACGTGTGCAATAGTGTCATCAAGCACGGGTTTCGCAGGATTGTCCTGGTCATGTCCCACGATGGCAATCTGGGAACCCTCTACTCCGCCGCCGAGGAAATTTCCAAACAGCCCGGCGTGCGTGTGCTGCTCATTAACTGGCTGCCGTTCCTCAGAAGCAAATACACCGAGGTCCTCAAATCGAAATCCGGGGGTCACGCCGGTGAAGGTGAAACGGCGCGGGTGCTCGCCGCGATTCCGGAGCTGGTGCATCTGGATCGCGCTCAGGTAGGCCCGGAAGAGGGTGGCAGCGGGCCGCAGCTGGAAACCGACATGTCGATACATTTCGGCGGCGGCACCTTCGACCCCGCAAGGGGGCTGAGGGACTTGACGCCCATTGGCTCATTTGGCGATCCTAGGGGCGCGACGGCGGAGACAGGCGACAAGTGTTACGGCATTATCGAGGATTGGGCCTGCGCGGTGATCAGGCGCCACTTCGCCCTCTAGCGGAGGCTACAGCGCTTCGTATTTGATCTCGGAGGGCCTTAGAATAAGAACTTCATCGCCCGGTCCGGCCGAGCGAGCAAGGAGGTAGACATGCTGATGACGAGCAGGAGTTCCGCCGTACAGCGAGACGAGCAGGCGGTCCGCAAGGTCGTCGGCCTGTGCGGCATCTGCCCCGGCGGATGCGGCGTGGAAATCGAACTCATCGACGGTCGGATCGAGCGGTTGCGGCCGCTGAAAAACCATCCGGCCGGGGTCGTGTGTCCCCGCGGCGCGAAGGCGAAGGAGATCGTCTACTCCCCCGACCGGCTCATGCATCCGCTAGTTCGAGTCGGCGCCAAGGGCGAAGGGCGTTTCGAGCGCGTCTCGTGGGACGCGGCGCTCGATCGCATCGCGGAGCGCCTGCTCCAGATCAAGCGCACCTCGGGGCCCGAGGCCGTGATGACGTATATCGGCCGGGGCATGTTCGACAGCGGCCTGGTCGAGGTGTTCGCGCCGCCCGGCGTGAACAATTTCAGTTCCAAGAGCTTTATCTTCCCGTTCGGCTCCCCCAACAACGCTGGCTGCGGTTCGGTATGTCAGACCGCCTACGGCATGCTTGCAGCCGTGCCCACTTTCGGGTTCGGCATGGATGCGACCTATCCGGATTTCGGCAACGCGCGCCTGATCGTGGTCTGGGGCGCCAATCCCGCGACCGACTCGCCGCCGACCGCGATCGGCAAGATCCTGGCGGCGAAAAGAAAGGGGGTGCGGGTGATCGCCATCGATCACATGCGCAGCCACGCCGCCGGCATAGCACACCAGTGGGTCCCGATCCGCTCGGGCACCGATGGCGCGCTGGCTCTGGGCATGATCAACGTCATCATCGGAGAGCGGCTCTACGACGAGGAGTTCGTGCGCAACTGGACGGTCGGTTTCGACGAACTGCGGGATTATGCGGTACGTTTCACCCCGGAGGAAGTGGAACGCATCACCCGCGTGCCCGCCGGCGTCGTAATCGAAACCGCGCGGGCCATCGCCACGGCGAAACACGCGACCCTGTCGATGTACACGGGGCTGGAATACACAGACAGCGGGGTGCAGAATCTGCGCGCCGTATTCATATTGTTCTCGATTACGGGGAACCTCGACGTTCCCGGCGGCATCATGCTGCGCGCCAAGCGCAAGGCGCCCTACCGGCGCACCAACATTGCCCCGCCTGCCGGCGTCAAGCCGATCGGCTACGATAAATACCCGCTGTTCTGCGAGTACACCAAGAGCGCCCAGTTCATGGAGGCGCCGCGCGCGATCCTCGAGGGCGACCCCTATCCGATCAAGGCGCTGATCATCGGCGGGGCATCGATTCTGACCGGCTACCCGGATCCGGACCTGTGGAAACGGTGTTTCGCCGCGCTCGATCTGCTCGTGGTGACCGACCGGTTCATGACCGCGGATGCGCAGTATGCCGACTTCGTGCTGCCGGCCACCACCTACTTCGAGAACAGGGGCTACCAGAAATTTCCGGGCTATGTGCAGTTGCGCGAGCGTGTCATCGAGCCGCTCGGGGAGTCGCGCAGCGACTATTGGATTTTCATGCAGCTCGCCCGCCGCCTCGGTTACGGTGACCTGTTCCCGCAGGACGAAGACGCGCTGATCGATTTCGTCCTGCGCGATCACCCGGTGGGCCTCGAGGAACTCCGTCGCCACCCCGAGGGGATGCGTTTCGGCAAGCCGGAGGAGCCGCGCAAGTACGAGAAAGGGCAACTCAGGGAAGACAAGCAGCCTGGATTCCCGACGCCTTCGGGAAAGCTTGAAATCGCCTCGAGCGTGCTCGCGAAGCACGGATTCGACGCGCTGCCGACCTACACGGAACCGGGCGAGGGGCCTCTCGCCAACCAGGAACTCGCCCGCCGGTATCCGCTGGTGCTCAATACCGGAGCGCGCATTCAATCGACCTACCGCTCCCAGCATCTCAACATCCCGGGACTGCTCGCCATGCAGCCGGAGCCGCAGGTGCTGATCCACCCTGGCGATGCAGCGGTGCGCGGCATCGCGGACGGCGAGCTCGTCCACGTTCGCACGCCGCGCGGCCGAGTTCCTTTCAGCGCGCGCGTCACCGATGCGGTGATGACAGGCCAGGTGGAGGTCAACGTGGGCGGCGGCGGGCCGATTCAGGCCGAGGCCTGGCGGCGAGCCAATGCCAATTATCTTACCGACTTCGCCGGCCGCGACCCGATATCGGGATTCCCGACGTACAAGGCGCTGCTGTGCGACGTGGAGAAGGCCGAGCGCGACGCAGAACGGCAGGTTGCGGCTTGATACCGGCTGAGGCCGGCTGAACATCCATCCATCGCGGCGGGAACCGGGCGGCCCAGACTGCCGCCGCTTTGCGCGGGTCTGCGTTCGACGACGAACGTTCGCGCAGGTTGGCCGGGCAGGAAATCAAACCGGATAAACGAACGCAAATAACCAGTCCGAAGTTCAAGAGGAGAAGAGAGGATGGAAGGGAATAGAAACCTGAGGGATTTTCTCGAGGTGATCCGCAAGGCGGGACCCAGGTATTACGCTGAGGTCAACCAACCGCTCGATCCCCATCTGGAAGTGGGCGTCATCCAGCACAAGCTGTACAAGATAGACCGAAATCCGGTCATCTACTGTCCGAACATCGCAGGCAGCAGGTTTCCGCTGGTGACCAACGTATTCGGAAGCTTCGAACTGCTCGGCGTGGCGCTGGGAATGGAGCCCGGTCGCGTCGACCAGGGCGAAATTCTCCACGAGTACAGGAGAAGGGAGAACGATCTCAAGCCGGCCTTGACGGTCCCCGCAGCCGGCGCACCGGTCAAGGAAGTGAAACTGCTGGGCGATAAAGTTGATCTGGGTATCCTGCCCATTACGTTCCATGCGCCTCTGGATTCCGCCAAGTTCATTACCATAGCCAACATGGTGTGCCGCGATCCCGATACGGGGATCCTGAACGTCGGCGTGTATCGCCATGAAGTCAAGGGCAAGAATGAACTGGGGGCCATGCTCCTGCCCTACCATCACGCCGGCGTGATTGCCCGGCGTTATGCGGAGCTGGGACGGCAGATGGAGGTCGCGCTGTTTCTGGGACATCATCCTGCCGTCGTGCTGGGGTCGATGCACAGAGGTTCGCAGGACATCGACGAATACGAGGTCATGGGAGGGCTCCTGGGAGAGCCCCTCAGGCTGACGCCGTGTGAAACCGTGGACCTGCCTGTTCCCGCCGACGCGGAAATCGTGATCGAGGGCGTGATCGACCCCCGCAGCATGGTTACCGACGGGCCTTTCGGGGAGTTCGCCGATCACTACGGCGAGCCGCGAAGCGCCTATCTGATCAAGGTCAAGGCGATCACCATGCGCAAGGACGCGATCTATCACGACCTGGACTCGGCCCATCCCGAGCACAATATCGCGCACGTGCTGGGAATGGAATCGGCGATATACGATTCGGTGAAACGCGTCGTTCCCACGGTGAAAGCGGTCAACTGCCCCGCGAGCGGCAAGGCGATTTTTCTCCTCTATGTCTCGATCCGCAAGACGCTGGGCGGCCAGGGCAAGCTCGCGGGCCTGGCGGCGCTCTCGACGGCAAGCTACCCGGTGAAAACCTGCATCGTCGTGGACGACGACGTCGACGTCTTCGACGAGAAGAACGTGCTCTGGGCGCTCGCCACACGGATGGTACCGGGCCGCGACATCACCATCATCGAGAACTGCGCCGGGAACGCGCTGGATCCTGCCGCCTATGACGAAACGCGCCTGAAGACCGGCTCCATGCAGGACTACATGATCATCGACGCCACCAAGCCGCTGACCCTGCCTTGCCCGATACCCATCACCCCGCCCGAAGACCTCTGGAAGAAGATGAAGCTGGAAGACTACATCAAGGGATTCGTTCGCTAGGGGGCGCCGGCGCTGCCGATTCGGGAGCGAAACGTGATTCGACGATCGGTGTTTGATCGGAGCGTGACATGGATCAAACCGGCTTTTCGCTCTGCGGTAATAGGATGCTCCTTCCACGAAGGGAGGAACGCACCGCCATCGGTGCGTGAGTCCCGTCCATTCGCGGTCGGGGGAGTAGGCATGAATCGCGCCGGTCCGGAATTCGCAGTCGCGCCTCAGGACGCGGAAGTCGCATCGGAGCGATGGATCCCGTCCTCCTGCGCGTTGTGCTACGGCAGTTGTTCCATCCGCGTGCGTCGCGTCGATGGCGTGGTCACCAAGATCCAGGGCAATCCCGAGAGCGCGGTGGGCAAAGGGCGCCTGTGCGGCAAAGGCGTCTCCGGGATCATGTCGCATTACGACCCGAACCGCCTGACCCGACCCCTGAGACGCACCAATCCCAAGAAGGGGATCGACGAGGATCCAGGCTGGAAGGAAATCAGCTGGGACGAGGCGCTGGATGAAATCGCCTCCGTGCTGAAGCGAGTTCGCGCCGAGGATCCGCGCAAGCTGCTCATCCAGCACACCACCACCGTCACTGCCGCGTCGATGCCGTTTCGCACCTTCGCGGCGGCCTTCGGCACGCCCAATCGCTCCACCGCGGGCGGCGGGATGCATTGCGGCAATGGCGCGCACCTGCTCTCGGGGATGATGCACGCTTCCTGGTCGGTGGTTCCGGATTTCGAATACTGCAACTACGCAATCTATTTCGGCGCCTCCAAGGGCCACGGCGCGGGCCACGCTTCCTGCGCGAACATGGGGCTGGCGGCCGAGGCGCGCACTCGCGGCATGAAAATGGTGGTGGTCGATCCGATGTGCAATTTCGCATCGGCCAAGGCGACCGAGTGGGTGCCGCTGCGGGTGGGCACCGACGGGGCCTTGGCGCTGGCGATGTGCAATGTCATGGTGAATGAGTTGGGGATCTACGATGGCCCGTTCCTGCAGGCCAAGACCAACGCGCCGTACCTGATCGGACCGGACAAGCTCTATGTGCGGGACCCGGAGACGAACAAGCCGCTTGTCTGGGATATATCGGCACTTGCGGCCCGGCCCTACACCGATGCGAATGCAGCCGACATGGCGCTGGAGGGTAGCTACAAGGTCGATGGGGTGGCCTGCCAGCCCGGCTTCCAGAAGCTCAAAGACCATCTGAAGAAGTTCACCCCCGAGTGGAGCGAGACCATCACGACAGTGCCGGCGGCGGATATCCGGCGCATTACGGGAGAGTTTGCGAGCGAGGCGCGTATCGGCAGCACGATCGTCGTTGAGGGGGAGACGCTGCCTTACCGGCCGGTGGCGGCGATCGCATTCCGCGGCTCGCAGGGGCACAAGAACTCGCTGTACAACTTTCAGGCCATCGACCTGCTGAACGAGCTGGTCGGTGCCTCCGATGTCGTCGGCGGGTGCCTCGGATTCAATCCCGCGTGCCACGGTTTTCCGGAAACCGGCAGGCTGCGCTACGTCCCCAAGGCCGGGCCGGATGGCCTGATGGTCTCGGGAACCTGGATGGGCTATCACTATCCCTATCCGATCGGCGAGCCGCGCCTGCCCCAGCAGATGGGGCTGCAGGATCTGTTCGTGATGGGCATGACCTCGCCGTTTCTCGATTCGGACGATCGCGAAGACTGGTGGACGAAGCTCGAACTTCCGTACCGCCCCGAGGTGCTTATCAACTTCGGCTCTAATCTGATGATGAGCATCGCCAACCGCGAATCGATCGCGCGTTCGCTGACGCAGTACAAGTTCATCGTCTCGGTCGATCTGTTCGAGACCGAGACTACCCATTTCGCGGACATCGCGCTGCCCGACTGCAGCTACCTGCAGACGGTGGATTCCCGTTCGAACTACCCGTTTATCTTCAGTCACCCGGCGGGGATGGGCGAATGGTCCTGGCCGATCCGCCAGCCGGTGGTTCCGCCCGAGGGCGAGCAGCGGCGCATTGGGGACGTGATGCTCGAGCTTGCCGACCGGGTCGGCATTCGTGCCGATGCCAATGCCGCATTCAACGCCGCGATGAACCTCGCGCCGGAGCATCGGTTGCAAGGCGGGCAGCGCTATACCTACGAGGAGATCTGCGACGCGGAACTGAAGAGCAACTTCGGGAGCGAGCGCGGGCTGGACTGGTTCAAGGCGCACGGCCTCATCAAGTGGCCCAAGAAGCCCGAGGAGGTGTACTGGCGGCCGTTCGTGGATGTGCGTGTGCCCATCTACTGGGAGTTCATGACGCCGCTCTACGAAAAGACCAACGCCATCACCGCGCCGCGCGGCATCGTGATTCCGCGCGAGTACTACCAGCCGCTGCCGGATTTTCTTCCCTGCCTGTCGCACGACTGCACGGCGCCGGGGTTCGATCTGTACGCGTTCTACTACCGCGACAGCATCCATACCAACAGCTATACCATGGAGAACCCGTGGCTGGACGAGGCGGCTCAGCTCGATCCGTTCTCTTACACCATTGCGATCAATGCGGATACCGGAAAGAAGAAGGGCCTGCGCGATGGCACGATGATCCGGGTGGAAAACGAGAGAGGGCGATGGGTGGAGGGCCGCGTCCGGCTCACCCAGGCAATTCATCCAGAGGGGCTTGGCGTCGCCGCCTGCGCGGGCCACTGGAGCAGGGGGATGCCGGTCGCCAGGGGCAAGGGGGTATTCTACAACCAGCTGCTCGAGCTCGACTGGAGTCACGTCAGTCCGGTCAACCTGAATCTTGACCTGTGCGTCAGGGTCAAGGTGATGCCGGTCGCGGCAGACCTCCGGTAAGGCCGTCAACAGAATCATAATAGGAGGAAGTCGATGAAAAACGCCAAGTCATTTGCCGTCTCGATGATCGTCACTCTCGCTGGTCTCTGTTTCGCGCCCGCTGTCCTCGCGCAGGAGTGGCCGGTTCCCGACCGGCCTATCCGCATCCTGATGCCCTTCCCGCCCGGCGGCACCGCTGACACCTTGTCGCGGCTCATCGCGAACCGGCTCACGATACAACTCGGGTTGCCGGTGGTGGTGGAGAACAAGCCCGGCGCTTCGACGCTGATCGCGGTGAACGAGCTGCGGCGGTCTGCGCCCGATGGCCACACGATCCTGTACACCGTGACCGGGACGACGAGCCAGTTGCCGCACCTTTACGCCAAGCCACCGTACGATCCTTTCACCGATTTCACGCCGCTCGGGCTCGCCGCGTACAACCAGCTGATCCTGACCGTAACGCGAAATGCGCCGTACAACACCCTGCGCGAACTCATCGATTACGCGCGCGCCCATCCTGGCAAGGTGAATTACGCCTCGTTCGGCAACGGGTCCTTTACGCATATCGTCAGCGAGTTGCTCAAGAAGACAGAGGGCATAGAAATGACCCATGTGCCCTACAAGGGCGGCGCACCTGCCGCGCAGGCGGTGTTTGCCGGGGAGGTGCAGATCCTGTTCGACGCGCCGCTGACGGCGATCAACAATGCGCGCGGAGGCAAGGTCAAATTGCTTGCCATAGCCGGCCCGGAACACATTGCGGCGATCCCAAAAGTGCCAACCATGGCGGACGCCGGCCTGAAGGGCTTCGATATTCCCGGCCTGGAGCAACTGCTCGGCCCATCCGGCATGTCCGGGGAACTGGTCGCGAAGGTCAATGCGGCGATCATGAAGGCCGTCCGTTCTCCGGAGATCGCCAAAGTCTACCGGGAGGGCGGATTCGTCTTCGTCGCGAGCACCGCGGAAGAACATGCCCGCATCATGCGGGAAAACTACGAACGCTGGGGCGAGGTGATTCGGCGCACGGGCATCAGGCTGGACTGACGGCGATGCGGCGGCACAGACTCCTTAACGGCGCGTGCGGCGTCCCGCACAATGTACGGTTGTCGATGCCAGGCACGGGCAGCGGACCGCGGATCGTGGCGGCATCGAGGGCGCGCAAGGCGCTGCTGGTGATTCTCGCTTCGATCGGCGCCCTTCTTGCGCCCTGGGGCGCAGTCGCCCAGGACTATCCGCAGCGGCCGGTGCGCCTGGTGATCCCTTTCAGCGCCGGGTTCACCGATACCTTCGGCCGCGTTCTCGCGGTGTTTCTGGGCGAGCGCCTTGGCCAGAATGTCGTGACCGAAAACCGCGCCGGCGCCGGCGGCGCGGTCGGCGCCAACGTCGTGGCTCACGCCGCGCCCGACGGCTACACGCTGCTCCTCGGATCCGCCTCGACCTTCGGCCTGACGGCGGGAGAGGCCAAGCGCCTGCCCTACGATCCGGAAAAGGATCTCGTTCCGGTGGCGATGCTGGCACGCGGCGCCAACGTCTTCGTAGTGCACCCGACGGTGAAGGCGGGCAGCATGATGGCGCTGATCGAATACGCCCGCGCCTACCCCGGCAAGATCAGGTATTGCTCGGCCGGCATCGGGAGCAACGCCCATCTCAATGGCGCGCTGCTCGCCCACCGCTACGGGATCGAGATCCAGCATGTGCCCTACAAGGGCGGAAGCGCCGGGGTCGTGGACCTGATCTCCGGCCAGATCGAGATGTGCATCAGCGGCACCCCCACCGGCGCGCCGTACGTCAAGGCCGGAAAGATGCGCGCGCTTGCGGTAACCAGCGCGGCGCGTACTCCGCTAATGCCCGGGGTGCCCACGATGGCCGAGGCGGGCATACCTGATTTTGTGCACGGTCCGCTGTTCGTCGTCTTGGCGCCCGCCGGGACACGGGCGGACATCACGGCGCGCCTGGCGCGCGAACTGGTGGCGATTTCACGACAGCCGGCGTTTCAGGGGCGCCTGGTGGAGATCGGCGCCGAGGCCGTCGAACCGCTCACCGAAGAGGCACTCAGGCATTACTTGCGCGGGGAGGTCCAGCGCTCGCGCGAAATGGCGGCGATGGCCGGACTGAAGGACGAGTAGCGGACTGCGCATCGGGGACGAGTTGATCCATGAACGCTGACGCCGATAGCGCCGCGACCGTTCGCTTTCTCCTGGACGGTGAAGTCACCGCGCTGACTGACATCGCCCCAACCCGCACCGTGCTGCAGGTGCTGCGCGAGGATCTGGGCCGCACCGGTTCGAAGGAAGGCTGCGCCGAGGGTGATTGCGGAGCCTGCACGGTCGTGGTCGCCGAACGCCATGAAGGCGGCGTGCGCTATCGTGCCGTGAACTCCTGCATTCAGTTCGCACCGTCGCTGGACGGCAAGGCGCTGATTACCGTCGAGAGCCTCAAGGGTCCGGATGGATCGCTGCATCCGGTGCAGCAGGCCATCGTCGACGGCCATGCGTCGCAATGCGGCTTCTGCACCCCGGGTTTCGTGATGTCGCTGTTCGCCCTCTTCAAGACCCGCAGCGCACCGTCGCGGCAGGAAATCAACGACGCGCTGGCGGGCAACCTGTGCCGCTGCACCGGATACCGGCCTATCGTCGACGCGGCGCAGGTGATGTACGAACTCGCCCGTTCGATACCGGAGGCGAAGCTGGACTGGACGAGCGCCCCGGCGGGTTCGCGCTCGGTGGCCGCACGGGGAGCCGAGGCCGAGTTTGCCGGTCGGCTCGCGGACCTGGAGCGCAAGGACGACCTCGTCATCATTCACGAGGGCGGAGCCTTTCATTCGCCCCGCACCCTCTCGGCATTTGCGTCGCTGCGCGAGCGCATGCCCGCTGCGCGCATCCTTGCCGGAGGCACCGACTTGGGCACGTGGGTGACCAAACAGTATCGCGGTCTGGGGGACGTGCTTTCCATCGGGAGCGTCGCGGAATTGAAGCGCACCGCGGTCACTGCGACGCACATCGAAATCGGCGCCGCGGTCGCGCTCACCGATGCCCATCTGCTGCTGGCGGAGCATTATCCCGGGCTGGACACGCTGTTCCGGCGGTTCGCGTCGCCGCCGATCCGCAATGCCGGCACGCTCGGCGGCAACATCGCCAATGGCTCACCCATCGGAGATTCCATGCCCTGCCTGATCGCGCTCGGCGCGACGGTGGTGCTGAACCGGGGCGCGAATAGGCGCGAATTGCCGCTGGAGGCGCTGTACCTCGCCTACCAGAGGACCGCGATGGAAGCGGGCGAATTCGTTTCGCAGGTGCGCGTTCCTCTGCCGCAGAAGGAGAGCGTGTTCCGCGCGTGGAAGATTTCCAAGCGCTTCGACCAGGATATCTCGACGCTGTGCGGAGCGTTCATGCTGCGCCTGGACGGCGGAGGCATCGCTGAGGCACGGGTGGCGTTCGGCGGCATGGCCGCGACGCCCCGGCGCGCCGCGGCATGCGAGGCCGCTCTCACCAGGCGCCCGTGGAACGAGGCGACGCGCGATGCGGCGATGGCTGCGCTCGCGCTCGATTATCAGCCGATCGACGACCTGCGCGGGACGGCCCGCTACCGGATGAAAGTCGCGCAGAATCTGTTGCGACGGCTCTGGCTCGAGACGGGGCCGGGAGGCGGCGCGGTAGTCACGCGTCTGGACGATCTTCGGGGCGTGCTGGCATGAACGATCCTCTGGGAAGCGTCGCGGTCGACAAGGCACGGGGCGGCGTGGGTGCGCCGGTGCGTCACGAAAGCGCGCACCTGCACGTCAGAGGCGCCGCGCCGTTTACGGACGACATACCCGAGCTGCGCGGCACCCTGCACGCGGGGTTCGGCCTTTCGTCGCGGCCGCACGCCCGGGTCCTCACCCTTGATCTGGCCGCGGTGCGCGCCGCGCCGGGGGTCGTCGCGGTGTTGACCGCGGCAGACATCCCGGGGGAAAACGATTTCGGGGCGATACTGCGCGATGACCCCATCCTGGCGAACGATACCGTGCGGTACGTCGGCCACCCGATGTTCTTGGTGGTTGCGGAGAGCGTCGACGCGGCGCGCCGCGCGGCACGCGAGGCGGCAGTGGAATACGAGGAGCTACCGGCAATTCTGGACATCGACGAAGCGCTCCGCCAGCAGTCGTTCGTGGTTCCGTCTGTGACTCTGGAGCGGGGCGATTGGGCGGCGGCCTTGGCCGCGGCGCCGCAACGGCTCAAGGGCACGATTCGCCTCGGCGCGCAGGAACAGTTCTACCTCGAAGGCCAGGTGGCCTACGCGGTGCCGCGCGAGGATGCCGGCATGCTGGTCTACAGCTCGACCCAGCATCCGGGCCAGGTGCAGCTCAAGGTCGCGCATGCGCTTGGCGTTGACGCGCATCGCGTTATCGTGGAATGTCGGCGCCTGGGGGGCGGGTTCGGCGGCAAGGAAACGCAACCGGCCCAGTTCGCATGCGCGGCGGCCGTTGCGGCGCGCTTGCTCGAGCGCCCGGTCAAGCTGCGGCTGGACCGCGACGACGATTTCATGATCACCGGCAAGCGGCACGACTTCCGCATCGATTATGAAGTCGGCTTCGATTCCGGCGGGCGCATCGCCGGGCTGGACTTGATGCTCGCCTCGCGTTGCGGCCATTCTGCGGACCTCTCGGCCGTGGTGAACGACCGCGCCATGGCCCACGTCGACAACTGCTATTTCCTCGAGAACGTGCGCATCGTGTCGCACCGCTGCAGGACCCATACGCAGTCGGCGACCGCGTTTCGCGGCTTCGGCGTGCCGCAGGCGATGATGGCGGTGGAAACGGTCGTCGAGGAAATCGCGCAGCACCTGGGGCTGGATCCGGTGCTGGTGCGCCGCAGGAACTTCTACGTCCCGGGGGTTCGCGATGTGACGCACCACGGGATGAAGGTCGAGGACTTCGTCGCGAAGGAATTGTTCGACGAACTGGAACTGAGCGCCGCGTACGCGGCACGGCGACGCGCGATCCGGGAGTGGAATGCGGTGAATCCGGTGATCAAGCGCGGCATCGCGATGACCCCGGTGAAGCTGGGCATTTCCTTCAGCACGACCTTCTTCAACCAGGCCAGCGCGACGGTGCACATCTACACCGACGGCAGCGTGCTGCTGAACCACGGCGGCACGGAGATGGGCCAGGGGCTGTTTACCAAGGTAGCCCAGGTCGTCGCCCAAGAACTGGGCATCGACGTCGAGCGGGTGAGGGTGTCGGCCTCGGACACGAGCAGGATCCCCAACGCGTCGGCCACCGCGGCCTCCAGCGGCAGCGATCTGAACGGCAAGGCGGCGCAGGCTGCGGCGCGTGAATTGAAGGCGCGACTGACGGCGTTTATCGCGGAACGGTTCGAGGTCCCGGCCCATGCGGTGCGCTTCGAGGCGAACCGCGTGCACGCGGGGGCGAAGGTGGTTTCCTTCGGGGAACTGGCCGAGTTGGCCTACATGGCGCGCGTTCAGCTCTGGGCAAGCGGTTTCTACAAGACTCCGAAGCTGGACTACGACGCCAGGACGCGGACCGGCCGGCGATACTCCTATTTCGCCTACGGGGCGGCGGTTTCCGAAGTCGCCGTGGACACGCTGACCGGCGAGAACCGGCTGGTGCGCACGGACATCCTCCACGACGTAGGGCGGTCGCTCAATCCCGCGATCGACCTCGGTCAGATCGAAGGCGGATTTGTCCAGGGCATGGGCTGGCTTACCACCGAAGATCTGGTTTGGGACGCGTCGGGCCGCCTGTGCACGCACTCACCTTCGACGTACAAGATCCCGGTCGCGAGCGACGTGCCGCCCGAATTCCATGTCAAGCTCTATGAGCGGGGCGAAAACGTTGAAGACAGCGTATACCGCTCCAAGGCGGTGGGCGAGCCGCCGCTGATGCTGGCGCTGTCGGTATTCTTCGCCATCCGCGACGCGGTGGCGAGCGTTGCGCAGTACCGGCTGTCGCCCAGACTGAACGTGCCGGCGACGCCGCAGGAGATCCTCCAATCGGTGGATGAGTTGCACGAGCGCTCGCCTGGCGAAGGACGCGTCCGGCCTGTTCCAGGCTAATTGTCATGTCTCTGATAAGCGACTCGGAAATGACAGGGCGGGCGACACCGGACCAGTTACCCCTTTATTACAATATTTCCCAAACCCTGCTGGACGACAATATTGAAAATGGATTGGGCGGCAAGATAGCCATCTATTTTCGGGAGCAGACCATTACGTATGACCAGTTGTCGCTTGAAGTGAACAAACTGGGGAATTTGTTGAAGACGGAGTTTGGTGTAATTCCAGAAGCAAGAGTGGGGTTGTTGCTGCCGGACTGTCCCGAATTTGTAAGCGGCTTCTTGGCAGTTATCAAGATAGGGGCGGTAGCCGTGCCCCTATCCACAATGCTCAGTCCCTCCGATTATGCCTATCTTCTGAATGACACCAGAGCCGCGGTGTTGATAGCGGACAAGGCGTTCTTGGATCTCTTGTTGTCCCTCAAGGAATCGTTGGAATATCTGAAGTGCGTACTGGTCGTAAACGATGACGATGGAGATAGCGACGCCTGGCCAGACGGATTGGGCAATGGTTATCGCGTTCTACGCTACCGCGAAGGCATTGAGTTCCAGTCGACTTTGTTGCAAGCGGCCAATACAAATCGGAATGACGCGGCTTTCTGGGGGTACACGTCAGGTTCTACGGGACGGCCGAAAGGAACGATACACTTACAGCACGATATGTACTATGCGGCCTTCTATCTCAACCCGCATTTCTACGATATCTCCTCTGGCGATATCCTGTACTCCGCCAGCAAGTTATCGTTTTCCTACGGACTCGGCAACTCGCTTTGGATTCCGTTCTTTTCCGGGGCATCGGTTGTTCTGGAAAGCCGACGTTCGACGCCGGACGTCGTGGTGTCAAACATCAGGAGATACAAGCCTACCAAGGTGTTTGCAGTCCCTACGATCTACAAAGCCATTTACGCGTACTTGGCGGTTAGAGGGCAGATGGTTGAAGAGTGTCGAAGCGTGCGACGCTACTATTCGGCAGGTGAAGTACTAAGCAAGAACTTGTATGACAAATGGCTGAAACTGACCGGCCGGGAGATTTTGACCGTACTGGGATCGACCGAAGCACTTCAAGGTTACATCGGCGCGTCGGCGGGCATCGGCCATCCGGGTTGCCTGGGCAGAATAATCCCGGGCTATGAGGCCAAGATCGTCGATGAACAAGGGCATGAAGTCAAACCCGAAGAGAAGGGTGTACTCATGATCCGGGGCGACAGCATAGCCAGCGGTTATTGGAACAGACACCAAGAGAGCAAGAGCGCGTTTCGTGGGGAATGGCTCTATACCGGGGACGTAGTCTACAGGACAGCGGATGGAATCTTCTGGTATGTCGGTAGAAGTGACGAAATGTTCAAGATTGCCGGCCTCTGGGTGTCGCCTACCGAAATTGAGGAGGTGTTGGCGGCGCACCCATTGATTCGGGAATGCGCCGTCATCTGTTGCGACGGTAATGACGACCTGCTGTCGATGATTGCGTACGCCGTATGCGAGGACAACGCCGCTGTCGACGCCCGCACGGAACAATCCGTGCAAGACTTCCTCAAAACCCGTTTGCCGTCTTATAAGTGTCCCAGAAAGATGATTTTCATAAGCGCACTTCCGCGCAGCAGCACTGGAAAAGTGCAAAGGTTCAAGTTGAAGGAACTGTACAAGGCAGCGTGAGTGCCCGGCCGTCCCGCGACAGCGACGGTCTCCGGGGCTGATTCCGGAGGGCGAGTAGGGATCAGTGAAAGACAGGTATCGGAGTGCGGGGCGGGATCGACGAGGATGTTTCAAAGGATCATGGCGTGAGTGAAGTGGGCCCGCGAAAGATCGCGGGAATTTTGCAATTTGTGACGAGGAGTGGAAGATGTCGGATCTAAGGACTTTTCTGGACGAATTGGCAAAAGATAGCGAATTAGTCCAGCTGAAGAAGAAGATTCAGAAGGGTGACGAGGTCTTCAGCATCATGTGGCGGCTGAACTCGACAAATGGTCCGGCATTTCAGGCCGATGTGGAGGGCTTCGACATTCCGATCGTGGCGAACGTTTTTGGCACCAAGAATCGCTGGGCGCGCGCCTGCGGCTTTCCAATGAACTTGGAGGTTGGCGAGTACATCGAGCGCTTCATGAATTTGATGCTCAGCAAAGGCAAAACCGCTGAACCAACGGTAGTGAAGACTGCGCCGTGCAAGGAGACGAAATTCGCTGGCGCAGATGTAGATCTGGGCAGGTATCCAGTCCTTAAGTGGCACAAGAATGACGGGGCGCCGTTTATCACTATGGCGATGGTCGTGACGCAAGACCCAAAGTTCGGCCGAAACGTCGGCATTTACCGCGTGTCCGTGATGAACAAGAATACCGTAACGGTATTAACTAATGCGAATCAGGACATCGGGATTCACGTGAGCAGCGCGAGGGCGCGGGGACTGTCGAGCATTCCCTGCGCAATCGTCGTCGGAGCGGAACCGGCGGTCTATATGGCGGCATGCACCAAAGTGGATTTTAAGGAGGATGAGCTGAGTTTCGCGTCCCACTTTACCGACGGGAAGAGCATCGAAATCGTGAAATGCGAATCAAACGACATCTATGTTCCGGCGAGCAGTGAAATCGTAATTGAAGGCGACTTGCAGCTGAACGAAACAGTGCAGGAAGGGCCCATGTCGGAATGGCACGGCTATCACGAAGAGGTGATGAAGACGTTGGTTATGAATGTAAAGTGCATTACTCAACGGAAAAAGCCTTTGTTCATTACCACGGTCGCCGGCCATGAGCACGCCGAGGAGGAGGTAATGCACGTTATCCAGCAGCAGGGCTCTATGAACAGGCAGTGCAAACAGCGCATCACAGGCTTCGTTCGCGCGGGTTGTCCGCAGGCCGGACGGGGATTTACCGTAGTGGTCGCGATAAACAAGAGATTTCCTGGCTGGGGCAAACACGCCATCGCGCAGGCATATTCGATCCCGTATGTGGCCCTCACGGCCAACAACATCATCATAGTGGACGAGGATATCGATCCGAACAGTTCCGAAGAAGTAATGTGGGCGCTTTCCACGCGTGTCGATCCTGAGAGAGATGTGATCATATTTCCACCGACCCCGGTCAATCCGTTGAATCCGGCGGCTCGCCGGAGGCCGGCAGTGTTCGACCGCACCGGCATCACCGATGTTTCCGTTTGCTCGAAAATGGGGATAGACGCCACTTTGAAGAAATTCGGTGAATTGGAAGGTCACTATCGACCCGCCAGCATACCCGTGAAGCCGGACAAGGAGACGTACGAGCGAATCTGTGCGCAATGGTCTGAGTATGGATTCTAGGAAGGCTAACCATGTCCGCCAAAAGCGAATCGGAAATCAGAGTGAGATTCCTGGAAACAGACCCGGCGGGAATCCTGCATTTTGCACATTACGGCAATTACATTGATATCGGTAAGAACGATTTTTTCAGAATGCTTCAGGGGAGGCCCCGCAAGCCAGGTGACGAGGGAGTAAGCACCGTTCTGGTGCAAACAACATTTGACTACAAAATGCCGGCTAGATTTGATGACGTGCTAATTGTGGAAACCAAGCTGGACTTCGTCAAGAACACGAGTTTCGGATTCGACTTTGAAATACACCAGAAAGATGGTGGAACTGTCGTTTGCCGTGCCAAAGCTGTGTATGTTTGCTTGTCGCTGGATACAAAGAAACCTACTGGTGTTCCGGACAATATACGCAAGATCTTCGAGGCGGCGCCATAACTCTGTGGCAGTTCGGGAAATGCGAGCTGGTCGTGGAGTCCTTATTGTTTTGACAGAGGAGGAATCATGAATTTCATCAAAGTAGTGCCACTGGCAGTCGTCGCGTTCGCCTTAGTCGGCGCGACGGCATCTGCTCAGACTATAAAGATAGGCATCATCAACACCTATTCCGGCGTTAACGCTGCGCCGGGCGATCAACTCGACAAGGCGATAAAGCTGTACCTCAAGCTCAACAGCAGCAAGCTTCCGGCAGGGGTCCACGTGGAGCCTATTGTTCGCGATGACGGGGGGCCGAATCCGGCCAATGCGAAGCGGATCGCGCAGGAGTTGATTACGCGAGACAAGATCCAGTTGCTGACCGGCGTGATTTGGACTCCCAACGGCGCAGCCATTGCGCCGCTCACGGCCGAAGCAAAGCTGCCGTTTGTCATCGGGACTGCCTCCGGCGTTTCGATCCCGCGGATGTCACCCTACGTCGCAAGGGTGTCGTTCACGCTTTGGCAGTCCGCATACCCGCTGGGGCAGTGGGCATCGAAGAAGTTCAAACGCGTCTACACGGCTGTCAGCGACTTTGCGCCCGGCCACGAAGCCGAGGAGGCTTTTCGGAAAGGCTTCACGGAAGGCGGTGGCGAGGTCATTGGCGGGGTCCGCATTCCGCTCGCGAACCCGGACTTCGTCCCCTATGTGCAGCGTGTCAAGGACGCAAAGCCTGACGCGGTGTTCGTGTTTGTCCCGGGAGGCGATCAGAGCACCCAGGTGATGAAGGCTTACCAGGACCTTGGCCTCGCTAAGGCGGGCATCAAGTTGATCGGACCGGGCGACATCACCACTGACGAGCAACTGGCTAACATGGGTGACGCGGCTCTGGGCGTCATTACCGTGCATCACTATTCGGCTGCCGGTGACCGCCCGGCCAACAAGGCGTATGTCGCTGCCTGGAAGAAGGAGTACGGCGAAGCCCTGAATCCGGGCTTCATTTCCGTCGGAGGCTGGGACGCGATGGACGCGATCTTCTATGTAATCCGCGAGCAAAAGGGCAAGATCGATCCGGACAGGACGATGGAATTGCTCAAGGGATACAAGAACCCGAACAGCCCTCGCGGACCGATCGCAATCGATCCCGAGACCCGCGACATAATGCAGAACGAGTATCTTCGCGAGGTTCGCAAGGTCGATGGTCGACTCGCCAACGTCGAAATAGAGACGATCGGGACGATGATGAAGGATCCCTGGAAGGAATTCAACAAGAAGAAGTAATCGTGGACTCGTTTGCCCCTTTGCATTCGTTGCCTCAATGACATAACCGGCGCGGGCTCGTCGTAGCGCAACGCGGCAGTGATGGCAGATCGGCACTTGGTGCCCGATCGGGGCTGCCCGCACGGGTGCCACCGTCGGTTCCGCGCTTCTGGGCCGCTTCGCATTCGACGTTACGGCAAATCATGCAGTCCCCGGGGGCACCAGCTTCGTGTCCCCGGGACGGGACTTAGAGGATGAAAGCGAATCTCGCAACCATGCGGTCTGCGCCCGAGGGCTATTTCACCGTTCGGTTCGGAAAACCCGAATACACCAGTTGGATGGACGAGAGCATGTCTTGGAAGGAGACATGCTATATCGGTGACTGGTCGTTCCTATGGGAGCGTCGCATTAAGGGACCCGATGCGCTCAAACTGCTCTCAGACATATCGGTAAACAGCTTCGCCAAGTTTGACATCGGCCAGGCGAAACACGTCATCCATTGCGATAAGTCCGGCAAGGTGATCCACGAAGGCATTCTGAGCCGTGTCGCTGATGAAGAGTTCATGCTCTTTGGCCGAGGAGGATTTTGGGCGGATTACAGCCTAAGGAAAGGAAAATATAATGCCATTTCCGAGCCCGATGATCTGTTCAACTTTCAGGTATCCGGTCCCAACGCGGTTGCAGTCATCGAAAAGGCGGCGCGAGAGTGTGTACGCGACATCGCGTTTATGCATTTCCGAACCATCCGCATTGAAGGGCATGAGGTCTGGGCACTTCGTCAGGGCATGGCCGGCGAAGTCGGGTTCGAACTTCAAGGGCCGATCAAGCACCGCGATGACGTGTATGCGGCAATCCTGAATGCCGGCGCACAGCACGGAATCCGCCGCTTGGGTGCCCGTGTCGCCACAGTCAATCATCTTGAGGCCTGTTTCCCCACCATAGTTTCCGACTACCTGCCGGCGATCTTTGACGACGACATGGCCGAATATCTGGCCGAGTTTGACGCCGCCATGCCTCGTTTCGCTTCGACGTTCAACATCGCCGGCAGCTTCGAAGGCGATGATATTTCGGCTTGGTATAGAAGCCCGGTAGAACTGGGCTGGACCAAGAATATCAAGTTCGATCACGACTTCCTTGGGCGTAGCGCCCTTGAGAAGGAAGTCGCAAGTCCAAAGCGCACCATGAGGACACTCGTGTGGCATGCGGAGGATGTTGTCGACGTCTACGCTTCTCTTTTCAAGAAGGGAAAATCGTATCAATTCATGGACATTCCGCGCGATCAGCGCGGGTTCATGTATGCGGACAAGGTAATCAGCAACGGAAAGCTTGTAGGCGTCGCTACTTCGCGAGGTTACAGCTACTACTTCCGCGAAATGATTTCACTCTGTACGATTGATTTATCACATAGTGGAATTGGAACCGAAGTCGTCGTGGTTTGGGGTGAACCGGGCGAGCCGCAGAAGGAAATCCGAGCGAAAGTCGCACCCGCCCCCTACAAGAAAGATAACAGACGGCTCGATCTTTCCACCCTTTATTGAAGTTGCCGCTGCAGGCGTGTCAATTACGACCGCACCAAGCACCCAAATATCGATTTTTCACTTCTTGAGTTCGCCGATTCCGTACTCGAACTGACCTTTTCGCCAAAGGACCGTCCGGGGCGCCCGGTGCGACGACTGGGCCCGGATGCCGGACTGGATCTTTTGCTTCCGTCAGGGTGCCACCTCCGATATCATTCGCGCACCGGTCGAAGGCGTCCGGAAGAAATCCTGGCAAGTGCAGGCCCTGCGCGTAACGGGAAGCAGATATGAACAATCGTAGAATTCTCGTGCTGTACGCGCTGGCGTTCCTGGCGACTCTCGGATACGGGATCATGATCCCGACCCTTTCGGTTCACGCGCACGCGCTGGGGGCCGATCACGCCGCGATCGGCATCATCATTTCTGCGTTCGCGGCCGCGCAGCTGTTGACCCAGATCCCCATGGGCCGCCTCTCGGACCGGATCGGAAGGGTCTACCTGGTGGTTTTGGGCTTCGGCCTCATGGCCCTCGCCGCCACGCTCTACCATTTCGCGACCAGCCCCGGGCAGTTCATGGTGTTGCAGGCGCTCGCGGGCGTGGGTGCCGGGTGCCTGTGGCCGCCGCTGATGGCCATGCTCACCGACAACGTTGACCCTGCCGGGCGAGGCAGGATGATGGGCATATTCAACACGGTGTTCTTTCTCGGCGTCGGGATCGGCCCGCTGGCGGGCGGATTCATCGCCGGTGCATTCGGGCATGACGCCGTGTTTACCGCGTGGACAGGCGTGGCGCTGCTGGGCGCGCTGCTCTGCTTTGTCGCGATCAAAGAGTCGGCGAAGGAAAAGCGGACTGCGGCGGCGACGGCGCTCGTCTCGGCGGCCGAGCATGCGCCGCTGATCAAGCCCGGCCTGTGGAGCACGTTTGCCGCAGGCTGCGTGATCCGTGCGCGGGGCGGCGTCTGCACGAGCTTCAACAACGCGCTGCTGCCGCTCTACGCGATCGCGCTTTTCGATGCGACGCCCGCGATGATCGGCAGCATCATGTTCATACATGGCATCGGCATGGCGTTCTTCAATATTCCGGGTGGCATGATGAGCGACCGCGTGGGCCGCAGGCTCCCGGCGCTGGCAGGGTCGCTGGTCGCGACCGCCGGCGTGCTGTGGTACTCGGCGGCGAGCGGCTACTGGGCGTTGTTCGCTGCCGTCGGGCTGGCCGGGGCAGGCAACGCGTTCAGCACGCCCGCCGTGGCCGCGCTGACCGCCGATGTGTGCGACCCCAGGCGACGAGGCGAGGCGTTCGGGTATTTCCTGACCTCGTTCAATCTGGGAATGGTTCTGGGATCCCTGGTCTTCGGCTTTGTCTCGGATCGCCTGGGTTTGTGGGGCGCTGTTTTCGTCTGGGGCGTCACCAGTCTTGCTCTCTCCCTGTTCGGTCTGCTGATCCGTGAGCCCTCGACACGGCCCGCGGCAGAGCTTGCGCCGCCACTGCGGGCCTAGGGTTCGAATCGCGAAACGCGCAGCGAGCCGGCGTGCTCGAACGCGCCGTTTATTCCATCTTTACGTTGGCCGCGCGAAGCACCCCGCCCCAGCGCTCGCGCTCCTGACTCAGGAACACCCCCATTTCGTCCGCAGTGCTGCCGATCACTTCGAGCGTCAGGCCGCGCATCCGTTTCGCCACATCGGGCTGGTGGATGGCCTCGACAACCGCAGCCGAAAGCTTGTTCGCTATCGCAGGTGGTGTTTTCGGCGGCGCGACCATGCCGAACCAGGTCAAGGCGACAAATCCTGGCAGCACCTCGGACATGGCGGGCACCTGCGGCAGGGACGGGTTGCGCTTCTCGCTTCCCACCGCCAGGGCGCGCAGCCTGCCGGCGAGGATGTGCTGCAGCACGGAGCTGAGTTCCACCAGCATCATGTCCACCTGCCCGCTCAACAGATCCGTCTGGGCGGGGGCGCTGCTCTTGTAGGGCACGTGGACGATGTCGACCCCGGCCATCGATTTGAACAACTCGGCCGCGAGGTGCCCGGTCGTGCCGGTTCCCTGTGAGGCGTAGTTGAGCCGGTGCGGATTCGCCTTCGCGTACGCGATCAACTCCTGAACGCTGTTGGCGGCGGTTTTCGGGTTGACTGCCAGCACCAGAGGCGCCGTGCTAACCAGTGAGACCGGCACGAACCCGTCCGGGTCGAAGGGCAGTCTGGCATAAAGGCTCTTGTTGACCACCAGCGGCGCCGGGTAGGAGAACAGCAGCGTGTAGCCGTCCGGATTGGCTTTGACGACGTATTCCGCGCCGATGTTGCCGGCGGCGCCGGCGCGATTCTCGACGATGACCGGCTGGCCCCATTTTTTCTGGATCTGGTCGGCGATCATGCGTGCCAGGGCGTCGGTCGTTGCCCCCGGCGCCGACGGGACGACGATCTTGATCGTGCTGGCGGGAAACTCCTGCGCCGCAACCTGCGGCCCGAAAAGGGCGGTAACGAGCAGCAGCATGGTTAATCGTGCCATTGTGTTCACGGTGATGGTGCTCACGGTATCTCCTTTATTTGGCGGAACAAATCTCGACTCTTCCGGCACCTGATGCCATCGCCCCTCAAGAGGGGCCTCATAAAATACCCCAAAGCCGGATCTGGCGCTGCCGGCCTACGCTCAAGCTGCTCAACTCGCGAGCAGCGAATCCGACCGGCAACGCCGTGCATGTTATTTCGACCCCGGCAGTCGCGATCAGCCGCGGTGAACTTCGTCGAAGGAATCGATGCTGCGTTCCAAGTCGCGCAGCAGCGCCAGCTGCGGTTCGGCTTCACCCTCTGGCGCGCCGGTTGCGATCGCGCGCAGGAGTGCCGTGATGCTGCCTGCGTCGCCCGGACGATAGCCTGCGTGTTCGCGCAGCAGCGCGAGCACCGCCTCGGCGCCGCCGTGCTTGCCGTACAGGTAATCGAGAATCTGCAGCTCGAAGTCCCGCGCCTGAATCTTCACCAGACCCATGCCGCAGGAGCAGCCCATGCCGAAGGACACGTGCCCTTGAGCGATGCGCAGCCATTTGCCCAACAGTTGCACGGCTTCGATCGCCGCCGGCCGGGCGGGCGTGCCGGCCGCCGTCCTCCGGGCGGAGGTTCCCTTTCCCGATTTTCCCGTCATGGGCGGGCGAGCCCCAGTCCGCACAGCCGGCCGGAGGTGAAGGCCCATCCCAGATGCTGGCCGTGTCCCGGAAGCAGCACGCCGCCCTGTCCGGCGAGGCCCGCCGCATACAGCCCCGGGATAACGCTGCCGTCGCCGCGCAGCACCTCGAATTTCGGCGTGACGGCCAGGCCTCCGTCCGTGGTCATGATCCAGCTGTACAGGGGGCCGAGCGCGTAGTACGGCGGCTGCGAAAACGCATGCGGCGCAGCGGCGGCGCTGGTCGCGAGCGCATCCTCGGGGACGCCCATCGCGCGCGCCAGCGATGCGATCGTCTGCGCTTCGCGACAGATGTCGCGGCGATAACGGCGGTAGTCGGACAGATACGCATAGGCGATCCCCGGCGCCGTGGACAGAAAATCGGGCCAGTGCTCGAAGCGCGCCCCGATCGCGCCGTCGAATACGATGAAGCCGTGGCCCCCTTCCTGGGCCGGAATGTCGAACGCCGGAGATGCGCGCTCGTCGGTAAAGCGCATGCCTTGCCGATTCACGAGGATAGCGCCCGCGTCGAACAGCCTGGTCGTCGGCTGCATATTCGCTGTGAGATACATCTTGATCACCTGCTGCAGCGCCGCCTGCGGCAGCGTCGCCATGGCGAAACGCACCGCCTGCCCGACGAGCCGGCTCGGCGGCAGCTGTTTCACCCAGTTGAATTCCCGCGGAGCGGCAAAGCGCATCTGCGGCCCCTCGACCAGGTGGCCGTTCAGCACCTGCGCGCCCAGGGCCCGCGCGAGCGCGTGTCCGTCCCCGGTGCTGGTCGTGTTCAGCGCGCCGATCGCCGCGTAGCGCGCGCCTGCCAGCTGGCGCAGCAGTTCGGTTCCGGCGCTGTAGTCGCCGGTGGTGAGCACCACGCCCTTGCGCGCGCGCAGCAGGCTGCGGCCGCTGGGCGAGTCCGCTTCCACGCCAGTCACACGGCCGGATTCCTCGACCAGACCGCGCGCGGTCGTCTCGACGCGGATGTCGACACCGCGTGCGCGGCACGCCTTTGCCAGACAGTAAATGTAGGCGCCGGCGTGCGGCAGCACGTTGTGCATGCGCGGCCGGGTGTGCGGAGCCTCCGGCGAAGGGCCGTGGAACACGATCCCGAGCGACATCAGCCAGTGCAGCGTGTCCGCCACGTGGTCCACATACAACCGCCGAAACGCCAGGTTGTCGACGGCGCCTTCGGGTTTCGCGAACAGGTCGAAGTCGGCGAAGTGCGCATCCGGCGAGTCCTCGACGCCGGCGCTGCGCTGAAGCGACGTCCCCGAAGCAGTGATCGATCCTATCGACAGGCCTGTGGTGCCTCCCAGCTTCGGGTTCTTTTCGATCAGTGCGACGCGCACCTCCGGGCTTGCCGCGGCAAGGGCGGTTGCAAGGCCGCTGCCGCCTCCGCCGACAACGACGATGTCGAAGGCAGCCGTGCTCATTTGCGCGTGGGTGGCGAGAGCGCGGTTTCGCGCGCGGTGCGCCCGGTGCGACACCTCGCAGGCGATTGCGCTTCCGTCGGTCTGGCCTGCTTCACGCGCGCAACGGGTGATCGGCGCCAACCGCCTGGGAGATGTCGCGCAGTCCGTCGCGCTCGAGCAACCGGCAGAGCCCCTGCTTGATCCGCTTCACCAGCGCGGGCCCGCGGTAGGCCAGCGCGGTCAGTACCTGGACCAGGGAGGCGCCGAGCCGCATCATGCGGTAGGCATCCTCGGCCGACGCGACGCCACCCACGCCCACCAGAACATGGCGCTTGCGGTCGATGCGCGGATACCAGATGCGCAGCAGCTCGCATGCCAGCGGCCTCAACGGCATTCCGGTGATGCTGCCGGGCAGGTGCTCGTAGTCCGCGCCCGGCGTGCGCATTCCTGCGCAAGGTCGTCGCGGCACCACGTTCAGGATGAAGCCATTGACGAACTCGTATGTATCCACGGCCAATAGTATCGCGTCGATCGCCGGGGGTTCGCTCGGCGCAATGAACTTGAGGAACACGGGCGGCAGGCGCTCGATTCCGCGCATGCACTCGAGCATGCGCCGCAGGTTCGCCGGAGCGTGCAGCGGATTGACCCCGCTGCCGGTGTTCGGGCAGTTGAGATTGAGCACAAGATAATCGGCGAGCACGGCGAAGGGGCGAGCGGCCTCGACCAGTTCTTCGATCACGCGTTCGAGCGGCGCAGCCCTCCCGGTGTTCGTCTCCACGAGGCTGACGCCGACCGGAACGCCCGGCCTGGAGCGCGCGAGGCGCTCGGCAACCACCTGCGCGCCGTCGTTGGGCACGCCGTAGTACACCAGCAACGCCTCGTCCAGCGGCAGGCGGAACAGCCGCGGCCGCGCCGGATTGCCCGCCGAGGCGCGCACCGAGATTGATCCCACCTCGAGCGCGCCGAATCCTGCGCTCGCCAGCGTCTCGATCGCGACGCCGTTCTTGTCGAACCCGGCGGCGAGCGCAATCGGGTTCGGAAAATCGATTCCCGCGACGCACGTCCGC
>Ga0154717_1052_pt3 | contig 34755 bp, 26 predicted proteins | sample Rifle2008BG16ft_FD_105725 | JGI IMG/M metagenome (GOLD analysis project Ga0154717, IMG submission 105725) | Betaproteobacteria bacterium RBG_16_64_18
CGCGCGTCATGCAGCCTTACCTGGACGCGATCGCTTGAGCGGCAGGAAGAGCGGCCTTCCCGCCTCCGTTGAGCTAACTGCTCATCATCATGGTCACGTGGACCCGGGAGCTTTCCGATGCCGAGGCCTGCGCACGAATCGTGATCGCCGCGGCTGCGGCCGGCGCTAGATAGCGCAAGGGGGAGCTTGCCGACGTTCATGAGATGGACGGACGTCAGCTCATCGCAAATCACAAGGAATCGCTGATGGCTTGTTGACCATCAGCGACAATTTGTCATCCCGGCCTGCTCCGCTGCTGCTGGAATGAGACCGTATTTCTCTTAACCGATAGATGCCAATGCGGCATTGAGGGTTGCGCTGGGGCGCATGGCCTTGGACGTCTTATCGGAATCCGGATGGTAGTAACCGCCCATTTCCACCGGCTTTCCCTGCGCTGCGATCAATTCGGCGTTGATCTTCGCCTCGTTTTCCGTCAGCGTCTTCGCAAGCGGTGAGAAACGCATCTGAATATCCTTGTCCTTGGTCTGCGCGGCCAGCGCCTGCGCCCAGTACAGGGCAAGATAGAAATGGCTGCCGCGGTTGTCGATCTGACCAACCTTGCGGGCGGGCGATTTATTGTTGTCCAGCAGCTTGCCGATGGCCTGATCGAGCGCATCCGCGAGAACCTGCGCCTTCTCGTTCTTGAAGGTCCGCGCCAAATGTTCGAGCGACACCCCTAGCGCCAGGAATTCGCCGAGCGAATCCCAGCGCAGATAGCCTTCTTCCTGGAACTGCTGCACATGCTTGGGCGCCGAGCCGCCCGCACCGGTCTCGAACAGTCCGCCGCCGCTCATCAGCGGCACGATGGACAGCATCTTGGCGCTGGTGTTCAGTTCGAGTATCGGGAACAGGTCGGTGAGGTAGTCGCGCAGAATGTTGCCCGTGACGGAAATCGTGTCCTTGCCCGCGCGGATGCGCTCCAGCGAGAGGCGCGCCGCTTCCACCGGAGACATGATGCGAATGTCCAGTCCACTGGTGTCGTGATCCTTCAGGTAGCGCTCGGCTTTCTGGATGATCTGGGCATCGTGGGCGCGGTTCTTGTTCAGCCAGAAAATGGCCGGCGTGTTGGCAAGCCGCGCGCGGGTGACGGCCAGCTTCACCCAGTCCCGAATCGGCGCATCCTTGGTCTGGCACATGCGGAAGATGTCGCCCTGCTCCAGCTTCTGTTCCAGCAGCACCTTGCCGGAAGCATCCACGACGCGCACCGTGCCGTTGCCTGCCATCTCGAAAGTCTTGTCGTGCGAGCCGTATTCCTCGGCCTTCTGCGCCATCAGGCCGACGTTGGGCACGCTGCCCATGGTCACCGGGTTCAGAGCGCCGTTCTTCTTGCAATCATCGATTGCCGCCTGGAATACACCCGCATAGGAGCGGTCCGGAACCATCGCCTTGGTGTCGTACGGCTTGCCGTCGGGACCCCACATCTTGCCGCCGTCACGGATCATGGGCGGCAGGGAGGCGTCGATGATCACGTCGCTGGGCACATGCAGGTTGGTGATTCCCCTGTCGGAATTGACCATCGCCAGTGCCGGCCGGGTCTTGTAGCAGGCCTGGATATCGGCTTCGATCTCGGCTCTCTTGGCTTGCGGCAGTGTCGCGATCTTTGCGTAGAGGTCGCCCAGGCCATTGTTGGCGTTGACGCTCAGTTCCCTGAATACCGCAGCATGTTTCTCGAACACATCCTTGAAATAGACGGAAACGGCATGACCGAATATGATGGGATCGGATATCTTCATCATGGTGGCCTTGAGGTGCAATGACAGCAGCACGTCCTTCTGCTTCGCATCCTCTATCTGCTGCTCGTAGAATTCACGCAGGGCGCGGCGGCTCATGACTGCCGCATCGATCACCTCGCCCGCCTTCAGCGCCAACCCTTCCTTCAACACCGTGGTCTTGCCGTCAGCACCGACAAACTCGATGCGCACGGGACCGGCTTCGGCGACGGTAGTGGATGTTTCGCTGCCGTAGAAATCCCCGGCGCTCATGTGCGATACATGGGTCTTCGAATCCGGGCTCCATGCGCCCATCTTGTGCGGATGCTTGCGCGCGTAGTTCTTGACAGAGAGGGCTGCGCGGCGGTCGGAATTGCCCTCGCGCAAGACGGGGTTGACGGCGCTGCCGAGCACCTTGCCGTAGCGCGCCTTGATTTCCTTCTCTGCGTCGTTTTGCGGGTTTTCCGGATAGTCCGGAACTCTGTAACCCTGGGACTGCAGTTCCTTGATCGCCGCCTTCAACTGCGGGACCGACGCGCTGACATTAGGCAGCTTGATGATATTGGCTTCCAGTCTCAGCGTAAGCTCTCCCAATTCGGTCAGATCATCGCCGATCTTCTGGCTCTCGGTCAGGTTCTCGGGGAAGTTCGCGATGATCCGTCCTGCAAGTGAAATATCCCTCGTTTCGACGCTAACACCGGCCGCCTTGGTAAATGTCTGGACGATGGGAAGCAGGGAGTAAGTTGCCAGTGCCGGCGCTTCATCGACCATCGTGTAAATAATCTTTGCTGTCGTCATAATTGTCTTCCAATCAATCAATAATTCCGCTCGAACTCCGCTCGGATCGTGGTTCGTTCCAGGTCAACGGGACCGAAGAATGAACATGAGACGGAATTATGCACCTCGCGGGACAAACTCGAACGCCTGAGGGCAGCACGCCAGCGGGCCGCGCCGGCTTCGGTCTGAGGCCGCGATGCTCTCACCGCGCCGAAGCGCTTGGCGGTGCCTGGCCGCCGCCTTCGACCTGCGTTTCAACATAATGACGGACCTGAGATGCAAGGTTGCCCGCGAGACAATCGAACAGCTTTATCGGTGCCGGCGTCGCGCGCAGCCAGGTGAGCTGGCGCTTGGCGAGTTGGCGCGTGGCGTAGACGCCCCGCTCGCGCAGTTCGGCCTCGGTGATTTCTCCGTCCAGGAACTGCCATACTTGCCGGTAGCCGACGCAGCGCATCGAAGCCAGGCCGGCGCGCAGCGCGTAGCGCTTGCGCAGTGACCGCAGTTCCTCGACCAGTCCTTTTTTCAGCATTGCGGCGAATCTCGCCTCGATGCGCCGGTGCAGTTGGCCGCGATCCGACGGTGCAAGTGCGACCTGCGCCAGGCGCAACGGCAGCGGTTCAGTATCGCGCCGTCCGAGCAGCGCCGACATCGGGCGTCCGGTGAGACGGAATACCTCGAGGGCGCGCTGGATGCGCTGCGAATCCGTCGCTTTCAACCGCATTGCAGTCTGCGGATCGATGCGCGCGAGCTCGGCGTGCAGCGACGGCCAGCCCCGCTCCAGCGCCTCCGATTCGATGGCCGCGCGGATCTGGTCATCGGCTTGCGGCAGCGCGGACAGGCCCTCGCGCAAGGCCTTGAAATAGAGCATGGTGCCGCCGACCAGCAGTGGAACGCGCCTGCGCGCCGCGATCTCGTGCATGAGGCGCAGAGTATCGGAGCGGAACTGCGCTGCAGAATAGCTCCCGATCGGGTCGACGATGTCGATCAGATGGTGGGGTACCGCAGCGCGGTCCGCCGCGGAGGGCTTGGCCGTCCCGATGTCCATGCCGCGGTATACCTGCGCCGAATCGACGCTGATGATCTCGACCGGGAACCGGCGCGCCAGTTCCAGCGCGACCGCGCTCTTGCCGCTCGCCGTCGGCCCCATCAGCAGGATCGCCGGGGGCCACTTCGTCAACGGTGTCATTGACCGCGCAGGAACAGCTTGTCCAGGTCGGCGAGGCTCATCTGGTACCAGGTCGGCCGCCCGTGATTGCACTGGCCGGCGCGCTCGGTATCCTCCATGTCGCGCAGCAGCGCGTTCATCTCGGCCACACCAAGCGCGCGGTTGGCGCGCACCGCGCCATGGCAGGCCATGGTGGCGAGCAGTTCGTCGCGCCGCTCGGTGAGCAGTCGGCTGGCGCCGTATTCGCGCAGGTCGGCGAGCACCGCGCGCGCAAGCTCTGCGATGTTCCCGGCCGCCAGTTCCACAGGCACCGCGCGCACCGCGAGCGCGGTGGGGGAGAGCGGGGCAAGCTCGAATCCGAGCGCGTGCAGTGCGCCCTGGTTTTCCTCGACAGTCGCGACGTCGAGCCGGTCGGCGTTGAATGTGACCGGAATCAGCAGCTTCTGCATCGCCAGCGTGCGCGCGTCGAGCGCCGACTTGAGCCGCTCATAGACGATGCGTTCGTGCGCCGCGTGCATGTCCACCAGCACCAGCCCCCGGACGTTCTGGGCGAGGATGTAGACGCCGTGCAGCTGCGCGAGGGCATAGCCCAACGGAGGCGATTCTGGGGGCGGTGATTCCGTGCCGGCGGACAGCGGCATTCGCCCGGTGCTTCGCGCTTCGCTGAACATTGCGTCGTAACTCGCCACCGGCTGGGCGATGCCCAGAGAGCCCTGCTTCATCCCGCCGCCCGGCTGCACGGCCGCCATGGGCGCGGCGTAGACGACCGGCGCATTGCCGGCGCTCGCCGCCAGTGCCTTGGACACGGCGTGATAGACGAACCGATGCACGGCGCGGGAGTCGCGAAACCGCACCTCGATCTTGGCCGGATGCACGTTCACATCGACCGCGGCCGGATCGATCGCGAGGAACAGCACGTAGGCGGGATAACGGTCGCCGTGCAGCACATCCCGGTAGGCATCGCTCAGCGCGTGCGCGAGCACCTTGTCGCGCACGAATCGGCCGTTGACGTACAGGTACTGCTCATCGCGCGAGCCGCGTGTGTAATTGGGCGAGGCGACGAAGCCGGAGAGCGCAAGGCCCGCGATCTGCTCCGCGACCGGGCGCGCCGCGGCGGCGAATTCGGCACCGAGAATCGCCCCGGTGCGCCGCGGAGCATCGGTTGCGGCCAGGTGCGAGATCACGCGGCCGTTGTGGCGCAGGCTGAACGCGACCTCGGACCGCGACAGCGCGGCGCGGCTGTACACCTGCTCGCAATGCGAGAACTCGGTCGCTTCGGTCCGCAGGAACTTGCGCCTCGCCGGCGTGTTGAAGTACAGGTCCTCGACTTCGATCGTGGTGCCGGTCGCGTGCGCCGCCGGCTGCAACGCGCCTGCCTGTCCGCCTTCGGCGCGCAGGGACGTTGCGTGCCGGGCGTCGCCCGCGCGGGAGGTGAGGCCGAGGCGGGCCACCGAGGCGATGCTCGCCAGGGCCTCGCCGCGAAAGCCCAGCGAGCGCACCTGTTCCAGATCGCCGAGGCTGGCGATCTTGCTGGTCGCGTGGCGCGCGAGCGCGAGCGGCAGATCGTCTGCGGCTATGCCCCCGCCGTCGTCGGTGACGCGGATCTGCTTCACCCCGCCCTGCACGAGGCTGACGTCGATCGAACTCGCGCCCGCATCCAGGCTGTTCTCCAGCAGTTCCTTCAGCACCGACGCCGGGCGCTCGACCACCTCGCCCGCAGCGATCTGGCTGATGAGCGTGTCGGAGAGGATGCGGATCGAAGCCATGAGGCGGGAATTATATAGGTGTCCCGGCAGGGTAAAATACGGCGATGGAATTCGTGCTCTTTCTGTGGGACGTCGCAGTCCATCTGGACCGCCATCTGGCGCTGCTGCTGCAGCAGTACGGCACCTGGGTCTACCTGCTGCTGTTCGTCATCATCTTCTGCGAGACCGGTCTGGTCGTCACGCCGTTTCTTCCCGGGGACTCGCTGCTGTTCGTGGCCGGCACGCTGTGGGCGGCCGCGGGCATGGATGCGGCGGTGCTGGCGGGGACGCTGATAGTCGCGGCGGTCAGCGGCGACAACCTGAACTACTGGACCGGGCGCTACCTCGGTCCGCGGGTGTTCCGTTGGGAGGATTCGCGCGTTTTCAACCGCCGCGCGCTCGACTATACGAATGCATTCTACGTAAGGCACGGCGGCAAGACGGTGGTGATTGCGCGCTGGTTGCCGCTGGTGCGCACCTTCGCGCCGTTCGTCGCGGGGGTCGGCAGGATGGCGTACCCGCGGTTCCTGCTGTTCAGCGTCGGCGGTGGAACGCTGTGGGTCGTGGCCCTGGTCTATCTCGGGGTATTCTTCGGCAACCTGCCGATCGTGAAGCAGAACCTGACGATTGCGATCTTCGCCGTCATTGCCCTGTCGCTCACCCCGCTTGCAATCGGGTTCCTGCGGCACCGGCTGAAAAGAGCCTGACACTGTCACTGTGCCCGAGGACCGTGCGGGAAGCCGCTCGGCGCAGCGCCCTCTGGCAACCAATCCTTGCCATGACTACTGCAGCGTCGCGAGCGTGGAGCGCGAAAGCGGCGGATTCCTGGCGAAATAGCGCTTGATGCCCCGCAACATCGCGTGCGCCATCTTATCCTGGTAGGCGTCGTCGTTGAGCCGCTTTTCCTCTTCCGGATTGCTGATGAACGCCGTCTCGACCAGGATCGAGGGAATGTCCGGCGCCTTCAGGACCGCGAAGCCCGCCTGCTCGACGGCGTCCTTGTGCAGGCTGTTGATGCCCCCGATCTCGCTGAGCACGGCGCGGGCCAGTTTCAGGCTGTCCTGTATGGTCGCCGTTTGCGACAGGTCGAGCAGCGTCTGCGCGAGATAACGGTCCTTTACGTCGAGGTTGACGCCCCCGATCAGATCGGCGTCGTTCTCGCGCTTGGCAAGCCAGCGTGCCGCGGCGCTGGTTGCGCCGCGCTCGGACAGGGCGAACACCGACGATCCGCGCGCATGCGGGCGCACGAAGGCGTCGGCGTGGATGGAGACGAACAGGTCTGCCTTCACGCGGCGAGCCTTTTCGACCCGCGTGCGCAGCGCAAGGTAGTAGTCGGCGTTGCGGGTGAGCACCGCGCGCATGTTGGGCTCGGCGTCGATGATTTTCTTCAACTTGCGTGCGATGGTGAGCGTCACGTGCTTTTCGCTGCTGCCGCCTCTGCCGCGCGCACCCGGATCCTCGCCGCCGTGCCCGGCATCCAGCGCGATGGTGACCAGCCGCGTGACCTCGGGCGGGTTCTTTTCCGAGGGTGGCGCTTTTGACACCTCGGTGGCCGGGGCCGAAGGCTCGGCTTTCGTCTCCGCCGTGGCCGGTTCGGGCGAGGCACGCGCGGCTGCAGGCGGCCTGTCCAGCAGCGCCATCAGGGGATCGATGGGCTCGACCGGATACAGGTCGAGCACCAGCCGGTGCCCGTATTCACCGACCGGTTTCAGCACGAAAATCTGGGGCTTGACCTCCTGCTTGAGGTCGAGGACGAGCCTCACCACCCCGGGCATGTAACGCCCGGCGCGCAGGTTGGCGATGTACGGATCGGAGCCGAGCACCTTGTCGGCGATCTGCTGCTGAATGCTGGCGTACTCGACGTCCTGGAGGTCGAGCACGAGGCGCTCGGGATCTTTCACCACCAGCAGGCTGTGGCGGATCGGCTGCCGGGATTCCAGCGTGATGCGCGTGTAGTCCAGCGACGGCCAGATGCGCACCGCCCGGACCGGCTCGGCCGCGCGTGCTGCGGCGACGAAGAACTGCGAAACGAACAGCGCGAGAAAACCGAGCAGCGCGACCCGCACGAGCAGATTCGCGCTCAGGACGAGCCGTCTTGCGATTTCAGCTCCGATGCTGCCTCTAGGCACTTTTCTCCCGCTTCCGTGTGCGCAGTGAGCAATGCGTGGCGACCTGCACCGGCAATCGAAAGGAGAATTTCAACGTCCGGCGGCGGCAGCCCGTCTCCAGCCTTTTCAGGCCACTCGACCAGGCAGACCGCGTCGCGGCTGAAGTACTCCCTGAACCCGGCATCTGACCACTCCTTGGGGTCACGGAACCTAAAAAAATCAAAGTGGTATAAGTTTAAGCTAGAAACGGTATAAAGTTCAACCAGCGCGTAACTGGGGCTTTTTACGCGCCCCTGGAAGCCCAGGGCGCGCAACAGCGCGCGGGCAAGCGTTGTTTTCCCGGCGCCCAGATCACCGCGCAGATAGATCCGCAGGCCCGGCACGATCGTGGCTGCGAGTCGCCGCCCCAGGTTCGCCGTCGCCGCCTCGTCGCGCAAGTGCAGATCCAGCGGGCGCTGGCTATGATGCGTCGGATGAGTCATTCAGAAGTCGAGGAACGCGCACAAGAGCCGGGAGCCACCGATTTGTCCGGGCTGGCCGCCACGATCAAGCTGTGGGGGCGGGAACTCGGCTTTCAGGCGGTGGGCATCGCCGATATCGATCTGGCCGCGGCGGAGGCGCAACTCGCCGCATGGATCGACCGTGGCTATCACGGCGAGATGGAGTATATGGCAAAGCACGGCCGCAGACGATCGCGACCCGACGTACTGGTGCCGGGTACGGCGCGGGTGATCTGCGCGCGCATGGACTATAAGCCGGAATCCGCCGGCAGCGAGGAGGTGCTTGCCGATCGAAGCAGGGCGTTCGTGTCGCGCTATGCGCTGGGACGCGATTACCACAAGCTCGTGCGCGCGCGGCTGCAGAGCCTGGCAGCGCGCATCGAACGGGAAGCCGGGCCCCTTGGTTTCGGCGGGTACCGCGTGTTCGCCGATTCCGCGCCGGTGATGGAGGTGGAACTGGCGCGCAAGGCCGGCCTGGGTTGGCGCGGCAAGCACACGCTGCTGCTTTCGCGCGACGCAGGATCGCTCTTCTTTCTCGGGGAGATCTACACCGATCTGCCGCTGCCGATCGACCGGCCCGTGAGCGAGCATTGCGGCGACTGTGTCAGGTGCATCGATGCCTGCCCGACGCGCGCGATCGTCGCTCCGGGCCGGCTCGATGCGCGCCGCTGCATCTCGTATCTCACCATCGAACTGAAAGGCAGCATCCCTGAGCCGCTGCGGCCGCTGATCGGTAATCGCGTCTATGGATGCGACGACTGCCAGCTCGCGTGCCCCTGGAACCGGTACGCCCGCGTGAGCGCGGAGCCGGATTTCAAAGTGCGCAACGGACTGGATGCCGCGGAACTCGCCGAGTTGTTCGCCTGGAGCGAAACCGAGTTCAGGCAGCGCATGGCGGGAAGCGCGATCCGCCGGATCGGATACGAGCGCTGGCTGCGCAATCTGGCCGTCGGCCTGGGCAATGCGCCGACCAGCGAGCGCGTGCTCGGCGCGCTGAGGGCGAGAGCGCAGGACGCCTCGGCGCTGGTGCGCGAGCATGTCGCCTGGGCGCTGGCGCGGCATGGCGCACACTAAGGCGGTGCAAGCCGGAACCAAACGGCGTGGCACGCCTTGGTTTTGCTCAATCTCCCGTTTTCGGGCTTTGCGAAGTTGCAAAGCCCGAAAACGGGAGACCTGTGAAACCCAAAATACATCGCCGATGCAGGCAATACCGGAGTCATAAGAGACTGAACGACCGGACGAGGGCATCGCCGAATACCCGGTTGGGGTTAAACTGCAGATCGATTGCGCATGGAACGCGGCGCAAAAGGGCCACTATGAAACTGCATCAACTCCGGCTGGATTACATCACCGAGCAGGACCGGCTGCTGCTGCGCATTTCCACCGATGACGGCAAGGAAGTGCTGCTCTGGCTCACGCGCCGCTGCGTGAGCCTGTTGTGGCCGCTGCTGGTCGACATGGCGCAGTCGAGCCCGAGGATCGCGCTGCAAAGCAATCCGGAGGCGCGCGCGGCATTGCTCGGGTTCGAGCACGAGCAGGCGCTGCGCGGTGCGAACTTTACCCGCCCGTATGATGAGGCTGCGCGCGAGCGGCCGTTCGGGGCGGAGCCGCTGCTCGTGGCCCGCATGGAGAGCGGCAAGGATGCCGACGGCAATCACGTGCTGGCGCTCGCGCCGGCATCGGGACAGCGGGTCAACGTGACGCTCGACGACATGCTGCTGCACTCCTTTTGCAGGCTGCTGCAGAAGGTAGTGGGCGACACCGATTGGGACCTGACGCTCTCGCTGACCCGGGGGTTCGCCCCCGATGCGCAACGCGCGTCGCGGACCATCAACTAGGGGTTGACTGCGAGGCGCTCGATTTCCTCGTGCAACCGGATCCATTCGGCTTCGAGCAGCTCGATCTGAGCGCGCAACTGCGATTGTTCCAGAACGCTCGCGGCGAGCCGCTCGCGGTTCTCGGGCGCATAGATCTCCTCCGACGCAAGCAGCGCTTCGACGCGGGCCAGGTCGCGCGTGCGCCGGCCCAGATCACGCTCGATCTTTTCCAATTTTCCGAGCAGCGGCTTTCGCTGCTTTGATTTCACCTGTCGGGCCTCGGCAGCGAGGCGCCGCTCTTCACGCCGGCTCACCCCGCCGGGCGCCGCCGACGGACGCTGGCGCCGGATGCGCAGCAGCGTGCGGTAGTCGTCCAGGTCGCCCTCGTAGGGGCTGACGCGGCCGTCCTCGACCAGCAGCAGCGCGTCTGCCGTGGTGCGCAGCAGGTGCCGGTCGTGGGAGACCAGCACCAGGGCGCCCTCGTATTCCAGCAGCGCCTCCGTGAGCGCTTCACGCATGTCGATATCGAGATGGTTCGTAGGCTCGTCCAGCAGCAGCAGATTGGGCCGTTGCCAGATGATGATCGCCAGCGCCAGCCGCGCCCGCTCGCCGCCGGAGAACGCCGCGACCGGCGCGAGCGCCATGTCGCCCGGAAAGCCGAATCCGCCCAGGTGATCGCGCAGGACCTGCTCGCGCGCGCGGCTGTCCGTCCGCGCCAGGTGCAGCAGGGGGCTTGCGTCGAGGTCGAGCGCCTCCAGCTGGTGCTGGGCGAAATAGCCGATGCGCAGGCCCTTGCCCTCGATGCGATCTCCGGCCATGGGCGCGAGCGCCCCGGCGATCAGCTTCACCAGCGTCGATTTGCCGGCGCCGTTGCGCCCGAGCAGCCCCAGCCTCGAGCCTGCCTGGATCGAAAGCGACACACCGGACAGGACGGGGTTCCCGCCGTAGCCCGCCATGGCGCCGTCGAGCACCAGAACCGGATCGGGGCTCGCCGGAAAACCGCGGAAGTGAAACACGAACGGCGAGTCGACATGCGCCAGAGCGATGGTTTCCATGCGCGCCAGCGCCTTGATCCGGCTTTGCGCCTGGCGTGCCTTGGTCGCCTTGGCGCGGAAGCGTTCGATGTACGAGCGCAGGTGGTCGATCTCGCGCTGCTGCTTGCGCCATGACGCCTGCTGCTGCGCCAGGGCCTGCGCGCGCTGACGCTCGAAATCGGAGTAACCGCCGGCATAGAGCTTGAGCCCGCCCTGGTCAAAATGCAGTACCGAGGACACGGTGGCATCCAGAAACTCGCGGTCGTGCGAGATCACGAACAGGGTGCCCGACCAGGCCGAGAGCCACTCCTCGAGCCAGATCACGGCATCCAGGTCCAGGTGGTTGGTCGGCTCGTCGAGCAGCATCAGATCGGCGCGGCGCATCAGTGCGCGCGCCAGGTTGAGGCGCACGCGGAATCCGCCCGAGAACGAGGCGACCGGCTGCTCGAATTCGCCGGCGCGGAAGCCCAGGCCGTCGAGCACCACTGCAGCGCGCGCCCTGGCCGACCAGCCTCCGAGTTCCTCGTAATGCTGGTGCGCCATGGCCATGCGCTCGCCGTCGCCGAACTGATCCGCCGCTTCGATGCCGGCTTCGGCGGCGCGCAGCTCGACGTCGCCGTCGAGGACGTACTCGATCGCCGGCTGCTCGCTCGTCTCCGCCTCCTGCTCCACCCGCGAAACGAGCCAGGCCGTGGGCACCTCGATGTCCCCCGCATCGGCGTGCAGCTCGCCGCAGAGCATCGCGAACAGCGAGGTCTTTCCGCAGCCGTTGGGGCCGACCACGCCGAGCTTCTGGCCTGCGTGGACCATGAGGTCGGCGTCCTGCAGCAGGAGCTTTTCCCCGCGCCTGAGGGCGACGTTGCGCAGACGAATCACATCGGTGCCCGGGAAAAACGAAAGGCGCGAATTGTCGCACGAAGCCGGGGGACAGGGGGCCCTTCCTGCTATAATGCGGCGCAGTTTCTCCTGCTGGCCGTCCGCCTGCTCGTTCCCGTTCTCTATCGGTTCGATCCCTGCCCGGACTGCCGGGCTGAAGGATTTCTCATTGACTAGCTTCGCTGAACTGGGGCTGATCCCCGAACTGCTGCGCGCCGTCGCGGATCAGGGATACACCGAGCCCACGCCGATCCAGGCGCAGGCGATTCCGCTCGTGCTGCAGGGGCGCGACGTGATGGGCGCGGCGCAGACCGGCACCGGCAAGACGGCGGGATTCACGCTGCCGCTGCTGCAGCGGCTGGCCCCGCACGCCAACGCGAGCGCCTCGCCTGCGCGCCACCCGGTTCGCGCGCTGATTCTGACGCCCACGCGCGAACTCGCCGCTCAGGTCGAGGAAAGCGTGCGTACCTACGCCAAGCATCTTTCCCTGCGCATGGCGGTGGTGTTCGGCGGCATTTCCATCGACCCGCAGATCGCCGCGCTGCGCAGCGGCGTCGAGATCCTCGTCGCCACGCCGGGGCGCCTGCTCGACCATGTGGGGCAGAAGAACGTCTTTCTGGGGCAAGTGGAAGTATTCGTGCTCGACGAGGCCGACCGGATGCTGGACATGGGCTTCATTCCGGACGTGAAGCGGATCATCGCGCTGCTGCCCAAGACGCGGCAGAGCCTGCTTTTTTCGGCGACGCTGGACGGGGAAATCCGCCGGCTCGCGGATTCCTTCCTGCGCGATCCGGTGATGGTCCGGGTTGACAGGCAAAACGCGCCCGCGGAACTGGTGCAGCACATCGTGCATCCGGTCGCGCGCGAGCGCAAGCGCGAGGCGCTTGCGCACCTGATCCGCTCGCGCAGCCTGAAGCAGGTGCTGGTGTTTACTTCGACGCGTCTGGGCGCGAACCGCCTCGCGTATCAGCTGAACCGCGACGGCATCCACGCGGCGGCGATTCACGGCGACAAGACCCAGCCCGAGCGGCTGCAGGCTCTGGCGGATTTCAAGTTGGGCAAGGTCGGGATCCTGGTCGCAACCGATGTCGCCGCGCGCGGCCTGGACATCGAGGACCTGCCCCACGTGGTCAATTTCGATCTGCCGGGCCAGCCGGAGGATTACGTGCACCGCATAGGCAGGACCGGACGCGCCGGGGCGACGGGCGAGGCGATTTCGCTGGTGTGCGCCGAGGAGCACGAGCGTCTGGCCATGATCGAGAAAACCATCAAATTGACCCTGCCCCGGGCGCTTATCGCGGGCTTTGAACCGGACCCGATGCTGGTGCCCTCCTTGATGTCCGGTACCCGGCGCCGCGACGGTGACGCGCTCTCGGGTGGCGGCCGCCGCCGCCGCCCCGAAGAAGGCCGCGGCGCTGCCCGGCACGGGAAAGCGGGCGCGCCGGTCGACCCGATCTTCTCAGCCCCGTACGAGCCGGCGCAGATCGCCTCGCCGCAGCGCAAGGAAGCACCCGCGGTGCGGCCCGTGGGGCAGATCGCCGCGCTGCTCGGGGGGATGCCTCCGCTGCGCAAGTAGCGGCGACGGGCACGGCGGCAGGATCCGGGCCGATGTCCAGGTGGCAAGGCTGCGGCGTTCTATACGTGGCGACTCAAATCACGCCCCGGATGTTGCAGAGTCGCGATCTTGAATTGAATCCACAAGCCGTTTTCTTGTGTTAACCCGAACCGTGTCTTCCGCACGGATGATTTTTATCCGTGCGGAAAACACGGTTGGCGCGCGCAGCGCGCAAGTCCGCTTGCGGCACGTGACAGCATGAATACGCTTCACTCTTTCTTGAAAGGCGCGCGTTCGTTCAGTTCGTCGAGATAGCGCTCGACGCCTGCTGTCTCGCGCGCTAGGAACTGCTCGACCGCGCGCGCGAATTCCGGGTGCTTGAGCCAGTGCGCAGAGACCGTCTGCACCGGCAGGAAACCGCGCGAGAGCTTGTGTTCGCCCTGAGCGCCGCCTTCGAACACGGCGATGCCGCGCTCGATACAGAACTCTATGGTCTGGTAGTAACAGGCTTCGAAATGCAGAAGGGGAACGTACCCCACCGCGCCCCAGTAACGGCCGTACAGCACCTGTTCCGAATACACGTTCAGCGCGCTCGCGACCGGATTGCCGTCTAGCTCCGCCACCACGAGCATCAGGTTATCGGGCAGCGTCTCGCCGATCCGCTGAAAAAAGGCCCGGTTCAGATACGGGGTGGAATGGTGTGCCCGGTAGGTCGTCTTGTAGCAGCGGGTGAAGAACAGCCAATCGTCGGCGCCGATATCGCGCCCGAGCTGCCACCGGAACCGGACCCCGGCATCGCGCACGCGGCGCCGTTCCTGACGGATTTTCTTTCGTTTATCGTGCGAGAGGGCGGCGAGGAACTCCTCGAAGGACCGGTAGCCCGGATTGCGCCAGTGGAACTGCACGCCGCGGCGCAGCAGCATGCCGGCCTCGGCCATCTGTTCGGCTTCCTTCGGGGGCGGGAACAGCACATGCAGCGAGGAGGAGTCGCCGGCGAGTGACAGCGCAGCCTCCAGCAGCCGGCGCCGCGCTTGGTCGTCGGCGGCGAGCAGGCGGGGCCCCTGCACCGGCGTGAACGGGACGGCCGACAGCAGCTTGGGGTAGTACGCATAGCCGTGGCGCTGGTAGGCGTCAGCCCATGCCCAATCGAACACGTATTCGCCGTAAGAATGGGACTTCAGATACAGCGGCATCGCCGCGGCGAGCCTGCCGTCCTGCCAGAGGGTGACGAACTGGGGCAGCCAGCCGGTGCGTTCGCTTGCGCAACCCGTTTCATGCAGCGCGTGAAACAACTCATGGCGCAGAAAAGGATGGCCGCCGGCGAGCGCGTTCCACTGGCCCGGGTCGATGCCCGCCAGGTTGTCCAACACGCGGACGGTGCCGAACTCATCTCCCATCAGCGACCTCTCGAAAAAACGCCGACCCGGGGAATCTGCGAGGGGTTGGGGAAAAGGCCCGCGCCTTCCCCGGGTCCCTTGTTCACACGCGCCTGAAATCGCGACCCATTTTGCTATACTGCTTTGCCTGCGTGAGAGGCACCCGGAGGTCCACCATGAAGAAAATCGATGCGATCGTCAAGCCATTCAAGCTCGATGAGGTCAGGGAAGCGCTGGCAGAGGTGGGCGTGACCGGCCTGACCGTATCGGAGGTCAAGGGGTTCGGTCGGCAGAAGGGCCACACCGAACTCTACCGCGGCGCGGAGTACGTCGTCGATTTCCTTCCCAAGGTCAAGGTCGAGGTCGTCGTTTCCGACGGCATGGTCGATGCGGTGATCGAGGCCATCGTGAAGGCGGCGCGCACCGGCAAGATCGGAGACGGCAAGATTTTCGTCACCGCGGTCGAACAGGTGGTGCGCATCCGCACCGGCGAGACCAACGAGTCCGCGGTCTGAGCGCAGGAAAGGGTGCATCGCCGGCGTCCGACCGCTCGGCGTTCAACAGACGGTCTCGCCCAAGCATTGACGGCGTTGGCGAAGAATATGGTTTTATAAAATCTCCCGATTATTCCCGTTGCGAAGTTGCAACGGGAATAATCGGGAGAAGATAGATGGCGAGACGACCTCGCTCCGCCGGTTCAAACCCTCAGCCCTTCAGCAGCACCAGCAGCGCGCCGCCGCCACCTTGATTGGCGGGAGCCTGGCAGAACGCGAGGACGTCGTCCCGCCGCGCCAACCAGACGCGCACCTTGTTTTTCAGCACCGGCTCGCGCCTGGGCGAGCGCAGTCCCTTGCCGTGCACGATTCGTATGCAGCGCAGCGCGCGCCTTGAGCAAGCGGAAAGGAATTGCGCCAGCAGCTGCCGCGCCTGCTCGCTGTTCATGCCGTGCAGATCCAGATGGTCCTGGACGACCCAGTGGCCTCGACGCAGGCGCCTGAGGATCTCGCGCGACAGCCCCGGGCGCAGGAACACCAGTTCCTCGCCCGTGTCCATCATTTGCTCCCAGTCGATGGGCCCGCTGACGCTTTCCTTCAGCGCATCGTGTGCATCGAGCAGTGACTGCACCGGCACGGGCGGCGGCGCCGCCTTGCCCTCGGCGGCCGTGCGGTTGGGCTTCTTGATCGGGCGCGCGTCGCGCACAGCGTCCCGGAACAGCGCGATGTCTTCGGCAGGCAGGTGACCGCGTTGATGTTGGGGGCTGCGTCGCATGGGCGTTGCGCAGGCCGCGCGCCGGGTCGGGGCTATTGCAGGGCGTCGAGGTATTTTTCCGCATCCAGCGCGGCCATGCAGCCGCTGCCTGCGCTGGTGACGGCTTGCCGGTAAATGCGGTCCTGGACGTCGCCTGAAGCGAATACGCCCGGCAGGCTGGTCGCTGTGGCGTTGCCGTTGCGGCCGCCCTGGGTGATGATGTAGCCGCCTTCCATCTCGAGTTGTCCCTCGAAGATCGCCGTGTTCGGGGTGTGGCCGATGGCGATGAATAGACCTTGTACGGCGACCGCTTCCACCGCGCCGGTCCGCGCATGCCTGATCCGGATCGCGTTGACGCCGCTGTCGTCGCCGAGCACCTGGTCCAGCGTATGGTTCCAGCGCACGGTCACGTTGGGCTTGGCGAACAGCTTCTGCTGCAGGATCTTTTCACCGCGGAACTTGTCGCGCCGGTGCACGACGGTCACCTGGCGTGCGATGTTCGACAGGTAGAGCGCTTCCTCCACGGCGGCGTTGCCTCCCCCGATCACCGCGACGTCCTGTCCGCGGTAGAAGAAGCCGTCGCAGGTGGCGCATGCCGAGACGCCCTTACCCATGAACTGCTGCTCGGATTCCAGCCCCAGGTAGCGCGCGGAGGCGCCGGTGGCGATGATCAGCGCATCGCAGCTGTAGGTGCCGGCGTCGCCTTCGAGCCGCAGGGGCTTGTCTTTCAGGTGCGCCGTGTGGATCTGATCGAACACGATCTCCGTCTCGAAGCGCTCGGCATGTTTCCGGAATCGCTCCATGAGTTCGGGGCCCTGCACGCCGTCGACATCGGCCGGCCAGTTGTCCACTTCGGTGGTGGTCGTGAGCTGACCGCCCGGAGCGAGGCCGGTGAGCAGGACCGGTTTCAGATTCGCGCGCGCGGCGTAGACGGCGGCGGTGTAACCGGCCGGGCCGGAACCCAGTATGAGCAAACGGCAGTGTCTCCGAGGTTTTGACATGAATGCGGTATGGTGTGAGAAAATGCACGGCGGTCGTAGAACAAGGCTGGATTATAGCCTGCCAAGTGGTCTGCCCAGGGCGCAAGAGCTGCGGGCAGTTACTCGGACCGAGACCGGCCGCGCTCTCGTAGAGCATGTGGGTACAGTAGCCCGGCTTCCGGCGCCGCGCATTGGAGGCAGGCGACGAATGCTCAGGCGCGAACAGCGGAACAACGGGCACGACCGTCACGTGAAATTCTCCCGCTTCGCGGTTTTCCTCGGGATGTCGCTGGCAGCCTCGCTGGCCGCCGCACAGGAGCCGGCGCCCGCCGTACCCGGCGCGTCCGCAGTGCAGGAACCGCGCTTCGATATCGACAGGATCATCGTCGAAGGCGCGACCCTGCTCACCAGCCGGGAGGTCGACGCTGCCATCGCACCGTTCCGCGGTAAGGCCAAGACTTTTGCCGACGTGCAGCGGGCGCTGGAAGCGATCGAACGTCTCTATGCGACCAAAGGCTACAACGCGGTACAGGTGATCCTGCCCGAGCAGGAGGTCGCGCACGGGGCGGTGAAGTTCCGCATCATCGAGGCCAGGATCGGCGCGATGGTGGTCGAGGGCAGCAAGTTCTTCGACGAGGCGAACGTCCGGGCGAGCCTTCCTGCGCTCGCTTCGGGGCGGGCGCCGAACATCCATAGGATCGCGGACAACCTGCGGCTCGCCAACGAGAATCCGGCCAAGCAGACGACCGTGTTGCTGCGCAGCGGCGCCGCGGAAGGCGTGGTCGATGCGGTCGTGCGGGTGTCGGACGCGCTGCCGCTGAAATACAGCCTGACGCTGGACAACACCGGGACATCGCAGACCGGCGCTTTCCGGGTTGGCGTCGGCTACCAGAATGCCAATCTGTTCAATCGCGACCACGTGCTGTCGATGCAGTACATCACCGCGCCGAACGAGGCAAACCACGTCGACCGTTTCAGCGTGGTCCCGGGCAGGAACGTCACCATCATCGGAGGGGGCTATCACATCCCGATCTACCGCTGGGGCGATTCGATCGACATCACCGCCGGTTACTCGAACGTGAGCGCCGGCGTGGTGCAGAACCTGTTCAATGTCAGCGGCGCCGGCACGATATTCGGCGTCAAGTACAACTATGCCTTGCCCCGCTGGGACGACCTGGAACATCGGCTCGCGTTCGGCTGGGACTGGCGCGGCTTCCGCGCCGAGGTGTTGCAGGTCGGGACGGATTCCTCCCGGGGTCCCGGTATCACGCTGCATCCGATCAGCATTTCGTATTCGGGCAACTACCGGCAGTCGTTCCATGAAACCTCGTTCTATTTGAGTTACAACCAGAGCCTTCCCGGCGGCAATGACGGCGGCTCGACCGCGTACCAGGCCTCGCGGCTCGGCGCGCGGCCCGGCTACCTGATCTGGCGCTGGGGCATCAACCACAAGCGCGCATTCGGCAGCGATTGGCAGATGCGCACCGCCTTGAGCGGCCAGGCTACGCGCGACCGGCTGGTGGCGGGCGAGCAATTCGGCATCGGTGGCATCGACTCGGTGAGAGGCTTCCTCGAGCGCGAGATCGTGAACGATCACGGCTACCGCGGCACAGTCGAAGGCTATACGCCTGATCTGGCTGGGCTGACCGATTGGCTGACCGGTTATCGCATGCGCGGCGTGTTGTTCTACGACTTCGGTCGCGTCACGCGCATGGAACCGCTTGCCTCCGAGGTCTTCCGCCAGAGCATCGCCTCAGCCGGGTTCGGCGTACGTGTGTCGCGCGGGCTGAACCTGAGCCTGCGGCTGGATTACGCCGTCGTCGTCGACAAGGGCGGGCTGCAGAACCGCGGCGACGGGCGGATGCACATGACCTTCGCATACACCTTCTGATCGACCGAACAGCCCTGGGAGAGGCCAGCCTGCAATTGCTTCGGGATCTGGTCGAAGATCGTCAGGCAGTGCAATCCGAGCCACCGCATTTCGGGCGACCCGACATTCGAGCCGCGGCAGTTTTCGGGAAACTGGCGGCTAGCGGACCACGCACTCGTTGCTGGAGGGAGCAGGCGCCTTTTGCGCGGGCACGCCAGGCTGCTGCTGCGCGGGTGGTGGCGGCGCATCCTGCGTTCGTGTGAAGGCCACCGGAGGCGAGAACAACTGCCCGACCCCTGGATCGGACGGCAACTGAACCGGGGGTCCGGCTTGCGGAACGTAGCCGATTTGTCCGGCGGCCACCAAGAGCGGAGCCGCTGCCGGAGGGGCAGCCGGTGCTGCCACGGGAGGAACTGCCGGGGACGGCGCAGCAGGCGGCGCTCCCGGCGTCGGCGCGGCGGGCGGCGCACCTGAAGGTGCCGCAGACGGTACCGGGATGCCCGGCACCTGCACGGTTGGGATCACGGGCAGCGGTGCGACCGCCACGCGGCCCTCGATCACGTTGACATAGGTTCCGGGCGCGACGTTTCCGCACGTGCCCGGCAGGCAGACCGTAACCCCGAAAATCGTGCCGCGGATACCCATCGTTGCCGTCGGCGTGTCCAGCTTATACGCCAGTTCTGTACTGCGCTTTCCTATCAGCCCCGATACGGTACGCATCGCGCCCTTGATAAGGCGAAACGCAATGTTGTCCTTTTCCGGGGCCTCCCGGTCGAAGTTATAGGCCTCGACCTGGAACTGCGTCTTCGGCCGGAACGTCACTTCACTGGTATCGGTGAACCGCACCCGTGCATAGGTCTTGTCCTCGGTGACCAGCGTGTCACCCGGACCGACCGTTGACTGAACCGACAGGATCCGGCGCGATCCGTCCGCCCTGACGGCGAACAACGGCCCGGAAAGATTGGCGACGTAGCCCGCACCCTGCGCCTGCGCGAACGACGGCCCCGCGAGAAACGCGCTGAAAAGCGCGACCAGCCCGCTACTTGCAGTAATTAATTGGCGTTTGTTCACTTTTCGCTACCGATGGTTGAGGTTGGGTCTCGACGGCTTTCTTCTTGGCATCGTCTTCCTTGGCTTTTTCGTCGGTCTTCTTGTCGGTGCCAGCAGCACTTGCCACCGTAGTCGCCGTGGACTGCGTATCGGCCGATTTCGCGGGCGTGGTCGTCGCCGGCGCCGCACGCACCTCAGAGGTGCGCGCCACGACAGTCGTTGAAACCACCGGTTTCGGTTCCGTTGCCGCCCGTACTACGGCTACTGTGTTGCGCTGAGCCTGCACCGCCGCGGTTTCCTTGGCGTCGGAGACCGCCTTCGCCGTAGCCGCTACTGCAACCGCTTTCTCCTCTGCCACCTCCGCAACAGCGGTCTTGATCGACGCGCGCTCGGCCGCCTTAGTCGCCGCTTCGTCAGCCGCTTGTCTCGCCGCAATCGCATCGTCGGCCGCTTTCTTCGCCAACGCCGCTTCTGCAGCCGCTTTTTGGGCCGCTGCATCGTTCTCTGCCTTCCTAGTCAACACTTCTTCCGCTACCTTCCTTGCCTTGTCCGCTTCCTCGGCCGCTATTTTCGCCGCCTCTTGGTCGACGCGTTTTGCGGTCGCCGCCGCATCGTCGGCCGCCTTCTTCACGGCCGCCTCCGCTTCCTCGGCCGCCTTCTTCGCGAACGCCGGATCTTCAGCGATCTTCTTCGCCCTGTCCGCTTCCTCGGCCGCTCTCTTGGCCGACTCTTCAGCCGACTTCTTCGCCTTTTCCGCGTCGTCAGCCGCCTTCTTGGCTGCCGCGATGTCCGCGGCGGATCCGCCCTTCGCCACCAATTCTTCGAACGTCTTCTTCGCCTTTTCCGCGTCGTCAGCCGCTTTCTTGGCTGCCGCGCTGTCCGCGGCGGATCCGCCCTTCGCCACCAATTCTTCGGCCGACTTCTTCGCCTTTTCCGCGTCGTCAGCCGCTTTCTTGGCTGCCGCGATGTCCGCGGAGGATCCGCCCTTCGCCACCAATTCTTCGGCCGACTTCTTCGCCTTTTCCGCTTCCTCGGCGACCTTCTTGGCGGTCGTGTCCTCGGCCGCTTTCTTCGCCGCGGCGTCCTCGGAAGCCTTCTTCGCGGCCTCACTGTTCTCGGCAACTCTTTTTGCCGCCGCCGCATCGTCGGCCGCCTTCGTGGCCGACGCTTCAGCGATCTTCTTCGCACTTTCCGCTTCGTCAGCGGCTTTCTTCGCTGCCGCTGCCGCATCATTATCGGACTTCTTCACCGCTGCGGCCGCATCAGCAGCGGCATTTTTCGCCGCCGCGTCTGCTGCTGCCTGATTCGCCGCCGCATCATCAGCGGCTTTCCTCGCCGCCGCTTCCCGGTTTCCCGCCGCGGCCGCTTCTCGCTCGGCCGCTTTCCTATCCTCTTCCGCCTTATTCGCGTCTTCCCTCTTTGTTTCGGCTTCCTGGTCCGCTTTCTTCGCCGCTTGGTCCAGCGAGTTGCCGCCTGCATTGTTGTTGTTGTCCGAAGCTGCGAACGTGCCGGTGACGCTCAACGTGCTGCGGCCCTCGGAATCGGTGGTCACGGTGCTGGCGCTGATGACGCCTCGCTGCTCGAGGATCGCCCCGAACAGACTGACGTGTCCGGTACCGGTGAGGATCTGGCCGAGATTTACGACTCTGTCGGTCGGTGCATAGACCACCATCTGGACATCCGGACGCGTTGCCTCGACCAGGGATACCTCGCGGCCCGCCGCCAGAATGACGTTACCCGCGGGCGAATTGACGATCCCCGAGTTTTCGATGTCGGTTGCGACCAGATAGACTCTGCCGCCCCGCGGCGTGTTGATCTCGCCCTGATTGCGGATGCCGCCGGCTACCGCGCCGGCCCGAAAGTTCTGTCTTCCCGCGACGAAATCGCTATCCGAAACCGTAAGCGTCGAGGCGACCAAGCCCTGTACGTCGATGCGTGCCGAAGGCCCGAAAACGACCCCATTCGGGTTCACCAGCCAGACGCGTCCGTTGGACTGCAGCACCCCGAGAATCGACGAGGCGTCCGGGCCCAGAACGCGATTGAGGACGCCGCTTTGGGCCGACTGCTGGATGAACCGGGTGGCCTCGTTGGCACCGATGGAAAAACCGCGCCAGTTGATGATCGTACCCGGCGTATTGGTAACCGTCAGGGCGCCGGCCTGTTGCGAAAAGACAGCGTTGCCCACCACGACCTGCGGGCCCGCCGGCAACGCCCATGCAGCCGACGCAGCAAGGGCCGCGGACACCGCGACCGCAACCGCTCGCAGGCGGTGGCATTCTCTCGAATTCGAACGCGCTCCGTTTTTCATAGTCTCCCACCCGGAAACCGCCAAAATTTATTATATGTTAGGTTAGCGCAAAAACCGACCCGAATATGTTGAATAAGTCGCACTTGGCCAAATAGTTATGGCCCCAGAGCCCCCGCGCTGCGTCCCCCCGAGGCTCAGAACAGCAATGCGATGCGGGCGTGCACTTTCCAGGCGCCGCGGCTCATGTTCGAGTTCGCGCCCGAATCGACCACCTGGGCGACATCGGCCTGGAGCGTCAGGCGCTTGCCGAGGATATAACGCGCCCCGATGCCAGCGCTTGCCAGATGTTCGCTCGCAGACTCGCCGGGCAGCGGTTGATTGCGGCCCAGCGCACCGAAGTCGTAGAACGCGAGCACGCGGCAGTTTGCGCCCATGGGCAGGCAAAGGTCGGGGGAATACACTTCAACATTCCCTTGGAAACCCTTGTCGTTGGAGAATTCGCGCTCTTCGAAGCCCCTCACCGAAGCGCTGCCGCCCAAGCCGAACTGCTCTCCGGGAACCAGCGGCGACCTCGCCCACTGCGCACTCAACCCCAAACGCCACTGCCAATCGTCAGCGAATTCGCGGTTCAGGTTGAGCCCGCCGCGCAGAATCTGGAAGCCGGCCGGCGCATCCACGCGCGCCAGAGTGATCGAGTCCTGACCCGCGTTCTTGCCTCCCGGCAGGTTGCGCGCGAGCGACACGAAATAGCCGGTCTCTTCCCCCGGCTGCACCCAGCGCCCGTTGTAGGTGATGGTGAGGGGACGGACCGTGACGTTGTTGCCGAATTCCTCCCCCGAGGCCAATAGGCTGTTTTTCAAGGCTTTTTCGTCCAGTCCGAACACGACTTGGTGTTCGTAGCTTTCGCGCCGCTTCAGGTTCCAATTGTAGCGGACCCCAAAAGCCGAACCTTTGCCCGTGACCGCCAACGAAATCGGACCTGCCACCACAGTGCCAACGTTGACGTCGGAATTCGTCGCGATGAAGTCGATGCTATCGCCGAGCGCGTACAGCGGAATCCGGTACGACGCGGCGGAAATGGAAACGTCGCGGAACCTCTCGGGCGATGTCTGGTATTGCAGGGAAAGCTGGTGATCGCGTCCGAACAGATTGCCGTGCTGCCAGATGAAGCCCAACCGCCGGCGACCGGTCTGCTCAGTGCCGGTGTTGTCGAGCGTGACCCCGGCGCGCCATGGCCTGTCGTCAGTGACAGCAATCGTGGCATCGAGGTCCTCTTCCCTGTCACCGAAAGCAAGGCGCAGGCTGATCTTCTTCATCGGATGTTCGTTCGCCACGCGCAGGCTCGCCGAGAGGTCGTCCATGATCGGGATCGCGCCTTCCTTCAACCCGGGAAGACTGGCGCGGATATTCTGATTGTCGAAGAACGTGGCGCCCTCGACCTTGACCGAGCGGATGCGCCCTTCGATAACGCGAAGCCGCACCTCGCCGCTATCCAGGCTCTGCTCCGGAAGCAGCACGGATACGGTGGTATAGCCCTGGTCCGAGTATGCCCGCTCGAGTGCCTCGGACGCGTTCTGTATATCGCCAAAGTCCTTCCCGGCCCCCGTAAACGGCTTGACCAGTGCGTCTACGGTGGCTTGCGGCAGAATGGAGTTGCCCTCGACCCTGAAGGCTCGGATATCAAACCGGGGGATTTCCTGCGATCCCGCTGAAACCGCGAAAAGCAAGGAAAACAGCAAACTGCCGCACCCGCCGACTGTCCGTAGAACCGACATCGCTTTCACCGGAATTCCCCTTGCCGTCTGCCGCCCGTCGTGGATTGTATTCCTCTCGGTCCAATGCATGTCAAACGCCGTTATGTTCGCGTCCCTGGAAGTGGTGTACGAAGTGCGGCCGGGATAGTCTCAGCGATCGATGGAACGACCGGTGTGAAAAGGCAGAGAGACGCATGGAAAGTGTCTGGCGGAGCGGGAGTCCGCCCCCCGTTGCTGTTTCACCCCATTTCAGGACGTTCGGTAAAGGGGATATCAACCTCACCGGATCGATCTGTCTGGGGACCTCCGGGTTTTGGTACCATAGCGACACTAGGGAGGATCAGCCATGATTGCGCACGCAAGCGTTTCGATGCTGCTGCTTCGGAACGTTCCGCTTTTCGCGATGTTGCAGGAGAATCAACTCTCCGTTCTCACAAACGTCGTGAGCCGCAGGAGTTTTCCACGCAACACGACGATCATCGCGGACGGCGACGAAACGGATTCGCTCTACGTAGTGATTTCGGGCAGGCTCAAGGTCATGATGAGCGATGACGAAGGGCGCGAGGTCATCCTTTCCATGCTCGGCCCCAGTGAGTACTTCGGGGAAATGGGACTGATCGACGACAGCACGAGGTCTGCGAGCGTCATCAGCCTTGAGCCGTGCGAACTTCTGGTGCTGTCGAAACGCGATTTCAGAAAATGCCTCTTGGAAAATTTCGAGATGGCGATGACGGTGATGCGTGGCCTGGTCAAGCGCCTGCGCGAGGCGGACAGGAAGATCGGCAGTCTCGCGCTGATGGATGTGTACGGTCGCGTGGCCCGCCTGTTGCTGGAAATGTCCGAACGGATCGACGGACGGCAGGTCGTGACCAGGAAGGTCGCCAAACAGGATATCGCCAAGATGATCGGCGCATCGAGGGAAATGGTGAGTCGGGTGATGAAGGACCTGCAGATTGGGGGCTACATCGAGGTGCGCGGCAAAGCGATTTATCTGCGCGACAATATCGTCGACATAGACTGATCCAGTGGCGCGTGGGGACGCTTGGCGCGAGGCTGACGGGCACGCAGGGGTGATCCCCGACCTGCCTGAACGCCTGAGGTATGGTGGCAGGCGGGGCAGGTCCGAGGTTTCGACGACCGGCTTGCCGCCGGACCCGGCCGACCGATGTCTGACCACCTGGTACGCCATCCGGCAAACCGCCTGGCTACCCGCCGGGTTGGCCCTCTTGCTTGCCGTCGGGTTGGCCGCCTGGCTCACCAGCGCGCTGGCCTTTCCGGGTTCAGCCCACTAGAATTCCACCATTCGGCTGGCGGGCCGTCCATGTGTCCATGGACCCTAGCCAGGCCGCCAAGAGCGACAACTGCGAGTTGAGAGAGAACCAAGCCCCCCTGCCCGGAAAGATCGCCGCGCTACTGCGTGAATCAAGATGGTTCATCCTGATCGCGGCGGCCGCTTATCTCGCGCTGGTCTTGGTGACATTCGACCGCGCCGACCCCGGCTGGTCGCATTCGACCGCAAGCCTCGTCATCCGCAACGCCGGCGGTCGCGCCGGCGCCTGGCTCGCCGACATCCTGCTGTACCTGTTCGGCGTGTCCGCCGGCTGGTGGGTGATGCTGCTGGTCTACGCGGTCATCTGGGGCTACCGGCGCCTGGACGGCAGTTCGATCAGTGACCGCAGGCCGTTCGTGATCGCGCTGGCCGGATTCGTCGTGCTGCTCGTGGCGAGCAGCGGGGCCGAAGCGCTGCGTTTCCATACCATGAAGGCCGCGCTGCCGCTTGCGCCGGGAGGAATGATCGGCGCGGTGGTCGCGCAGTTTCTCGGGACCACGTTCGGCTTCACCGGGACGACGCTGATCCTGCTCACGCTGTGCGCTGTCGGTCTGTCGCTGTTCACCGGCGTGTCCTGGCTGACGGTTGCGGAGCTGATGGGCGCGGGACTGGAGTGGAGCTACGGCTTTGTGCGCGATCGCTGGCAGGGCTGGCAGGACCGCAAGGCGGGCGAGATCGCCGCCGTACAGCGGGAGGCGGTGGTCGAGGAAAAACGGGTCGAACTCATCGTCGAGCACGAGCCGATCAGGATAGAGCCGGCGGTGGTCGAAATCGCGAAATCCGTGCGCGTGCAGAAGGAAAAGCAGGTTCAGCTTTTCCACGACCTGCCCGACACGCCGCTGCCGCCGCTCAACCTGCTGGACGAGGCACCGGGCGGCGTCGAGCGGCTTTCCCCCGAGACGCTCGAGTACACCTCGCGCCTCATCGAGAAGAAGCTGGGCGATTTCGGGGTCCAGGCGAAGGTGCTGGCGGCCTACCCGGGACCGGTGATCACGCGCTACGAAATCGAACCGGCGGTGGGGGTGAAGGGCAGCCAGATCATCAGTCTTGCCAAGGATCTTGCGCGGGCGCTGTCGGTGATCAGCATCCGCGTGGTCGAAACGATTCCGGGCAAGTCCTGCATGGGACTGGAACTGCCGAATCCCCACCGGCAGACGGTGCGGCTGTCCGACATCCTGAGTTCACAGGCCTATCATGACCTGCATACCCCGCTCACGATCGCGCTCGGAAAGGACATCGCCGGCAATCCGGTGGTGAACGACCTCAGCAAGATGCCGCATCTGCTGGTCGCGGGCACGACCGGCTCTGGCAAGTCGGTGGCGATCAACGCCATGATCCTGTCGCTGCTGTACAAGGCCGAGCCCAGGGAGGTGCGCCTGATACTGGTCGACCCGAAGATGCTCGAGCTCTCGGTCTATCAGGACATCCCGCACCTGCTCGCCCCGGTGGTCACCGACATGAAGCAGGCAGGCAATGCGCTCACCTGGTGCGTGGCCGAAATGGAGCGGCGCTACAAAGTGATGTCGTGGCTCGGGGTGCGCAACCTCTCGGGCTACAACCACAAGATCGCGGATGCCGAGAAAGCCGGGAATCCGCTGCAGGACCCGGCCACCCTCGAATCGGGCGAGGCGCGGCCCCTGGAGAAGCTGCCCTATATCGTGGTCGTGATCGACGAACTGGCCGATCTCATGATGGTGACCGGCAAGAAGGTCGAGCAGCTGATCGCGCGTCTTGCGCAGAAGGCGCGGGCGGCCGGCGTGCATCTCATCCTCGCAACCCAGCGTCCTTCGGTGGACGTGATCACCGGGCTGATCAAGGCCAACATCCCCACGCGCATCGCGTTCCAGGTCTCCAGCAAGGTCGATTCGCGCACTATTCTGGACCAGCACGGCGCGGAGACCCTGCTCGGCCAGGGCGACATGCTGTACCTGCCGCCTGGCGCAGGCCTGCCGCAGCGCGTGCACGGTGCGTTCGTCTCCGACCAGGAGGTGCACAAGGTGGTCGACTACCTCAAGGCCATGGGCAAGCCGGAGTACCTGGAGAGCGTGCTCGAGGAACCCGAAATCGGCGCAGGCGGCGAGAACGGCGCAGGCGAGGCCGCAGACGGCGAATCCGATGCGCTCTACGACCAGGCGGTCGAGATCGTGCTGCGCACGCGGCGCCCTTCGATTTCGCTGGTACAGCGGCATTTGCGCATCGGCTACAACCGCGCTGCGCGTCTGATCGAACAGATGGAACGCTCGGGGCTCGTCTCGTCGATGCAGTCGAACGGCAACCGCGAGGTGATAGTGCCTGCGAAGGCCGAGTGATGCCCACACGGCGTGCCGTTGCCTGGCTCGTGGGCGCGGTGCTTGCGCTGCAGCCGTTGGCCGTGCTCGCCTCCAGCCTGGATCGATTCGCGCAATTCCTGTCGACCACCCAATCGGCGAAGGGCGAATTCGAACAGAAGGTCGTCGACCAGGGCGGCCGGATCGTGCAGCAGTCCAGGGGCACGCTCGCATTCAAGCGGCCGGGCAAATTCCGGTGGACCTACGTCAAGCCCTATGCGCAGATCATCGTCGGCGACGGCACGCGGGTATGGATCTACGACGAGGATCTGCGGCAGGTCACGGTCAGGCGCGTGGATCAGGCGCTCACCTCGACCCCGGCGGCGCTGCTGGCCGGCAACAACGAGGCGATGCGCGCCTTTCGCATCTCGGACGAGGGCGAAAAGGACGGCCTGGAGTGGCTCGAAGCCGTGCCGCGGGACAAGGAAGGCGGCTTCGAGCGCGTGCGCATGGGCTTCGGCTCCGGCGGCCTGGAGGCGATGGAGTTCTACGACAGCTTCGGCCAGATCACGCTGCTGCGCTTTACGTCGCTCGCGCGCAATCCCGGGCTCGATCCCTCCACGTTCCGCTTTTCGCCCCCCAAAGGCGCCGACATCGTCGGCGAATGAGCGGCGCATGAGCGCAACGACCGACCTGTTCGAGGCGAAGAAGCCGGATGCGCCGCTGGCCGAGGCGCTGCGGCCGCGCTCGCTCGACCAAGTGGTCGGACAGGGGCATCTGCTCGGACCGGGCAAGCCGCTGCGCCTCGCCTTCGATTCGGGCAAGCCGCATTCGATGATTCTTTGGGGGCCGCCCGGCGTGGGCAAGACCACGCTCGCCCGGCTCATGGCCGATGCGTTCGACGCCCAGTTCCTTGCGCTGTCCGCGGCCTTCTCGGGCGTCAAGGACATCAGGGACGCGGTGCAGCGCGCCCAGGAGGCGCTCGCGGTATCGGGGCGGCGAACCATCCTGTTCGTCGACGAGGTGCACCGCTTCAACAAGGCGCAGCAGGACGCGTTCCTGCCATACGTCGAACAGGGCCTGTTCACCTTCATCGGCGCCACGACGGAGAACCCGTCGTTCGAAGTGATCGGCGCCTTGCTCTCCCGCGCCGCGGTGTATGTGCTGACCAGCCTCTCCGAGGGCGAACTGGGCGCGCTGTTCGATCGCGCCGTGGGGCTGGCGCTGGCGGGACTGGAATTCGACGAGGCCGCGCGCACCCGGCTCATCGGGCTTGCCGACGGCGACGCGAGGCGGCTGCTCAACCTGCTGGAGCTCATCCAGACGGCTGCGGCAGGCGCGGGCAGCGCGCGGATCGACGGCGACTTCGTGCAGAACGCGGTGGCGCGCAACCTGCGGCGCTTCGACAAGGGCGGGGACGCGTTCTACGACCAGATCTCGGCATTGCACAAATCGGTGCGCGGTTCCGACCCCGACGCGTCGCTCTACTGGCTGGTGCGCATGCTCGATGGCGGCGCCGATCCCCTTTACGTGGGCAGGCGGATGGTGCGCATGGCGGTGGAGGACATCGGCCTTGCCGATCCGCGCGCGCTCTCGCTCACCCTCGATGCCTGCGCCACCTACGAGCGGCTGGGAAGCCCCGAAGGCGAGCTCGCGCTCGCCCAGGCGCTGATCTACCTTGCCTGCGCGGCGAAATCGAACGCGGTGTACGTCGCGTATAATTCGGCGCGCGGTTTCGTCGCCGAAGATTCGTCGCGGCCGGTGCCGCTGCACCTGCGCAACGCCCCGACCAGACTGATGAAATCGCTCGGTTTTGGCAAGGATTACCGCTATGCGCACGACGAGCCCGGGGCGCACGCGGCAGGCGAGACCTACTTTCCGGAAGGCATGCCCGAGGTGCGCTGGTACCAGCCGACCGATCGCGGCCTGGAAGCGAAAATCGCCGAAAAGCTCGCCTATCTGAAGAGCCGCGACCGCGCGGCGAAGTCGAAAGAATAGAGGCACCCATGCTCGATCCACAATTGCTGCGCGGTGACCTGGAAGGAATCGCAAACAGGCTCAGGATGCGTGGTTTCGAGCTTGATACCGCGATGTTCAAGGAACTTGAGGCTGCAAGGAAGGACAACCAAACAACCACGGAGTATCTGCAGTCGCAGCGCAATGCGAAGTCGAAGGAAATCGGAAATGCAAAGTCCAGGGGCGACGAAAAGTCGGTCGCCGAAATCATGGCGCAGGTTCAGGAGTTCGGCGGCCAGCTCAAGCAGCGAGAGGCTGAACTCACTGAAATTCAGCGCAAGCTTCAGGATTTTCTGCTGTTGGTTCCAAATGTTCCGCACGAGAGTGTGCCGTTTGGGACATCGCCTGAAGAAAACGTCGAAGTCCGCCGGGTCGGCGCTGTGCGGTCGTTCGATTTTCCGCTCAAGGATCACGTGGATGTGGGCGGCGGGCTCGGGCTGCTCGATTTCGAGCTGGCAACCAAGATTGCGGGTGCGCGCTTCTCGCTGATGAAAGGGCCCCTTGCGCGGCTGCACCGGGCGATCGCGCAGTTCATGCTCGATGTGCATAGCGGGGAACACGGCTATACCGAGATCTACGCGCCGTACCTCGTCAACGCCGCGAGCATGCGCGGCACCGGCCAGTTGCCGAAATTCGAGGAGGACCTGTTCGCGGTCCCGCGAAGCGACGGCGACAAGCTGTACCTGATCCCCACCGCCGAAGTCCCGGTGACCAACATCGTGCGCGACGAGATCGTGCCGCTTGATCAACTGCCGCTGAAGTTCGTCTGCCATACGCCGTGTTTCAGGAGCGAAGCCGGCTCCCACGGCAAGGACACGCGCGGCATGATCCGCCAGCACCAGTTCGACAAGGTGGAGCTGGTTCAGATCTGCCATCCGCAGCGGTCCTACGAGGCGCTGGAAGCGCTGACCGGCCACGCCGAGACCATACTCGATCGGCTCGAACTTCCGTACCGCGTGGTGACGCTTTGCACCGGGGACATGGGCTTTTCCGCGGCCAAGACCTACGACATCGAAGTCTGGCTGCCGGGGCAGAGCGCCTACCGCGAGATCTCCTCCTGCTCCAACTTCGAGGCGTTCCAGGCGCGGCGCATGCAGGCGCGGTTTCGCAACGAGAAGGGCAAGCCCGAACTCGCGCACACGCTGAACGGTTCCGGCCTTGCCGTGGGCCGCACGCTGGTCGCGGTGATGGAGAACTATCAGCGCGCCGACGGCGGCATCGACGTTCCGGTGGCCCTGCGCTCGTACATGGGCGGCCTGGACGCGATCGAGCCGATGAAGTAGGACCCGGGAAATAGGGGACAGACCACTAGGAAATAGGGGACAGACCACGGTTTCAAGGAAATAGGGGACAGACCACGGTTTCCAGATTAACTCGCGCTGGCGTGGAAACCGTGGTCTGTCCCCTATTTTCCCCCTATTTCCCCACGTATTTCCTACCGTCGTGCATATGCTAGCCGACGCGGCCGAGCGGTGGCCCGATTGCGAGGCGCTGGCGGCGGGCGACGAGCGGCTTTCCTATCGCGAATATGGCGCCTGTGTGGCCGGTTTCGCGAGCGAGCTCCAGGCACTGGCGACGCAGAGGGTGCGAGGAGAGCGGATCGCGACCATCCTGCCGAATTGCATCGAGATTTGCATCGCACGTTTGCGGCGCATGCCGCGGGCGCGCAGGCGGTGCCGCTCAATCCGATATACACCGGACGCGAACTCGCCGCGATTCTGGAGGACGCCGCGCCCGCGGTGCTGGTCTACGATGCGGCGAAAAGAGACACGATAGCGCCGCTCGCACGGCGGCTGGGCATCCCGCACGCCATCGCGCTGACGGCGGGTCGCGGTGAGCTCACGCGCTGGGCGAAGCAGGATCTGGTGCTGCCCGACCCGCGGCCTGCGCCCGATGAGCTCGCCTTCATTCAATACACGGGCGGCACGACCGGTCGCGCGAAAGGCGTGATGCTCACGCACCGCGCCGTGTCGACCAACGTGAGCCAGCGCGAAGGGCTGCTTCCGACCGGGCGGCGGCTCGGTGACTCCGAGCGGATCCTGTGCGTGATGCCGCTGTTTCACACCTACGCGCTGTCCATGGGCCTGTATTTGTCGGCGTACTGCGCAGGAACGCTGGTCATGCTGCCCCGCTACCATCCGCAGGAAGTCTTGCAGGCGCTGGCTGCGGAGCGCATCACGATTTTTCCGGGCAGCCCCACGATCTTTACCGGCCTCTTGGCGCACGAGGCGTTCGCGCGCATGGATTTCTCGCGCATCCACACCTGCTATTCCGGATCGGCACCGCTGCCGCAGGAGACGCTCGCGCGCTGGGAACGGGCGGTCGGCGCGCCGGTCTACGAGGGCTACGGTCAGACCGAATCGGGGCCGGTGCTGACGTTCAATCCGATGCAGGGCGCGCGCAAGCCCGGCTCGGTCGGGGTGCCGGTGGCGGGCACCGAGATACAGATCGTCGACATCGATACGGACACCAGGGTGCTGCCAGCGGGCGAGAAGGGGGAAATCCGCGCCCGTGGCCCGCAGATCATGAGCGGTTACCGCAATCTGCCGCAGGAGACGGCCGCGGCGCTGCGGGAGGGCTGGCTGTACACGGGGGACATCGGCGAGTTGGATGCCGACGGCTACCTGTTCATCCGCGACCGCAAGAAGGACATGGTCATCGTCGGGGGCTACAACGTCTATCCGCGCGAGGTCGATGAGGTGCTCGCGATGCATCCGGCGGTGCAGGAAGCGGCGGCGGTCGGTGCGGCCGACCCGTATCGCGGCGAGGTGGTGCGCGCGTTCGTTGTGCTGCGTCCGGGCGCGATTGCGACCCCGGAGGAGTTGATCGCGCATTGCGCGCAGAACCTCGCGCGCTACAAAGTGCCCGTCTCCGTCGCGATCCTCGCGTCGCTGCCCAAGACCACCGTCAACAAGACCGACAAGAACGCCCTGCGCGAACTGGCGCGCGGGCAAGCGAAGGCTTAGGTCGCGTCGCGGACGTCCAGCACCGCCGCCATCGCCGAATCGCCCGCTGCGCAGCCGGTGAACAGGCCGCGGCCGCCGCCGCGCAGCGCGAGTTCCTCGATCAATTCGATGATGCTGCGCAGTCCCGTGGGCCCCTGCGGATGGCCCCAGATGAGCGAGCAGCCGTAGTTGTTCATTTTCATCAGATCGAAGCCGGTTTCGCGCGCGAACACGATGTCGTTGACGGCGAACGGATTGTGCGTCTTGACGGCGTCGATGTCCTTGATCGACAGGCCGGCGCGCTCGAGCGCTCGCTTCGCCGCGGGGATCGGCGCGTAGGGCATGTGGGCGACCTCGGCGCGCGCAAGGCCGTAGCCGAGCAGCCGGATCTCGATCTTCGGGTTCGCCGACAGCTCGCGGGCTTTCTCGCGGGTCGTGACCACCACGGCCGAGTTGCCGTCGGCGGGATGCGTCTGGCCGCCGAAGGTGACCGACCCCTCGGGCAGCACCGGCTTCAGTCCCGCCAGGCCCTCGGCCGTGGTCGGGTGGATGCCTTCGTCGCCGGCAAGCGTTTTCACCGTCTTCTTGAATCTGGGATCAGGCACCTCGAACGGCAGGACCATGTAGCGCTTCTGGAACGCGTGATCGCCCGCGCAGGCGTCCTGATACTGTTCGTAGCGCCGCAGCTTGACCTCGTGCTGCTGCGCGGTGGTGACGCCGAACTTCTTCGCCACGTTCTCCGCGGTATTGATCATGGCGCAGTGGGCGAACGGGTCGTTGTTGAAGTTGTCCAGCACGCAGTCCTCGTGCACGCCGGTGCCGCCCGGTCCGCCGGGGTTCGGATAGTACAGATGCGGGCCGTTGGAGCACTTGTCGGCAGTGACGACCAGCGCGCAGTCCGCGCCTTCGTCAGCGACTTCCTGGGAGGCCATCTGCAGGCAGCGCGCCGAGGTGGCGCAGGCCTGATTCACCGTCGGGCCGCCTACGTTCGCCGCGCCGATCATGCCGGTGACCCATGGCAGTCCGTAGAAGCTGCCCACGGAGGGGACTGTAATCCCCAGGATGCCGAAATCGAAGCGCTTGGGATCGATGTTGCGGCGCTTCAGTTCGCCCTTGGCGACGTGCGCGGCGAATTGGAGCGGATGCAGGTGGGAAAACGCGCCCTGCCAGCGAGCGAAGGGCGTGGACCAGTAAGCGCCGTAGGGGATATGGGTTTCGCGCATGATGTACCTGTCTCTGGAAAGGTTGGGAGGAAAAAGTGGATGTCGTGAATACTTAGCCGGCTTGCCTGGTCTTGGTATCTATCGATCTCCCGATTTTGGGAAGTTGCGAAGTTGCAACTTCCCAAAATCGGGAGACATCGGTAAGTCTTCACCAATAGCGTCAACACCCGAGTCATCGGACGCCAACCGGCAGTGCCGGCACACTCACCGACCCCAGACCACATTCTAGCGATCTTCGACCCGCGGCGCCCGGCCGGCCGGTACGCGCGTTGGCGTGCGGTGGTGCCCGCGGGTAACATTCGCATTGAGGAACCGATGAATCCAATTCCACAAACCATGCAGGCCTGGGTGATCCGCGGCTACGGCGGCGCGGAGGCGATGCGCCTGGAAAACATCGCCGTGCCCCGCCCCGGCCCGGGTGAACTGCTGCTGCGGGTCGAGGTCGCAGGCGTCAACCCGGCCGACTGGAAAATACGCGCAGGGCTGCTGCAGGAGGCGCATCCGCTCGCGTTTCCGCGGGTGCTCGGCAGGGACTGCGTCGGCACCGCGGTGGGACTGGGCCAGGGATGCGAAGGTTTCTCGTTGGGCGAGCGGGTGCTCGCGGTGGCCGACACGCTGCGTGACGGGACCCATGCCGAATTCACGCTGGTGTCCGGCGCCATGGCGGCGCCGGTGCCCGCGCCGCTGGCGGCGGCAGATGCGGCCTGCCTGGGCGTGAGCGGCATGAGCGCGTGGATTCCGCTGGTGGAAATCGCGGCGCTGCAGCCTGGACAACGGGTGCTGATCCATGCCGGCGCGGGCGGCGTGGGCGGCCTGGCGATCCAGATTGCGCGGCACATGGGGGCCGAAGTGCTCGCCACCTGCGGCAGCGCCAACGCCGAATATTGCGCATCGCTCGGCGCGCACCGGGTCATCGATTACACACGCGAGCAATTCGAATCGGTGGCGCTCGGGTGCGATGTGGTGCTCGACTCGATCGGCGGCGAGGTCCACCGGCGCTCCTTCGCGGCGCTCAAGCCGGGGGGATTGCTCGTGCGTCTGACCGCGGCCCCCGTCGACCCGACGCCGCCGCGCGACGACGTGCGGGTGGTGCGGGCGGAAATCCGCGCCTCGACGGCGCGGC
>Ga0154717_1077_pt3 | contig 33768 bp, 32 predicted proteins | sample Rifle2008BG16ft_FD_105725 | JGI IMG/M metagenome (GOLD analysis project Ga0154717, IMG submission 105725) | Betaproteobacteria bacterium RBG_16_64_18
GCCGCCGCGAGCACCGCCGGCCGCAGTCCGCGCGCCTCCATCTCGCGCATGCAGTCGGGCATCGCCCCCTGCCCCGGAAACACGACGCGGTCCGCTGCGGCCACCGCAGCGGGGTCCGAGGTCACCTGCACCCGCGCCTGCGGCGCGACGTGCTCGAGGGCCTTGGACACCGAGCGCAGGTTGCCCATGCCGTAATCTATGACCGCGATGGTAGTCATGCGCAAATGGCCGGCCCGAAAAGGCTGCAGGAAACGGCCTAGAGCCTGCCCTTCGTGGAGGGGATCCTGCCGCCGGCGCGCGTATCGGGCTCGACCGCCATGCGCAACGCCCGCGCGAACGCCTTGAACACGGTCTCGCACTGGTGATGCGCATTGTCGCCGCGCAGGTTGTCGATGTGCATCGTCACCCCGGCGTGATTGACGAAACCCTGGAAGAACTCGTGCGTCAGGTCGACGTCGAATTCCCCGACCAGCGCGCGCGCGTATTCGACGTGGTACTCGAGCCCTGGCCTGCCGGAGAAGTCCACGACCACGCGCGACAAGGCCTCGTCCAGCGGCACGTAGGCATGCCCGTAACGGCGGATGCCCTTCTTGCCGCCGAGCGCCTTCGCCACCGCCTGGCCCAGCGTGATGCCGATGTCCTCGACCGTGTGATGCGCGTCGATGTGGAGGTCGCCGGTGGCTTGCACTTCCAGATCGACCAAACCGTGCCGGGCAACCTGGTCCAGCATGTGGTCGAGAAAGGGCACGCCGGTGGCGAGCTTCGAGCGCCCGCTACCGTCGAGGTTTATCGAAACCTCGATCTGCGTCTCGTTGGTATCGCGAGTGACTTGAGCCTTGCGCATGGTCATGCCGCCTGCCGCCGGAGGAACCGACACACGGGCATGATAGCATTTGCATTTGCCTGAAGCAGCAGCCATGAGCCGATACTGGAGCACCGTCGTTCAAGCCCTGACGCCCTACGTGCCGGGCGAGCAGCCCAAGCTGCCGAATCTGGTCAAGCTCAACACCAACGAGAACCCCTATGGCCCGTCTGCGTTCGCGATAGAGGCGCTGCGCGGCGAGATCGGCGACGCCCTGCGCCTGTATCCCGATCCGAATGCCGACCTGCTCAAGCAGGCGATCGCGGCGTCGTTCGGCGGCATCGTCCCGAGCCAGGTATTCGTCGGCAACGGTTCCGATGAAGTTCTCGCGCACGTGTTTCTCGCGCTGCTCAAGCACGACCGCCCGGTCCTGTTTCCCGATATCACCTACAGTTTCTACCCGGTCTACTGCGGGCTGTTCGGGATCGACTACACCGCGGTGCCGCTCGATGAAGCGTTCCAGATCAGGACCGACGACTACCTGGCGCGCCTCGCGCCCAACGGCGGCATCATTTTCCCGAATCCCAATGCGCCGACCGGCCGCTTTCTGCCCCTGTCCGAGGTCGAGCGGCTGGTGGCGGGCAATGCCGATTCCGTGGTCGTGATCGACGAGGCCTACGTGGATTTCGGCGGCGAGTCGGCGATTGCATTCGTTGCCCGCTACCCCAACCTGCTGATCGTGCGCACGCTGTCCAAATCGCACTCGCTGGCCGGCCTGCGAGTCGGCTACGCGATCGGCCAGGCCGATCTGATCGAAGCCCTCGAGCGCGTGAAGAACAGCTTCAACTCGTATCCCCTCGGGCGCCCGGCGATCGCCGGAGCAGCGGCCGCGATCCGGGACCAGGCGCATTTCGAGCGCACGCGGCGCGCGGTCATCGCCAGCCGCGAGGCGCTGGAGAGGGATCTGGCCGGGCTCGGCTTCGACGTGCTGCCCTCGGCCGCCAACTTCGTGTTTGCGCGGCATCCGGATCGCGACGGGGCGCAACTGGCCGCCGCATTGCGCCAGCGCGGCATCGTCGTCCGCCATTTCCAGCAGGTGCGCATCAGGCAATTCCTGCGCATTTCGGTCGGCACCGACGCGCAGTGCCAGGTGCTCATGGGCGCGCTGAGGGAAATTCTGCGGTAGCGGGATTTCGAATCAGCCAAGCGTAGCCGGGTACGGCATTCCCATGCCGCCGACCATGCGCGCGTCGGCAAAGGATTGCCGGCCTACGCAACTGCCGACAGAGCTGGCAAGGAGTTTGTTTAGGTCTCCCGATTTCCGGAAGTTGCTTCGCAACTTCCGGAAATCGGGAGATTTGGAAGAACATCCCGAAGCGGCTGTCCGGTTATGCCGGCCTGAAACATCACTCGTCGAAGCGCAGTTGCGCCGACCGCGCGTGCGCGTCGAGGCCCTCTCCGCGCGCCAGCGTCGCGGCGATGCGACCGAGCGTTTTCGCACCGGCTCGCGACACCTGGATCAGCGAGGTTCGCTTCTGGAAGTCGTAGACGCCCAGCGGCGAAGAAAACCTCGCAGTGCGCGAGGTGGGCAGCACGTGGTTGGGTCCGGCGCAATAATCGCCAATCGCCTCCGAGCTATACCGCCCGACGAACAACGCCCCGGCATGGCGGATCTTCTCGATCCAGCGCTGGGGCTGTTCGACCGAAAGCTCGAGGTGCTCCGGGGCAACGCGGTTGGCGATGTCGCAGGCCTCGTCCAGGTCGCGCACCAGGATGAGCGCGCCGCGGCGCGCAAGCGAGGCGGCGATGACGGCCCTTCGCGGCATCGTGTCGAGCAGGCGCGCGATGCTCGATGCGACGCGGTCGATGAATGCCGCATCGGGGCAAACGAGCATCGCCTGGGCAGCCTCGTCGTGTTCGGCTTGGGAGAACAGGTCCATCGCAATCCAGTCCGGGTCGGTCGAGCCGTCGCAGATCACCAGGATCTCGGAAGGGCCGGCCACCATGTCGATGCCCACCGTACCGAACACCCTGCGCTTGGCTGCAGCAACGTAGGCATTGCCCGGCCCGACGATCTTGTCCACCTGCGGAACGGTCTGGGTTCCGTAAGCCAGCGCCGCGACCGCCTGGGCGCCGCCGATGGTGAATACGCGATCCACGCCGGCAATGGCCGCGGCGGCGAGGACCAGCGCATTGCGCTCGCCGCCCGGCGTGGGCACGACCATGATCAGCTCGGCGACGCCTGCGACCTTGGCCGGGATGGCATTCATCAGCACCGAAGAAGGATACGCGGCCTTGCCCCCGGGAACGTAGAGCCCGACCCGATCAAGCGGCGTCACCCGCTGGCCCAGAACCGTGCCGTCGGCTTCGGTGTACTGCCACGATATTGCCAGTTGCCGCTCGTGGTAGCCGCGCACGCGCGCGGCTGCCTGCTCGAGCGCGCCGCGCTCGTCGGCGCCCAGTGCGGCCAGAGCCCGGGTGAGCGCGGAGCCAGGCAGTTCGAGATCGGATACCCGTGCCGCCTTCAGCCGATCGAAGCGCTCGGTGTATTCGAGCAGCGCGGCATCGCCGCGTTGGCGCACGCCCGACAGGATCTCGCCGACCACGCGTTCGACCGACTCGTCCTGGGAGGATTCAATCGCCGTCAACTGCGCCAGCTGGGCGGAAAAATCCGTCTGCCCGGTCGACAGCCTGCGCATCGCCGGAACCGCGTCAGCCATTCTCGTCCACCGCCCTGACAAACGCGTCGAGCAGGGGCTGGATCGCACCGCGCTTCAGCTTCAGCGCCGCCTGATTGACAATGAGGCGCGCGCTCACCGGAAGGATCTCTTCCACCGCGACCAGATTGTTGGCGCGCAGCGTGCTCCCTGTGGAGACCAGGTCAACGATGGCATCGGCCAGTCCTACGAGCGGGGCCAGCTCCATCGAGCCGTAGAGCTTGATGAGATCGACGTGCACGCCCTTGGCGCCGAAGTGCTCGCGCGCCGTCTGCAGGTACTTGGTCGCCACCCGCAGCCGCGCCCCTTGCCGGACGGCGCGGGCGTAATCGAATCCCTGCGGCACCGCGACCATCATTCGGCAGGCGGCGATGCGCAGATCCAGCGGCTGGTACAGGCCCGCCCCGCCATGCTCGAGCAGCACGTCCTTGCCTGCGATGCCGAGGTCCGCGGCGCCGTACTGCACATAGGTCGGCGTGTCCGAGGCGCGCACGATGATCAGACGCACCTCGGCGCGGCTGGTGCCGATGATGAGCTTCCTGGAGGTCTCCGGATTCTCCAGCGGCCGCACGCCCGCCTGCTCGAGCAGCGGCAGCGTCTCGTCGAAAATCCGGCCCTTGGAAAGAGCGAGGGTGATCACTTGTTGTTCCCAGGCGCAATGCCTGCATTTTACCGCAGTGCGCTCCAGTGCCTCGGCGCACGCTTGAGCGCAGGCGCTTAGTGCACGCGCCTGATCCGCGCACCGAGTTGCGACAACTTCTCCTCGATGCTCTCGTAGCCGCGGTCCAGGTGGTAGATGCGGTCCACCGTCGTCTCGCCTTCGGCGACCAGGCCGGCGATCACCAGGCTCGCCGAGGCGCGCAGGTCGGTCGCCATCACGGTCGCGCCCTGAAGCCGCGGCGCACCGCGCACGATCGCCGTGTTCCCGGAAATTTCGATGTCGGCCCCGAGGCGCTGCAGTTCCAGCGCGTGCATGAAGCGATTCTCGAATATGGTTTCGGTGATCACTCCGGTGCCCTCGGCGATCGCGTCCAGGGCCATGAATTGCGCCTGCATGTCGGTCGGAAACGCCGGATAGGGCGCAGTGCGCAGGCTGACGCTCTTGGGCCGGCGGCGCATCGCGAGCGAAACCACACCGGGCTCGACCTGAACCTCGGCGCCGGCCTCGCGCAGCTTGTCCAGCACCGCATCCAGGATCTTGCCGTCGGTGCCGTGCAGCCGGATCGTGCCGCCGGTGGCCGCAGCGGCCGCCAGGAACGTCCCGGTCTCGATGCGGTCGGGCATGATCGCGTGCGCCGTGCCGTGCAGGTGATCGACCCCCTCGATGGTGATGACGTCGGTGCCCGCGCCGCGGATTCTCGCCCCCATCGCATTCAGGCAGTTGGCGAGATCGGCGACCTCGGGCTCGCGCGCCGCATTCTCCAGCACCGTGGTTCCGTGCGCCAGGGTCGCGGCCATCATCAGGTTCTCGGTTCCGGTCACGGTGACGATGTCGGCAACGATGCGCGGGCCGCGGAGGCGGCCGGCGCGGGCCGCGATATAACCCTGGTCGACGCGGATCTCGGCACCCATCTGCTGCAGGCCCTTCACATGCTGATCCACCGGCCGCAGGCCGATGGCGCAACCGCCGGGCAGCGACACGCGCGCCTCGCCGCAGCGCGCCAGCAGCGGCCCGAGCACCAGAATCGACGCGCGCATGGTCTTGACAAGATCGTAAGGCGCAAGCGGCTCGGTCACGCGCTCGGCACGCAACTCGACGCCGAGACGATCATCGAGGGACACCTGCACACCCATGCGAGCGAGCAACCCGAGCATGGTGGTCACGTCCTTCAGGCGGGGCAGGTTCGAGAATCGCACGGGTTCCCCGGTCAGCAGCGAAGCGCACATCAGCGGCAGCGCCGCATTCTTCGCCCCCGACACGCGGACCTCGCCGGACAGCGGCGAGCCGCCCTGGATGACCAGCTTATCCACGCCGGGTCTCGAATTCCTCCGGGGTGAGGGTCTTCATGGACAGCGCATGAATCTCCTCCCGCATCCGGTCGCCGAGCACCCCGTACACCAGCTGGTGCCGCTGCACGCCGCTCTTGCCGCGAAACAGCGGGCTCACGACCAGGGCCTCGAAATGCTGGCCGTCGCCCGCCACCTGGAGATGCACGCATTCCAGGTGCTGCTCGATGTAGATCTTCACCTGCTCCGGTGTCACCATTCCAATTCCTTGTTCTGTATTCAATACCCTAAGCCGGACGAGCCGGAACCAAAAAGCTTGGCTCTGTTTTGCTTTTCATAATCTCCCGATTTTGGGAAGTTGGTACTTCTAACTTCCCAAAATCGGGAGACCTAATAAACCCAAATTCTCCGCCAGAACTGTCGACACTTGAGCCGTAAGGGACTAAGCCCGCGCAGGCGGAACGCTACGCGTCGGCGGCCAAGCTATGCATTTCTCCATCTCCCGATTTTGACAAGTTGCAGACTTCGCAACTTGTCAAAATCGGGAGACCTATAAAAAACCAAATTCCTCTCTCAATACCTCAGCTTATACCCGCTCTTCAACAGCGCGAGTGTCAGCGCCGACACGGCCGCGAGGCAGCCGGCGACCACGGCGAAGCTCATGCCCGGATCGACGTCCGAGACGCCGAAGAAGCCGCGCCTGAAACCGTCGATCATGTAGAAAACCGGGTTGAAATGCGAGACCCCCTGCCAGAAAGCGGGCAGCGAGTGCACCGAATAGAACACCCCGGACAGGAACGTGAGCGGCATGATGAGAAAATTCTGGAATGCCTGCACCTGATCGATCTTGTCCGCCAGAATGGCAGCAATCAGTCCGAGCGCGCCGAGCACGGCGCTGCTCGCCAGCGCGAATAGCAGTATCCAGTACGGCTCCCGCATCGACAATTCCACGAACGGCAGGGTCACCAGGAGCACGCCGGCACCGACCAGGATGCCGCGCGTGACCGCGGCCAGCACGTAGGCGGCGAAGAATTCCAGGTAGGAGATCGGCGGCAGGAGGACGAAAACGAGATTTCCGGTCATCTTGGACTGGATCAGCGAAGACGAGGAATTGGCAAAGGCGTTCTGCAGCACCGACATCATCACCAGCCCCGGCACGAGAAAGGCAGTGTAGGACACGGTCTCGTAGACGCGCACGCGCTGGTCCATCACATGGCCGAAGATGAGCAGATACAGCAGCGCCGTCAGCACCGGCGCGGCGACGGTCTGGAAGACCACCTTTCTGAACCGGAGCACCTCTTTGTAGAGCAGCGTGGGGAAGCCCGTCATTCGCGCCTCATGATTTCCAGAAATACGTCCTCCAGGTCGGGCTGCTGGAGGTCCATTTCCTCGATCGCGCATCCGGCTGCGCGCAGCGTCCCGAGCACCGACTCCACCTCCCCGAAGTCCCGCAGCTTGACCACGCGGGCGTCCCCCGTATCGACCGCCTCCAGCGCCGCCGGCCACTCGCCGCTCTTCAGCCGCAGGCGCAGGTGCAGGCTATGCAGCCGCCGCACCAGGTTCGCCGTCGAATCGAGCGCGACGATCCTGCCCTGCTTGAGCATGGCGATGCGGCCGCACATCGATTCGGCCTCTTCGAGATAGTGCGTGGTGAGCACGATCGTATGGCCGTCGCGGTTGAGGCGCTGGATGAACTGCCACAGGCCCTGACGCAACTCGACATCGACACCCGCAGTCGGTTCGTCGAGCACGATGACCGGCGGCTTGTGCACCAACGCCTGCGCGACCAGCACGCGGCGCTTCATGCCGCCGGAGAGCGCGCGCATATTGACGTCGGCCTTGCCTGTGAGATCGAGGCTCGCCATGACTTCGTCGATCCACCGATCGTTGGCACGCAACCCGAAGTAACCCGACTGTATCCGCAGCGCTTCACGCACCGTGAAGAACGGGTCGAACACGAGTTCCTGCGGCACCACACCGAGCGCGCGCCGAGCGCCGCGGTAGTCGATGGACACGTCGTGCCCCATGATGCGCACGCTCCCGGTATCGGCGCGCGCCAGGCCTGCGAGAATGCTGATCAGCGTGGTCTTCCCGGCGCCGTTGGGCCCGAGCAGACCGAAGAACTCGCCTTCGCGGATCTCCAGATCGATACTCGCGAGCGCCTGCAGCGCGCCGAAACGCTTGGAGACCTGCCGGACTTCGATCGCCGCCATCGTGTCAGGCGTTCGCAGGCTGCAGCAGTTCAGACACTCCGTAGAGTTTGGCGAGATTCTGCATCGATGCCGGCAGGTTGACGAGCCGCAGCGCGACGTTTGCGCGCTCAGCCTGGCGCACCCATTCGATCACCAGCGCGACCGCCGCCGAGTCCACTTCGGTCACGGCCGCAAAATCGATCGCGGCGGCGCCCTGCCGGAAATGCTCCTCGGCCGCCGAAATCAGTTCGGGCACCGTGTCGAACGTCACCGCGCCCTCGAGCACCAGCATGTCGCCTTCGCGCCGAATCATCAGAGCTATACCGATATTCTCGTTTGCCGCATCATCGACTGTCCGACTTTGGCAAGCTGCCAGAGGGCGCATTCCCCCCTTGCGGCTCCCAAAAAAGCGTCAGGTCTTCTCCGACCTTGCGCCGCGATTCTTCGAGACCAGCGTCTTGATCAGGCCATCGATTCCCGATTCCCGCACCTGCGCCGCGAAGTCCTCCCGATAGTTGGTGATCAGGGACACGCCGCTGACCTTGACATCGTAGACTTTCCAGCCCGTAGGCGTCTTCTCCATGTCGTAGTACAGAGTCACGGGCTGGGCGCCCTTTTGACGGATCTCGGACTTCACGGTGACATCGACGTCGTCGGGCCGCATGCGAAGCGGCTTGAACTCGATCGCCTGATCGCGATACAGCGAAAGCGCGTTCGAATAGGTGCGCACCAGCAGGGTCTTGAACTCCTCGGCGAGCGCTTTCTGCTGCTCGGGCGTCGCCCGGCGCCAGTTGACCGCCACCGCGATCCGGGTCATGTGCGCGAAGCTGAAATGCGGCAGGATGCGCTTCTCGACGAGATCCGCAATCTTCTTCGAATTCCCCGCCTGGATGTCCTTGTCCTGCTTGATGATTTCTATGACTTCCGTCGTGATGCTTCTTACCAGGACGTCGGGCGCAACGTCCTGCGCCGGCGCGACGGACGAACAAGCGAGAAGCAGCAGTGGCAACAGATATTTCATGGGATTCAACGTAAAGAGTTGGCGAGGCCTGCGGCAGCGCCGGACGTTGCCGGATTCGCGCTCAGCTTGCCCACATCGGACTGCGGCAACGCGGATTCGTTCCCGGACTCCACGGCGGCAGCCTGCACGCCGAACGGCAGCGCCTGGGACGACTCTTCCGGTTCGCGTTCGCGCGGCGGATCGCCGTCGTAGATGAGGCTGCGCCGCCGCTGCAGGTACGAGTCCCGGACGAACCGATATTTGTCCAGCGCAGCCTGCTCCATGACTTGCACCGCATCCAGGGCATTCGTGCGGGCATTGACGGCGCGCCCGGAATAGACCGTATTGCGTGCCGGGACGCGATCGATGTTCCAGACCGGGTCCACGGCGGTGTCGACCCCGATCAGAGCGATACCGTCGCGAAGCGTACTGGGCCCCAGAAACGGCAGCACAAGGTAGGGCCCGCTGCCTATCCCCCAGCGGCCGAGCGTCTGGCCGAAGTCCTCGTTGTGCTTGTCCAGTCCCGCGTCTGAGGCGACGTCGATCAACCCTCCCAGCCCGATCACCGTGTTGATCGCCACGCGCATCACATCCTGCAACCCTTGCTCCGGCTTGCCCTGGAGCAGATTGTTCGCCGCAATCCAGACGTCCTCGATGTTGGAAAAGAAATTGGTCACGCCGTTGCGGACCATCTCCGGAAGGACGGCGCGATAGCCCTGTGCGACGGGCTTCATCAGCACCTGATCGAAGGTCTCGTTGAACCCGAAGATCGCGCGGTTGAGCGGCTGGAGCGGATCCCGGGGGCTGCCGGTCGTGGCGCACCCAGACAGCACCCCTGCCAGCAGGGCCGCCGCACAAAATCCCCCTATCCCGCGCCAAACCGTCATGGTTGTTTCTTGTCGTCTTTCTTCTCGCCGCCTTCGGCCGCTTTACTATACAGGAACTGGCTGATCAGATTCTCGAGCACGACTGCCGACTGCGTGATCTTTAACGCGTCGCCGTTCTTCAGGTTGACCGAGTCGCCTCCCGCGGCGAGGCCGATGAACTGCTCCCCGAGCAGCCCCGAGGTGAGGATCTTGGCCGAGGTGTCCCTGGGAAACTGGAACTTGCTCTCGATGGACATCGTCACCACGGCCTCGAAGGTCTGGTTGTCGAAATGGATTTCGCGCACGCGCCCCACGACCACGCCCGAGCTCTTCACCGGCGCCCGCACCTTGAGGCCGCCGATGTTGTCGAACTTGGCGTTGATCTGGTATGAACCCGCTCCGGTGAACGACGACAGATTCGCGACTTTCAGCGCCAGGAACAGCAGCGCGCCGAAGCCGATCGCGACGAACACACCCACCCAGAGATCCAACGTCTTGCGCGACATCATGTTCAGTTCCCCCGGAACATCAAAGCAGTCAGAACGAAATCGAGCGCGAGCACCCAGAGCGACGCGGTCACCACCGTGCGCGTCGTGGCGCCGGACACGCCCTCGGCGGTCGGCGGCGCGTCGTAGCCCTCGAACACCGCGATCCAGGTGATCGCCACCCCGAACACGAAGCTCTTGATGACGCCGTTCAGGACGTCCTCGTCGAAGTCCACCGCGGCCTTCATCTGCGACCAGAACGAGCCTTCGTCCACGCCGATCATGCGCACACCGACCAGATAGCCGCCGAAAACGCCCATCGCCGAGAACAGCGCGGCAAGCAGGGGCATCGAAATCACGCCCGCCCAGAACCGCGGCGCGACCACGCGCGCGATGGGGTCGACTGCCATCATCTCCATGGCGTCGAGCTGCTCGGTCGCCTTCATCAGGCCGATCTCCGCCGTGATGGCCGACCCGGCGCGGCTCGCGAACAGCAGACCCGCCACCACAGGCCCGAGTTCGCGCACCAGCGACAGCGCAACCAGCACGCCCAGCGCCTCCGAAGACCCGTAGCGCACCAGCGTGTCATACCCCTGCAGACCGAGCACCATGCCCACGAACAGCCCCGACACGATGATGATAATCAGGGACTGCACGCCGGAAAAGTACATTTCCCTTACGATGAGATGAAATCGCCGGAAGCTCGTGCCCGAGTGCTTGAGAATGAGGCCGAAGAAGCGGGCCGCGAACCCCAGCCGCCAGATCATTCCGGTGACGCGCGCGCCGAGCCGCCGCAGCAACCCTGCGACCCGCTGCATCATACCGCCGCCTCCTTAGCGCCTTCTGGGACGTTCAAACCTCGCCGTCGGCGTCCGGCGGCAATCGCGGGCGGTCGCATCCCCGCTGCGCGGGGCGCCGGCGTAGCGGCCGTGCCAGCGCAGCAGCACAGCGAAGCCGGCGCATTGCGGCGCCTACGCTGCGCCCGTTGCGCAGCACAACGCTTCGGCGCCGCCTGCTCCCTGCTCATGCTGCCTGCCTCCTTGCCGCAGTGGGGAGCACAGGCGCCTTGGTGTCGGCGGCCGGCGGCAATCGCGGGCGGTCGCATCCCCGCTGCGCGGGGCCCCTGCTCCCTGCTCATGCCGCCGCCGCCGCAAAAAGGTCTTCGCGCAGATCCCTGGCCGGGTAGTGGAACGCAACCGGACCGTCCACCTCGCCGTAGACGAACTGGTGTACGAACGTTTCTCCGGACGCGCGGATCTCCTCGGGCGTGCCCCGGGCAATGACGACGCCTTCGGACATGAAGTAGACGTAATCGACGATCTGGAGCGCCTCGACGACATCGTGCGTCACCACGATCGATGTTGCACCCAGCGCATCGTTCAGACGCCGGATCAGCTGCCCGATCACGCCCAGGGAAATCGGGTCGAGCCCGGCGAAGGGCTCGTCGTACAGCATCAGCATCGGATCCAGCGCGATCGAACGCGCCAGTGCCACGCGCCGCGCCATGCCGCCGGACAGCTCCGAGGGCATAAGATGGGCCGCACCGCGCAGGCCCACGGCGTGCAGCTTCATCATCGCCAGGTCGCGAATCAGCGACTCGGGCAGGCTGGTATGCTCGCGCATCTGGAACGCCACGTTCTCGAACGAAGACATGTCGGTGAACAGCGCGCCGAACTGGAACAACATGCCCATTTTCCGGCGCAGCAGGTAAAGCGCATCCGATGACAGCTTGTTCACCACCTGGCCGGCAACCCGCACGTTCCCCCGCTGAGGCCTGACCGACCCGCCGATCAGGCGCAGCAAGGTGGTCTTGCCGCAGCCCGACAATCCCATGATGGCCACGACCTTGCCCTTCGGAACGCCGAGGCTGATCTGGCGCAGAACGGCGCGCTGGTCATAGCCGAAGGTGACGTCCTCAACCTCGACCAGATTGCCTGTGCTCACGGGAATGGGACGCGAAATGAAAGGGCGAATTTTAGCCCAGATCGGCGGGCTGCACCATTCACGCGTTTCTGCCCGCGCACGCTTGCGCCAGGTTCGCCCCGGAATCGCCTCGACGCTGTCCCGGGGTCGTTCGGGTTCCCCGGCGCGCGAATCCGCAAAGCCGATTCGCGGCGAGGTCATCGGCCCCCATGATTTCGTATATCATCGGCCGACAGCAACAATTCCATGCCGTTTCCGATGGCCGATCCGGTCGTTCGTTTTTCCAAGGTGAGCAAGAGTTTCGGGTCCGCGGCAGTGTTGCGCGAGATCGATTTCGCGCTGCCGGCGGGCCGGTTTCTCGGTCTTGCCGGCCTCAACGGCGCCGGCAAGACCACGCTGATCAAGTGTCTGCTCGACTTCTGCGACGTCGATGGAGGCGCTATCGAAATCCACGGCATCCCGTGCCACAGGCCGGAAGCGCGATCGCGCCTCGCGTTCCTCCCCGAGCGTTTCATTCCGCCCTATTTCCTGACCGGGCGCGAGTTCGTGCGCGCGATGCTCAGGCTTGCGCACAGAGGCTACGAGGAGGAGCGGGTGCGCGCCATGTTCGGCGACCTCGACCTGGAACCGGTCGCGCTCGACAAGCCGGTGCGCTCCTACTCCAAGGGCATGACGCAGAAGCTCGGCCTGGCCGCGTGTTTCCTCACCGGACGCGACCTGTATGTGCTGGACGAGCCCATGAGCGGGCTGGACCCCTCGGCGAGGGCGCGCGTCAAGACCATCCTCGCGCGGCTCCATGCCGAGGGCCGAACCATGCTGTTCACCTCGCATTCCCTTACGGACATCGAGGAAATCTGCGACCATATGCTCATCCTCCACGGGGGAAGCTTCGCCTTTTCCGGCGCCCCGCAAGTACTGCGCGAGCGCTACGGCGAGCCCACGCTGGAGCACGCGTTCCTGAAATGCATCGAGGCCCCCGAACATGGCTGAAGACCAGAAACCGAGCCTGCTGATCGTCGACGACGATCCGCTCATCACCGATACGCTCTCCTATGCGCTCAGCAAGGACTTCGAGGTCCTGGTCGCCGATTCGCGCCAGAACGCGGTCAGCCTGCTGCGCCAACTCGACACCGCGCCGCAACTGGCCCTGGTGGACCTGGGCCTGCCGCCGACGCCGCACCGTCCGGACGAGGGCTTCCAGTTGATCGCCGATCTGCTCGCGCACTCCCCGCCGATGAAGATCCTGGTCCTGTCGGGACAGAACGACGCCGCCAACGCCCGTCATGCCCGCACCCTGGGCGCTGCCGAATTCGTCGCCAAGCCCTGCGACCCCGACAGCCTGAAGAAGATCCTGCTGCACGCGCTGCAGTTCCGCGCCGCGGAGATCTCCGGGGAGGGAGTTGCCGACATCGACCCGCTGATCGGCAAGAGCCCGGCGCTGCAGAAACTCAAGAGCCAGATCAGCCAGTATGCGGACTCGCCGTTCCCGGCGTTGATCGAGGGCGAGTCAGGCACCGGCAAGGAACTGGTGGCGGTCCTGCTGCACCGTCTTTCCTGGCGCAGATCGAAACCCTGGTATGCGCTCAACTGCGCGGCCATCGCGCCGACGCTGGTCGAGCCGACGCTGTTCGGCTACACCAAGGGCGCCTTCACCGGCGCAACGCAAAATAAGTCCGGCTACTTCGAGGATGCGGGCGACGGCACCCTGTTTCTCGACGAAATCGGCGAGTTGCCGCTGGAGCTGCAGGCCAAGCTTCTGCGGGTGCTCGAGAACGGCGAATACCAGCGGGTGGGCGAAACCCAGCAGCGGTTTTCGCAGGCCCGCGTGATCGCCGCGACCAACCGCGACCTTCGGCAGGAGATCCGCAAGGGCCAGTTCCGCCCCGACCTGTATCACCGGCTTTCGGTGTTCACCATCAGCGTGCCGCCGTTGCGCGACATGGACGAGGATAAGGCGCTGCTGCTCGAACACTATTGCCGGTTCTACGGCGAGCAGGCCAAGATGCCGCCCTTCTCGCTGGACGAGGAAGCACGGAAGGCCTGGCATGATTACCACTTTCCGGGCAACGTGCGCGAACTGCGCAACATCGTCATACGCCTGACCACGAAGTACGCCGGCCAGAGGCTCTCGCCTGCCGAAATCGAGCCCGAGTTCGATCTGGAGGCGCCGGCCGAAACCGGGACCGGGCTGCCCGGGGATCCGGGGACGCTCGTCGAGCAGGCGCAGCGGCACCTGCAGCGCGAGCGCGGCTTCGACCTGGACAACATGCTCAAGGCATGGGAGCAGGGCTACATCGAGGCGGCCATGAAACTCACCCGCGGCAACGTCAGCCAGGCGGCCAAGATGCTCGGCATCAACCGCACCACGCTGTATTCGCGCATGGAATCGCTGCAGAAGCAGCAGTAGGCGGCGATTTCACCGGGACGACGAGCGAGCCAGACGCACCATGTACCTCGACCATTTCGGGCTGAACGAACCGCCGTTTCGCATCACACCGCACACGGATTTCTTTTTCGCCGGCGCGAACCGCGGAGCGACGCTCGAGGCGCTGCTGTACGCGATCACCCATGACGAGGGCATCATTAAGGTCACCGGGGAGGTGGGCAGCGGAAAGACCATGCTGTGCCGCGTGCTCATGGAACGCCTGCCCAAGAACGCCGAGACCATCTATCTCGCCAACCCGTCGCTCGCCCGCGACGAGATCCTGTTTGCCGTCGCCGACGAGCTGAAGGTCGAGCTTGCCAACGACCGCCCCAGCCGCCTGATGCGCGCGCTGCTCGAGCACCTGATCGCGCTCTACGCCGAAGGACGGCGCGTCGTGGTGCTGATCGACGAGGCCCACGCGATGCCGCGCGAGACGCTGGAGGAAATCCGGCTGCTGTCGAATCTCGAGGCCAACCGGCACAAGCTGCTGCAGATCGTGCTGTTCGGACAGCCGGAACTCGACGACCACCTCAACACGGCGGCCCTGCGCCAGTTGATGGAGCGCATCACCCACACCTTCTGCCTGGAGCCGCTGGTGCGCAGCGATATCGAGGGCTACATCGACTTCCGCATGCGCGCCGCGGGCTATCGGGGCCCCTGCGTCTTCTCCGCAAACGCGCTGCGCCTCATCGCGGATGCCTCGGAGGGACTCACCCGCCGCGTCAACATCCTCGCCGACAAGTCGCTGCTGGCGGCATTTGCGGCAAACGCGCACGCGGTGACGGTCAAGGAGGTGCGCCGGGCGGTGCGCGATTCCGAGTTCTATCGCGCAAGGCGGAACTGGCGCCCATACGCGCTTGCCGCGGCCGGTATCGCAGGCGGGTTGGTCATCGGCCTGAGCGCCCATTCCCTGCTCTTCGGCCCCGTTCCTGCCGTTTCGGCTGCGCTGAATGCCACTGCGCGCCCGGCGCACGTCCCGGCCGCATTGCCGCAGCCGGCAGCGGCGACTGCCGCAGCGGCCCCGGAAGGGCGCCCCCCCGCGCAACCCCTCGCGCTAAGCGCAGGGTCAGCCACCCCGGCGGCGGCGGCGCAGGCGCGGCCGCCGGCGCGAGGCGAACTCACCCGGGAGCGGTTCGCCGCCACCCAGGAATGGCTGAAGACCGCGCCGGGGGACTACTATGCGATCCAACTCCTCACCGTCAAGGACTCGGAGCTGGCGCACATGGAAAGCTTCTTGCTTTCAGCCTTCAAGATGGCACCTAGAGAGGATTTCCGCGTCTACAGCGTCAAGATCGACGGCGTGCAGTGCTATCGCGCCGCGTACGGCATGTACCCGAGTATGGATGAAACGCGTGCAGCGATGCGCGAACTGCCGCAACTGTTCGCGATCCAGAAACCGTATTACCGATCGGTCGAGCGCATGCGAAGCCAGAACCGGCAATAATGCTTACTGGACAAGCCAAATCAACGTGTTAGAGTATAAACTTATTGCTTTTCGCAGACCGACAAGGGCTCCTCGCCTAACCGACATGCCTATGGCCGTGCGCGCTTTGTTCGCTGTTTGGTTGGGCCTGTTCATCGGCGCCTGCGCTCAGGCGCCGATGAAGCCGTCGCCTAATCACGTCCAGGCTGACGGCGCTGCGCCTGCCGGCACGATACCGGCACCTGTCCAGATCTCGACGGCGCTGCCCAAGCCCAGGCCTGCGCTCAAACCGGAAACCTACAGCGTGGTGGTCAACAACGTGAACGTGCAGGAGTTGCTTTTTGCGCTGGCGCGGGACGCGAAGCTCAACGTGGACGTCAACCCGGGCATCAGGGGCGTGGTAACGCTGAATGCGATCGATCAGACCTTGCCGCAGTTGCTGTCGCGCATCTCCAAGCAGGTCGACATGCGCTGGGAGCTGGAGGGGCCGAATCTGGCGGTGATGCCGGATACGCCCTATCTGCATCTCTACAAGGTCGATTACGTGAATCTGGATCGCAAAACGACGGGCGTCGTCGGCGCCTCCGCACAGGTGACAGCATCGGTCGGCGGTGGCGGCGGAGGCGGGGGCGGTTCCAACAGCTCGACCATTACCGTGACCAATTCCGCGAACAACACCTTATGGACAACCCTGGAAAAAAACATCAAGGATATTTTGCACGAGACCGACAAGATCCTTCCCAGCGGCGCAGCCGGGACGCCCCAGGCGGCAGCGACCCCGGGCGCCTCGGCGGCCCCGCCCGCGGCGGGCGGGGCCGCCCCGAGCGCGCAGCCGGCAACGCCGAACATCACGTTCCGCGAGGCGGCCGCGGTGATCGTCAATCCCGAGGCCGGCGTGATCACCATCCGGGCGACTTCGCGCCAGCACGAGAAAATCCAGGAATTCCTCGACCAGGTCTCGGCCAGCATCAAGCGCCAGGTGCTGATCGAGGCGACGATCGTCGAGGTGCAGCTCAACAACCAGTTCCAGCGCGGCATAGACTGGTCGATCATGCGCAAGGGCACGACCGGATTCTCGTTGAGCCAGGCTTCCTCGACGGCAGGGCTGCCCAGCGCGCCCTCGCTGCCGAACCTGTTTACCATCGATGGGGCAGCCGCCACCTTCGGCAACCTGTCGGCGATCATCCGCCTGCTCGATTCGTTCGGAACGGTGCGCGTGCTCTCCAGCCCGAAGCTGTCGGTGCTCAACAACCAGACCGCCGTGCTGCGCGTGGTCGATAACCTGGTCTATTTCGAAGTGAGGGCGACCGTCACCGGCGCGACCCAGAGCTCTCCGGCCCTCACCAGTTTCAGCACCACCGTGCAGTCGGTGCCGATCGGCTTCCTGATGAACGTCACGCCACAGATCAGCGACACCAATACGATACTGCTGAACGTGAAGCCGACGGTCACGCGCCTGCTGCGATACATCGCCGACCCCAACCCCTCGCTGGGGTCGATCCAGAATCTGGTGCCCCAGACGCGCATGCGGGAGATGGAATCGCTGATCAAGGTGAACAGCGGCCAGATCGCCGTGCTGGGCGGCTTGATCGAAGACTCGGTCAACGACGCCGAGGACACGGTTCCGGGACTCAATCAACTGCCGTTCGTCGGTTCGTTTTTCGGCGCGCGCACGCGCGCCAATGTGAAGACCGAGCTGGTGATTTTCATCCGCCCGCTGGTGGTGACGGACCCGAGCATCGACGGGGACTACCGCGCCTTCCGCTCATCGCTCGAGCAGGAGGACTTCATTTCGCGGCCCAACCCGGGCAGGCCGCCGCAAGGCGCTTGGCGCCCATGAGCCTGCTGCTCGAAGCGCTGAAAAAGGCCGAACTCGCCAAGCAGGGCAGAAAACCTGCGGACGACGGGGCCACGGGAGCGCTCCAACTCGAACCCGCGCCGCCGAGGCCTTCCAGCGCAGCGCAACCCGTCATCACACGCCAGGATCTGCCCGACATCTCCCAGCCGCTGGAGATTCTCTCCGAGGATCTTCCGTCGGCGTCCGCGAAGCGCGCGGTGGACGAAGCTCAAGTCGAGCGCATGGCCGCACGCGCGGCAGCAATAACCGAGCCGCTGGCCGTGGTGCCGCCCGCTCTCCCGCCCCTTCGGCCCGCTCGCGCCGCGGAGCCCGAGATGGAGCCCCCCTCGACTGCGGCCCATGCGGCTGCGGCGCCAACGGAGTCCGGGGAGGGCGCAGCCGAACGCGATGCAGCGCGACAGCTCTTCGAAGCCAAAGAGGTCGATTACAATCCGAAGCGCAATTTCCACATCACGATCGGCGTGCTGCTCGCCGCCGGCGCCGGCTATGGCGGCTACGTGTGGTGGCAGCTGCAACCCAGGAGCGTCTCCACGCCGGCCGCTGCGCAGAACGCCCCAAAGGGCACGCCGGCCGCACCTGCGCCCCAACCGCAGCTGGCTGCTGAACCGCCGCCGGCCGCGGCAGCGGCTGCGCCGGTCACACCGCCTGTCGCCACGACGACCGCCGCCCCGGCGCAACCGCAACCTGCCGCCGGACCCGCAGGGCCGGTTTTTGCCAAGGGCGTAGACGGCCCCTCGCCTGGCGAGCCCGCACCGATCACCATTCGCCCGCCCGTGCTGGCGGTCGATCCGCTGGTCGAGCGCGCATACGAGTCCTACCAGCGGGGCGACTTCGCCGGCTCGCGCGAGGCCTACCGGCAAATGCTCCAGCGCGAGCCGCTCAACCGGGACGCGCTGCTGGGGCTGGCCGCCATCGACGTTCGCGCACGCGAGTTCACTACTGCCGAGGCGCGCTACGTCAAGCTGCTCGAACGCGACCCGCGCGACGTCGATGCCCAGGCCGGACTGATGTCCCTGCGAGGCCAGGTCGATCCGGTGCAGTCCGAGAGCCGGCTGAAGACGCTGATCGCGGCCAATCCGGATGCCTCCGGGCTTTATTTTCCCCTCGGAAACCAATACGCGCAGCAGTCGCGCTGGGCCGAGGCGCAGTCCGCCTATTTCAAAGCTTACGCGGGCGATTCTGAAAACGCGGACTTCGCCTTCAATCTCGCGGTCAGCCTCGACCAGTTGCGGCAGACGGCGCCTGCCCTGCGGTATTACCAGCGCGCGATAGCGCTCGCCGCGAACCGTCCAGCCGGCTTCGACCCGGCCCAGGTCCGCGCGCGCATCCAGGAACTCGAGCGGCGATAGCCGCGGACGTCCTCCAATGAACTCACCGCGCGTATCCGCTCCAGCCGTTGCACAGCAGGCCAAGCGCCATATCGGCCAGATCCTGATTTCGCAGGGAATCCTCACCGAGGACCAACTGCGCATCGCGCTGCTCGAGCAGCTCAAGACCAACCAGCCGGTCGGCAGGCTGCTCGTGAACCTGGGCTTCGTGTCCGAGGCCACGCTGCGGGACGCTCTTTCCGAGAAGCTCGGGCTGCAGAGCGTCGACCTGTCCCAGATCGTGGTCGATTCGGCGGCGCTCAAGCTGATCCAGCGCGAATTCGCGAAGCGGCACAACATCTTCCCGGTGGCGCTGGACCGCGATAAGCACCGCCTCATCATCGCCATCGCCGACACCAACAACATCGTCGCAGTCGACCAGGTGCGCGCGCAGCTGCACGGCGAGCTGGAAATGGAACTGCGCCTTGCGGGCGAAACCGAAATCGCCCGCGCGATCGACCAGTACTACGGCCACGACTTTTCGATCGACGGCATCCTGCACGAGATCGAGACCGGGGAGGTCGATTACCAGAGTCTGCAGACTTCGGGCGACTCCTACTCGCAGCCGGTGGTGCGGCTTATTGCGGCATTGCTTTCCGACGCCGTGGAGCGCGGCGCTTCGGACATCCATTTCGAGCCGGAGCAGAATTTCCTGCGCATCCGCTACCGCATCGACGGGGTGCTGCGCCAGATCCGCTCCCTGCACAAGACCTACTGGCCGGCCATGGCGGTGCGCATCAAGGTGATGTCGAAGATGAACATCGCCGAGACGCGCGCGCCCCAGGACGGGCGCATTTCCCTCACCCTCACCGGCCGCCAGGTGGATTTCCGCGTCGCCTCACAGGCCACCACGCATGGCGAGAACGTCGTGCTGCGGATCCTGGACCGGCAGAAGGGCATCGTGCCTCTGGATGGACTGGGCCTGGATCCGAGCCAGCTCGCGCTGCTGAAGAAGATGATCGCGCGGCCCGAAGGCATCATCCTGGTCACCGGCCCCACCGGATCGGGCAAGACCACCACGCTTTATTCGGTGCTCAACCACATCAACACCGACGGCCTGAACATCATGACGCTGGAGGACCCGGTCGAATACCCGATGACCCTGATCCGGCAGGCCTCGGTGAGCGAGTCGGCCAAGATGGACTTCGGAAACGGCATCCGCTCGCTGATGCGCCAGGATCCGGACGTGATCCTGGTGGGCGAGGTGCGCGACGCGGACACCGCGACGATGGCTTTCCGCGCCGCCATGACCGGCCACCAGGTGTACTCGACGCTGCACACGAACTCGGCGCTCGGCACGATACCTCGCCTGCTCGATATCGGCATCGTCCCGGACATCCTGGCCGGCAACATCATCGGCGTGATCGCACAGCGCCTGATCAGGCGGCTGTGCAAGCACTGCAAGCAGCCTTATGAGGCAAGCGCCGCGGAGTGCAAGATGCTCGGGGTACGGCCCGACCGCGCGGCGACCCTGTACCGCGCGGTCGGCTGCGATCACTGCGACTATCAGGGCTACCGCGGACGCATGGCGATCATGGAACTGCTGAAGATGGACGGCGAACTGGACGAAATGATCGCGCGCCGCGTCACCGCCCGCGAACTGCTCAAGGGGGCGGTCGCCAAGGGGTTTCGCACGCTTGCCGACGACGGCATTCGACGCGTGCTGGACGGCTCGACCGCACTCGACGAACTGGTGCGGGTGGTCGACCTTACGGACCGGATGTAGCGCATACCTTGCGCGTATTGCGCCGTTCCCTTCCATTTACGGGGGGCGCCACGCCGCACCCATCATGGCACTGTACACCTACAAAGCGATCGACACGCGGGGCAAGGCGAACCTCGGCCAGATCGAGGCGCTGAACATCATCGACCTGGAGATGCGCCTGAAGCGCATGGGCCTGGACCTGGTTTCGGGCGGGCCGCTGAAGCGCGGCAGCTCGATGCTGCGCGCGGGCTCCATCAAGCGCGAGGACCTGATCAATTTCTGCTTCCACCTCGAACAGCTCTCCAGCGCCGGCGTGCCGATCGTCGATGGCCTCACCGACCTGCGCGACAGCGTGGACAATCCGCGCTTTCGCGAAGTGCTCTCGGGCGTGGTCGAAAGCATCCAGGGGGGCGCGGGCATCTCGCAGGCGCTCGCCGACTACCCGGAAGTATTCAGCGGGGTTTTCTGCAGCCTGATCCGCGCCGGCGAATCGACAGGGCGCCTGAGCGAGGTGCTGAAAAGCCTGGCCGAGACGATCAAGTGGGAGGACGAACTCGCCGCGCAGACCAAGAAGATCATCATGTACCCGGCCTTCGTCGGCTCGATCGTGCTCATGGTGACGCTGTTCCTGATGATCTACCTGGTCCCGCAGATGGTGGGTTTCATCAAGAACATGAACCAGGCGATACCGCTGCAGACCAGGATCCTCATCCACGTTTCGGATTTCTTCGTCGCCTACTGGTGGACCGTCATCGCCGTGCCCGTGGCCGCGTTCATCGCGCTCAGGATGGCGATCCGGGCGAACCCGCTGCTCGCCTACGAGTTCGACCGGCTGAAGCTGAACATTCCGTTCATCGGGCCGATCCTGCGCAAGATCATCCTGTCGCGGTTTGCGAGCACGATGGCGCTGATGTACTCCTCGGGCATCACCATCCTGGACGCCATTCGCAATGCCGAGGAAACCGCCGGCAACGCGGTGATCAAGGAGGGCCTGCACACGGCCGGGCAGGAAATCGCCGACGGCAAGAATGTCACGACCGCGTTTCAGGACGTCGGGCTGTTCCCGCCGCTGGTGGTGCGCATGATGAGGGTCGGCGAGTCCACGGGCGCTCTCGATACCGCCCTTCTCAACGTGAGCTATTTCTACAACCGGGAAGTGCGCGAGTCCATCGCCAAGGTCCAGGTGATGATCGAGCCGGCGCTGACCGTGGTCCTGGGCGCCATACTCGGATGGGTCATGCTGTCGGTGCTGGGTCCGATCTACGACACGATTTCCAAGATCAAAGTCTAGGCGATGACGGACAGGCGGATTCTCTATCTGACCGCGCAGCAGCTCCAGGCCTACAGTTGGAAGGCCGGGCGGCTGGTCGCCGACGGCAGCTTCCAGACCGGCGACCAGGGCGCGACCGAATTCGCGCGCTACCTGGGAGGCGCGCCCAGCGCGCTCTACTACGCGGTCGCCGACGTCGTCGACGAGGACTTCTTCCAGGAGAACATCCCCTACTTGCGCGGCAAGGACCGCAGGACGCTGCTCGGGCGCAAGATCGCCCAACGCTACCGCGACACCAGCCTTGCGCTTGCGCTGTCCCTGGGCACGCTGGAGGGCGCGCGCCGGGAAGACCGGATCCTGTTCAGCTCGTTCACCAACACCCAGCCGTTCCAGCCCTGGCTCGCGGCGCTCAGGACGAACCAGGCAAGGCTGGTCGGTTTCTATTCGCTGGCCCTGATTGCGCCACTGGTGGCCAAGCGTCTCAAACTGACGGCGCCGCGCTACCTGCTCGTGAGCCTCCAGAGCGGGGGCATGCGCCAGAGCTACGTGGAAGACGGCAAGATCCGTTTCTCTCGCCTCGGCCGGGCCGACCCGACCGACGCGCGCGCTGCCGCCGAAGCCTGTGCAGCGGAATCGAATCGCATCCAGCAGTACCTGATCAACCTGCGCATTCTGCCGCGGGAAACAGGTTCGCTGGACGTCGTGGTGCTGGCGCCCGCGGCGCACAGGGACGCGTACAAGGCCGCCTGGGGCGAGAACCCGCGGCTCAAACTCGACCTCATCGACCTGGAATCGGCTTGCCAGACGACGGGGCTGAAATCGGCGCCGCCCGGGATGCTCGGGGAGAGGCTGTTTCTGCACGTGCTGGCCGGCGCGCAGCCGGGCGAGCAGTACGCCAGCGATGCGCTGCGCCGCTTCTACCACCTCTGGCGCGCACGGCTCGCGCTGCTCTCGGGCGGTGCGGCGATCTGTGCTTTTTCGCTGCTGCTGTCGGCCGTGCGGTTCGTGCAAGTACACGGCATCGACGTGCAAAGGCGAACGGACATGCGGCAAGAAGCCGGCGTGACGCAGGAATACGACCGGCTGCAGGCCAATTTTCCCAAGACGCCGCTCCCGCGCGAGATGCTGAAAACGGCCGTCGCCACTGCAAGCGACATAGTGCGCCAGTCGGTGTACCCGGACCGGTTTTTCGCGGAAATCAGCCGCGCGCTTACGGCCCTACCCCAGATCGAGCTCGACCGGCTCGACTGGAATATCGGCCCCGGTCCGCGCGAGCGCGCCGCCCCCGGTGCGCCCAAGGCCGCCGCCGCGCCGGCCCAGGCATCGTCCGCCCCCGCCCCCGCCCCTGCCCCCGCGCCCGCCCAGGGCCAAACCGAGCGCCTCTTCGAGATCGCTGAAATCTCCGCTCACATCAATGGGCTGAAAATTTCGGACTACAGGGGCATCAACGCAATCGTGGAGCAGTTCGTCCAGGCGCTGCGCCAGCACCCGGGACTGCAAATCATCGGCACGCGTTCGCCGTTCGACGCGCTCAACGAAAGGGCCGTCTCGGGCAATGTCGGAGAGCAGGAGCGGGACGAGGTGCCGAATTTCACCGTGACCGTCAGCCGGCGGATCGGGACATGATGCTCGAGCGCTCCGACCTCAGACGACTGCGGATCCCATTCGTCGCGGCGCTGCTGCTTGCGGGCGTGGGGGCCGCGGCGCTGGTGTTCACCGAAAGAGGTCTCGCGGAGGCCGAACTGCTCAGAAAGGCGGGACACGACCGGCTCGTGACAGCCAGGGCCCAGCTGGCCAAGGTTTCGGAGGAAGAGCAGGAGATCCGGAACAATCTCGTACAGTTCAACCAACTCTCCGAACGCGGAATGACCGGCGCCGAGAACAGGCTGGACTGGATCGAAACCCTTACCGCCATCCAGAAGAAGCGCCGCCTGTTCCAGGTTCAATACGTGCTGGAGCCAAAGCGCGCCGTGGACTATCCGGGCGTGGTCCAGAAAGACGGGGCTGCAATCTTCATGGCGAGCAGGGTGAAACTGGAACTGTTGCTGCTGCACGAAGAGGACCTGCTCAACTTCTTGGCCGATCTGAGAGCCTCGCGCGGATCCTTCGCGTCATTGCGAGGCTGCGACATCTCGCGCGAAGGCGTAGTCGCCGGAGGCGGGCCGCTGCGGGCGCGCCTGCACGCGAGTTGCGTCGTCGACATGATCACGATCAAGGCGCCGACATGAGGCCGATACTGCTGCTTGCGCTGCTGGCGGCCGTGCTGCGCGCACCGCCTGCGGGTGCGGCCGAGGATCTGGGGCGCCTGTTCTTCACCCCGCAGCAGCGCCAGGACCTCGACCGGCGGCGCGCCGCAAACATCCAGGAGGCCGCGGCGGTCGTTCAGGAGAGCACCCTGACCGTCGAGGGGCAGGTGTCGCGCTCCAGCGGCAAGAACACGACCTGGATCAACCGCGTGCCGCTGCACGACAGCTACCGCAGCCCCGACCCGGCGCAGGTGACCATCACCAGCGGGGAAGGCCAGTCCAGGGTCAAGCTCAAGGTCGGCCAGACCCTCGACAACGTGCGCGGCGAGGTCCGCGACAGCCTTGCCGGTGGACGGATTGAAGTGGAGAGGACTCCGCCCGCGGCGCGTTAGCCCGGACGGACGCTGCGCCATGCGCGATCCCATTCCTCCGTCGTCCCGGCGCACCACGCGCCAGCCGGGCATGGCGATGATCGCCCTGATCACGCTGCTGGCACTGCTCAGCGCCTACCTCATCTCCACGCTGCTCTCCAGAACCAGTTCGGAGGTCCTGGTGGACCGTTCACAGCGGACACAGGATGCGCTCCTGAAGGCAAAGGCGGCGCTGATCGCCTTTGCCGCCGACACCACCAGCACCGCCATCCAGCCAGGCGCGCTGCCGTGCCCGGACACCAACGACGACGGGACCGCCGAGGGATCGTGCTCCGGAACCAATGTCGTCCTCGGCCGGTTGCCCTGGAAGACGCTGGGCGTCGACGATATTCGCGACGCGAGCGGCGAGCGCCTCTGGTATGCCCTGTCACCCAGATTTCGAAAAATGTCGAGTACCGTCGTCAACAGCGACACCCGGGGACAGTTGACCATCACCGACGGCACGGCCTCATCGGGCAACATCGTCGCCGTGGTGATCGCACCCGGCCCGGCGCTCGGCGCGCAGAGTCAGAGCCGCACCGCCGCCAACGCCAACACTGCCGCCCATTACCTGGAAGGCACCAACGCGGGCACCACAGGCACCCTTACCTATGCAACGGCAACGACCGCGCAGCCGTCGGATACCTTCAACGACCGGATCATCGCGATCACGGAGGCGGACTTGTTCGCCATGGTCGAACCGGTCGTGGCCAGCATGATCGAGCGCGACCTCAAGCCCGATCTTGCAACCTACTATACGCAGTGGAGCAACAGATTCCCGTTTCCATCCCGGTTCGACAATCCCGACCCCGGCAGCAACAGCTACGTATCCCCTCCTGTGACCACCCGTACCCAGGCGCAGTACATCGGCGACATTACGCAGACCCCGGGCGGGCTGCTGCCGGTCACCGCGTCAGTCACCTATCCCTGGACCGGCGGCTCCGGCGTGGTGACCTTGACCGGCGGGACGGCCGGAGGGATATCGGGGGTATCGTGCAGCGCGATCAGCTGGCCCCTCGATGCCTGGAACTGCAGCTTTGACATCGACGCGATCAACCTGGGCGGGAACAAGGCGAACTGGGGCCCGTGCAACGGGAATCGCTACTGCATGATCGCCCCGAGCTTTACGGTGAGCGGCCGGGTTGGCGCCAACGCCGGGAAGAGCTTCCCCAAGTTGCCGAATGCGAGCGAGGTCACCGTGACCTCGTCCGGAGGAGGCAGCACGCGCAACATGATCGCGCGCGCAATCAGCGGCACGCTGTCGGCGGCGGGCGTCGGCACCGTCACATTCTCCGGCACCTACTCCGGCAACGGAGCCAACGACCCCCCGCGCTACAGTTCCTCGTCGTTCTCCCGCACGATGAGAGTCAGGATTCCGGATATTCTGGTCAGCCCGCTCACCAGCAGTACCAGTTGGTTCATCGCCAACGAATGGTATCGCCTCACCTACTACGCGGTTTCCCCGGGGCATCTTCCCGACGGCAGCGGAACCTGCACGGCGCTTCCGGGCACCCCGTCGTGCCTGACGGTGAACAAGATGCCGTCGTATTACGCCTCCCCCGGCACGGACAAGCGCGCTGTCCTGATCCTCGGCGGCCGCTCGCTGAACGCGACATCGCGGCCGTCCGCAACCCTCGGGAATTACCTCGAGTCCACGAACGCCGCGCCGGCCGGCTACATTTTCGAACACCGCGCCGGCCTGCCCTCGTCGATCAACGACCGCGTGGTCGTCGTCTGCCCCGACAGCGTGAGTTGCCCATGAACCGGTGCCGGGGATTCACGCTGGCCGAACTGGCGATTGCGCTGGTGATCATCGGCCTGCTGCTCGCGAGCGCATTCGTTCCGCTGAACACCCAGATCGAACTGCGCGCAGTCACCGACACGCGGCGGATCCAGGAAAACGTGAAGGACGCGATCACCGGCTTCGCCCAGGCCAACGGCCGCCTGCCCTGCCCCGCGGATCCGACCATCGCCTCGGGAGTTGCGAACGCCGGCACGGAGCGCGCGACCTGCAATACCGGCGCCAACATGGTCGGCGTGGTGCCATGGGCGACGCTGGGCACGCCCGAGCTCGACGCGTGGGGACGCCGTCTCACCTATCGCGTCGCAACCATATTCGCCGACGCCATCGCCTCGGCCACCTACCAGTCCACCGGTCAGACGCCTACGTGTGACCCACCGACGAACCCGACGACTCCCGCCCCGGTACTGGCGTCGTTTGCGCTGTGCTCCCTGGGCGATATCACGGTGTATACGCGGGACCCCGCCAACCACGCCACCACCACAGCTCTGGCGAGCAGAGTGGCCGCGGTCATCGTTTCACACGGCAAGAACGGCAACGGCGCCTATCTCCCCAGCGGCTCCCAGAAGACGGCGGCCGCCGCGAATACGGACGAATTGGCCAACGCCACCTTTACCGCCGGGGCCACCAGCTTCTACAACCGCGATCCCACGCCAAGCGCGTCGGGCTGCAGCGACACCTCCGGCACGGCGTTCTGCGAGTTCGACGACATCGTCACCTGGATCTCGCCGCCGACGCTGGTCATGCGCATGGTGAGCGCGGGCAAGTTGCCGTAGAATGCCGACGACCCGCATCACGGCCATCACAGCCCGTCTCCACCGATGACGCATTCGCACACCTTCGTCGCCCGGCTGCGAGGCGCCGGCGTCGAGCCCGGCGACCCGGACGAGCTGCGCATCAAGAAATCGATCATGGTCTTCGCCATGGGCCTGATGACGACCGCGCCGATGGTCTGGCTGGCGCTGTACTGGCTGCTCGGCCTGCAGCTCTCGGCCACGCTGCCTTTCGCCTTCCAGCTGATTTCGGTGCTGACGCTGGCGGTGTACATCATGACCGGCGGCTTCCGCTTCTTCCAGTACGCGCAGCTCGGCCTGTTCCTGTTCTTTCCGTTCGTGGCGCAGTTGTTGATCGGCAACTTCATCTCGGCGAGCGGCGTCGTCCTGTGGGGCATCCTCGCGCCGATCGTCGCGGTGCCGGTGCTGGGGCCCCGCGAATCGATGCCCTGGTTCGCGGCGCACGTGACTTTGCTGGCGATCTGCGGCTTCATCGACTTCCAGCTTCCGGGCGCGGCGGCTGCGACGCTCCGGGTGCCATCGAGCGTGAGCGGCGTCTTCTTCACGCTGAATTTCATCGCGATCTCCGGCATCAGCTACTTTCTGCTGCGCTACGCGGCGCAGCAGAAAGAGGCCTACGAGTCGCAACTGAAGCAGGCGCACCGCCTGCTGCAGGTCGAGCAGGACAAATCCGAGCGGCTGCTGCTCAACATCCTGCCCGGCCCGGTAGCCGAACGGCTGAAGAAGGATGACGGCGCCGTCGCCGACGGATTCGCCGACGTCACGGTCATGTTCGGCGACATCGTCAACTTCACCCAGATCGCCGAAGGCATGGCCCCAGGCCAGATCTTCACCATGCTGAACAAGATCTTTTCCGGATTCGACGCGCTCGCCGATAAACACGGGCTGGAGAAGATCAAGACCATCGGCGATGCGTACATGGTCGCCGGCGGGCTCAACCTCGGAGAAGGTCCGGACTACACCGCCAAGATCGCGGACATGGCCCTGGACATGCGCGACATGCTCGCGCATGACAAGTCGGTCAACGAACTGGGCCTGGCAATCCGCATCGGTATCGGCACCGGACCGGTCGTCGCCGGCGTGGTCGGCAAGAAGAAATTCATCTATGACCTGTGGGGCGATACCGTCAACATGGCCAGCCGCATCACCTCCGAGGGGGTCCCGGGCATGATCCAGGCCGACGCCATGACCTACCGCCGGTTGAAGAACCAGTTCGACTTCCACGCCCCCCAGACGCTCCACCTCAAGAGCAAGGGCGAGACGGTGGTATACCGGCTCATCGGCAGGACGACCGGGACCCACGACGACACCGGCGCCCGACTCGCCGATACATGAATTCCGCGCAGCGAACCGTCATCATCCTCGCCGCGATCAACCTCGCGCTGATGCTGCTATTTCCTCCGCACGATTCGCTGTCGCTGTGGCGCGGAGGAACGCCGTCACTGGACGGCTTTTACTTCGTCTTCGACCGGCACTACAACAAGCAAACCAACGGCGACCTGCTGACACTGCAAATCCTGTGGCTGCTCGCCAACACCGCGCTCGCCTGGCTGCTGCTGCAACGGCCAGCCGGCGAACGAATCATGAGCCGTCGCGCGGCGGTGCTCCTGGTCGTGGTCGCGAACCTCGCCGTGGTCCTGCTGTTTCCACCGTTCGAGAACTACGCGTCCGCGACGCGCATGTCGGGTACCTGGTTCGACGGATTCTATTTCGCGTTCGGCGACAAACTGCACCGGCGTTTCTACTTGCCGCTGCTCTACATCGAGGTGCTCTGGGTGCTGATCAACGGCGCGGTGCTGTGGCTGCTGTTGCGCGAACCGCCGCAGCAGGAAAGCGGCGGGTCCTGAGCACGCGACGCCGTAACCAACCGCATCGCCCGTTCCCGGCATCCCTCGATCTCCCGATTTCGCGAAGTTGCAACTTCGCGAAATCGGGAGACATAGAGAACCCCGGATTCGTCTCCGGCGCTGGCTGCACTTGAGTGGTAACGGACGGCCGTTTCAGCATCAACGGCCCCTGACTCGGCGCTCAGGACCCCGGTTTCGGCCGCTTGGCCTCGCCCTTGAGCGTGAAGCCGACCTTGCCCGGTTCGTTCGACGACAGCACGATCGAATAGCCCGAGATCTCAGCCAGGCGCGCGGTCTGGTAAAGACCGATCCCGTAGCCGGCCTCCGACGGCACCGGCCCGCGAAGCAGCCCGTGCAGCACCCCCGGCGCGACCGCAATCCCGCTGTCGGTCACCGTCAGATCGATTGTGCCGCTGCACTCGAACCGTGCCCGTATTTTCACCGTGTCATCGAGCTTGGACTTGCGCAGGGCATTCTGCAGGAAGTTGTCCCCGGCGCTGTCGAAGAGTTCCTTCGGCAGCAATGTCGTGTCGTCGATCTCTCCGGTCTCGAAATCGATTCCCCGGTTCTGGTAGCCGCGCTGGAACGCATCCCACCAGGCCTGCGCAGTGATGAACCGGCCGGTATCGCTATCCGGTTTCCTCAGCTTGTCCACGGTCTGCTGCAGGCGCTGCGCGATCACCGGCAGTTGTCTGCGCATGAGCGCCGACAGCACCGAGGCGTCTTGCTCCCGCTCTGCCGCCCCGCACAGCACGTTGAGCGACTGCAGCAGGTTCTTGACGTCGTGGGTCATGCGCGCGCCGGTCTCGTGCACGGCCTGCAGGTACGTCTGCTGCTGCAGCTTCTCCTCGCGCAGCTTGGCGACGTAGAACTCCCCGAGCATCTGCCCGAGCAGGTGAAAATGCCAGATCAGCGACGGCGAGATGGCCGAGCGCGTGAACACCCGCAGGTGCATCGCCTGATTGGTGTACTCGACCGAGTTCTTGGAGACCGTCCCGAAATCCCCCGACTCGCCGGCGGTGTGCCAGAACCCCCCCGACACCCAGGGCAGCCGGGCAAGTCCGGCACAGGCTTCCTTCAGGAACCGCTCGGGCCGGGCTTCCAGTTGCGAAAGCTCGGCGAGAAAATACAGCCATTGCTCGAAAGGCAGACCGATCGACAGCAGGTAGCGCGAGAAATACATCGACAGTCCGTGAAAACCGGCGCGCGGATTCCAGGCGAGCGACAAGAGCAGCAGGACCGCCGCTATGGCGAGCAGGCTGTAAGTGAGCGCCTGCGCGTAAGGAGCGTTGCCGACACGCATGAACGCGAACGTCCCCAGCACCAGCACCATGAGCAGCAGGAAAATCATGGTCGAGTACAGGAAGTCGACGACCTGTGGCGTCTCTGACGATTCGGCCTCGGCAGGAATGACGGCCATGACCAGGAACAGCACCGGCAGGCCGTATTGGGCCAGCAACTGGATTTCGATTGGCAACCCTTTCCCCAAGAACGTGTTGGGCACGATCCACAGCAGCAGCAGCGCGATCAGGTAGAACAGCACGACCAGGTAAAAACGCTGCAGCCACCGCGCCTGGAACAGGAACACTTTCCCGCCGACGATGCCGGCGAACACGCTGACCCACAGCGCCAGCAGCCACCAGTTGAGGAAAAACAGCGTCGCGACCGCGATCACGACCATGCCAACCAACTGGGCCGCGGTCAGGCGCTGCTCGCCGCGCATGAACGGCTGCCAGATGATGAACAGGCCGAAGTGTGCGAGCATGAGGGCCCGTGCCCACGGATCCCCTGCGCCGCGCATGGCCGACAGGTGCAGCACCACCAGCATCGTGAGAAACAGGATGCGCCAGAAGCGCGTGGTCACCAGCTGTGAGGCCTGAAGGAGCTTAGTGGTCGCCATTCGTTGATCCCCTCGATCCCCTTGATCCGGTTGATCCTGTCGATCCGCCCCGGATCCCAGCCAGCGTGCCCGAACCAGTGGCCCGTGGAGCTACCCGGTTCGCCGTTGCAGGCACGATTTATGCCATTATCAGCCGCATGATCGGCCTCGTGGTCAACCGCAAATCAACCGCGCGATGATGGCATTGAATTTCATATTCACCCTTGCCGGCGCCACGCTGCTCGAGGCGACTCGCAACCGCCTGTTCTGGCTCGCGGCAATCGTGGTCGGCGTCGCGCTCGGGCTGGCGCAGTTCCTCAACCAGGTGGCCATCACCGAGTCGATCGAGATCCAGCTGGCGCTGCTCGCCGCGCTGCTGCGCGTCGCGGCGGTTTTCATCGTGGCCACGTTCATCATCACCAGCATGGTACGCGAAGCGAACGACAAGGTCACCGAACTCATGCTGTCGCAGCCGGCGCCCCGGTCGAGCTATTTTCTGGGCAAGTTCGCCGGCTATGCGCTGGTGGCCGTGATTCTCGCGCTGGCCTTCGCGCTGCCCCTCGCCCTGTTCGCCCCCACGGCGGGCCTCGCGGCCTGGGCGGCCTCGCTGGTAGGCGAGCTGCTGATCGTCACCTCGGTGAGCCTGTTCTGTGTCATTTCGCTCACCCAGGTCCTGTCGGCATTCGCGGCCACCGCGGGATTCTATGTGCTCTCCCGCTCCATGGCGGCAATGCAGGTGATCGCCGGCGCGTCGCTGACCACCGAGCACACGTTTGCCGACACCGCCATCAACTGGATCGTCGATGCGATCGCGCTGCTGCTGCCGAGTCTGGATCGAATGGCCCGGACCGACTGGCTCGTCAATGCCGGTCCGGGCATGGATGAGGCACTGGGACTGGTCGCCCAGAGCGCCCTCTACATCGTGCTGATCGCCAGCGCAGCCCTGTTCGATCTGCATCGCAAGAACTATTAGGCCCCCGCCGATGGCCGAGCGCGCGCTCACCGATGTCCCGAAGCTGGTGCTGGCAATGCTCGCCGGCGCCCTCGCGCTGCAGATCGGGCTGAAGCTGGCCCATCCGGTGGTGCCCCCTGCGGCGTCGGACCTGCGCCCGCCGCCCAGCCAGTCGAGTTTGCGCCTTGCGTCGTTGGGGGACCCGATCCCGCTTGCGAAGCTGCTGATGCTCTACCTGCAGAGCTTCGACTACCAGGCGGTGAATCGGATCCGCTTTCGGGACTTGAACTACGACACCGTGCAGCAATGGCTGCTGCGGGTCCTCTGGCTGGACCCGCGAGGTCAGTACCCACTTCTGGCTGCGAGCCGTCTGTATGCGGATGTCCCGGATGAGCCCAAGATCCGGCTGATGCTCGAATTCGTCTATCGGCAGTTCCTGGACGACCCGGACCGCCGCTGGCCCTGGCTGGCACACGCCGCCGCCGTCGCGAAGCATCGCCTGAAGGATCTGCCCCTGGCCAGGCGCTACGCCGCCGCCATCCAGCAGCACGCCAACGGCCCCGATGTGCCCCTGTGGGCGAAGCAGATGGAAGTCTTCATCCTGGAGGACATGGACGAACTGGAGACCGCGCGGATCATGATCGGCGGGTTCCTGTCCAGCGGGACCGTCCGCGATCCGGCTGAAATCCGCTTTCTGGACCAGCGGTTGCGGGATATTGAGGCACGTTTGAAGTCCAAGCGCTAACTCCTCTGAAAATAAACGGAATGTCGTGATTCCGTCAGATTCGTCGGGTTTTCGACAAAGCCCACGCGAAAATAACGTGAAATAGTGCACAAACGGGGTTTTTATGGATTTTGAACCGGGCATGCCTTTTGCGTGATTGGTCGCCTGGCCCATTTGGCTGGAGGGGACAATCATGAAACAGTTCGGCAAACAGCAGGCAGGTTTCACACTCGTGGAAATCGCGATCGTACTGGTGATCATCGGCTTGCTGCTCGGCGGCATCCTGAAAGGGCAGGAAATGATTACCCAGGCCAAGATCAAGAACCTTATCAACGACCTGAATGGCATCACTGCAGCCATGAACAGCTACCAGGACCGCTACCGGGCGCTTCCAGGCGACGACAAGAATGCAAGCACGCGCTGGGTGAACACCACATCTTCAGGCAACGGAGACGGCGTGCTTCAGGATCCCTACCTATCCACGGTGCCGGGCACTCTTACCGCGCAAACAGGGCCGGAGTCGGTCTTCTTCTGGCATCACCTTCGTCTGTCCGGCTTTGTCTCGGGTACCGGCGCGGACCACCCCTTTAACGCCGTGAGCGGGAAGATGGGCGTCCAGACCGGGGCCGGCCTCTCGACATCCGCGGCGCCGACGACCGCCCCCGGAGCGACGCTTACCGGCTTTGGCGGACTGATCCTGTGCTCGGGCAATCTTCCTGACAAGGTCGCGATTTCGATTGACGCGCAACTGGATGACGCCAACGGCGCCACCGGCAGCGTGCGCGCCGCCACGCAGTCAGGCCTGCCCCCCACTTTGGATGCCGGCGCGGGCGCAGCAGCGACGAATTATGTGGAGACCGGCACCAACATCTACACGCTCTGCCGGCAACTGTAAGCCAAGCCTGCATCAACCGAAAAAGGCCCGCTTCACGCGGGCCTTTTCTATTCGGGCGCTGTGGTCGAAAACCCGCCCGCAATTGCTTCGCTCGCCGCGCCCGGCTTCCGCAGGCTTTGCATTTCGCGCTCCCGGCACCGTCCGGCGGGACAAGGCGCGTGGCCGGGCCTATAACGCCGCCGCATCAATTTGCTGCATCGGTTTTGCCATGACAAGCAGCTTTCCGGCCTGCGCCTCGAC
>Ga0154717_1052_pt5 | contig 32588 bp, 25 predicted proteins | sample Rifle2008BG16ft_FD_105725 | JGI IMG/M metagenome (GOLD analysis project Ga0154717, IMG submission 105725) | Betaproteobacteria bacterium RBG_16_64_18
CGCCCCGCGCAGCAACGGCACGCGTCCCGCTGCGCGGCACGCTGCGAGCGTGGCCCTGTGCGCGCACTCGGCGTCAATGCCGAACAGGATCGGTCGGAACAGCCAGCGATAGGCATCCATGGCGGCAGGGTTGCAATGAGTGCACGCATCGTATACTTTGCCTTACGCACGCATCGTATACCTCCACGCACGCCACTCGCAACGCCGCAGCCATGCATCTGATGACCTTGAGTACCGCAGGACGCGCGACGCCCGGTGTCCTCGCCGGCGAGGAGATCCTAGATCTCGTTGCGGCGTGCCCGTCGCTGCCCGCGGCGATGCAGGTGCCGCAATCGGTGCGCGGCATCCTCGAAGCCGGCGATGCCGCACTGGCGTTGATCGGGTCGATCCGCGACGAAGTGCTGGCTGACCGCGGTTCCTTGAGAGAGCGGTTGCGCTCGCGGGCGGCCCTGGTCGCCGCCGCGCAGGCGAAGCTGCTCGCGCCGCTGCCCGATCCGGGGCTGATCCTGGCGGCCGGCCTGAACTATCACGCGCACCTCAAGGAGATGAAGGGCACGCCGATCCCGGACAGACCGGCGTCGCTCTACAAGAGTTCGGCCGCGGTCATCGGCCCCGGCGCGGCCATCGTGCCGCCGCGGGAGTGGGCCGACATGGTCGACTGGGAGGGCGAATTCAGTGCCGTGTTCGGCCGGCACTGCCACCGCGTCAAGGCGAGCGAGGCGCTCGACTACATCGCCGGCTACACGATCATCAATGACGTCTCGGCGCGCAACTGGGTGCGCGACGTGTTCTCCGCCGAGGGGACCTTCGGTCCTATCCTGGCCTGGGAACACAATATACTGGGCAAGCAGTTCCCGACTTTCTGCCCGATGGGCCCGGCGATCGCCACGCGCGACGAGATTCCCGATCCGGGCAAGGTGCACATCACCACCACGCTCAACGGACAGGTGATGCAGTCGGCGCGCACCGACGATCTGATCTTCGACCTGCCGACGCTGATCGAGTACTATTCGCAGTTCTACCGTTTCCGGCCCGGGGACGTCATCACCACCGGCTCGCCGAGCGGGGTCGGCTTCGGGCGCAAGCCCCAGGTCTTCATGAAGCCCGGCGACGTCGTCGCGGTCACGGTGAAGGAAATCGGCACGCTTTCCAACCCCATCACAGAGGAGGAGTAGACATGAAACCCGGAAAGCTCATCGCAGGCGCGGTGCTCGCGCTCTCGGCAGTTCTCGGCATCGCCTATCCCGCCGCAGCGCAGGAAACCACGCTGCGGGCAGTGACCTTCCTGCGGCTGGACATCGACGAGGCGCGCTGGTTCAAGGAGTGGGTGGAGGTCATCAACAGGGAGGGCAAGGGTCTGGTGCAGATCCACGTGGTGGGCGGGCCCGAAGTGATGAACCCGTTCGAGATGGGCAACGCCGTCAAGAACGGCGTGCTCGACATCGCGCAGATGCCGCCCGCCTATTACCAGGGGCTGTTCCCGGGGGCGCAGGCCTTCGTGGCCGCGAGCAAGAGCCCGACCGAGCAGCGCAAGAACGGCGCATTCGACTACCTGAACGAGCTCTTTCACCAGATGTTGAACGCGCACATCCTCACCAACTGGGGATACGGCGTGAAGTTTCACCTCTACCTCGCCAAGAACGTCGGCCTGGACAAGGTGCGCAACGCCGACCTGACCGGGCTCAAGCTGCGCGTGCTGCCGATCTACAAGCCGCTGTTCGACGCGCTCGGCGGCACTTCGATCACCATGAACCAGTCCGAGGTGTACACGGCGCTCGAGCGCGGAACGGTCGACGGATACGGCTACATCGCGCAGGATCTGAAAGGGCAGGGCTGGCAGGGCGTCACCAAGTACCGCGTCGACCCCGGCTTCTACAACGTGGTCAACATGACGATCATGAACTGGACCAAGCTGCAGTCGCTCACGCCGAAGCAGCGCGACTTCCTCCTTGCCAAGTCGGCGGAGGTCGAGGCGCGCTGGATGAAAGTGATTCCGGGATACGTCGAGCAGCAGTATGCGGCGCAGAAGGCCCAGGGGATCGACGTGGTGGCGCTGAACGCGGCCGCGGCCAAGAAATATCTCGATACCGCCCGCGAGACCGGCTGGGCGGACGTCAAGAAGAAATTGCCGATGCAATACGACAAGCTGCGCCAACTGCTCGACTAAGTGCGTGCCTTGGCGCGCGCCTACGACCGGCTGATCGACGCCGCGGCCGCGGTCGCGGGCATCGGCATTGCGTTCATCGCCCTTGGGGTCACCGCGGATGTCGCGGTGCGGTATTTCGCGGGCGGCGCCATCAAGTGGATGCTGGAGAGTTCTGAGTACGTACTGTTCGGCATCGCATTCCTCGGCGCGCCCTGGGCGTTGCGCGAGGGCGCCCATACCGCGGTCGACCTGCTGGCCGAGACGCTGCCGGACGCGGCAAAGCGCTACTGCGCGCTGGCTGCCAACGGAGTCGGATTCGCTACCAGCGCCGGCCTCCTCTGGTTCGGCGGCATCGCCGCGATGCAGTCGCGCAGCCTCGGGACGATGATCTACAAGACCGTGGTATTGCCCGAGTGGTGGATACTCGCCCTGATCCCGTTCTGCGGCGCTCTGCTCGTAATCGAATTCGGCCGCAAGATCCGCGCCACGCTGCGCGGCGAGCCGCCACCGATTGCGCCGCGCCAGGGGACGGTCTGAGCGCACCATGGAGTGGTATTGGGCGCTGCTGCTGATGCTCGGACTGATGGTGGTCCTGCTCGCCCTCGGCGTTCCGGTCGCCTTCACTTTCCTCTCCATCAATTTCGTCGGCGCATGGGTGTTTCTCGGCGGCGAGGCGGGAATGGTCCAGGCCGCGCGGAGCACGGTCGGCGCGGTCGCGCTGTTCGCGCTGGCGCCGATCCCGTTGTTCATACTCATGGGCGAGATCATGTTCCAGACCGGTCTCGCCTCGCGCGCCATCGACGCGATCGACCGCGTGATGGCGGGGATGCCCGGAAGGCTGTCGATCGTGGCGATCACTTCCGGCACGGTGTTTTCCGCGCTCACCGGCTCGAGCATGGCGAACACCGCGATGCTCGGCTCCACGCTGATGCCGGAGATGGCGCGCCGCGGCTACAAACCCGAGATGACCATGGGCCCGATCCTGGGAACGGGCTGCCTCGCGGTGCTGATCCCGCCCTCCGGACTGACGGTGCTGCTCGGGAGCCTCGCCAGCATCTCAGTCGCGCAGCTTCTGATCGGCGGCATCGTTCCGGGCATCTTCATCGCGATGCTCTACACCGCCTACGTATGGGTGCGGTGCTCGGTCGATCCGTCGCTCGCGCCGGCTTACGAGATGCCGCCGGTGAGCCGGTGGCAGCGCTGGGGGCCGCTCCTGATGCACGTTATTCCGCTGCTCGGCATTTTCGCCGTGGTGGTGGGGAGCATGCTCTCGGGCGCAGCGACTCCCACCGAGGCGGCCGCGCTGGGCAGCGTCGCATCCGTCATCGCCGGCATGTGCTACCGCAGGCTGACCTGGCGCAACCTGCGCCGCGCGCTGACGGAGACCACCAAGGTCTCGGTGATGCTCCTTTTCATCATCGCGGCTTCGGTCACCTTCGCGCAGATCCTCGGTTTTTCCGGGGCGACGGGCGGGATGCTCGGCGTGCTGTCGTCGTGGCAGCTCGGCCGCTATGGAATCGTGTTCGCGATGATCGCGGTGCTGCTGTTTCTGGGCTGTTTCATCGAGCCGCTGAGCATGATGATGCTTACCCTGCCGTTCTTCATGCCGCTTGCCCGCGCAGCGGAAATCGACCTGGTCTGGTTCGGCATCATCATGCTGGTGATGCTCGAGCTGAGTTTCATCACCCCGCCCTTCGGACTGCTGCTGTTCGTGATGCGCGGCCTGGCTCCGCGAGGCACGACGACCCGGGGCATTTACCGAGCGGTACTGCCATTCCTGACCCTTCAGCTGGTGGCCATCGCCGTCATTATCGCGGCCCCGGGGATCGTGACCTGGCTGCCGCGGCTCATGGAGAGATGAGTTGAAGATGCGTACACGCCTCGCCGCCGACATCGGCGGCACCTTCACCGACGTCGCTGCGTTCGACGAGGGCAGCGGCCGGCTGTTGCTCGGCAAGGCGCTGTCGACTCCCGGGCGCCTCGTCGAGGGCATCTCGCAAGGCGTAGCCAAGGCCGGTACGCGCTTTAGCGACGCCGCGCTGTTCCTGCACGGATCGACCATCGCCATCAACACCATGGTCGAGCGCACCGGCGCGAAGACCGCGCTGCTCATCACCGAGGGCTTTCGCGACATCTACGAGATCGGGCGCATCAACCGGCCGGACTCCTACAACCTGTATTTCCGCAAGCACCTGCCGCTGGTCGAACGCGCGTTGTGTTTCGAGGTGCGCGAGCGCATGACCGCCGAAGGCGAGGCGTACATCCCTCTGGACGAGGCGAGCGTGCACGCGGTGTGCGACCGGCTCGTGGCCATAGGCGTCGAGGCCGTCGCCATCCTGCTGCTGCACTGCTACCGCAACCCGGAACATGAGTCACGGGTGAGAGCGATCGTGCAGCAGCGTCTGCCGCGCGCCTTCGTCAGCGCCTCGCACGAACTGTCGCAGGAATACCGCGAATTCGAGCGCTGTTCGACGACCGTTGCGAACGCCTATATCGGCCCGCGGGTGCGCGACTATGTCGCCGGCATCGACCGCCATCTGAAGGACGCCGGCTTCAAGGGCGCCTTCATGCTGGTTCAGTCCACGGGCGGTCTCTACGAATCGCGCCAGGCGCAGGCGCAGTGCGTGCGCATGCTCGAATCCGGGCCTGCGGCCGGGGTCATCGGCGCACAGGCGCTGTGCCGCGAACTCGGGCTCGAGGACGCCGTCGCCTTCGACATGGGCGGAACCACCGCGAAGGCCGGCGTGATCTATCGCGGCGAGGTACTCACCACCGGCGCTGCGCTCGTCGGCGGCTACAATCACGCGCTGCCGGTGCAGATCCCGATGATCGACATTTTCGAAGTCGGCACCGGCGGCGGCAGCATCGCCTCGGTGGACGCGAGCGGCGCGCTTCGCGTCGGACCGCAGAGCGCCGGCGCCGAACCGGGCCCCGCGTGTTATGGCCGTGGCGGCGAGCGCCCCACGGTAACCGACGCCAATCTGGTCCTCGGCCGGCTGAGTGCGGACCGCTTTCTCGGCGGCGAGATGCAGCTCGACGCCGCCGCCGCGGAGCGCGCGGTGCGCGAACACGTCGCCGGGCCGCTGGGCATGGATGTCACGCACGCAGCCGACGGCCTGTTGCGCATCGCCGCCACCGCCATGTCGTATGCCGTCAAAGGCGTATCGACCGATCGCGGCCTGGACGCGGCGGCGTTCACCCTCATCGCCTACGGCGGCGCGGGCCCGCTGCACGCCTCGGCGATCGCGCGCGAGATCGGCATGCAGCGGGTGATCGTTCCGTGCGCACCCGGGCACTTCTGCGCCTTCGGCATGCTCTATTCCGATCTGCGCTACGACTTCGTGCGCACCTGGTTCACGCGCCTGGCCGACGCTTCCTTCGAGGACATCGAGCGCGTGTACGAATCCCTCATTGCCGAGGGAAATAAAGCCCTGGCCGGCAGCGGCCTGCGCCCAGCTAAGGTGACGGTCGCGCGTGCCGCCGACATGCGCTACGTCGGCCAGGAGCACCCGGTGGCGGTGGAGCTGCCGCCCGAGGTGTTCCGATTGCGCGACCGCGACGCCATCAAGCAGCGCTTCGACCAGGAGCACCAGCATCGCTACGGCACCAGCGCCCCGGCAGAGCGGGCCGAGATCGTCAGCCTGCGCGCTACGGTCACCGGCGTCCTGAAAAAGCCGCCGTTCGAGCGAGCCGCGCGCGGCGGCAGCGAGCCGCTTGCGTCCGCGCGCCGGGGCACGCGCCGCGTGTATTTCGCCGAACTCGGCAAGGCGGTGGCTACCCCCACGTTTGCGCGCGCCGCGCTGCGCGCCGGCAACCGCATCGGCGGCCCGGCCCTGATCGAAGAGCACGCCGCCACCACGGTTCTGCTTCCCGGCGACCGCCTCGGGGTGGACGCCTTCGGCAATCTGATCATCGAAATCGGAAGGAAGCGGAAATGAGCACCCGCAAGCCGCAGAGCAAGCGCGCCGCTGCCGGCGCGCGCCCACAGGCCAAGAGCACGCGCAAGGCGCCGGCCCGCGTGGCCGACGCCGTGCTCACCGAAATCGTGCGCAACGGCGTGCTGGCGGTGACCGAGGAGATGAAGACCAACCTCATGCGCACCGCCTACAACATGATCATCTACGAGGCGCTCGACTTCACCGTCGGCCTGTTTACCGCCGAAGGCGAGACCGTCTCCATCGGTCTTGGCCTGCCGATGTTCATCCGCGGCATGTCCGAGACGATCAAGGCGAAGCTGAAACATTTCGGCCCGAACGGCATTGAGCCGGGCGACATCCTGGTCACCAACGACGCCTACCTGACCGGCAGCCACCTCCACCATTTCACCTTCAGCCTGCCGATTTTCCACCAGGGGGTACTGTCGGGTTTCGCCTGCTGCATGGCGCACTGGCCCGACGTCGGCGGCACGCTGGACGGCGTCACCACCGACATCTATTCGGAAGGCCTGCAGATCCCGATCCTGAAGTATCGGCGGGCCGGCATCGTGAACGAAGATCTGGTGGATATCCTGCGCATGAACGTGCGCCTGCCGGAGCGCGCGATGGGCGACCTGCGCGCCCAGATCACCGCGGTGAAGACCGGCGAGCGCCGTTTTCTGGAACTGCTGGATCGCTACGGGCGCGGCGAAGTGCTGGCCGCCATAAAGAACATCATGGACCACTCCGAGGCCGCGGCCCGTGCGCGGACCAGGGCGATTCCGGACGGCACATACGAGGCCGAGTCGTTCATGGACGACGATGGCGTCGAGATCGGCAAACGCATTCCGATCAAGGTGCGTGTGGTCAAGAAGGGCGACGAGATGACCATCGATCTCTCGGAGGTCAGCCGCCAGGTGCGCGGCTTCTACAACTCCGGGGCCACCACAGGCTATGCCTGCGCACAGGTCGCCTACAAGTGCCTGACCTCACCCACCGACTACCCGGTCAACGACGGCAGCTTCCGCTCGCTCAAGGTCATCCTGTCGCCGGGATCGATTGTGAGCGCGGTGAAGCCCGCGGCGATGCGCTGGTGGATGACGTTTCCGATGACCATCGTCGATACCGTGTTCAAGGCCATGCAGCAGGCGATCCCGGAGCGCACCATCGCCGGTCATCATGCGGACCTGCTGGTGACCTTGCTCAACGGCATTTCGCCCCTGGACGGCCGGTTCTACATCGCCAACATCGGCCCGCTCGGTGGCGGCTGGGGTGCGAAACAGAACGAGGACGGCATGAGCGCAACGGTGTGCCTGAACGACGGCGATACTCATAACAGTCCGTGTGAGCAGGTGGAGGCGAAATTCCCGGTCCTGTTCGAACGCCATGCGCTGAGGGAGGACTCAGGCGGCCCGGGCCGCCATCGGGGCGGCCTCGGCACCGAGCAGGTGGTGCAGGCGCGCGCACCCATGATGATGAACGTGCAGGTCGACCGCGTGCACTGTCCGCCATGGGGTCTTGCCGGCGGCAAGGAGGGGATGGGCAATCAGGTTGCGCTGCGCATCGGCGGTGAGGAAATCACGGACCTGCCGAACGCCAAGGTGCTCACGCGCAGACTGCAGCCCGGCGATGCATTCACGCTGCGCGCCGGTGGCGGCGGCGGATTCGGCTCGCCGCTGGAGCGCCCGGTCGAACGAGTCGCAGAAGACGTGCGCCAGGGCTATGTGTCGCCGCAGGCCGCGCGGGAGTCTTACGGCGTGGTGCTCGATCCGCAGACGCTGCGCGTGGACGCCGGGGAAACGCTGAAGCGGCGCGCAGTGCTGAAGGGGCAATGAAACAGCGGCGCGTTCCGGAATCGGGAATTCAGATCGAGAGTCCCAGCAGCTTCGCCGCGGTGCGCCCGAGTATATCCTCCTTGTCGGCGGCCGAAAGGCCGCGCACGCGGCGCACGAATCCGATCGGATCGGGTTCTCCCACCGGGTAGTCCGATCCCAGCACGATACGCGAGGCGCCCACCTTCTTCACCAGGAACTCCAGCATGTCGGCGTTGTAGACGCAGCTGTCGTACCAGAAGTGCCGGCGCATGTACTCGCTGGGGGACTTGGTCATGTTCACGCGGGTGAATCCCTTGCCGAAATAATTCCGGTCCACGCGCCCGGCGTAGAAAGGCAGATAGCCGCCGCCGTGGGCGACGCAGATCTTGAGCTTCGGAAAGGCGTCGAGCACCCCTTCGTAGAACAGCGAGCACATCGCGAGCGCCTCCTCGAGCGGCTGGCCGACGCTGTTCCAAAGCTGGAATTTCCCGTAGCGCGGCTGGACCACGCCGGCCGGATGAAGATAGATCGCGGCACTCAGCTTTTCCGCCTCGGCCCAGAACGCTCGCAGCTTCGGGTCGCCCAGCTCCATCGACTCCGCATGCGAGGAAACTTCGATCCCCCGCAGCTTCAGTTCGCCCAGGCAACGGCGCATTTCGCCGATCGCCAGGTCCGGATGCTGCAGCGGGACCCCGCCCAAGCCGACGAACCGGTCGGGCGCAACCGCGACCATCTCGGCGATGCGGTTGTTGGCGCGCTGTTCCATCCCCAGGCTGGTCTCGGGATCGGCCCAATAGGTGTACTGGTGCACCAGACTCGGGGTGAGCACCTGCACGTCGACTCCCATCTTGTCCATGTCCTGCAGCCGAACCTTCGGATCGCCCATCTTGAGGTCGACTGTCTGGCGCCACTTCTTCCAGTCCTCCTTGAGCGATTCGCTGACGCCGGCGGAATCCGGAACACCGGTGTCGACCACGTGACCCTTGGAAAACGCCACCACCTCCGGCGCCACGACATGGGCGTGAAAATCGATGACGAAAGGACGGTGGCGCGCCCTGCTTCTGCGCGGCGATGCGCGTTTCGTCTTCGCCCGGGAACGTTTCGCTGCTGCTGCCATTTCCACCACCTCCGTATCGCTCGCCGGCCGGTGCTCCAGCCTGCCGTCCGTCATGCTATCGCAGTGATCAGCGGCACATGACCGCCTCGATCGCAGGATCAGTCGAGCCTCGCTCCCCGGGTAATTCATGCGCTCAACTCGCCGTCGCGTCGATGTCCGGATTGGACAATGCCGGTTGCACTGATCCGGCAGATCAATTCTATACCGTACAAACTTGACAGGTCTCGGGCGCCGGGCGTACGGTTCGGCTTCCATCGTGGAGCAGACCATCTCCGTCGCAGGAAGCGGAGGGTGCCACAAGAAGAACCGGGGCACGCTGAAGGCGCCCGGGCAACGTGAGGAGACCTGTGTTGCGGACCAGCCCTGAGGGCGTTGCCTCGTCGCTCGGCGGCAATCCGCCAGCCGAATCCGTTTCCGCGGTTTCGGTGCGGCGGCTTTGCGTTTCGTTCGCTTCGGCGGCGGGCAGCCATCTCGTTCTGTCCGACATCAGTTTTGATGTCCGCGACGGGCAGTTTCTTTGCGTCGTCGGTCCCTCGGGCTGCGGCAAGACCACGCTGTTGCGCTTGCTGGCAGGCCTGCTGGCGCCATCGGCCGGGGAAATCCTGTTTCGAGGCCAGCCGGTCAGGGGACCCTCCCGCGACCGTGCGATCGTGTTCCAGGACTACACCAAGGCGCTGTTACCCTGGCGGACCGTCGCCGGCAACATCGCGCTCAGCCTGGAGGCCTGCGGCATCGCCGAGCCCGACAGGGGCGAGAGGGTCGGCGCGCTGATCGAGAAAATGGGGCTGCAGAGGTCCGCTCACCAGTTTCCGGGGCAGTTGTCAGGCGGCATGCAGCAGCGTGTGCAGATCGCGCGCTGCCTGGCGCAGCAGCCGACACTCCTGCTCATGGACGAGCCCTTCGGCGCGCTGGACGCCATGACGCGGCAAACACTGCAGGATGAAGTGGCGAGGCTCGCAACCGAACAGCGCACGACCGTGGTCTTCATCACCCACGACCTCGAGGAAGCGATCTACCTGGGCGATCGCGTCATCGCGCTTGGCGCCGGGCGAATCGCCGAGACGATCGACGTGGAGATAGCCCGCCCGCGCAATCAACTCGAAACGCGCGAGGATCCCCGGTTCCTGGCGCATCGCCACCGCCTGTTCGGCCTGTTGCAGGAGCATTGACCCATGCAACGTGGACCGAGCGGGTTACGCGGTTGGGTGATTCCCGTGCTTGCGCTGGTGCTTTGGGAGCTTTGGAGCCACGCGGGGACGTTTCCGATTGACACCCTGTCGAGGCCCTCCGATATCGCCGTAGCGGGTGCGCGCGGATTCATAGACGGGTCGATACCGCTTGCCACCTGGCAGACCGTCCAGGCCGCGCTGTACGGACTGGCTGTCGCGGCGGTCCTGGGAATCCTGTTCGGGGTGATACTCGGGCTCTCGCCGCGCCTGGAAGGGGTGGTCGGTCCCTCGATCGATGCGCTGCGGCCCGTGCCCTCGGTGGCGCTGATCCCGCTTGCGCTGCTGATGTTCGGCTTCGGCCTTCAGATGGAGGCCTCTGTCGTGGCATTCGCGTGCCTGTGGCCGATTCTGCTGGTGACGATTGCGGCGGTGCACGGGGTGGAGCCGCGCCTGCTCGACGTGGCGCGGGTGCTCCAGATGTCGTTCGCCGCGCGCATGTTCAAGGTCATTCTCCCGGCGGCGCTGGGGCGCATCAACGTCGGCCTGCGCATCGCGGTCAGCATTTCCCTCATCGTCGCCGTTACCGTTGAGATCGTTCTCAATCCCCGGGGGCTGGGTTACAGCATGATCGGCGCCCAGCAGTCGCTGCGCCCGGATCTGGTGTATGCGCAGCTGCTGTGGCTCGGTCTGCTCGGCTGGGGACTGAATGCCGCGCTGAACAAGGCGGTGAGCATGTGGCCCGGCGGCGTGCAATCGTACGAAGATGTGCAGCCGTGATGCGCATCCTCCGATCGCAATGGCTGTGGGCGCTGCTCTTTGCTGCCGGATTGCTGCTGGTCTGGCAGGTGCTTGCGGACCAGAAATGGATCTCGCCGGTGTTCTTCCCTTCGCCTTCGCGCACCGGGGCGGAGTTGGTCCGGCAAGTCGCCGAAGGGCAGATCTGGGCGCCGCTGGGGGCGACCTTGCAGCGGATGTTCTTCGGCTGGGCGCTCGCGTCGCTGCTCGGTGTGGTCGTGGGCGCGGCGATCGGTTCGTCGCGCACCGCCCGGGACTACCTCGGGCCGCTGCTCGAGTTCGTCAGGCCGCTGCCCGCCTCGGCGGTCATTCCGGCAGCCATCCTGTTTCTCGGCCTGAGCAATGAAATGGCGATCGCGGTGATCGCATTCGGCGCGGTCTGGCCCGTGCTGCTGTCCAGCGCGCACGGATTCGTCGCGATCGAGTCGAAATTGCGCGAAGTCGCCGCGGCGCTGTGCCTCTCGAGGATGCAGCTGATCGTGAAAATCGCGATCCCGGGCGCGCTGCCCGATATTCTGGCCGGCGCCCGCGTGAGCCTGGCGATCGCGCTCATTCTTGCGGTGGTCACCGAGATGCAGGCCTCCCAGCCTGGACTGGGACAGAACATTCTGCTGGCGCAGCGCTCGTTGCGCAGCCCCGAGTTGTACGCGGGCATCGTCAGCCTGGGCATCATGGGTTTTGTTGTGAATCGAGCACTGCTCGCAGTCGAGCGGCGGCTGTTGCGCTGGCGTGTTGCGCCGGCTTGACGCCCGGGCGGCCAAGGCAGTCGCAGGCATCAACCACCACTGAGGAGATCCGCATGCAAACCGCCAAAGTCATCGTCACTGTCGCCCCGACCGGCGGCATGGCCAGCAAGAAGCAGAATCCCAACCTGCCCACGCAGCCGGAGGAAATCGCCGAATCGGTGCATCGTTCGTACAACGAAGGGGCGAGCATCGTTGCCGTACATGCTCGCCGGCCCGACGACCAGGCGACCTGCAGTCCGGAAGTTTACGGGCGGATCAACAACCTGATCAGGGAGCGCTGCGACATCGTCATCAACAACAGCACCGGCGGCGGTGTCAGCGGAGACATGATCAAGACCCTGCGCCCCGGGCTCGAAGAGATCCAGTTCGAGGAGCGCATCAAGGGGTGCGAAGCCCCGCACTGCGAGATGGTGACCTTCGATTGCCACACCATCATGGCGCAGTTCCACGGCCGCAATCTGCTGATGGTCACCGAGTCCGAACGCTGCGACCAGATGGCGAAGCTGTTCCAGGAAAAGGGCGTCAAGCCCGAATGGGAGGTGTTCAGCCTGGCGCACATTCTCCAGGACACGACCCGGCTCATCCAGGCCGGCTTCGACAAGCCCCCTTATTACGTCAACATGGTGCTGGGCGCGATGGGCTTTCAGGGCGGTTACCCGTATACGCCCAAGATCCTGCAGATGATGGTCGATCACCTGCCCCGTGATTCGATCTTCAACGTCAGCGCCATCGGCACGGCGCAGCTGCCGGCGACGACCCACGCCATCCTGCTGGGCGGACACCTGCGCGTCGGCCTGGAAGACAACAACTATTACAGCCACGGAAGGCTGGCCAAGAACGAGGAACTGGTCGCGCGCGCAGTGCGCATCGTGCGCGAGCTCGGCGCCGAACCGGCTACTGCGGCCGAAGCCCGCGAGATGCTCGGACTCGCGCCAGTCAAGGCGCGCGCAGCGGCCTGAGACGGCGCAGGAGCGCACGCCGGTGCGTGCCTTCCTGCCGTCTCCGGACGACCGATACCTGATACGCAAGAAGCGAGGCTGAACCTTGGGATTCTTCATAGGCACAGATGTAGGCGGAACGTTCACCGATCTGTGGGTGGCCGGGAGCGGCGGTGACACGCGCGTCTTCAAGTCACCGACGACGCCTGATGTGCTGGGCGGCGTCGTCGATTCGATCGAGATGGCTGCGGAATCCTACGGACTGACCTTCAAGCGGTTCTGCGAGCAGATCGAGCGCTTCGGCCATGGAACCACCGTCGGACTCAATGCGCTGCTGACCGGCAGCGCCGCGAAGACCGCGATCCTGACCACGCGCGGCTTCGGCGACACGCTCGAAATCGGCCGCCTGCGCCGGCAGACATCGGGCATGAACGAGACCGAATATACCGATGCCTACCTGCGCAACCAGTTCGCACCGCTGGTGCCCCGCAGTCTGGTCGTCGAGATCGACGAGCGCATCGACGTGAGCGGGGCGGTGATCACGCCGCTGGACGAGCAGCAGGCGCGGGGCGAGCTGCGCAAGCTCGGGCCGCAGGGGGTCGAGGCCGTTGCCGTGTGCACCCTCTGGTCCACGCACAACCCCGTGCACGAGAAGCGGCTGCGCGAACTCGCGAGGGAGGAGCTGCCCGGCGCGTTCATCAGCGTTTCGCACGAGATTTCCCCTGCGGTGGGCGAGTACGCGCGGATGTCCACGACTGCCGCCAACGCGGCGCTGGGGCCGCTTGCCGGGCGCTATCTGTCGCGGCTGGAGTCGACGCTGCGCGAAGCCGGGATGCGCGTTCCGGTGCTGATGATGACCTGCGCGGGCGGCGTCCTGCCCACCGACGTGCTCTCCGACCGCCCGGCATTCGCGCTGTTTTCGGGGCCGGCCGGAGGCGTTATGGGGTCGCTTGCGATCGGTGCGCAGATCGGCCTGGAGAACATGCTCACCATCGATATCGGCGGAACCAGCTTTGACGTCGGCGTGATCGCGGGCGGCAAGCCGATCATGCGCTCGGAGATCGCCATCGCGGGCGCAGACATCCGGGTGCATTCGATCGACGTCGATTCCATCGGCGCGGGCGGAGGCAGCATCGCCTCGGTGCAGTTCGGTGAACTTCGCGTCGGGCCCAAAAGCGCGGGGGCGAATCCGGGACCGGCCTGCTACGGCCGGGGCGGCGTGCTGCCCACGGCCACCGACGCGGATCTGGTGCTCGGGGTTCTGGACCCCGACAATTTCCTCGGCGGGCGCATGAAGCTGGACATCGAAGCGGCCCGGCGCGCGATTGCCGATCATGTCGCCCGGCCGCTGGGCATGAGCCTCGCCGAGGCCGCATGGGGAATCCGCGAAGTGCTGGACAGCAGAATGGCCGACCTGCTGCGCCGCATGACCATCGAGAGGGGCTACGATCCGCGCGATTTCGTGCTGTTCGCCAGTGGCGGCGCCGGTCCGTCGCATGCCTGGGTGCTGAGCGCGGAACTCGGTCTGGACCGCTTCGTCGTGCCCGCTGCCGCAACCGCCGTTTCGGCATTCGGCACCGGCAACTCGGATCTGGGCTTTACCACCGAATCGCCCGCCTACGCGCGCGTGCGGCCGGGGGCGACACCCACGGCTGGACAACTGGCCAAGATAAGCGCCGAAATCGCCTCGACCGTCGCCGAGGTGCGCAGGAACCTCGAACGGGCCGCGGCCGCCGGCAATACCCGCATCGAGCGACTGGCCTCGGTGCGCTTTCGCGGGCAGACGCACCATCTGGACATCCCGCTGGAAGCCGATGCGTTCGACCTCGCAGCGTACGGCAGCGTGGTCGCGCGGTTCGAGAAGAATTACGAGACCCTGTTCGGGCGCGGTGCGGCATTCTCGAGGGCCGGATACGAGATTCTCTCGGTGCGCGCGGTGGGAACGGGCGCGCTGCCGCCGCCGGCGCAGGCCACGAAGGGCGAACCGCTCGCTTTTTCCAAGACGCGCAAAGTCGTCTTCCGCGATCCGAAGGCGCCCCTGGACACGGCGATCTACCTGACCACATTCCCGGCCGAGGGTGCGGGCGTCGACGGACCGGCGATCATCGAATTTCCCGGACAGAGCGTCGTAGTGCCGCCCGGCGCACGCGCCACCGCCGACGGATTCGGCAATCTCCACGTCAGGAGTGCGGCATGACGAACACGCTCAACGTCAGCGCGGTGACCTTCGAGGTGATTCGCAACCGCTTGGTCGCCATCGCCGAGGAGATGCGCATCGCCCTGCAAAGCGTGTCGGGCTCGCCGACCGTCACCGAAGCATCGGATTTCTTCACCGGCCTTTTCCTGCCCGACGGGTCGGTCGTGTCGATGGGATTCCAGGTGTCTTTCCAGGCGCCCGTGTCAGGCACGGTGATCCGCCACATCAGCGGCAAGCCTCACCTGAAGGTGCGCGACGGGGACATGTTCATCGGCAACGACCCCTACATCGGCGCATTGCACCAGAACGATGTGCAGATGATCGGCCCCATCCATGCGGGCGACCGGATCATCGCCTGGGCGGGGGTCCAGGCGCACCAGACCGACGTCGGCGGCATGGATTTCGCCAGCTGGTGCCCGCGGGCGAAAAACGTCTATCAGGAAGGCATCCGCATTCCCTGCGTCAAGCTCGTTGACCGCGGTGAGCTGCGCGAGGACGTGCTGGAGATGATCACCACCGCGTCGCGGCTGCCGGACGCGCTGGGGCTGGACATCCGCGCTTTCATCGCCACCATCAACGTCGCGCGCAACCGGGTGGGCGACCTTGTCGCCCGGTACGGCGCCGAGGTGATCGTGCAGGCCATGCAGCGCATGATCGAGTCCTCCGAAGCGCGCACCCGCGCCCGGCTCGCCGAACTCCCTGACGGCGAGTTCCGTGCCTGCGACTTTCTCGAACACGACGGGCACAGCAACGTGCTCTACAAGGTGGACGTCAAGCTCACAAAGCGCGGCGAGCGGATGACGCTCGATTACAGCGGATCGAGCAAGCAGTCCCCGGGCTTCGTCAACGCAACGCGTGCCGGGCTCATGGGCGGCGCCTGCGGCAGCGTGCTGACCACGCTCGGCTGGGACATACAGTGGAACGAGGGCATCCTGAAAACGGCGGAGGTCATCGCGCCCGACGGCCTGATCTGCACGGCGCAGTTTCCCGCGCCTGTGGGCTCGGCAACGGTGGAAACCATCTGGGTGGTGTCCAACGCAACCATGCTGGTTCTGAACAAGCTGCTCTCGGCCTCGCCCAGGTACCGCCATCGGACCCAGACCATCAGCGACGGCTGCATGGCGACATTCAACCTCGGGGGTATCAACCAGTTCGGTGAGCCCTTCGGCTTGCACCTGATGGACCCGCTGGCCGCGGGCTCCGGAGCATGGGCAACCAAGGATGGGGTCAACGCGGGCGGGCCGATCACCTCGCCCGTCTCAGCGATCGCCGACGTCGAGCGCAACGAGCAGGTCTCGCCGCTGTTCTATCTGCACCGCAGGCTTGCGCCCGACACGGCAGGCGCGGGCAAGTTCCGCGGCGGTGTGAGCGCCGAAGTCGCCCTGACCCTCGGCGGTATCGCGCGCGCCGAAGCGCTGGTGATGACCCACGGTGCCGAAGTGCCGAATACCATGGGGCTTGGGGGCGGCTGGCCCGGCGCCACGGTCCGGCAGTCTCTGGGCCGCGGCGCCATCGAGAACGGCCGCCCGCAGCAGGACGGCCGGTGGGAGAAATTCGGACCCAAGCCGGGCCTGATGGAAATGACCAATCGCGACGTCTTCGCGGTGACCTGGCAGGGCGGCGGCGGCTGGGGCGATCCGCTGGAACGCGAGCCGCAAGCCGTGGCCCGGGACCTGGCCGCCGGCTGGGTGTCGGCGCAGGCTGCGAAGGAAATCTACGGCGTTGTCACAAAGGACGGAACGCTCGATGACGAAGCGACCGCCGCGAGGCGCCGCTCGCTGCGAGAGCAGCGCATCGGCAGACCGGTCAGCGACGAGGCGAAATTCACTCGCGGCAAACCCGTCGGGTCGATAAGCGAATCCCTGCTGATCGTGCGCGACGGGAACGGCACGCATGTCGCGACCCAAGCCGGATATGTGCTGTCGACGGGCAGCACCCGCTGGCGTGCAGGTGCGGTCGCCGCCACATTCGGCACGCTGCCGCCCGAGTACCGCATCGCATTGCACGAGGACCTGTCGGTGACGGCGTATTACTGTCCGGCTTCCGGAACGCTGCTTTCGGTCGATGTTCATGAACGCGGCGCCATGCCGCCGGATGACGTAGTGCTTGACCTTCGCTCCCTGTAATACGGGAACGGGCAAGTTTTTTTTGGCAATTCACAGAGGAGGGTTTTGACATGGATCGGCGCAAAATTTTGGCTTTGCTCGGCACGTTCGCTTTGGCATGGTTCGCCGCATTTCCGGCTGCAGGTCAGCAGACCAAGGTTGCTATCGGCTATACGCCGGCGGCCGATTTCGTGCCGGCGTTTATCGCCAAAGACAAGGGATTTTTCGACCAGCGCAATCTCGATGTCACGCTGACGCGCGTAAATATCGCCTCGAACGTGCCTTCGATTCTGATTTCCGGCAGCCTGCAGATCGGCATGGGCACGGCGCCGATGCTGCTCCAGGCGGCCGAAGGCGGACTCAGCCTCGTCACGATTTCCGGCGTCTCCCGCTTCAAGAAAGAAAATGCGATGTCGGCGCTGGTTGCGCGCACAGGGTTGCAGATCTCGAATGCGGGCGACCTGCGTGGCAAGAAAATCGGCGTTCCGGGAATCAACAGCTTTTTCGATGTGGTCCTGCGCAAGTGGTTGCTCAACAACAAGGTGGCGCTGAACCAGGTGACCTTCGTCGAGGCGCCGTTCCCGCAGATGAAGGATCTGCTCAAGGGCGGGACCCTGGACGCGGTGGCGGTGATTGAACCCTTCCGCTCGAGGGTGCTCTCGGACAACACCGGGTATCGAGTGTCGGACTTCGTCTCGGAAGTGCAGGCGGACATGCTGGGCGCGTTCTGGATGACGACCAGCGCCTGGGCAGCGGCCAATCCGCAGCCGATCCGCGCGTTCCGCGAAGCCTACGCCGAGGCGATCGCCTACGCGCTGCAGAATCCGGCGGAAGCCAAGGCGCTGGAGGCGAAATATCTGGGGGTGGCCGGGCCGATCGTGCCGTCCTACTCGACCGAAATCAAGCCTGCGGACCTGGAATTCTTCGCTGCCATCGGCCGGGAAATCGGCTCGCTGCGCCAAGCGGTCGACGTCAGCAAACTGATCTGGAAATAGCGCCGCGCGCGCACCGGCGGCAACCATGCTGACGCTATATCACGGAAGAACCTCGGTCTGCGCCATCAAGGCGCGCATCATGCTTGCGGAAAAGAGCCTCGAGTGGCGCGGCGAGCTGCTCACGCTGCGCGGCGACCAGTTCGACCCGGAATACCTGAAGCTGAACCCCAACGCGGTGGTGCCCACGCTGGTACACGACGACAAGGTGATAATCGAGTCCGCTGTGATCCTGTATTACCTGAATGACGCGTTCCCAAATCCGCCGCTGATGCCGGCGTCGGCGTACGACCGCGCCAAGGTCTACATGGTGAACAAGCTGATCGACGAGTACGTGCACAACGCCTGCACCACGCTCACCTTCGCGACTGCCAACCGCGCGCCGATGCAGAACATGGGCAAGGAGGCGCTGGAGGCGCAACTGGCGAAGACGCCGAGCCCGTTTCGCGCGCAGATCAAGCGCCAGGTCGCCGAGATGGGACTGGACGCACCGCTGGTGGTGGACGCGCTGAAGCACCACGTGAAGCTTCTCAACGGCATCGAGGATGCGATGAAGATCGGTCCCTATCTCGCGGGCAGCGCATACTCGCTCGCCGACATTGCGGCCACGCCCTACATCTGGCGCCTGGAGCAGCTCAGGCTCGAGCGCATCTGGGACGCTCGCCCGGGCGTCGCGGCATGGTACGAACGCGTGCAGCAGCGGCCCTCGTTCGACCTGGCGATCGACAGGGTCGTCACGCAGGAGGACTTCGACCGCTACCGAAACTTCGAACCCGATCCCTGGCCCAGGGTGCGGCGGATCCTGGAGATGCTCTAGCATGAATCGCTTCGGCATAGGCCAGCCGGTGCGGCGGGTTGAGGACGCGCGATTCCTGAGGGGACTGGGGCGTTACGTGGACGACATCCACTTTCCGGGCGAGTGCCACGCGGTAAGCGTGTTATCCCAGTACCCGCATGCCCGAATACGGCGCATCGACGCGTCACAAGCGCTTGCCGTCGAGGGCGTACTGTGCGTGCTGACGGGAGCGGACGCGGTCAAGGAGGGGCTTGGCGGATTTCCGCCGCACTTCATGCCCGAAGACCGCGGCGGCCCTAAAGGCTACCGGACGCTCAGGCCCGTACTGGTTGCCGACCGGGTGAGGTGCGTCGGGGACCGTGTCGCTTTCGTGGTCGCAGAGACACTCGCTGCCGCGCGCGACGCCGCTGAGCTGATCGACATCGAGTACGAGCCGCTCGATGCAGTCACGAATCTCGAAGCGGCAGTCAAGCCGGGCGCGCCATCGATCTGGGACGATTGCCCGGGCAACGTATCTTTCGTGCTCGAGATGGGCGACAAGGCCGCCACGGATGCCGCCTTCGAGACGGCCGCCCACGTGGTTGCGGCGCGCCTCGAGAATAACCGCCTCGCGCCCAGCGCGCTGGAGCCCAGATGCGCGATCGGACAGTATGACGCGGCGCAGGGCACCTACACGCTGCACACCAGTTCCCAGAATCCCCACGGCGTGCGCACCATGCTTTGCCGCGCGATTTTCGGGATGCCGGAGACGCGCCTGCGCGTCGTGGCCCCGGACGTCGGCGGCGGCTTCGGCCTGAAGACCAACCCGTATCCGGAGGATGCGCTCGTACTGTGGGCCTCGCGCCGCTGCGGGCGGCCGGTGAGATGGACTGCGACGCGGTCCGACAGTTTCCTCGGAGACAACCATGGCCGGGACCAGGTGATCCATGGGGAACTGGCTCTGGACGGGTCGGGCCGGATACTCGGGGTGCGTGCAAAGGGACTGCATGCGGTAGGTGCATATACCTTTTCCGCCTGCGTCGCGCCGATCGAGTTTTCGCTGTTTCTTATTCCAAACGTGTACCAGGTTCCGACGCTGCACCTGGTCACCAGTGCCGTATTCACGAATACCTCGCCCCTCGGGGCTTACAGGGGCGCAGGGCGACCGGAAGCCGTCTATCTCATCGAGCGTCTTGTCGAGGCCGGGGCTCGCAAGCTCGGCATCGACGCCGCCGAGATCCGGCGCCGCAATTTCATTCCGCCGGAAAAGATGCCGTATCACACGCTCACGGGCATGGTCTACGACTCCGGCGAATTCGAACGCGTCATGACGCGGTGCCAGAAACTCGCCGATTGGGATGGTTTCCCGGCGCGTCGAAAGGCGTCCGCGGACACGGGCCGGCTGAGGGGGCGCGGCATGGCTTTCTACATAGAGCAGGGCGGACGCTTCAACGACCGGATGGAGCTTCGCTTCGACCCCAGCGGCGCGCTGACCATCCTGGCCGGCACGCACTCGCACGGCCAGGGACATGCCACGACGTACGCGCAAATGGTCTGCGACTGGCTCGGGGTGCCATTCGAGAGTATCCGGTTTGTGCAAGGCGACACGGGTGAGGTGGCCTATGGACGCGGCACCTTCGCTGCGCGCAGTTCGCTCCTGGGGGGGAACGCCTTGCGCGTCGCAGCCGAGGCCATCGTCTCGAAGGCCAGGCCGATGGCGGCCCATCTCCTTGAAGCCTCCGCGAAAGATCTCGTCTTCGAAGAGGGAAGCTTCAGCATCGCCGGCACCGACCGCCGGATTCCGCTCGCCGAGGTTGCGGCGGCGTTCTACCGGCCGGCCGGCGTGCCGAAGGAGTTCGGCGTCGGTCTGGATGCGAGCGGATCGTGGAGTGCCGAGCCGCCCAATCACCCCAATGGGTGCCATGTCTGCGAGGTCGAGATCGATGCTTCCACCGGCGCGCTCGCCGTCGAGCGATATACGATCGTCGACGATGTCGGGCGCGTCATCAACCCCATGATCTGCGAGGGACAGGTCCACGGGGGCCTCGCGCAAGGCATCGGTCAGGCGGTTCTGGAGTCGGTGGTCTACGACCCGGAGTCCGGCCAGTTGCTTACCGGCAGCTTCCTGGACTATGCGCTGCCGCGGGCTGATGACATGCCTGAAGTCTGCGTCGCGTTCGAGGAGATCCCCGCGACGACGAACCCGCTGGGCGTCAAGGGAATCGGTGAAGCCGGATCGGTGGGCTCACCGGCCGCCGTCATCAACGCGTTGATCGATGCGCTTGCGCCGCTCGGGGTGGAGAGCTTCGACATGCCGGCAACCCCGATGCGGGTATGGAACGCCATCCAGTCCGCCAGAACCTGATCATGCCCGAACCCAAAGGCCTGCCGGCCCTGGAATGCTTCGCCGCCATCGGCCGGGAAGCCGGCTCGTTGCGGCAGCCGGTCGTCATGGCCGGCTGATCTGGAAGCCGAGCGCACCAGGAGAAAGGCAGGAACCATGTCGCTTCGATACGCATTGCTCGGATTCCTGAGCACCACGCCTGCGTCCGGGTACATGCTCGGCCGCAAGTTCGCTTCGGGCGCAGGCGCGATGTGGGAGGCGTTTCCCAGCCAGATCTATCCCGAACTTCGCCGGCTGGAGAAACTCGGCTGGATCGAAGGCAAGACCTCGCCGCGGGACAAGCTGAGGCGGCGCGTCTATCAGGTGACGGCGTTGGGCAAACGCGAATTGCAGAACTGGGTCGCGGGCGACGAAAGCGCGCACCCTGCCGAGCGCGACGCCGAGCGCGTGCGGTTCCTGTTCATCGATCGATCCGACATCGCGGTGATCCGGCGGCACCTGCACCGGCATCTCGCGCACTATGAGCAGAGGCTTGAGCAATGGCGGGCGCACCGCGACGCGATCGTGGCCGGGACCCAGGAGCGCATGCGCGACCGGCTGGCCGATTGCCCGGAGGAGGAAAAGGCTTTCGTGACCACGATCAAGTGCTTTGCCTTCGAGGGGCTGGTGCGCCACGCGGAGATGGAAATCTCATGGGCCAAGGAGATCCTCGCCTGGCTCGACCAGGTCAAGGGAAAGAAGAACGTCAAGGTGCTTCCGTTCAAGGCACCTCGGCAGAAGGCACCGCGTACGGGGGGTGCGCAGAAAAGCCGGAGCAAGAAAGCGCGGTAGAGATATCGCCCTGCGTCAGTCTCGTACGACTCGCGTGTTGATGCATCCGGCGAAGAATCCAGGTTTTTTCAGGTCTCCCGATTTTGGGAAGTTGCGAAGTTGCAACTTCCCAAAATCGGGAGATTGATAAATGCCCGAACAAGGCGACCCGGCTGGTTCCGGCTCCGCCGCGTCGGGCGTCCGATCAGGCCGCCTTGGACGCGATTCGTTCCTTCAGTTTGGGCATGCCCAGCATCTGCCGCGCCTCGTCGGGGCTTGCGACTTCCAGCCCCAGGTCGCGCACGCAGCGAACCAGCCGCTCGACCAGATGGGCGTTCGATTTGGCCAGCACGCCGCGCGAGTAGTAGATGTTGTCCTCGAATCCGACGCGCGCATTGCCGCCCAGCAGCACCGATTGCAGCGCCGCCGGCAACTGCGCCGGTCCGACGCCGAGCGTGGAGAACAGGCTCTGCGGCGGCAGCAGATCGACGTAGCCCATCAGCCGCTTCGGGTGGAAGGCCACCGAGCCCTGGTTGACCTTGTGCATGTTGGTGACGAAGGAAAACGAATAAGGCGGCGTGAACAGCCCCTCGTTGATCAACATCAGCGCGTCGTCCATGTGGGAGTCGTTGAAGATCTCCATCTCCGGCTTGATGCCTCGGTCCATCATCATCTTGGCCGCGCGGCGCAGGAACTCGCGCGTCCATTCGATGATCACGGTCTTGCCGCGCACCACCACGACGCTGATGCCCATGTCGATGGAGGTCATCTCCGGTCCGGCATCGAGCACCTGCAGGCCGTCTTCGGCGCTGCCGGGGTTTGGGCCCAGCGCCGGGGCGATCGAGTCCTGGATGATGATGTCGCATTTGTCTCGGACTGCCGCGTTGATCTCGCGGAACACGTTGACGTCGTTGGTCTGGACGCCGTTCCTGTCGCGCGCGTGCATATGCGCGAGCGAAGCGCCGGCATTCCATGCGCCGTAGACCTGCTCGGCGATTTCCTCCGGCGTGTACGGTATGGCCGGGTTGGCCTCCTTACCCTGAAAATTGCTGGATGGTGCGACGGTAACGATGACTTTGCGGTCGGCCATGACTCAGTCTCCGGTTGCGGGTGAACGAAGGTCCATACCGTGCTGCGGGCGTGCGTGCCGCTGCGGCACTGGATACGCGATCGGCCTTGCCGCCCCGTCGCGACCGATGCGCGGCCGGCCTATTTTTCGGCGCTATCGCCGGCTTGCTGCGCGCGCTGCTGCGCCTGTTGCACTGCCTGCCCGATGTTCTGCTGCGCCTGCTCCATGGTCTTCTTGCCCTGTTCGATTTCCTGTTTCTTGACCGCAGCGCCGGTGGCCGCGGCGGTCATAGTGTCGACGCCGCAGCCGGCGAGCGCCGCGGCGGCGAATACGACGATGGTCCGTCTCATGGATGTTCTCCCAGTATGGTCGGGTGACGCGACGCCATAGGATAACACCGGCGCTGAGTTCAAGACCGCGCGGCCTGCACTCGACGCGTTCACGAAGGGCCGCCCAGCGAGCGGGTGACATCGTCGAAAAGCTCGTCGACCGCAAACGCCCGGGGTATCAGCTTCTGGCGATAGGTGTAATCGATCGCGACTTCGAGGTTGTGCCGGTTTGCCTCGAGGCCGAACGGCGTGGTGTCGATTTCGCCCGCCGGCGCGCCAGGGGCTGCCTGCTTGCTCTCGAGGAGCAGCCGATAGACCTCCCTGACGGCACGCGGATCCGAACGGCTGAGGGAATCCCTGACGACCACCATGTGGTTGATCTGCAGAGCCCGGTTCCGCTCGTACCAGTGCCTTGCCGCCGCCGCCGGGTCGGGTATCAGGGTCTGGATTCTCGGGTCGGTGGAAGGGGCGGCGAGAACGGCGGCATCCAGTGTTCCCTCCAGCAGCATCGTCATCGGGTCGCTCCCCGCCGGGGCGCGCTCGACCGTGGGCGGGTCACGGTATTCGGCGACGTGGGCTTCTTCGAACGCGATCCATTGCACGCGGTCCAGATCCACGCCGTAATCCTCTGCGAGGATGCCGCGGATCCACATTGCCGTCGTGACCGAATAGGAACGGACGCCGACCCGGCGCCCGGCCAGGCCGCCCGGCGAAAAACGGCCGCGCTCTGCGTTGTAGACCAGATACGGGTGCTGAAAGCGCGCAAGGACCACGGCAGGAAGGAGCGAGAGCGGCTTTCCATGCGCCTTCGCCATCAGGAAGGTGACGATTGCCAGTTCGGAGACGTCGAATTCGAGGTTGCGCACCAGGCGCTTGAACGCGGTGTTGGGCACCTTCACGTCGGCAAATGCCAGTGATATGTGAGGGGACTGGACCTGGCCGCGCTTGAGCGCGAGGGTCGTGGGGTAATCCCCGAGCAGCGTATGCAGGCGAAGCGGGTTGGGCGCGTTCATAGGCAGCGGTTGGCTGAATGGCGTCGAGACACGGCGACGAAGGGTATCACTGGATCGAGCTGGCGGGGCGGGCGACTGACACCGGCACTGCGCCCGGCTGAAACGGCCCACTTCGAGTAACATTGGCACTGTTCGCCAGAGGCTGTGTCCATAACACGCTGTGCCGCCCCGCGCCATCAAGGTCGAGGAATTTCTCAGGAATCTGCCTATCTTCCGTGACTTGTCCGCGGAAGAGGTGGGCCGGATCGCTGCGGCCACTTCGCAGGTGCGCGCGTCCGCGGCAAGCATCCTGTTTCGCAAGGGCGATCCCTGCGCCGGTTTTCACGTCATCGTCTATGGCCAGGTCAAGCTCGCGTTCGGTGCGAGCGACGGGTCGGAGAAGGTGGTCGAGATCCTGGGGCCCGGGCAGAGCTTCGGCGAGGCGGTGATGTTCCTGGACAAGCCTTACGTCGTGTTCGCCGAGACCCTCGCCGACTCGCTCCTGCTCCACGTAGGCAAGGCCGCGATCTTCCAGGAACTGGAGCACAGCCAGCATTTCGCCCGGCGCATGCTGGGCGGGCTCGCGCAGCGCCTGCATCGCATCGTCGGGGATCTGGAGGGCTACTCGCTCAAGAGCGGCACCCAGCGCGTCATCGGCTATCTGCTTCGGGATGTGGCGGCCGAAGGCCGCACTGCGGAGGTGACGTTGCCGGCAACCAAGAGCGTGATTGCGTCAAGGCTTTCCATCACGCGCGAGCATTTCTCGCGCATTCTGCACGAACTGTCCGATTCCGGGCTCATCAAGGTGAGAGGGCGCGATATCCGCTTTCTGGATATAGAGCGCCTGCGCAACTTCCGCGGCTAACACGCCGCAGCTTGGTTCAGGCGGGAGCGGGACCGGCGCCGAGCAGATAGGCGATCAACTCGCGCGCCGGACGGATCTGGCTGCCGAACGGCAGCGACTCGGAGCCGCGGAAGAACAGGCCGCGCTTGACATCGCCTTTGAGTGCCGCGGCGAGTTGGTTGTCGATGCAGAACTGGCCCATGTGCGGGTTCCCGTCGCGCAGCCCGCAATGCTCGAGGCAGTCGAAGGCCAGGGTGCACACCTTGTGCTCCTTCGCGCGGCGTATCAGCGCCGGCAGGTGCGCAAGATAGCCTTCCAGCCACGGAGTACGCACCGCCCTCGCGGGCAATCCGGCGACGCTCATGAAGGTGACGATGTCTTCGGGTTTCGCTTCCGCGAGGATCTTCTTGAAGTTGGGATGCGCATCGCTTTCCTCTGTGACAGCGAACGGCGTGCCGACCTGCACCGCGGCGGCGCCCAGCGCGAACAGCTCGCGCACCTTTTCGCTGCTGTTGATCCCGCCGGCCGGAATGAGGGGGATGCGCTCGCGCCCGATGCCCAGATCGGCGAACAGCGCGAAAGTTTCTTCGATCACCCGGGGGAAATCGAAGCGGGGGTCGGCCAGATCCTCGATCTTCGCAGCACCCAGATGACCGCCCGCATAGCGCGGATGCTCGATCACGATCGCATCGGGCAGCCGCCCTCTGCGCTGCCACCTCTTGACGACCACTGCGATGCCGCGGGAATCGGAAAGGATCGGGATCAGCGCCACGTCCGGGAAATCGGAGACCATTTCCGGCAGGTCGAGCGGCAGCCCCGCGCCGACGACGATCGCCTGCACGCCGCTCTCGCACGACTGGCGGACGTAGTGCGCGTATTCCGACACCGCGCGCATGACATTGATCGCGATCATGCCGTTGCCTTGTGCAAGCGCGAGCGCGGCGCGCACTTCACGATCGAGGGCGACGAGGTTGGCTGCATCGATCGCCGCCTTGTCGCGGCTGCGGCCGGTTTGCTGCATAAGGTCCGGGTGATGGCGGCGCAGATCGACGCTGGAAAGCGTGCCGACGGCGCCCAGGCTGGCGACGCTTCCCGCCAGGCGGTGCGCGGAAATGCCCACGCCCATGCCGCCCTGCACGATGGGGAGCAAGGTCTTGCCGCGGATCCTGAGCGGCGGGAGTTCGGCGCTGAGAGCTGGGGTGAGCATGACAGAGAGGGATTATGCCGAATTCGCGTACGCCCCGGTTTTGGCGCAGTTTGGTCCATTCAAGTGTAGCAAGATTTGGCCGGTGCGGCGGCGAGCATGCCGGCCCCGCCTTTGGGCGGCGGCTCGATTCGGATGCCTGGTCGCACGCGGGTCAAATGATCCCGGCCGACGCCGGGCGGCGAGTCATCCGCCGGAGATCATGGTCATGATCGTGACCTGATCGCCGTTGCCGACGGGCACGCTCTTTTCGCCATGCAGCGCCATCTCGCCGTTGACCGCGACGCTCAGGTTGCGGTCGGCAAGGAAGTCGGAAGCCTCGGGGAAGCGCCGCAGCATCGCCGCGCGCAACTCGATCACGTTGGAGACCGGCTCGTCGACCACGAATTCGTGCTCGGGCACGCCGGGCATGTCGTTTGGCACCTGCACGCGCACGGCAAAACCGGTGGTGATGCGCGCCAGCTGCTCGTGCCACGCCGGTTTCGGCACGCCTTGGCTGTTCAGGCCCGTGATCTGGTAGAACCGCTGCTTGAGCTTCTCGAATTCCAGACGGTCGATGCGCTCGCCCTTGAACGGCCCTGCGGTATTGCTTTCGTCGAACCAGCGCTGCGGCAGCGTGTCGTCCTCGGCGCGCAGGCCGAACCGAAAGTTGAGCATGCGCTCCAGCGCGGTGATGTTGCGTCCGACCTGGTCCATGTCCGGATGTGCGAGGCCGACGCCGGTTAGGGCGGTCACCTGCGCGGCGAAGTCGTTGGGATCGGGCGTGGTCGGGGAGTTGAACAGCTTGGTGTCGAAGCGGCACATGCCGACCGCATCGCCGACGGCGAAGGTGTCTTCGCACTTGCGTACCGCCTGTTCCTTGGCCTCATAGCTGGTCGGTTGCGGGGACACATACCCGCCGAACAGTTGCGTCTTGTATTCCGGGTCGTCGTTGACGCGGGCATTGATTTCCAGCGTCGGGCGGTTGCGCAGGTGATCGAATCCGCGCGTGGCGACCGCCAGGCCCAGCGCGAACGCCTTCAGGATGCGGGCATCGTGCGGATCGGACTGGAACAAGCCCTTCACCGCCATGCGGTACGGCAGCGCCTCCTTCGGATACCTGCCTTTGTCGACGGCGCGGTTGGAGTCGGCGATGGTGTCGCCGAACCCCTCGCGCGCGGCGGTCAGGAAAAAGAGTTTCTCGATCGCCTCGTAGTTGCCCCAGGCGAGGTCGAGGCCCCCGGTTTCCTTCCCGGTGATGATTCCGCGCTGGTACAGTTCCATCGCCCAGGCCACGGCGCTGCCGATGCTGGCCGAATCCAGCCCCAAGTCGTTCAGGATATTGTTCAGCCGCATGACCTGCTCGGGTTCCCCGATGCCGATCAGCGGCCCGAGCTTGCCCAGGGTCGTGAATTCCGGCCCGTCGCCCTTGTCGTAGCGGTCGAATTTGCCGTCGCCGTGGATGCCGTTGTAGGTCCGCTCCCGCGCGTGCTGGACGTCCGCCTGCGCCTTGTCATAGCTCGCGTTGCCCTTCAGTCCTTTCAGGGCGTTCGCACCCCAGCCGCCCTTGCCCTCCGGCGTCATGTCGTTCATTGCCCGGCATTGCACCGGACATTTGTAGCAGCCGTCCATGCCCGGCCGGTACGGGTCGAAGTTGTCCGCGTCCAGCGAACTGACCCAGGAAGTCTCCTGGTTGTTTTTCGTCCCGAGCGCACCGAGCACGCGGCAGGGCTTGTACAGGAACGGGGTGCCGACCGTCTTGAGGGCGTTGCGGATGACCGAGGCGCCGGTGATCTTCTTGCCGATCGCCTTGTTGTTGGCCTTGTACTCGGGCGTGGCGGGTTCCCCCTTTTCCGGCTTGCCGTGCACCATGATCGCCTTCAGGCGCAGCGCGCCCATCTTCGCGCCGCCGCCGCCTCGAGCCCAGATCGCCTTGGGGCCGCCCATGATGCCGCTGCACAACACGAGGTTTTCGCCGGCGCGGGTGATGCGCGCCATCGCCATGTCCTTCCTTTCCTCGCACCGGAAGTCGTGCTCGATCGCCGCGGTGAAGTCGATGTTGTCGGTGCCGGCGTAGGGAGTGGCGTCGAGGAACTGGACGTCGTCATGGGCGATCTTCAACAGCGTCCACTGTGACGCGCGGCCGTAGAGCACCAGGTGGTCGTAGCCGTGGCGTTTGAGAAACGCCGGGAAGTAATCGCCGCCGCTCGCATCGAGGATGGCATAGCTGTCGGGCGAGCGGCTGGTGAAGTTGCCGCGCGTGGCCGATGGCATGTAGGAGGTCAGCGTGCCGTTGCCGTAGATGAGCGGTACCTCGGGGTCGAGCGCGTCGCGGTCCTCCTGCAGCAGGTTGTAGAGCAGGAACATGTTGGCCCCGCGGCCGCCCAGAAAGTTCTGCAGCACGCCGGTGGCGAGGTACGTGCGCCGGGTCTGGCGGCGCTCCAGGTCGACGAACAGCGTCGCGCCCTGATTCTGGTATTGCGGGACATCGGCGAGCCGGCCCGCGAGCCGGTCTACGAGAGTCCTGATGTCCGTCCTGATGTCCATAACGCCCTCCTTGGGCGCAGCGCGCCGACCGAGGACAATAAACCAGGCGGGGTTGCCGGGTGTTTGATGCAGGTCAAATCCAGCCTGATGGTTAGCATTTCAAATTGTTTGGAGGCCAATCAATTGGTGGCCGGGCCGTCCCTAATCCCGACCGCGCTTGTCGGGATCGTCGCGCCGCGATTTGATGCGGCCGGTTGACCGCATTGCCGGGGCTCGGTATATGTTCCATGCGCTTTACGTCGCTGTCCCGCGCCTTCCTCCGGGGCGACCATGCGGCCGCTCACGGGCAAATTGCGGATGCCGAAATGATTCTGCCCACTATTCTGGTCGAGAATGCGCGCACTCAGGGTCGCCGGCCTGCGGTGCTCGATGGCGACGGGATATTGACCTGGGGCGATTTCTCCAACCGGGTGGCGCGCGCCGCCGGCCTGCTCCGCGCCCTCGGTCTGCGGCGCGGCGAGCGCTTCGCGGTGCTCATGCGCAACAGTTTCCGCCAGGCCGAACTGCTGTGGGCGGGCTACTGGTCCGGCATCGTGCCGGTGCCGGTCAATTGGCGCCTGAGCCCCGGGGAAATCGCCGACATTCTCGAGGACGCCGAATGCAGGCTGATCGCAGCGGAGGAGGAGTTCCTGCAGGTGCTCGAGTCGCCGGCGCTGTCGGCCTGGCGCGTGTTGAAGGTCGAAACAAGCGGCGGCCGGCGGCTGGACTACGAGGATCTGCTCGGCGCCACAGCGCCGGTTCCGGTCGAACCGGCGCTGGAAGACGACGATGCCATCCTGCTCTACACGGGCGGCACCACCGGCCGCAGCAAGGGCGTTCGGCTGTCGCACCGGAATATCCTCTCCAATGCCTGGCAGATCGGGCTGGCGAGCGACATACGCAGCACCGACGTGTATTCCCACGTGGCGCCGATGTTTCACGCGGCCGATCTCCACGGCACCATGGCTTTCCTGATGGGCTGCAGCCATGTCTACCTGCCGCAGTTCACGCCGGCCGCGGCGGCGGCGTGCATCGAGCGCCACCGCGTGACCGTCGCACATTGGGTGCCGACGATGATCAAGATGTTCAGCGAGTCAGCGGATGTCGCGTGCCACGACCTGTCGTCGTTGCGCATGCTGTTCTACGGCTCCAGTCCGATGCCCGTTGAATGGGTGCGGGCCGTGTGCGCGCTGTTCCCCGGCGTCGAGTTGTACCACTGCTACGGTCTCACCGAGACCTCGCCGCTGCTCACCATCCTGGACCCCGCGAGCTTGCGCGGCTGCGTTGAGTCCGGAAACACCTCGTTGCTCAGGTCTGCGGGCAGGCCCCTGCCCGGCGTGGAACTACGCATCGCCGGCGACGATGGCCGCTGGCTGCCATCGGGCGTGGCAGGAGAGATCGTGGTCCGGGGAGCCAACGTGAGCAAAGGCTATCTCAAGCGCGACAGCGAGAATGCCGAGGTTTTCCGGGAGGGGTGGTTTCACACCGGCGACCTCGGGCGCCTCGACGAGGAAGGCTACCTGTTCCTGGTCGACCGCAAGAAAGACATGATCATCACCGGCGGCGAGAACGTCTACCCGAGCGAAGTCGAGACCGTGCTCTATCGTCACCCCGGCGTCAGCGAGGCGGCGGTCATCGGTGTGCCGGACGAGCGTTACGGGGAGGCGCTGGTGGCGGTCATCGTCCCGAATGCCGGCGTGACGCTCACGGCCGACGAAATCGTCGACCACTGCAGGGCGCACATCGGCGGCTACAAGATTCCGCGGCGCATCGTATTCGTCGATGTCCTGCCTCGAACTGCAGTCGGCAAGGTGCAAAAGGCCGTGCTGCGCGAGACCTACGGAGCGTCCGGGGAGCCCGGGCGCCCAGTCTAGGGGGCGCGCGGCATGGCATCGCGCCTGCGGCCCCGAATACATCTTCGGAGTTTAAGGGTATTCGGTTTCCTTCCTGTGGCCGGGAACGAGGTACCGCATCGTGCAGCCGCGGCCGATGTCTTAACCTAAGTCAAATGCCGGCCGGTCCCAGGCCTTTACACTGCGCCCTGCGCGTCGCGACGAGGGGGTTGCGACCGGTCCTGACAATGCTGGCTAGCGCAAGAGGAGCGAGAAGAATGAAAAGCGGGCTGCAGGCGGGCGCGACCTTTACACGCAGGATCACCGTGGACAGACCGCGCACCGTCGATTTCCTCGGGGAGAACCTGCGGGTCTACGCGACGCCCGAACTCGTCCGTGACTTCGAGGTCACCTGCCGCGAGTTCCTGCTCGGATTCTGCGATTCTGGCGAAGATTCGGTCGGCACGGGCGTCTCCGTGTCCCACAGTGGCGCGACCCTGCTCGGAATGAACGTCGACATCACGATCACGGTGAAGGCGGTCGAAGGTCGCAAGGTGAGCTTCGAGTTGCTCGCACGCGACGGCGGAGAGGAAATCAGCCGAGGCGAGCATGGTCGCTTCATCGTCGACGTGGAAAAACTGCGCGCGCGCGTCGCGGCCAAGGCCAAGCAGTCTTCGGGCTGAAGGTTCACATGGCGAATTCGGTCAGGAAGGTTCCCGAATACTGCTACCAGTGCGTGGCTGGCCCCGACCTGCTGACGGTCAAGGTGGAGGACGGCGTCGCCACCGAGATCGAGCCGAACTTCCGCGCCGCGGACGTGCATCCAGGCGGCGGCAAGTGCTGCGTCAAGGCCTATGGCCTGGTGCAGAAAACCTACAACCCCAACCGGGTGCTCAGCCCGATGAAGCGCACCAACCCGAAGAAGGGACGCGAGCACGATCCCGGATTCGTGACTATCAGTTGGGACGAGGCGCTGGACACCGTCGCCGCGAAGCTGAACGAAATCCGGGCCAAGGGGCTGCTCGACCACGAAGGTTATCCGCGCGTCGCGGCGAGTTTCGGCGGCGGCGGCATCCCGACCTATTACATGGGCACCTTCCCCGCGTTCCTCGCCGCCTGGGGGCCGGTGGACTTTTCCTTTGGCAGCGGCCAGGGCGTCAATTGCACGCACTCCGAGCATCTGTACGGAGAACTGTGGCACCGTGCCTTCACGGTCTGTCCGGACACGCCGACCACGCGTTACGTGCTCTCCTTCGGCGCCAACACCGAGGCCTCGGGCGGTGTGATCGGCGCTTGGCGCCATGCCGATGCGCGCGTGCGGGGCATGAAGCGGGTGCAGATCGAGCCGCATATCTCGGTCACCGGCGCCGCCTCGTCAGAATGGATCCCGATCAGGCCGAAGACCGATGCCGCATTCCTGTTCGCGATGATTCACCTGATGCTGCACGAATATCCGCGCCAGCGGCTGGATCTCCCCTTCATCAAGGCGCATACCGGTTCGCCCTACCTGGTCGGACCCCATCACTACTTCCTGCGCGACCCGCAGACCCGAAAGCCGCTGATCTGGGATTTGAACACGCGCAGCGCGGTGCCATTCGACCAGCCTGGCGCCGACCCGGCGCTCGAGGGCATCTTCAGGCTGGATGCGCTGGAGGTCGGAGCGGACGATCAGGAATGGATGCACCGGGGTATCACGGCGCAGACCAGCTTCGGCAAGCTGGTGCAGCACATGACGCCCTACACCCCCGAATGGGCGGAGTCGGTGTGCGACATCATCCCCGGTACGATACGCCGCATCACCGCGGAGTATCTCGATCACGCCTGCGTCGGCCAGACTATTGAAATAGACGGAGAAGTGCTGCCGTTCCGCCCGGTTTCGATTGCGCTGGGCAGGACGGTCAACAACGGCTGGGGCGGCTACGAATGCGTCTGGGCGCGCACCCTCATCCCC
>Ga0154717_1065_pt6 | contig 32007 bp, 26 predicted proteins | sample Rifle2008BG16ft_FD_105725 | JGI IMG/M metagenome (GOLD analysis project Ga0154717, IMG submission 105725) | Betaproteobacteria bacterium RBG_16_64_18
CGATCGGCAGCAGCGCGTAGAGAAACAGCGCGACGGCCGCCGGCAGCGTGCCTATGGTCCCCATCAGCGCGATGAGGAAGGCGAGCAGCGCGAGCGAGGGAATGGTCTGGACCATCCCGACCAGCGCGAAGATCGGCTGTGCGAGCCAGCGCTTTCTCGCCGCGGCGACCCCCAGCGGGACGCCGGCGGCGATGCTGGCGGCGAGCGATCCGAAGACCAGCAGCAGGTGCTCCCGGGTCAGCCGGGCCAGATCGGGTGCGAACAGCACGTCGAGAAATCCGCGCGGGTGCGCGCCCCGGGTGCCCGCCGCTCCGCCCTGGGGCTTCTGGAAGTACAGCGCGGCCGCCTGGGCGAAACTCCTGCCTTCGATTTCTGCGGCGGCGTTCATGCGCAGCATGCGCCGCGCGTCGATGGTGCCTTCCAGCGCGCGCAACGCCTGCCATTGCCGCGGGAAGCGCCGCGGCGCGTCCTCCCGGTGCAGCAGCAGCGTGTCGTAGCGGGGAAAGTAGCCGCGGTCATCGGACAGCAGGCGAATGCGATGGCGCACGATCTTGGCGTCGGTCGAGTAGGTGTCGATCACGTCGACCCGGCCTCCGGCGAGCGCCTCGTAAGCGAGGCCGTGATCCAGCCCGGTCGGGGAAAACGACTCGAGGCCATAGGCCCGTGCCAGCCCGGGCCAGCCGTCCTTGCGTGCGATGAACTCCTGCGACAGCCCCAGGCGCAGATCCGGATGGGCGGCGAGATCGGAAATGGCATTCAGGCCCAGCCGCTCCGCCAGTTCCTCGCGCACCCCGAGCGCATAGGTGTTGTTGAATCCGAGCGCGACGGAGGCGGCCAGGCCCACGGGCGCGAGTGCGCGGTTCAGCTCGGCGAGCCCCGGATTGCCGTCGAGCTTCAGGATCTCGCGGGCGATCGTGCCGCTGTATTCGGGATAGACGTCGATCGAGCCCGAGCGCAGTGCGGCGTAGAGTATGCCGGTATTGCCCAGGCCCGCCTTGTGCTCAGCGGGACCGTGCCCGGCGGCAGCCTGCACCAGCAGCTCGCCCAGTATGTAGGACTCCGTGAAGCGCTTGGAGCCGACCTTGAGGATGTCGGCTGCCGCTGCCGGCGCCGCATGGGCCAGCACTGCGGCCAGCAGCGCTGCCAGCAGCCCGTTCTTTCCATCGAACACCCGCGCATGCGTCGTCACGGTTCTGGTCACCATCGGCAGGACTGCGGGATCCATCCCGGCGCCGGAGAGCGCCGCCTTGCGCGGCAGTATACCCGCGAGCCGTGCCCCCGCTGCCCACCTCGGGGAGTCGGAACTGCCGCGCGCCGCGAGTCAGTGGCCCACGTCCGTCTGTACCAAGCACGCGCCGGTGGCAGACGGGCGCGTCAACTGCCCCGCAGGCCTTTGCGTTGTTTACTACATGGGCTATATCGTACAGGCGTCGCGGAATGCAAGTATTTCGTGAGGTCCGGTCCTGGCCGGCCCGCCCGAAATTTGCACGAATATATGATCGATATCAAGAAACAGTCGGAAACGGTCCGGTATACAGGCGGAGGTCTTGAAATAGCGGAAACGGTGTATTTTTGTTCACAACGTGAGGGAGATGAAGAAATGAAATTAACTGCAATCTTCGGTTTGCTTCTGGCTACAGTCCTGTGGATGGGTTCCGCCATGGCGACGCCGCCCGACAAGTCGGTTGAGTTCGCGGGGGGGGCTCTGGGCAAGGTCACGTTAGACGGCAAGGTGCATGCGGATAAGGGAGCGAAATGCCCGGACTGCCATCCCAAGGTCTTTCAGATGAAGAAAGGCGCGACCAAGTTCAAGATGGCCGACATCAACGCCGGAAAAGCCTGTGGCGTGTGCCATGACGGTAAGAAGGGGTTCAAGGCGAACGATCCGGCCAACTGCTCGAAATGTCATAAGAAGTAACTGATGGAACCGACGCGCGTGCGAGGCGGCGCGAAACAAGCGGCGTAGAAGAAATCATCCTCGCGTACATGGAAAGAGGCGGGGCCTTGGCCCTGCCTCTTTCCGTTTCACAAGGCGGGAAGGGCTAGGTCTTGCGGCCCGCGCGCAGCGCGCGCCACAGCCGGTCCGGCGTGACCGGCATGTCGAGCTGCCTGACGCCGACCGGGCGCACCGCGCACAGGATCGCGTTCATCACTGCGGGCAGGGCGCCGGAGGTTCCGGATTCGCCGACGCCCTTGGCACCGAGCGCATTGGTTTTTGTCGGCACGGAGTGTTCGCCGCAGCGCATGCCGCGCATCCAATCCGCGCGCGGCATCGGGTAATCGAGAAAGCTGCCGCTGAGCAGCTGCCCGGTCTCGAAGTCGTAGACCGCGTGCTCGCCGAGCACCTGGCCGACGCCCTGCATCACCCCGCCATGCACCTGTCCCTCGACGCTCGCGTGGTCGATGACGTTCCCGGCATCATCGACCGTGGTGTAGGCGACGATGTCCACTTCGCCGGTGTCGGGGTCGATTTCGACCTCGGCGATATGGCAGCCGTTCGGAATCGTCGGGCCGAAGCTGCACTCGGCGTCGCAGTCCATGGGATGAGCGCCTGGACGAGGTGACTTATCCGAAACCGGCGCGGCGAGCTTGCGCGCGAGCTCGAAGTAGCCGACGCGGCGATCCCCCGAGCGGAACGCGCCGTCACGATACTCGACGGCGGCGGGGTCTGCACCCAACGCCGCCGCCGCATGCGGTTTCGCAGTCTCGACGAGCTTCGGCCCGAGCAGCTTGAAGGCGCTGCCCGTGCCATGCAGCGAGCGCGAGCCGCCGGTGCCGTTGCCGACCACCAGAACGTTCGGGTCGCTCTCGTGGAAGTGTATGCTTTCGTCGGTCACCCCCAGCGCTTCGGTCACGATGCGCACGAAAGTGGTCTCGTGGCCCTGGCCGGAAGACTGGGACGCGGCATACAGGTTCAGGCTTCCCTCCCGGTCGAAGCGCGCGTACACCTGATCCTTCGGCGCCGCGCCGGGAGCGCTGATCTCGAGAAAGGTGGCCAGCCCGATGCCACGCAGGCGCCCGGTGCGCGCGGAGTGCTCACGCCGCGCCTGGAAACCCTTCCAGTCGGCAAGCACGAGGGCCTTGTCCATGACGGCCTCGAATTCGCCGCAGTCGTAGGTCGTGCCGTTCGCGGTCCTGTAGGGCATGGCATCGGTCGGGACGAAATTCCGGCGCCGTAATTCGATCGGATCGAAGCCGTGTTCGGCTGCTGCGTGATCGACCAGCCGCTCGATCGCGTAGGCGATGTCCGGCCGGCCTGCGCCCCTGTAGGCCGACACGGGCGCTGTGCTGGTGTACGCGACGCGGGTGTGCGCGTACATCGCAGGGATGCGGTAGACGCCGCCCATGGTGATGGTGATGTTGCGCGAACCGATCTGCGCCCCGAACGGCGCGGCGTAGGCGCCGATGTCGGCACAGTCCTCGAAGCGCAGCGCGAGGAACCGCCCGTCGCTGTCGAGCGCAAGCTCGCCGCAGAGAGTCAGCGCGCGGCCATGGTTTTCGGACAGGAATAGTTCCGAGCGCGTCGCCACCCATTTCACCGGGCGGCCGAGTTGCTTTGCGGCGAGCATCACCGCCACATGCTCGGCGAAGGCGAAGGCGCGAATACCGAAGCTGCCGCCGACATCCTGGGTGATGATGCGGATCCGCTCGCGGGGTAGGCCGGTGATTTCGGCGAACTGGGCGCGCATGCCGTTGGCACCCTGGGTGGGCGTATGGACGGCGAACGTGCCGGTCTTTTCGTCCCAGGCGGCCAGAAACGCGCGCGGCTCGATGGGGTTGCCCACCATGCGCTGGCTCTCCACGGTCAGGCGCGTGCGCAGCGCCGCACCGGCGAACGCCGCCTCGACTGCTGCACGGTCGCCGGTTTCGTATTCGAACGCGAGGTTGCCGGGAGCTTCCTCGTGCAGCTGCGGCGCGCCCGCGCGCGTCGCGTTCTCGAAGCCGACGACCGGCTGCAGATCGTCGTATTCGACCGCGATGGCTTCGGCGGCGTCCTGCGCGAGCACGGCGCTGTCGGCGACCACCAGCGCCAGCGGCTCGCCCACGTAGTGAACATGGTCCTGAGCGAGCGCCGGCCAGAAGGGCTTGCGCATTTTCTGCCCGCCTACGCCTTCATAGGCAACGCCGCCAGGCAGCGATTTCCAGCCGGACTCGCGGATGTCCTCGCCGGTCAGGACCAGGTGCACGCCGGGCCGCTTGCTCGCTGAAGCCGCGTCGATCCGGAGGACCTTCGCATGCGCGCGATCGGCGCGCAGCACGTAGGCGTGAAGCTGGCCCGGGAGATCCCGGTCGGCCGTGTAGCAGCCCTTGCCTGTCAGGTAGCGTTCGTCTTCGCGTCGTAGCATTCTTTGGTCTCTTGGGGGGCCTCAAACAACGCCGCGCTCGTGCAGGCCGGCGATTTCGGCCTTGGCATATCCGATGTCGGCGAGCACCTCGTCGGTGTGCGCGCCCAGCTCCGGCGCGGCCGCGGCCATCGATGCGGGAGTGCGCGACAGGGTCACGGCCTGATTCACCAGGCGGATCTCGCCCAGGGCCGGATGGTCGACCGGGGCCGCAGCGCCCAGATGCTGCACCTGCGGGTCGGCGAACACCTGATCGATGGTGTAGATCGGCCCGCAGGGCACGCCGGCGGCGTTGAGCGCTTCGATCCATCGGCTGCTCGTCCTTGCGGCGAAGGACGCGTTCAGTTCCGCGTTCAGCGGCGCGCGGTTCTTCGCCCGGTTCGGCTGGCCCTTGAACTCGGGGCGCTCGAGCAGTTCCTCTCGTCCGAGCACCTTGCACAGCCGCACCCACATGCCTTCTCCGGAGGCGCCCACGTTGATGTGCCCGTCTGCGGTCTTGTAGGCGGAGGTCGGCATGCTGGTCGGATGGTCGTTGCCGACCTGCTGCGGCACTTCGCCCGCCATGAGGTAGCGCGCGGCCTGGAAGTCGAGCAGCGCGATGCCCGACTGCAGCAGCGAGGACTGCACCCATTGCCCCTTGCCCGAGTGCTCGCGCTCGAGCAGCGCGGTCATGATGCCGAGCGCGGCGTGCATTCCGGCGGCGATGTCGGCGATCGCCGTGCCGGTGCGCACCGGCCCCTGGCCCGGAAGTCCGGTCACGGACATGAGGCCGCTCATTCCCTGGGCGATCTGGTCGAACCCCGGCCGGTCGCGGTAGGGGCCATCCTGGCCGAATCCCGAGATGCTGGCGAGAACGATGCGCGGATTGATGCGTTCCAGGCACTTGTAATCAATCCCCAGGCGGTATTTCACGTCCGGCCGATAGTTTTCCACCACCACATCGGCGGTCTTTGCCAGGCGCGCGAAAACCTCCCGGCCTTCGGGCAGCTTGAGGTTGAGGGTCATCGAACGCTTGTTGCGGTGGAGATTCTGCATGTCGAACCCGTGGCGCGGCCCGCTCATGCCCTCGTTGGGATCCACACCCGGCGGCGACTCGATCTTGATCACGTCGGCGCCGAAGTCGGCGAACTGCTTCACGCAGGTGGGGCCGGCGCGAACGCGCGACAGATCGAGGAGCCGGTAGCGCGCGAGCGCGGGCGAAGCAGGGATGTGCGGCATGATGGGCGGACCGGTCGGATCGGGTTGATTCAGGCCCCGAATCTTACAGCGAGTGCGATAATCGCGGACATGAATCCGACCATGAAATCCTATTCGCTCCGTGTGGAGGGCGCGCGCACGGTGCTGGAATGCAACACGGTGCCGGTTCCGGCGCCGGGGGCCGGGCAGATGCTGGTGCGCATGCACGCTGCGGGGCTGAACCGCGGCGAGTTCATTGCGGCGCACGGGCTGCATGCCAAGGCGACCGCGGCGAAACCCGCGGGCGCGGAAGGGGCAGGGGTCGTTGCGGCCCTGGGCGCGGGCGTCACGCAGTGGAAGCCGGGGGACCGGGTGATGGGCCGCACGGGCGGGGCGTTCGCGGAGCATGCGCTGGTGGATGCGCGCGAAGCGATCGCCGTTCCGCAGGGGATGTCGTGGGAGGCAGCGGCGGCGGTGCCTCTGGCGTTCCTGGTCGCGCACGACATGCTGATCGCGCAGGGCCGGCTGCAGGCCGGCGAATGGCTGCTCGTGACCGGCGTTTCGTCCGGCGTGGGCAGCGCGGCGCTGCAGACGGCGAAAGCGCTCGGTGCCAGGGTGATCGGCACTTCCGGGTCGGCGGAAAAGCTGGCGAAACTCGCGGCGCACGGGCTGGACGTCGCGATCAACACGCGCGCCGCCGATTTCCACGACAGGATCATGCAAGCGACCGACGGGCACGGTGTGGATCTGGTCGTCAACACCGTGGGCGGCACGGTGTTCGCCGAGTGCGTTCGTTCGCTCGCCTACCAGGGACGCCTGGCCACGGTGGGCTACGTGGACGGCGTGATGAAGGCGGAAATCGATCTGGACGCGCTACACGCGAAGCGCCTGACGCTGTTTGGCGTCTCGAACAAGCTGCGCAACGCGGAGCAGCGCGCGGCCGGCGTGCGCGGTTTCGTGTCCGATCTGCTGCCGCTGTTCGCCGACGGGCGCATCCGTCCGATCATCGACCGGGTCTATGCGTTCGACGAACTTCCCGAGGCGAAGGCGTATATGGAATCCAACGCCCACCTGGGCAAGATCGTGGTGCGCGTGGGTTGAGACGCCCGGCGGCTGGCGCAAAGTGATGGCATATATGCTATCATCAGGCCCATGGCAACCGTTGTTGTCGATACCGATGTCTTCGTTTCGGCGCTGCTTGGGTCGGGCGGCGCAAGCCGCGAAGTACTGCGGCGCTGTCTGACGGGGGTGCACAGACCGCTCATGGGAACGGCGCTGTACAACGAGTTCGAATCCGTACTCTCGCGCCGGGCGCTGTTTCGCGGCTGCGTCCTGTCGGGGTCCGAGCGCGAAGCGCTGCTCGACGCGTTCCTGCGCGTTTGCCGCTGGACGCGCATCTACTATTTGTGGCGGCCGAACCTGCCCGACGAAACCGACAATCATGTGCTCGAACTGGCGATCGCGGGTGCCGCGGACGCGCTGATCACGCGGAACACCCGGGATTTCGGGAGCGCGCAATTGCGCTTTCCGAATTTGCGCATCCTGCGCCCGGAGCGTTTCATCAAGGAGTGAAAACATGGCAACCCTCACCATCCGCATGCCGGACGATACGCACGAGCGGCTCAAACATCTCGCCACGGCTCGCAGCGTCAGCATGAATAAGCTGATCGAGGAATTTTCCATCGCGGCATTGGCCGAATTCGACACCGAAGCGCGCTTCCGCGCCCGCGCTGCGCGCGGCGACGTAAAGCGCGGCCTGCGCCTGCTCGATAAACTCGACCGGTCTGCGCGGCGGTAGCGTGAAACGGCGCACGACGCCGGCACGAGCGCCGCGGCGACGAGCCTAAGTGGGCGGCACGGTGTTCGCGGAGTGCGTCCGCTCGCTCGCCTACCAGGGGCGCCTGGCCACGGTGGGCTGCGTGGACGGCGTCATGAAGGCGGAAATCGACCTCGATGCGCTGCACGCGAAGCGGCTGACGCTGTTCGGCGTCTCCAACAAGCTGCGCACCCCGGAGCAGCGCGCGGCCGGCGTGCGCGGGTTTGTGTCCGACCTGCTGCCGCTGTTCGCCGACGGGCGGATACGGCCGATCATCGACCGGGTTTACAAGTTCGAGGAGCTTCCCGAGGCGAAGGCGTACATGGAATCGAATGCGCACTTGGGGAAGATTGTGGTGCGGGTGTGGTGAGAGGCGCGGCGGGGCTGGGTGAATTCAGTCGCGCCGGGTTTCGGGGTTGGTGGATTGTTGGAGCAGGTGCCTGCATCCGAAATTGCCTTTCGGTCGTTTGTTCGGCCAGAGTCGGCTTCCAGAGGTTGGGCTGCCATTGACACGGAGATCGCCAACGCCGGCTTGTCGGCCTTATGCAAAGCTTTCCATAAGGCCGAGTTGCCGTCGCCGGTTCCAATTCCCAGAGCGTCGGCAATGTAGTTAGATCCGGACTCTCAATGGGGCTAGTTTTCCACCCCGCCAGCGGTAGATCGGTAGCGGACGCCTATCCGGACAATCGTCGTGACGCCCGACCTTACTCACTAGTCGATAAATAAGACGACAAACGTGGGACCTTCGAAACATACTGCTGTCTCATTGTGCATGAAACGAGACGGTAGAACTTTGGATCGCAAGACGCTGGAGGCGATCAGGTTGATGGCGGTCGAGCGCGTGCGTGAAGGCGAGTCGGCTTCGCAGGTGATCGAGGCGTACGGCTTCAATCGCACGACGATTTACAAATGGATTCAAGCCGCGCTTCGGCCCGGTGTTGGCATCAAGGCGTTGCGATCGACAAAGGCAACCGGTCGCCCGCGCAGCCTGACGCCAACGCAGGAAGCGCAAGTGTTTCGATGGGTCAATGGCCGTGATCCACGGCAGTACGGTCTGGACTTTGGTTGGTGGACGCGCGCGATCGTGGTTCAATTGATCGAGAAGAAGTTTGGCATACGGCTTGGGCTGACGGCGGTGGGCGAATTGCTGGCCAAGCTGGGTCTGACACCGCAGAAGCCCTTGCAGCGCGCCTACCAGCGTGATCCGGAAGCTATCGAGAAATGGCAGCGAGAGACCTTCCCTGCTATTGCCACACAGGCCAAGGCAGTGGGCGCTGAAATCTTCTTCTGGGATGAGTCCGGATTCCGTGCCGACACAGTGCATGGCAAGACGTGGGGTATTCGTGGACGCACACCCGCACGAATTCTGCCGGCATCCCGAGCACCCGACCGCGCCAGTCACCAACGATTGTTTCACGCCCGCACCGCACCCCCGGTCACTCACGGCTGCCCCAGCCGCCACAGCGAGGTCAGTTCCGCCGCGCGCGCGGCGTGGAGCGGGTCGGTCCGGTCGGCGGCCCGGGGATGCTTCGGCTTGGCATCCGTGCGTCCGAGAACTCTCAATCCCGCCGCTTCGATTTCAGCGAGCAGCCAGGCTCGCGTGCGCAGTCCCAGGTGCTCGGCGAAATCGGAGAGGACGAGCCAGCCTTCGCCCTGCGGTTCCGGGTGCGCGGCCAGTCCGCCGAGGAATCCGAGCAGCATGCGGCTGTCGGGATCGTAAATCGAGCGCTCGAGCGCAGAGCCCGGCCGAGCGCGCTCATGCGCTTGGACAGGCGTTCGGGTTCCGGGCCGGTCATGGTGTCGGCGGTATGCAGTAGGAGTAGGGCCGGGCGCATTGCGGCGCGCAAGGGAGAACCCGCGCGGCGATATCCGTGCCGCCGCCGGGCGCGAAGCCCGCCACCATCGTGATCGGCCGGGGGAGGGGCTGTGCGCCGGCGCACCCTTGGCCGCGATCGGCGCGAGTACCGCAATCAGGTAACGAAAATGACTTGTCTGCTCTCAGGTGGATCCGGTCGCTGTTCCGCCATTCTCCCCGATCTCGCGCCGCACGATCGCGGCGCCGGCCGCGAGCGCATGCAGCTTGGCCGCAGCGAGTTCGCGCGCAAGGGGCACCATCCCGCAGTTCGTGCAGGGATAGAGCTTTTCCGGCGCGACGTATTTCATCGCGGCGCGGATCGTGGACGCAACCTGTTCGGGCGTCTCGACCTGTTCGGTTGCCACGTCGATCGCACCCACCAGCACGTCCTTGCCGCGCAGCAGCGCGAGCAGCTCGATCGGGACTTTCGAGTTGGCGCACTCCAGCGATACCTGGTCGATCGCCGATTGCGCGAGCAACGGGAAAATTCCCTCGTACTGCCGCCATTCGTCGCCCAGCGTCTGCTTCCAGTCGATGTTCGCCTTGATGCCGTAGCCGTAACAGATGTGCACCGCGGTCCTGCACCCGAGCCCCTCGCGCGCCTTCATGAGCGCGGCGACGCCCCAGTCGCGGACCTCGTCGAAATAGACGTTGAACGCCGGCTCGTCGAACTGGATGACGTCCACGCCGAGCGCATCGAGTTCGCGCGCTTCCTGGTTCAGGATGGCGGCGAAAGCCATCGCCAGGCGCTCGCGGCTGCGGTAATGCGCGTCGTATAGGGTGTCGACCATGGTCATCGGGCCGGGCAGCGTGAACTTGATCGGCCTGCCGGTCTGGGCGCGAAGAAACCGGGCGTCATCGGCGTGCACGGGCTGCCTGCGGGTGACCGGTCCGACCACCTGCGGGACCTTGGCATCGTAGCGATTGCGGATGCGCACGGTCACCGTGCGTTCCCAGTCGACGCCCTCCAGGTGCTCCATATAGCCGGTGACGAAATGCCTGCGCGTCTGCTCGCCGTCGGTGACGATGTCGATTCCTGCGCGCTCCTGCTCGCGCAGCGCGAGCCGCACGGCGTCCCGCTTGCCCTCGGCGAGCGCCTCGCCCTGCAGCAGCCACGGAGCCCACAACTGCCGGGGCGGCGCAAGCCAGGCGGGCTTGGGCAGGCTGCCGGCGATGGTGGTCTGAAGAATCATCGGTTTCATGCGCATTCCCGATCCCGTATTGGCAACGCATGCAAGTATGCTGCATTCGGTTCCGGTGCGGGAATCCGGCGCCGGAAGTCCGAACGGCACCGCCCGCACCCGTTATCATGGCGGCATGTCCGACATCTACGAAGTGATTGGATTCTGGTTCGGCGCGCCGGAATCGCCGGAGCGCGGCCGGCCGCGCAAATGCTGGTTTGAGAAAAACGGAGCGTTCGACGCCGAGGTCCGGTCGCGCTTCCTCGGGATCTACCGGCGTGCGGCGGCAGGAAGGCTCTCCAGGTGGGAGCGCGGCCCGTATTCAGCGCTTGCGCTGGTGGTGGTGCTCGACCAGTTTCCACGCAACATGTTCCGCGGCCAGGCGCGCGCATTCGCGGCCGACCCGCTTGCGCTGCGCGTTGCGCGGCGCATGGTCGATCGGGGTTTCGATCACCTGCTGCGGCCGGTAGAGCGCTGGTTCGTCTATCTGCCGTTCGAGCACGCCGAGGACCTCGCGGCGCAGCGGCGCTCGGTTGCTTTATTCGGAGGTCTTGCCGGCGACCCGGACAGCCCGGGCACGATCGATTATGCGCACAGGCACTACGACATCATTGCGCGGTTCGGCCGCTTTCCTCACCGAAATGCGATGCTCGGCCGCGAATCCACAGCGGAGGAAAAGCTGTTTCTCTCGCAGCCAGGCTCCGGATTCTAGTTCCGGCCATGTCCGATCCCGCGCACGATCTGCAGCTGCCCTCGGAATGGGTATGCCGCTTCGCGCCCCTGATCGCCGACTCCGGGCGCGTGGTGGACGTGGCTTGCGGCAGCGGGCGTCACGCCCGCTATTTGCGCGATTGGGGGTACAGCGTGGTGGCGGTCGATCGCGACACGCAGATGCTCGAATCGCTGCGCGGGCTGGACCGCATCGAAACGGTCGCCGCCGATATCGAATCAGGGCCATGGCCGTTCCCGCAGGGAACTTTCGACGCCGTGGTGGTGACCAATTATCTTTGGCGGCCGCTGCTGCCAGAGCTTGTTGCCGCGCTGCGTGAAGGCGGCGTGCTGATCTACGAAACCTTCGCCCTTGGGAACGAACATTTCGGGCGGCCCGCAAACCCGGATTTCCTGTTGCGTCGCAACGAGTTGCTAGACTGGCTCATGCCGCAGCTCCAGGTGGTGGCTTTCGAGCAGGGTCTGGTATCGAGCCCCAAGCCGGCGGTGGTTCAGCGGATCTGTGCCGTGAGGGAGGAACGGAGCGTGGTGCCGCTCGAACCGGCCCGGGCTGCTGATCGGCCAGGTTTTTAGGCGCGTATCACCCAACAGTTTGGTTCCGGCTTTGCCGGCTTAGGGTAAAATCACTCACTTTTTCGGACGGGAGCCAAGCCACATGCTAACCGGGAGCATCGTCGCCATCGTCACCCCGATGCGCGAGGACGGAAAGCTGGACCTTGGGCGCTTCAGGTCGCTCATGGACTGGCATATCGCCGAGGGTACCGACGGCATCGTCGTGGTTGGCACTACGGGCGAGTCGCCGACGGTCGACTTCGACGAGCACAAGGAACTGATCCGCATCGCCGTCAAGCATGCCGCAGGGCGCATTCCGGTCATCGCCGGCACGGGCGCCAACTCCACTGCCGAAGCGATCGAGCTTTCCGCGTCCGCCAGGAAGGCAGGCGCGGCGGCGTCGCTGTCGGTGGTGCCCTATTACAACAAGCCGACGCAGGAAGGGCTTTACCGTCACTTCCGCACGATCGCAGAGGCGGTCGACATCCCCCAGATCGTCTACAACGTGCCCGGCCGCACGGTCGCCGATATCGCCAACGACACGGTGCTGCGGCTGGCACAGGTGCCCAACATCATCGGCATCAAGGACGCGACCGGAAACATTGAGCGCGGCTCGGATCTGTTGCGTCGATCACCGAAGAACTTCGCTGTCTACAGTGGTGACGACGCCTCGGGGCTGGCGCTCATGCTCCTGGGCGGGAACGGCGTCATCTCGGTTACGGCGAATGTGGCGCCGCGGCTCGTGCGCCAGATGTGCGCGGCAGCGCTTGCCGGGGACGTCAAGACGGCGCGCGAGATCAATTTCAAACTGCTGCCGCTGCACCAGAAGCTGTTCGTCGAGGCCAATCCGATCCCGGTGAAATGGGCGGTGGCGCAGATGGGATTGATCGGAGCGGGTATCAGGTTGCCGCTTACGCCGATGTCGGCGCAATTCAACGAGGTTGTCGCCGAGGCGATGCGGCACGCAGGCATCGCGCTGCCCGGCAATCTCCGCGTGGTCGAAGGAAAGACGGGATGATGAAGAAGTGGTTTGTGGCGGCGCTGGCCGGGCTACTCGCGGGCTGCGGGGGCTCGCTTTTCGAGAGCCAGAGGATCGATTACAAGACTGCGGCCAAGCTTCCGTCGCTCGAGGTGCCGCCGGATCTGACCACGCCCTCGCGCGACAACCGCTACCAGGTCCCGGATATCAATCCCACTGGCACGGCCACCTATTCGACCTATAGCTCCGAGCGCGCCGGCGAGCCTCGCGCGGGCTCCACCGGAATTCTTCCGGCGATATCGCCGACCAAGGTGCGCATGGAGCGCGCGGGGACGCAGCGTTGGCTGGTGGTGCCGCTGCCACCGGAGAAACTCTGGCCGGTGGTGAAGGAGTTCTGGCAGGAACTCGGCTTCCTGATCAAGGTCGAGATTCCCGAGGCCGGCATCATGGAAACCGACTGGGCCGAAGACCGGGCCAAGATTCCGCAGGATTTCATCCGCAGGGCGCTCGGCAAGGTTTTCGAGGGTCTGTATTCGACGGCACAGCGCGACAAGTTCCGTACCCGCCTGGAACGCGGCGCGGAACCCGGCACGACCGAGGTCTACATCAGTCACCGCGGCGTGGAGGAGGTCTACTCCAGCGATCGCCAGGATTACACGGTGTGGCAGGCGCGTGCGGCCGATCCCGAGTTGGAGGCGGAGTTCCTGCGCCGGTTCATGGTGCGTTTTGGCGTGGAGGAACCGCAGGCAAAGGCACAGGTGGCCGGGGAGATCCGGAGCGAACGCGCCAAGATGGTCCGCTCGCAGGACGGATCGACCTCGCTTGAAGTCGATGAGACGTTCGATCGCGCATGGCGCCGGGTCGGACTCGCACTCGATCGGGTCGGCTTTACGGTCGAGGATCGCGACCGTTCCAAGGGGATATTCTTTGTCCGCTACATCGATCCGGAGAAGGACGCGCAGGGCGGTGGCAAGCGGGACGAGGGCTTCCTTTCCAAGCTGATGTTCTGGAAATCCGGCAGCACCGATCCACGGTCGGCGGAGCAGTACCGAGTGCAGGTCAAGGACAAGAAAGACTCGAGCCAGGTCGAGGTGCTCGGCAAGGAAGGTCAGCCGGACAAGTCCGAGGCGGCGCGGAAGATACTGTCGCTTCTGCACGCGCAGTTGAAGTAGATCCTGGCAGGCCGGGCTATCAGGAACCAGGCAGGGTGGCAGAGTCGTGCGCTTCGCGTCACTTGGTAGCGGAAGCGAGGGCAACGGACTGGTGGTCGAAGCGGGCCCCACCCGTCTGCTGCTCGACTGCGGTTTTTCCCTTCGCGATGCGACCCGCCGGCTGGCGCGCATCGGCCTGGATCCGGCGGACCTGGCCGGCATCATCGTCACCCACGAGCACTCCGATCACATAGGCGGCGTATTTCCGCTGGCGCGGCGTTTCGGGCTCCCGGTCTGGATCACTCACGGCACGTTCGCCGCGATATGCGAGCCCGATCCGCACGCCGGCGCATCGGTCGAGGTCACGCTTATCCACGGCGAGACCCGATTCGCGGTCGGGGACCTGCAGGTGCATCCGTTCACCGTTCCTCACGACGCGCGCGAGCCGGTGCAGTACGTGCTCTCGGATGGCGCGCGGAGACTGGGCGTGCTGACTGACACCGGCTGTTCGACGCCGCACGTCGAGGAAATGCTCTCCGGCTGCGAGGCCCTGGTGCTGGAAGCCAATCACGACCCCGATATGCTGCGGTGGGGCGATTATCCGCCGGCGCTGCAGGCGCGCATCGCCGGCCGCTTCGGGCATCTCGACAACGCGGCGGCGGGCGAGATACTGTCGGCGATCGACCAGCGCCGGTTGCAGCACGTCGTGGCGGCGCACTTGTCGAAGAAGAACAACAGACCCGGCCTCGCACGCGAGGCGTTTGGCGCAGCCCTTGGCTGCGAGAAGGACTGGGTTGCGGTGGCGAGCCAGGAAGAAGGTTTCGGCTGGCGCGACATCGCCTAGGGGGGCAGCGCCGGGTTCACGACGGCGGCGGGAACAACGATCGTGTCCCCTGGCGGCAACGTCGTAGGACGGCTTCCCGCAGGAGTCGCGATATCGCGACGCAACAAAAAAGCCGGCCTTGGGAGCCGGCTTTTTCTTGCCGCGAAAAGAAATTACTTCTTCGCGGCGTCCTTGCCAGCTTCCGGAGCAGCAGGTGCTGCCGCAGGTGCTGCGGGAGCGGCCGGTGCGCCGGCGGCCGGCGCAGCAGCAGCGTCCTTGGCGGCATCGGCGGCCGGTGCCGGAGCGGGTGCGGGAGCGGGCGCCGGGGCAGCAGCCGGAGCGGGGGCGGGGGCGGGAGCAGGTTTCGGCTCTTCCTTACCGCATGCGGCGAGCGTGAGCGCGGCCACTGCGGCAACAACGAGGATACGTTTCATCTTGAGTTTTCCTTGGCAATAGAGAGAGTTAACAGACGAAGATTCGACCAGAGACAGCCTCATGGCCGGGGTTATTATACCATTCCTGCACAGGGTGTACGAGCCTCCCCGTACGCGTGGCCCCATATGCGGGGTACACGCCCCCGGCGTACCTTAAAGCCCTACTTTGGTCGCCGAAACCGCGGGGGTCGAACTCTCCCAGATTTCGTCGAAACGCAGGCGCATCGCATGCCCTTCATGCATATCGTCGAGCAGCACGGCGCCCCGCGGCTGCGTCGCCACGGGCCGGCGCACGACATGGCTTTCGTCGGCGAGCACGAAACGGTCCTGCGCCCGTGCGGCTTCGCCCCCGGTGCGGAATATGAAAAGCGCGGCAGGATAGATCAGCAGCAGTTCGATCAGCCGCGGACAGCGCGTCGTGACGTGCTCGACGTCATGCAGCGCGATGTAGACCCGATGCATGCGCCCGCCGGCCAGGATCCGTCGCAGCGCCGCGATTCTGTTCTCGCCGTTGAAGCCCAGTTCGGACAAATCGGGGTCGAATACCCGCAGTTCGCGCTTCACCATGCCTAACAAGCCTTCGACCGCGTCGAGGTACTCCTTGCGCGTGGTGATCAGCGTGCGCTGGGGTTCCGGGGGCGTTTCGATTTCAGCCATGCCGCTCTCCGATCAGCAGCCAGCCATGAAGATACCAGCGGTGAAGCCGGCTGAAAAGCGCACGCGGCGGTCTTGCGCCGGGTGCGGGCCGCCCCGTCCAGTGCGGGCCTCGGAGCAGGAACAGCTTGGACGCGACATCCTCGCGCGCCGCCAGGCGAAAAAGATCGGGCGGCATTACGATGCCCGCGAAGGCCGGAATGGCCCGCCGCACGAGCAATGGCTTTTTCTGCCAGTATTGCGACAGGAACCGCGCCGGCGCGAGGCCACCCAGTAGCTGCAGACCCATCGTACCGATTATAGTCCGTAGTCTGGCGGCGACTTGACTCCGGCGCGCCGGGGATGCTTTAGAATTGCACAACCTTCATTGATCGAGCGGCCATGTTGCAGACAGGACAACACGCACCGATGTTCGCGCTTCCCGACGCCGACATGCAGACGGTCGACGTGGCGAAGCTGCGCGGCAAGAAGAACATCGTGCTGTATTTCTATCCCAAGGACGGGACCCCGGGCTGCACCATCCAGGCGACCGAATTCTCCGACCACGAGGACGAGTTTGCGCGCTATGACTGCGTGATCATGGGGGTGAGCCCGGACGACTGCCTCGCGCATGCCGAATTCCGCGACAGCAACGGGGTATCCATCCGCCTGTTGGCCGACACCGAGGGCGAGGTCTGCCGCAAGTACGGGGTTCTGGAGGAAAAGGAATCGAACGGGCAGCGCAGGCGCTCCGTCGTGCGCTCGACGTTCGTGATCGACAAGAAGGGCATGGTTCGGCACGCGTTCTACAACGTCAATCCCCGCGGCCACGCGAGCGATGTGCTCGACCTGGTGAAGTCGCTGCGCTGATTGTTCGCTGTGCAGGTCCGGGGTCTCTCGGCGATCAAGTGCGGACAAGATCGATTAGGCATTCCAGTTGATCATCACCAAGAACGCCGTCGTATCCCTCGATGTCGATCTGTCAGACATCTGGGGCATTCTGATCCAGAAGTCAGAGGAGCCGGTGCAGTATCTGCACGGCGGCTACGGTGACATTTTTCCTGTTGTCGAGGCGGCGCTCGAGGGCAAACAGGAGCGCGACCGGGTGGAGGTCCGCATGGAGCCCGAAGAAGCGTATGGGGACTATGACGAGGAACTCGTTCATCTGGTCCCGCGCGATCAATTTCCAGAAGGTCTGGAGATCGGCATGCGCGTGGAGGGCGAGACCGGTAGCGGCAACGAGGGCATACTCTACACCGTCACCGACATGGCGGAGGACAAGGTGGTGCTCGATGGCAACCACCCGCTGGCGGGGCTGGCGCTCAAGTTTGAATGCACGGTGGCAGGAGTGCGGCCGGCAACGGAAACGGAAATCTGCAACCGCTCCGCGGACGATCCCACATCGGTGATCATGCGGGTGCTGCCGTAGGGTTCATTACAAGGGGACAAATCCCCTCATACTCCCCTATGTCAGCCGGTTGCAAAACCCATTGCTGCGACGGGTTCTTAGCCGCGGTACAGGAGGGACTGCGATGTCGGGCGTGATGGGAATCATCACCTACGGGCTGGGCACCGTGGTCGGTTTCGTCGTCATCGCCACGCTGGTCGTGTGGTTCGTCCAGGACATCAGCCAGAAAAAACACGCGGTGCTGCGCAACTATCCGGTAATCGGACGGCTGCGTTACTTTTTCGAGAAGCAGGGCGAGTACTTCCGGCAGTATTTCTTCATGAATGACCGGGAGGAATTGCCGTTCAACCGCTCGACGCGCTCCTGGGTCTACCGCCTCGCCAAGGCCGAGGGCGGGGTGATCGGCTTCGGCTCGACCAACAACACCAACGACCCCGGCTCGATAGTGTTCGTCAACCATCCGTATCCGGTTCTCGAGGAAGACCGCCTGCCGACCCCGCCGCTGGTGATCGGCGAGGGTTACTGCAGGGAGCCGTTCCTCGCGAAATCGGTAGTCAACATCAGCGGCATGAGTTTCGGCGCGATCTCGGAACCGGCGGTGCGCTCGCTGTCGCGCGGCGCGGCAGCTGCCGGCTGCTGGATGGATACCGGCGAGGGCGGCCTGTCGCCGTTCCACCTGGAGGGCGGTTGCGACATCATCATGCAGATCGGTACCGCCAACTATGGCATTCGCGGCCGGGACGGGCAGTTCTCGCCGGAGCGGGCGAAGGAACTGGCGCACAAGGTCAAGGCGTTCGAGATCAAGCTGTCGCAGGGCGCGAAGCCGGGCAAGGGCGGCGTGCTGCCGGCAGCCAAAGTCACCGACCAGATCGCCGCGATCCGCGGCATTCCCGCGCATCAGGATTCGATCAGTCCCAACCGCCACCGCGACATCGCCAATGTCGATCAGTTGCTCGACAAGGTGGCGCTCGTCCGCGATCTCACCGGCAAGCCGGTCGGCGTGAAGACGGCGATAGGCGGTTGGCAGTTCATGAACGAGTTGTGCGACGCCATCAACCGCCGCGGGCTCGAATACGCTCCCGATTTCCTGGCCATTGACGGCGGGGAGGGCGGCTCGGGCGCGGCGCCGCAGGCGCTGATGGACCATATGGCGCTGCCGATCGCGGAGGCGCTGCCGCGCGTGGTCGACGCGCTGATCGAGTCCGGGCTGCGCAGCCGCATCCGCATCATCGCCGCAGGCCGCCTGGTCAACCCGGCGCGGGCGGCGTGGGCGTTATGCGTGGGCGCCGACTTCGTCAACAGCGCGCGCGGATTCATGTTCGCGCTGGGGTGCATCCAGGCGCTGCGCTGCCACCAGAACACCTGTCCTACCGGGGTCACCACGCACAACCATCGCCTGCAGCGGGGACTCGTGGTCGAGGAAAAATCCGACCGCGTCGCGAATTACGCCATCGGCATGAACAAGGAAATCGACATGATCGCCCACTCCTGCGGGTGCCGGCATGCGCGCGAACTGAAGCGCGAGCATGTACGCATCGTGCAGAGCGCCGGGCAGAGCGTGGCGCTCAACATTCTCTATCCCTATCCCGAGACGGGGGTCCGCCTCAAGACCGCGTAGGGCGGCATTCCCATGCCTGCGCCGCGACGGCTCTACGGATAGATCGTGCGGTTCAGGATCGACCGTGCCCGGTCGATCAATTCGCTCGCCGTGACGCCGAGCGGGCCGCCGTTGGCCTGCGCGACCGCATCGCCCGCGGTGCCGTGCAGCCACACGCCGGCGAGCAAGGCATCGAGCGGCGAGGCGCCCTGTGCGATGAGCCCGGCGATGAGGCCGGTGAGCGCATCGCCCATGCCGGCTGCGGCCATGCCCGGGTTGCCGGTCGGATTGACCCACCAGCGGCCGTCGGGCGCGGCGACGATGGTGCCGTTGCCCTTTAGCGCCGCAAACGCGCGGTAGCGCTTCGCGATGGCGAGCGCCGCGGCGAGGCGGTCCTCCTGCACTTTGCGCGTGGACAGCCCGAGTAGGCGTCCGGCCTCGGCAGGATGCGGGGTGAGCAGCGTCGCGGCCTGTCTGTTTGCGATGGACTCTGCCAGCTCGGGGTCTTCGCCCACCAGATTGAGCGCGTCGGCATCCAGGAGCAGCGCCGCCGGGGATGCCATCGCCTGGCGCAGCGCGCGCCTGGCGCCCTCGTCAGTGCCCATGCCCGGCCCGGCTGCTATCACCGTCATTTCGTCGCTGCGCAGAATGCCATCGGGTGCGCGCAGCATCAACTCCGGCTGACCGTAATCGACGCGCAGGGGATGCTCTGTCAGCAGCGCCAGATGCACGCGCCCTGCGCCGCACTTGAGCGCTGCCCGGCCCGCGAGCACGGCGGCGCCCACCATGCCGGCCGCGCCGCCGAGGATCGCTGCCGTGCCCGCGAGCCCCTTGTGGAAATTCGCGGGTCGCCGCGCAAGCGCCTGCGGCAATGCGCTCGCGTCGAGCAATCGTCCTTGGGCAGGCAGCAGTGCTTCGGCGTCCAGGCCGAGAGAATCAACCTGCAGCTCGCCGCAGTGATCGGGCCCGTCCAGCGTGAGCAGCCCGGGCTTCAGGCCGATGAAGCTGATCGTCCGGGTTGCCTGCACCGCGCAACCCATGACAGCGCCCGTGTCGGCGTTGATGCCGCTAGCAATGTCGAGCGCGAGCACCGGCAGATGCAGCGCATTGATCGTTTCCACCAGCGCCGCATAGGAGCCATCGAGCGGGCGCTGCAGTCCGATGCCGAACAGGCCGTCGATCACCAGGTCCCAGCGGCCGCCTGCCGGGATCGATGCCTCGATCGTTCCGCCGGCCGCCGTCCACTTGGCCAGCGCGGCGGCCGCATCGCCAGGCAGCCCGGTCGGGTCGCCGGGGCAGACTACGGTGAGGCGATAGAACCACTGCTTCAGATGGACCGCGACCTCGAAGGCATCGCCGCCGTTGTTGCCGGGGCCGGCGACCACGAGTACGCGCCGCATGGTGTCGTCCATGGTCGCGCGCGCGCGTTGCGCTGCGGCCAGTCCGGCGCGCTCCATGAGCCTCGGCGCTTCGGGCAGCCGCAGCGCGGCCTGTTCCAGTTCGCGGACCTGCGCGGTGGTGTAGACAGGGGCAAGCATGGGGTCAATGATAGCGCGCGCGCCCGTGTCAGCGCAGCAGATCGTGGACGTGGTCTGCAATGGCGAGCGACGCAGTCAGCCCCGGCGATTCGATGCCGTACAGGTTCACCAGGCCTGCGACGCCGTGGTCTTTCGGGCCTTCGATGAGGAAATCGCGCGCGGGCTCGCCGGGGGCCTGGATCTTGGGCCGGATGCCGGCGTAGCCGGGCTGCAGCGCGCCGTCTGCGAGCTTCGGCCAGTAGCGCCGGATTTCATCGTAGAAGGCCTCTGCACGGCGCGGGTCGACCCGGTAGTCGATCGCCTCGACCCATTCGACGTCGGGGCCGAAGCGCGCCGCTCCGGCGAGGTCCAGCGTCAGGTGCACGCCCAGGCCGGCGGCTTCCGGAACGGGATAGATCAGCCGCGAGAACGGCGCGCGGCCGGCCAGCGAAAAGTAATTGCCCTTGGCGTAGTGGCAGGGCGGCACGCGGTCAGTGGGAAATCCCCGCAGCGCCGCCACCACTTTCTGCGCGTGCAGGCCGGCGGAATTGACGACCGCCCTAGCCTGGATGCGCATCGGCTGCGCGCCGGCTACGTCCAACTCGATGCCGCTTGCGACTATGCGTCCGCCCTGCACCGGGCTGCGCAGCGCGATCGCCGCGCCGCGCGCTTGCGCGTCGCCCTGGTAGGCGAGCATCAGGCCATGGCTGTCGACGATGCCCGTGGAGGGTGAAAGCAGCGCTGCGACGCAGGCGAGTTCCGGCTCCAGTGCGCGGGCTTGGTCGCCCGCGAGCCATTGCAGGTCGTCGACCCCGTTTGCGCGCGCCTGGGCATGGAGTCTTTCCAGCGCCGACTGCTGCGCGTCGCTTGCGGCGACGATCAGCTTGCCGCAGCGTCGGTGCGCGACGCCGTGCGCCTCGCAGTAGCGATAAAGCGCGAGCTTTCCCGGAACGCACAGGCGCGCCTTCAGCGAACCGGGCGCGTAATAGATGCCGGCATGGATCACCTCGCTGTTGCGCGAGCTGGTGTGAGTGCCGATGGCATCCTCGGCTTCCAGGACTACCACCTCACGGTCCTCGAGCGCCAGGCGCCGGGCCACCGCCAGCCCGACCACGCCGGCGCCGATCACGATGCAGTCAACGCGTTCCAGATCAGTTCCTTCTACCGGCCGCCGCTATCGGGCGCACCAGAATCAGGTATACCAGGAGCGAAGCCATTCCCATCAGGCCGATCGCAGTGGTCAGCGGGCGCTGGGTGCCGTCGTACAGCGCGCCCAGCACGTAGCTTGTGACCGAACCCAGGGTAAACTGGACAAAGCCGAGCAGCGAAGAGGCTGCCCCGGCAATTTTCGGGAACGGACTCAGCGCGGCGGCGGTGGCATGCGGCATGACAAAGGCCGTCGCAAACATGTAGACAAACGTCGGGGCGACAATCGCCGCGGCGTGATCGACCCCAGCCCAGCCGAATCCTGCGGTCACGATGCCGGACAGGCACGCGATGAGCGAGCCTGTCCGGATCATTCGATCGATGCCAAGCCGCATGACCAGGCGGCTGCTTGCGATCGCGCCGATGATGTGGCCGGTCGCCACGATGGCGAACAGCACGGCATATTCGCCGGCCGTGTGGCCGAGCGAGCGCATGAACACGAATGCCGAACTGGAAATGAATGCGGCAATCCCGGTCTGGACCGTGCACAGCGCCACCAGGTAGGCGGTATATCGGCGCTGGCCAAGCAGGAACACGAAGTTGCGCATCAGTGCCGCCGGATTTAAGGACTGTAGTCGGGGATGCGGCGCGGTTTCCGTGAGCCCGAACGCGACCGCGGCCAACAGCACGATGGCCACCCCGGCAAGAGCCCAGAAGACGGCGGACCAGCCCTTCCATGCGAGCAGGGCGGTGCCAAGGAGCGGGCCCAGGATGGGCGCGACCCCGAGCACGATCGACATCAGCGCGAGCGTGCGCGCGGCATTGTCCCAGGAGTAGAGATCACGCACGATGCTGCGCGCGAGCACGGGGCCGGCAGACATGCCAAGCGCCTGCATAAAGCGGCCTGCGATCAGCACCTCGATCGACGTGGAAAGAGCGCAGCCAAGGCCCCCCGCGGCAAACAGCGCGAGCCCCGCGAGCAGCGGCAGACGGCGGCCGTAGCGATCCGACAGCGGCCCATAAATGAGCTGACCGCAGGCAACGCCGAGGTAAAACGACGTGAAGGTCAGCTGCACCGTCGCGACATCGGCGCCGAACACCGAAGCGAGTTCGGGCATGATCGGCACGAAGATGTCGGTGGAAAGCGGGGCGATGGCGACCAGAAGGCCGAGCAGGAGCGTGAAGGAGGCGGTGCGGGGTTTGAGGGGCATGGGCGAGCGCGCCTGGACGATGCCGGAAAACCCACCCCAGCCATCGCGTCCTGTGCGCGAATGGGCGCAGTTTAGCATGGTGAATTCGGCCTCCACGCATTGCCGCGCGACGAATCGCGTCCGGGCGCAGGTCCCGCCGCGGAGGTCGATTTCTGGACTTGCCGCGACGGGATGCTCCGCCAGCGAGCGCTCGAGCGCAGCATGTAGAATCCGCCATGCTCTCCACGGCAGGGACCCTGACCTCGAACGCCAATTCCGGCCGCTGGCAGTTCTGGATCGACCGCGGCGGCACGTTCACCGATGTCGTCGCCAGGCGCCCGGACGGCACGCTCGTCACGCACAAGCTGCTTTCCGAGGACCCGGGCCGCTACACGGACGCGGCGCTCGCCGGAATCCGCCATTTGTTGGGCCTGGCGGCCGGGGACCGGATCCCGCCCGAGGCGATCGACGCGGTGAAAATGGGCACCACGGTGGCGACCAATGCGCTGCTGGAGCGCAAGGGCGAGCGCACCGCGCTGTTCATCACCCGCGGCTTTCGCGACGCGCTGAGAATCGCCTATCAGAACCGCCCGCGTATTTTCGACCGTCATATCGTTCTGCCCGAGCTGCTCTACGCCAAGGTGGTCGAGGTGGACGAGCGCGTCGGCGCGCAGGGTGAAGTGCTCGTGCCGCTCGATATCGGGCAGGCGGCGCGCGATCTGCAGGCGGTATACGACGAGGGATTCCGTTCCCTTGCGATCGTCTTCATGCACGGTTACCGATACACGGAGCACGAGCGCGCGCTGGCCGGGCTCGCGCGCGAGCTCGGCTTTCCTCAGGTCTCGGTGTCGCATGAAGTGAGCCCGCTCATGAAGCTGGTCTCGCGCGGGGACACGACCGTGGTGGATGCCTACCTGTCGCCGATCCTGCGCCGCTATATCGATCAGGTGGCTGCGGAACTGCAGGATGTGCGGCTGATGTTCATGCAGTCGAACGGGGGCCTGACCGACGCGCGCCGGTTTCAGGGAAAGGATTCCATCCTGTCGGGCCCGGCCGGGGGCATCGTCGGCGCCGTGAGAACCTCGCTTGCGGCGGGCTTCGACAAGATCATCGGCTTCGACATGGGCGGTACCTCGACCGACGTGTCCCATTTTGCGGGCTCGCAGCTGGACGACCTGGAGCGCAGCTTCGAAACCCAGGTCGGCGGCGTGCGCCTGCGCGCGCCGATGATGAGCATCCACACGGTGGCCGCGGGCGGCGGCTCGATCCTGCATTTCGACGGATCGAGGTACCGCGTCGGCCCCGACTCGGCCGGGGCGAATCCGGGCCCGGCGTGCTATCGCAAGAACGGGCCGCTCGCGGTGACCGACGCGAACCTCATGCTGGGCAAGATCCAGCCGCAGTTCTTCCCCGCGGTGTTCGGCCCCGGCGGCAACGAGCCCGCGGACGCCGCAGTCGTGCGCCGCCGGTTCGGGGACCTGGGCGAGGAAATCCGCCGCGCCACCGGGGACGAGCGCACGCCCGAGGCGGTCGCCGCGGGATTCATCGAAATCGCCGTGGGCAACATGGCCGAGGCGATCAAGCGCATCTCGGTGCAGCGCGGGCACGACGTCACCGAATACACGCTGTGCTGCTTCGGCGGCGCGGGCGGGCAGCACGCGTGCCTGGTGGCCGACGCGCTCGGGATGACGCGGATCGTCATCCATCCGCTGGCGGGCGTGCTGTCGGCCTACGGGATGGGCCTGGCCGACGTCACGGTCATGCGAGAGCAGTCGGTCGAGGTCGAACTGGCGCAGGCGAGCGCGCGTCTGATCGAGGACGCGCTGGAGGCGCTCGCGAGCGAGGCCCGAAGCGAACTGCTGCGCCAGGGACTGGCCGACGAGCGCATCCGCATGATCAGGCGGGTGCACCTGCGCTACGACGGCACCGACTCCGCGCTCATCGTCGACCTGGGCACAGTCCGCGAGATGGTCGAGCGGTTCGAGACGGCCTATCAGCGGCGCTACAGTTTTCTGATGCCCGGCCGGGGGCTCATCGCCGAAGCGGTTTCGGTAGAGGCTGTCGGCGCCTCCGATGCGCCGATCGAGATTGCGTCGGCGGGCCCGAGCCGGGCTGGGCCACCGCGTGCGGCGGAGACAGCCGCCATGTACTCCGAGGGGCGCTGGCAACGCACACCGGTGTTCCTGCGCGGCGATCTCGCACCGGGAACACGTGTTCAGGGGCCGGCCATCGTTGCCGAAGCCAATGCCACCACGGTGGTCGAACCGGGCTGGCAGGCCGAGGTGACACGGCTCGGACACCTGGTCCTCGAGCGCGTCGTGCCGCGTCCGGCGCGCGCGGCGGTGGGCACCCGCGTCGATCCGGTGATGCTGGAGATCTTCAACAACCTGTACATGTCCATCGCCGAGCAAATGGGCTTGCGCCTGGCGAACACCGCGTACTCGGTGAACATCAAGGAGCGGCTGGACTTCTCCTGCGCTCTGTTCGACGGGCGGGGCCAGCTCATCGCCAACGCCCCGCACATGCCGGTGCACCTGGGCTCGATGGGCGAATCGATCCGCACCGTCATGCGCGAGAACGCGGAGAAGATGACACCAGGTGACGTGTACGTGCTCAACGCGCCTTATAACGGCGGAACGCACCTGCCCGATGTCACGGTCATCACGCCGGTGTTCGACGCATCGGGGCGCGAGATCCTGTTCTATGTAGGCTCGCGCGGCCACCATGCCGATATCGGCGGCATCACGCCCGGCTCCATGCCGCCGGACAGCCGCGTTGTCGAGGAAGAGGGCGTGCTGATCGACAACTTCAGGCTGGTCGATGCCGGGCGTCTGCGCGAACGGGAAATGCGCGCGCTGCTTGCCTCCGGAAGCTATCCCTCGCGAAATATCGAGCAGAACCTCGCCGACTTGCGCGCCCAGGTCGCGGCGAACGAGAAGGGTGTGCAGGAACTGCGCCGCATGGTCGAGCATTTCGGCCTGGACGTGGTGAACGCGTACATGCTGCATGTCCAGGACAATGCCGAGGAATCGGTGCGGCGGGTGATCGACGTGCTGAAGGACGGCGCGTTCGAGTATGAAATGGACAATGGAGGAGTGATCCGTGTGCGGATCTCGATCGACAAATCCAGGCGCAGCGCGTGCATAGATTTCAGCGGTAGTTCGGCCCAGTTGCCGGACAACTTCAATGCGCCCTCGGCGGTGTGCATGGCGGCGGTGCTGTATGTGTTTCGCACGCTGGTCGACGACGACATACCGCTAAACGCGGGCTGTCTCAAGCCGCTCCAGGTGATCATTCCCGAGGGATCCATGCTGCGGCCCCGCTATCCGGCCGCGGTCGTCGCGGGCAATGTCGAAACCTCGCAGTGCATCACCGATGCGCTGTACGGCGCTCTCGGTGTCATGAGTGCATCCCAGGGGACGATGAACAACTTCACCTTCGGGAATGCGCGCTATCAGTACTACGAGACCATAGCGGGCGGCTCCGGAGCAGGCGTTGCGGGGACGTCGGCGCCGGGATCGCCGAAGGGATCACGCCGGGGATTCGACGGCACGGACTGTGTGCAAACCCACATGACCAACTCGCGGCTTACCGATCCCGAGGTACTCGAGTGGCGTTTTCCTGTGGTGTTGGAGCGTTTTGAAATCCGGCTGGGGAGCGGCGGCGCCGGGCGTTGGCGCGGCGGCGACGGTGCGATCCGGCGCATCCGCTTTACCGAATCGATGACGGCCGCGATACTTTCGGGGCATCGACTCATTCCGCCTTACGGGCTGGCCGGCGGCTCACCCGGAGCGACGGGCCGCAATCGCGTCGAGCGTGCCAGCGGAGAGGCGGTCGAGCTGCGGGGCGCCGACAAGGTGGAAATGGGTCCGGGCGACGTGTTCGTGATCGAAACCCCCGGCGGCGGCGGGTATGGACCGAGGACGCCATCTGGCTGATAACGGACTGATCTGCCTATAATTGCGGCGCGACCCCCTTTCCAGGGGCCGCCTGGCTGCACTCTGAGGCGCCACACCGAGAACCCGCGAATGGATCGCCGAACCGTTTTCACCAAGACTGCCAAGGGCATGCTGGAGGCCACCGGCAGCACCAGCGCCCTGCCGCGCGACTTGCGCAACATCCTCAAGGAAGTGGATGGCAAGGCGACGGTCAGCCAGTTGGGCGAAAGACTTGGAAAGATGCCCGAGGCCAAGCTGCTCGATGTGCTCATCGAAATGCAGCTCGACGGCTACGTGCGCGAATTCGTCACGGTGCAGCCGCGGCAGACCAGCCCGCCGCCTTCGCAGGGCACCGCCCCGGGGGGCGATGAAGACCTGGATTTCACCAGCCTGACCTCCAAACCCGGCCCAAAGGCCGAGGAGGCCGCGAAACCGGCAGCCGACGAAATCGCACGCCAGGCCGCAGCCGCCCGCGCGCGAGCCGATGCCGAGGCGAAAGCGCGGCTCGAGGCGCGCGCGAAGGCGGAGGCCGTGGTGAAGGCGCGGCTCGAAGCCGAAGCCAAGGCTAAAGCCGAAGCTGAAGCGAAAGCCAAAGCCGATGCCGAGGCCAAGGCGAAGGCCGAAGCCGAAGCCAGGGCGAAAACGGCGGCGGAGGCCAAAGCAAGAGCTGAAGCAGAAGCGAAAGCCAAATCCGAAGCAGAGGCGAAGGCACGCGCGCAAGCGGAGGCGAGGGCCAAGGCCGAAGCCGAAGAACGAGCGCGGCGCGAAGCCGAAGAACGGGTGCGCCGTGAGGCGGATGAAAAGGCGCGGCGCGAAGCCGAGGAGCGCGCGCAACGGGAAGCGCAGGAACGGGCCAGGGTCGAAGCCGAACTGACAGCCCGGCTGGAAGAAGAGCGCCGCGCGCGCGAAGAGGCCGAACGCAAGGCGAAGGAGGAGGCGCAGCGCCTGGCGCGCGAGGCGGAGGAACGTGCGCGGCGTGAAACCGAAGAACTGCGCGCACAGGTCGAGGCCGAGCGCCGCGCGCGCGAAGAGGCCGAGCAGCGCGCGCAACAAGAAGTCGAGCGCAGGGCCAGGGAAGAATCCGAGCGCAAGCTGAGGGAAGAGGCCGAGCGCAGGGAACGCGAGGAGACCGATCGCAGGGCGAAGGAAGAAGCCGAGCGCAGGGAACGCGAGGACGCGGAGCGCAGGGCGAAGGAAGAAGCCGAGCGCAGGGAACGCGAGGACGCGGAGCGCAGGGCGGAGGAAGAGGCTGAGCGCAAGGAACGCGAGGAGACCGAGCGCAGGGCGAAGGAAGAAGCCGAGCGCAGGGCGAAGGAAGAAGTCGAGCGCAGGGAACGCGAAGACGCGGAGCGCAGGGCGAAGGAAGAGGCGGAGCGCAGGGACAGGGAAGAATCCGAGCGCAAGCTACGGGAAGAGGCTGAGCGCAAGGAACGCGAGGAGGCCGAGCGCAGGGAACGCGAGGAGACCGATCGCAGGGCGAAGGAAGAAGCCGAGCGCAGGGAACGCGAGGAGACCGAGCGCAGGGTGAAGGAAGAGGCCGAGCGCAGGGAACGCGAGGACGCGGAGCGCAAGGCGAAGGAAGAAGCAGAGCGCAGGGAACGCGAGGACGCGGAGCGCAGGGCGAAGGAAGAGGCCGAGCGCAGGGAGCGCGAGGAGACCGAGCGCAGGGCGGAGGAAGAGGCGGAGCGCAAGGACAGGGAAGAATCCGAGCGCAAGCTACGGGAAGAGGCTGAGCGCGGGGAACGCGAGGAGACCGAGCGCACGGCGAAGGAAGAGGCCGAAGCGTCACGGGCGGCGGAACCCGAACCGGAGCGCGAGGCCGAAGAGGCGGTGCACGCCCGAACCGCCACCAAGGAAGAGTCCAAGGCGCGCGCCAAATTGGAGGCGGCGGCTGCGGCGCAGGCGCGCAAGGATGCGCGGGCGCGCGAGCGCGCACTGGCCACGGAGCGCAAGGCGGCGGGGATCGAGGCGCCGTCGCGCCCCGCGGAGCCGGAGCCCAGTGTAGAAATGGAAATGCCCGTCGGCAAGCTGCGGCGCGAGCGCAACTGGGCGCGGATCGTCTCGCTCGGATTGTTCGTCGTTCTGTTCGTCGCCATCGCCGCGATCCATCTCATTCCGCTCGATGTCTCGCCGTACGAGAAGGCAGCCGGGGAGCGGCTCGGCGAGCCGGTGCGGATCGGCTCGATCCATTTCTCGCTTGTGCCGCAGCCGCACCTGAGTTTCGAGAACGTATCCATAGGCGCGGAACCGCGACTGCAGATCGCCGCGCTCGACGCGGTGCCGGAACTGGGCTCGATGTTTGCTCCGCGCAAGGTGTTCAGGAGCATAGAGATAGGAGGACTCGTGCTTCCGCAGGCGATCGCCGCGCGCGCCCTGTGGGGCAAGGGCAGCGAGGATGCGCTGCGCGTGGAGCGCGTGTACGTGAAGGGCCTCAAACTCGAATTGAAGGGCATGCTGCTGCCGCCGCTCGACGTGGAAGCCTCGTTCGGCCCCGGTGGGCTGGAGAAGGCGCTGCTGGCCAATGCGGAAAAAAGTCTTTCCGTGTCGCTGCAGGGGGACGGTGGCAAAACCCAGATAGAAATCGCGGCCAAGCGGCTGGTGCTGCCGTTTGCGCAGAACATCGCGCTGGATGAGTTCTCCGCGAAGGGAACGCTGGTCGCGCAGGATCTCCTGCTGCGCGAGTTCGAGGCGCGCGCATTCGACGGGATCCTCACCGGCAACGCGCGCCTTTCCTGGGGCGACGCCTGGAGCTTCGGGGGCGAGTTCGCCGCGAAGGGCATGGACGCAGCGAAAGTGGCTGCGCCGATCCTGTCGGGCGGTCGCTTCGAAGGCAAAGGGGTCTACGCCATGAAGGCCGACGCGCCCGAGAAGCTCATGGCGAGCGCGCGCCTCGACGGCAGCTTCAGCATGCAGAAGGGCACGCTCGCGATCGTCGATTTGACGCGAACGCTGCAGGGGACCGGGGGCACCGGCGGAAACACGCTGTTCTCCGAGATGACCGGATCGGTCGTCGCCGATGCGAGCCGCATTCAATTGCGTCAGATCCGGCTTTCAGCCGGGTTGCTCAGCGCCAACGGGTCGGCAGAACTGGATGCGCAGAAGAACCTGTCGGGGCGCCTCCAGATTGAATTGCGAGCACAGGTGACGCAGCTGCGGGCGACCCTGGCGATAACAGGCACGCTCGCCGAGCCGCAGTTCCGGCGCTCGAACTGATCCAGGACCCTTACGTTATACCGCTCGCCGAAGTTCGGCGCCGGGCATCGGGTATAATTTCCCTTTACCGACGCGCGCCCATGCCGACCATCCTGACGTTGCGCGGAACGACAGCCCTTTCGGCCTTCCGGCTCGACAAACTCAACTCCCAGCTCGCCGGCGTTCATCGCTCCCTGCGGATTGCCAGCGCCGAGTACCGGCACTTCGCTGAACTCGATCGCACGCTGTCGGGCGATCAACTCAGCATCCTGCAGCGGCTGCTCGAGTATGGCGAGGCGTCTGCGCACGCCGCGGACGAAGGCTCGCTGCTGCTGGTCGTGCCGCGGGTCGGCACCATCTCTCCCTGGTCCTCGAAGGCCACCGACATCGCGCGCCATTGCGGGCTCGAGGCCCTGCGCCGCGTCGAGCGCGGCGTCGCGTACCGACTGGCAGGCGGCCGCGCCGTCGCCGAGCATCGCCCCGCGATTCTGCCTCTGCTGCACGACCGGATGACCGAAACCGTATTCGAGGATCTGGGTGAGGCCGGGGCGCTGTTCCGCCATTTCGAGCCCAGATCCCTGATCACCGTGCCGGTGCTGGCCGGGCGGGGCAGGGACGCGCTCGAGGAGGCCAACCGGCAGATGGGCCTTGCGCTGTCGCCCGACGAAATCGATTACCTGCTCGAGCACTTCCGCGCCGTCGGCCGTGATCCGACCGACGTTGAACTCACCATGTTCGCGCAGGCGAATTCAGAGCATTGCCGGCACAAGATTTTCAACGCCAGCTGGGTGATAGACGGCCAGGCGCAGCCGCATTCCCTGTTCGGCATGGTGCGCAGGACCCACGAGCTGCATCCGCAGGGAACGATCGTCGCCTATTCAGACAACGCGGCGATCATGGAGGGGCGCACGGCGCAACGCTTCTATCCGGACGCGGACGGGCGCTACTGCTCACACGAACAGCTCACGCACACGCTGATGAAGTGCGAAACCCACAACCACCCGACTGCGATATCGCCGTTCCCGGGCGCGGCCACGGGCTCGGGCGGAGAGATCCGCGACGAGGGCGCCACCGGGCGCGGCGCGCGCCCCAAGGCCGGGCTGTGCGGATTTTCCGTGTCGCACCTTCGCATCCCCGGATTCGAGCAGCCGTGGGAGAAGACCGAAGGCAAGCCTTCGCGTATCGCCTCCGGCCTCGCGATCATGCTCGAGGGGCCGATCGGCGCTGCATCCTTCAACAACGAATTCGGCCGCCCGAACCTTGCCGGCTATTTCCGCGCCTTCGAAGCCAGGGTGGGAGGCGCCGTGCGCGGCTACCACAAGCCGATCATGATCGCCGGCGGCATCGGCAACATCAACGCGCTGCACTCGAGCAAGGATCCGCTGCCGGAGGGCGCGCTGCTGATCCAGCTCGGCGGCCCGGGCATGCTGATCGGCATGGGCGGGGGCGCTGCCTCGAGCATGGACACCGGCGCCAATGCAGAGGACCTGGATTTCGACTCGGTGCAACGGGGCAATGCCGAGATCCAGCGGCGGGCGCAGGAGGTGATCGACCGCTGCTGGCAACTTGGCGAGGCCAATCCCATCCTGTCCATCCACGACGTGGGCGCCGGCGGGATCTCCAATGCGCTGCCCGAGATTGTGCACGGTGCGGACCGCGGTGCGCACATCAATCTGCGCGCACCGCCCTCGGAAGAACCGGGCATGTCGCCGCGCGAAATCTGGTCCAACGAGGCGCAGGAGCGCTACGTGCTGGCGATTGCGCCGCACCGGCGCGCGCAGTTCGAGGCGATGTGCGCGCGCGAGCGCTGCCCGTTCGCGGTGGTGGGCACCGCGAGTGCCGGAGGCCGGCTGCGCGTCGAGGATCCGCACTTCGGCAACGTTCCCGTGGACATGGACCTGGCCGTGCTGTTCGGCAAGCCGCCGCGCATGACCCGCGACGTGCGGCACCTACCGGTGGTGCTCGATCCGCTGTCCTTGGATGGAATGGAGCTGAAGGAGGCTTGTTACCGGGTGCTGCGGTCACCGACGGTCGCAAACAAGACCTTTCTCGTTTCCATCGGCGACCGAACCGTGGGCGGCCTGTGCGCGCGCGACCCCTTCGTGGGTCCATGGCAGGTACCGGCGGCCGACTGCGCGGTGACGTTGCTCGATTTTTCGGGCTCCACGGGCGAAGCCTACTCGATGGGCGAGCGCGCGCCGCTCGCGGTCATCGACGCGGCGGCATCGGGACGCATGGCGGTCGGGGAGGCGCTCACCAATCTGGCGGCGGCGCGCGTGCAATCGCTCGCCCGGGTGAAACTGTCGGCCAACTGGATGGCGGCCGCCGGCAGCCCAGGGGAAGACGC
>Ga0154717_1070_pt1 | contig 31770 bp, 35 predicted proteins | sample Rifle2008BG16ft_FD_105725 | JGI IMG/M metagenome (GOLD analysis project Ga0154717, IMG submission 105725) | Betaproteobacteria bacterium RBG_16_64_18
GATCGCCAGCGTGGAGATCCCGGTCAGGCCCTGCCCGATGGTGCAGCCCAGCGCGAGCACGCCGCCGAACCCCATCAACGCACCGCCGGCGAGGTGGCGGATCAGGTCATCGGCGTCACGGAAACTCTCGAGCCGGAACGATCGGGTCGCAAGGGCGTAGGCGAGCGAGCCGCCCACCATGCCGAGCACCGAGGCGATGCCGAAGGTCACGACGCGGCTCTTGTCGCTCCACAGCATCAACAGTTCAAGGCTATAGGCAAACGGCGCGACGAAGCTCATCGACTCCATCCTGCCGCTGTTGGTGGCGAAAAATTTCTCCTCCAGGGTGGTCGGATCCTCCGCGAGGTAGCCAAGGTGCCCGGAGAGATACCACCCGGCCACGACCACCAGTCCCACCACGATGCCTCCCAGCAGATTGTCGAAGGACCTGAACTCGCGGCTCATGAACACGAACACGATCAGGCCCGCTCCCAGGACCCCGGCGACGACGGCGAGCATGGTATTGCGCCCGCCACCCAGCCCCTTTGCCAATAGCGACGGCAGGTCCTGGGCCGCCGGGAGCGCCACCGCCACCGGGTCGATCGCAGCGACGCGAAACACGCCGAACAGGCCCTTGATGGTCATGTAGGCGCTGATCGCAAGCATCAGGAACACGACGATGGACTTCAGGTTGCCGCCGCCGATGCGCACCAGCGTCTTGCTGCCGCAGCCCGAGCCCAGCGTCATCCCGACACCGAACAGGAAGCCGCCGACAATATAGGAAAGCCAGGTGAAGTTCCGCGTCGTGTAGATGGTCTTGGCGACATCGATGGCCCCGGCGAGCTGAAGGCCCGCCGTGCCCAGAATGGCGATCGCCATCGCCAGCATCCACATGCGCATGCGGTTCCAGTCGCCCATGTTGAGAACGTCCGAAACCGCGCCCATGGTGCAGAAGTTGGTCCGGTTGGCAACCGCGCCGAAAACGAATGCCAGCGCAAAAGCGCCCCAGACGACCGTGGAGGCCAGCGCCGCGGGATTGGCTTCGTTCATAGGCCGCCCTTCAGCAACACCGGGCGCGCATCACCTCGACCTGAGCGCCGACTCAACGCTTCTGCAGCCGCTGTTTGGCTTCCTGGGCCGCCGGGCTGGTGGGATATTTCTGCATCAGGACGCGCAGCGTCTCCCGTGCCGACTTCTGGTCGCCGAGCTCGGCCTGCGCACTGGCGATGTTCAGCATTGCATCGGGCGCCTTGGGATTATCGGGCCAGGATGCCACCACCTTCTGCTGGGTTGCGATCGCCACCTGGTAGTCCCGGGTCGCATAGTGGGCATTGCCGATCCAGTATTGCGCGGCGGGCACCAGCTGGCTGTTCGGATAGTTCACCACGAAAGTCTGTAGAGCCGCCACCGATGCCTGGTAATTGCCGATCTTGAATTGATTGAGCGCCGCCTCGTAGGCCTCTTTTTCCTTCTGTGCTTCTCGTTCCGGGGAAGCGACCTTTTCCTGGAATGCCTGGTCGAGCCGGCGCAGCCGCGTGTCCAGATCGACGTACAGGTCCTTCTGCCTGCGCTCCATCGTCTCGACCTGATTGCGCAGCACCTCGATCTGGCCGCGCAGCTTCATCACGTCCTGCCTGAGCCCGTCGATCAGCTGCGCGAGATCCACCGCGCGGTCTTTCAACGCCGAATCCAGCCGCCCCATGCGTTCGTCCAGGCGCCCCATGCGCTCATCGATCGCCTTCTGGCCGGCAGCCGCATCCGCCTTCATGTCGGCGATCTGCTTGCGCGCCTCTTCGTCGTCAAACAGGCCCGCCTGCGCGCCGCGCGCGGCGAGCGCCAGCAACAGCACGGCGAGCAGGCGTTGTAGGCGTCGTTTCGGCATCGATCAGAACTCGCCGCTGTGGAGCAGGTCGCCGCGGCGGTTCTCGGCCCAGCAGGCTTCGCTCTGTTCGGTGCAGCGCGGCTTTTCCTCGCCCAGGCTCACCGCGTCGATCTGGGCGTCGCGCGCGCCCATCAGCGCCAGCATGCGCTTGATGGCTTCGGCGCGGCGCTGGCCCAGCGCGAGGTTGTACTCCCGGCTGCCGCGCTCGTCGGCATTGCCCTGGACGAGCATCTTCGCGCCCGCATGATCCCCGAGGTACTTGCCGTGCGCCTGCAGCAGCGGCCGGAATTCGTCGCGTATCCTGTCGCTGTCGTAGTCGAAGAAGACCGAGCGCTTGGACAGGATGTTCTTCGGGTCCTTGAGGGGATTGGCCTGGACCTGCGCGGGCCGCACCGGCTGGGTGCTCACAGGAGGCTGCGGCTGCGCCGGCGCCGGCTGCGCCGCCGCGGGCGTACGCTCCTCGACGCCGGCCTTGCCCTCATCCTTGGATGGCTGGCTGCCGCAGCCATACAGCACCGCCAACCCCACCGCCGCGAACCATATCTTTCTCATGCCTTCCTCCTTTTTAGCCGCCACAACCCGAGGGGACCTATCCCCTCGCCGTCCCCGAAGTCACACGCCGTCACGCGACGGCCACCCTGGCCAATTCTGGCCACTCCCGGTCAATTTACAAGAAACGGGCCCCACGCCGGCTCGCGCACATCCGCCGCCTGGACCGACAGGCGCTGCTTCACGCGTCCGTCGGCCGACACCGCGGCCAGCACCCCGCGGCCGCCGACCTCGGTGGCATAGAGAATCATCGTGCCGTTGGGCGCGAAGCTCGGAGATTCGTCGCGCTGCGTGTCGGTGAGAACCTGCATCTGCCGGCTCTCCAGATCCATGACCGCGAGTTGGAAGCGGCCGTCGTGCCGCGACACGAATGCCATGCTCTTTCCGTTCACACTCAGGCGCGGCGAGACATTGTACCCGCCGTCGAAGGTGATTCGGGACGCCTCGCCGCCTGCGGCGGACATGCGGTAGATCTGCGGGCTGCCGCCGCGGTCGGAAGTGAAATAGATGAACTGTCCATCGGCGGAGAAAAACGGTTCGGTATCGATGCCCGCCGATTGGGTGATTCTGCGCACGTTGCTGCCGTCGGCATTGATGAGATAGATCTGCGAGCCGCCTTCCTTGGACAGCACCGCGGCAAGCTGCTTGCCGTCGGGCGACCAGGACGGCGCGCTGTTCGAACCCCTGAAGTTCGCCACCACGTGGCGCTGCCCGCTGGTCAGAGAGTGCACGTAGACCACCGGCTTCTTGCTCTCGAACGATACATACGCGAGGCGCGTGCCGTCGGGCGACCAGGACGGCGAAATGATCGGCTCGCGCGAGGCCAGCGCCACCTGCGCGCCCTGCCCGTCGGCATCGGCGATGCGCAGCTCGAAACGCCCGTTCTGCTTCACCACGTAGGCGATGCGGGTCGAGAACACGCCGCGCTCGCCGGTCAGCTTTTCGTAGATCACGTCCGCGATGCGGTGGGCAGTGGCGCGCGCCTGCGCCGGGGACAGGGTGTACGCCACGCCGGCGAGCTGCGTCTGCTTGGGCACGTCGAACAGGCGGAAGCGCACCTCGAAGCGTCCGTCAGGCAGGCGCTGCGCGCCCCCGATGACGATCGCATCGGCGCCGCGGGTCTTCCAGTCGCCGAAATTCACCTGCGAGGGTTCGGTCGGCAGGGGATTGACCCCGCCGGCGTATTGCGTGCGGAAGCGGCCGCTCCTGAGCAGGTCCGCCTCGATGATGTCGGTGATGCTGGTCGGCAGCACGGCCTCGCCGGCGAACTGCAGCACGGCGACCGGAATCTGGTTTCCGCCACCACCGGTGATCTCGATCGTGAGCTGGGCCCGGGCCGCGCCGGAGGCGAGCCACAGGCAGGCGGCGAGCAGATGCAGGAGTGTGCGTATCATGCGAGGCGGAAGTATACAACCTCCGGCGCGTTTATTCATTCGACCGGGCGGAATTTCAATTGCAGATCCCGCGCAAACTGGTCCGGACGATCGGGTTGGGGGAGCGGCGAGGATTTCAGGATCGCGCGCTCCACGGCGTCGTCGTAGGGGCGGTTCCCGCTCGACTTGCGCAGCCGGGCCGACAGCACTTCGCCGGTCGGCAATTGCACCACGTCGAAAATCGCCTCCGGATTTCCCGCGATGTCGGGCGGCAGCACGATGTTGCTCCTGATCCTGGTCTTGATCTTGTTCGCGTAGCTCGGGTCGACCACCGGCCCCGCAGGCGGTTGCGAGGGTTTGCTCAGGCGCGATACCTGCTCCATCTCGCGCGTCACCCGTTCGCGCATGACGCGGTCGAAATCGATCTTGACCTTCGGTTCCTCCTTCTTCGGTTCCTTCTTCGGCGGCGGCTTCTTTTGCTTCTCGACCGCGATGTCGGGCTTGACCGGTTTCACCTCGGGCGCGGGCTTGGGAGTGGGCTCGACCTTGGCTTCGACCTTCGGCTCGGGCGTCGGTTCCACTTTGGGTTCGGGCCTGGGCGTCGGCGGCTCCACCACCTCCGGGCGATCCCAGAGCTCCACGACCACGGCGTCGGGCAGCTTCGACTGCCAGCGAATGCCGAAGAACAGAAACGCGAGCAACGCGAGATGAACCGCGACCGACAGCACCGCCGCCGGTGCGTTGACCGGATCACGATCGAGAACGGCGGCCGACATCGCGGCGGACATCAGCGTGAGGCGGCCTTCACGAGCAGCCCGACCCGCCGTATGCCGGCCTTCTGCAGCTCGTCCATGACCTTCAGGACGGCCTCGTAGCGCACGTCCTTGTCGGCGGCGATGACCACGGGCTGGTCGGGATTTCGCGCCTGCTTGTCGCGCAGCGCGGCCACGAGTTCCGCGGTCGATACCCGCCGCTCCTGCGTCTGGCCCCCGCCCCCGCCACGCTGGCCTCCCGAGCGCTCGCGCAGCGTCAACGAGCTGTCGGTCCTGATGATGACCTCCAGCGGTGCCACAGGCACCTGCGCCGACTTGTTCACGCTCGGCAGATCGATCACGCCCGTGGTCACCAGCGGCGCGGTCACCATGAAAATGACCAGCAGCACCAGCATCACGTCGACGTAGGGGACGACGTTGATCTGGTTCATCAGGCGACGGGGACGCATCGGTTGCCTGCCTCGGTCAGCGGTTGTGCGCCTGGCGCTGGAGGATATTCGAGAACTCCTCCATGAAGCTCTCGAAGCGCACTGCCAGGCGATCCACGTCGTGGGAGAAACGGTTGTACGCCACCACGGCGGGAATCGCCGCAAACAGGCCGATCGCCGTGGCGACCAGCGCTTCGGCGATCCCCGGGGCCACGGCGGCGAGCGTCGCCTGCTGCACGTTGGCCAGACCCCGGAACGAATGCATGATTCCCCACACCGTGCCCAACAGCCCCACGTACGGGCTCACCGAACCGACCGAGGCAAGGAACGCAAGATGCGCTTCGAGCCTGTCCATCTCGCGCTGGTAGGTGGCGCGCATCGCGCGCCGCGCGCCGTCGACCAGGACGCTCGGGTCGGCGGCGCGCTGGGTGCGCAGCTTCGCGTATTCGCGGAATCCGGCCTCGAAAATGCGCTCCAGGCTGCCGGTCGAGTGGCGGTGGTTGACCGCGCTCTGGTACAGCGCGTTCAGGTCGTTGCCGCCCCAGAAATCGCGTTCGAACTGCTCGGTCTTGCTGCGCGCCTGGCGAATCGTGAAGAACTTGTGGAATATGAAATACCAGGACATGAACGACACCGCGAGCAGCAGCGCCATCACAAGCTGGACGATGACGCTCGCATTCCATATCAATGCCACGATCGACATGTCTTGGGTGACGTTCATGTGCCTTCTTCCAGTTTCCTTCGGATCGCCTCGGGTACGCCGACCGCCTTCTGGGTGCGCGCATCCACGCACGCGAGGGTGAGCTCGGCCGACACCAGCGTCTCCTCTCCCCGCTTCACCGTCTGCATGAAGACCAGCCGGGCGCGCCCCACGCGGGCAACGCGTGCGCTCACGGCAAGCATGTCGTTCAGCCGCGCCGGCTTATGGTAGGCGATTTGCGCCGAATGCACCATGAACAATAAATGCTGGCGCCGCGCGAGGTGCCCCAGATCGAAGCCCAGCGACTGCAGCAGCTCGGTGCGCGCGCACTCCATGAAATCGAAATAGTTGCCATGGTAGACCACGCCCCCCGCATCGGTGTGCTGGTAGTAGACGCGTACCGGCCAGGTAAAGTTCTTAGAGTTCATTACGACACGAGGGGATACCTCCCCTCGTGCTCCCCTGGATCAGGTGCCGTTTCGGCAATGCTGAAACGGCCTCTCATACATCCTCGAACAGCGCGCCGTTATCCGATCGCCGCGGCGCGGCCAGGCCGAAGTGCCGGTAGGCCAGCAGCGTCGCCACCCGGCCGCGGGGCGTGCGCTGCACGAAACCCTGCTGGATCAGGAACGGTTCGAGCACATCCTCGATGGTGTCGGTCTCCTCTCCGATCGCGTGCGCGAGGTTCTCCAGCCCGACCGGACCGCCGTCGAATTTCTCGATCACGGCGAGCAGCAGCTTCCTGTCCATGACGTCGAAGCCGAGCGCGTCCACGTCGAGCATGACCAGCGCCGCGTCGGCGACTTCCCGCGAAATATCCCCCTGCGCCTTCACCTGCGCGTAGTCGCGCACGCGCCGCAGCAGGCGGTTGGCAACGCGCGGCGTGCCGCGCGCGCGACGCGCGATTTCCAGCGCGCCTTCTCCCGAGATCTCCACGTCGAGCAGGCCCGCGGAGCGGCGAACGATGCGCTCGAGTTCCTCCGGCGTGTAGAACTCCAGGCGCGCGACGATGCCGAAGCGGTCGCGTAGCGGGTTGGTGAGCATCCCGGCGCGCGTTGTGGCGCCCACCAGCGTGAACGGCGGCAGGTCGAGCCGCACCGAGCGCGCGGCCGGACCTTCGCCGATCATGATGTCGATCTGGTAGTCCTCCAGCGCCGGATAGAGGATTTCTTCGACCACCGGCGACAGGCGGTGGATTTCGTCGATGAACAGCACGTCGTTCGGCTCGAGGTTGGTGAGGATTGCGGCCAGATCGCCCGCTCGCTCGAGTACCGGGCCCGAGGTATGGCGCAGGTTCACGCCCATTTCGCGGGCGATGATGTGCGCGAGCGTGGTCTTGCCCAGGCCCGGCGGGCCGAACAGCAGCACGTGGTCGAGCGCCTCCTTCCGGTTTCGCGCGGCCTCCACGAAAATCGAGATCTGTCCGCGGATCTTTTCCTGCCCGACGTAATCCGTGAGCGAGCGCGGACGCAGCGCGCGCTCGAATACCTCCTCCTGTACGCTGGCGGGCGCGGCGGTGATAAGACGGTCGGTTTCGATGACCACGCGTTATATTAACCCAGCGCCCCTGCGCTCATGCCTTGGCCAGCAGCTTGAGCGCCTGCCGGATGCCGTCGGAAACCGACAGCCCTTCGGGCAGCTGTCTGACGGTCTGCCGCGCTTCCTTGTCGCTGTATCCCAGGCCCAGCAGCGCGTTGATGACATCGCTCGAGGCGGGCACGGCGCGGTTCACGGCGGCGCCCCCGGCGACATCGCCGCCCAGCTTGTCCTTCAGTTCGAGCAGCAGGCGCTCGGCGGTTTTCTTGCCGATGCCGGGAATCTTCACCAGCCGACCCGATTCCTGCAGGGTCACCGCCTCGACCAGTTCGGCCACCGACAGGCCCGAGAGCAGCGCGAGCGCCGTGCGGGCGCCCACGCCGCTGATCTTGAGCAGCCGGCGAAACACCCGCCGCTCGGCGTCGCTGCCGAAACCGTAGAGCAGATGCGCGTCCTCGCGCACCAGCAGATGCGTGTAGAGCGCCACCCGCTCGCCGGTCGCAGGCAGGTTGTAGAACGTGCTCATCGGCACCTCGACCTCGTAGCCCACGCCGCCCGCCTCGACCAGGATCTGCGGCGGGTTCTTTTCCAGCAGCATGCCGGTGAGGCGGCCGATCATGCCGTCCCGCCCCCCACCAGGCGCCCGCGACGCATGCGGTAGCCCGCGGTCGACATCGCACCCAGGCCCTGTCCGCCGTGCGCGTGGCAGATCGCGCAGGCGAGGGCGTCGGCCGCATCGGGGCTCGGCGCTCCTGGCAGCCGCAGCAGCCGCTTCACCATTTCCTGGACCTGTTCCTTCTTCGCGTGCCCGTTGCCGACCACCGCCTGCTTGACCTGAAGCGCGGTGTACTCCGCCACCGGCAGACCGGCATCGACCGCGGCGCAGACCGCCGTGCCGCGCGCCTGCCCGAGCGCGAGCGTCGATTGCGGGTTGACGTTGACGAACACCTTTTCCACGGCCACCTGCTGCGGACGGTGTATCGCAATCACCTCGCGCAGGCCCTGCAGTATGGACTTCAAACGCTCGGGCAATTCACTGCCCGCAGACTTGATGCAACCGCTGGTGATGTAGATCAGGCTGGAACCGGTCTTCTCGATGACGCCGAAGCCGGTAATCCGCAGGCCGGGGTCGATTCCGAGTATTCTCAGCGGTGCCGCCCTGTTCATCGCCGCTCAGCTCTGCTCGATGACGGCAGTGGTGTACACGTTCTGCACGTCGTCGATCGATTCCAGCGCGTCGAGCAGTTTCTGCATTCGCAGCGCATCGTCGCCTGCGAGCTCGTTCTCGGTGGTCGGCTTCATGGTGACTTCGGCCAGGTCCGGCTTCAGGCCGCTCTTCTCCAGCGCCGCGCGCACCTTCGCGAAATCCGCCGGTGCGCATACGACCTCGATGGAGCCGTCATCGTTGGCTACCACGTCGTCCGCGCCCGCCTCGAGCGCCACATCCATCACCTTTTCCTCGCTTGCGCCGGGCGCGAAAACCAGCTGGCCGCAGTGCCTGAAAAGATAGGAGACCGAGCCATCGGTGCCCAGGTTGCCGCCGTTCTTGGTGAAGGCGTGGCGCACGTCGGCGACGGTACGCGTGCGGTTGTCGGTGAGACAATCGACCATCACCGCCGCCCCGCCCACGCCGTATCCCTCGTAGCGGATTTCCTCATAATTGACGCCCTCGAGGTCGCCGCTGCCGCGCTTCATCGCGCGCTCGACGGTGTCCTTGGGCATGTTGGCGTCGTACGCCTTGTCGACTGCGAGCCGCAGCCGCGGGTTCATGTCCGGGTCCGGGCCGCCCAGGCGCGACGCCACCGTGATCTCCTTGATCAGGCGCGTGAACACCTTGCCCCTCTTGGCATCCACCAAGGCCTTCTTGTGTTTGATATTGGCCCATTTTGAATGTCCTGACATATGAACCCGATAATCTCCCGAGACGACGTATAATTTTAGCATTCAACGCAGGTCTCGCCCCCATCCGCCACTCAAATTCCCATGCCTGAACCGCTCCTCATCACCCAGACAGGCTAGGCAAGCACGGCGCGGCTCGCGCAGATAAGATCAGCGTGCGTGCTGCGCACGTTGCGCATCATCAACGGGAGTGAAGAATGGATCTCGGAATCCGGGGAAAGAACGCACTGGTTTGCGGCGCGAGCAAGGGTCTGGGTCGCGCCTGTGCAACGTCGCTGGCGCGGGAGGGCTGTAAGGTCACCATCGTCGCTCGCGACAGGGGGCAACTCGAGAAGACCGCCGCCGAGATTCGCGCCGCAACCGGCGCAACCATTGCTGCAGTAGCGGCCGACATCACCACCGACGAGGGCCGCGCCGCCGTGCTGGCCGCTGCGGGAACCCTCGACATCCTGGTCACCAACGCGGGCGGCCCGCCCGCGGGCGACTTCCGTCAGTTCAGCCGTGAAGACTGGCTGCGCGCGCTGAACGCCAACATGCTGACGCCGATCGAACTCATCCGCGCCACCGTCGATGGAATGATGGCGCGCAAATTCGGGCGCATCGTCAACATCACCTCCGGCGCAGTCAAGGCGCCGATCAACGTTCTCGGGCTTTCGAACGGCGCCCGCAGCGGACTCACCGGATTCGTCGCCGGCATCGCGCGCGAAACGGTGAGCCACAACGTGACCATCAACAACCTGCTTCCCGGCGCATTTGCGACCGAGCGCCTGGGCAGCCTGTTTGCCGCCCAGGGCAAGGCGCGCGGCGTAGCAGCCGAGGTTGCCGCCGAGGAACGCCGAAAGCAGATTCCCGCCGGACGTTTCGGGGAACCGGAGGAGTTCGGCGAGGCCTGCGCGTATCTGTGTAGCGTCCAGGCAGGCTATGTCACGGGCCAGAATTTCCTGATCGACGGCGGGGCCTACCCGGGCACGTTCTAGCCCGAACCGCGCACGGGCGGCATCGTCAGGCCTGCCGTTGTTTGCCCTTACGCGGACGGCGTCCCGTCCGCGTGGATCCCTGATTGCGCGCGGATGAAAAACTATCCGCACGCAATCAGGGATCTTGAACGAGACCTTTCCGAGGGCTCTTGTCGTTAACCCGAACCGCGCCTTCCGTACGGATGTTTTCTATCCGTGCGGAAGGCGCGGTTGGCGCGCGCTAGCGCGCAAGAGCACCTGCGGCATGCGTCCGTCTAGCGGCCCGCCTCCGCGATCAATTTCAGCAGTTTGGCGGCCTGGGCGATGCCCTGCCCCTGCGCTTTCACCGCCCACTCCCGGGCCGCCGCGCTGTCGCGCTCGGTCCCGATCCCGAACGCGAGCAGCCGCGCCAGGTTGAACTGCGCGGGCGCGAAACCGCTCTCGGCGCTCTTTCGGTACCAGCCCAGCGCCTGGGCGGGCTCGCGCGAGACGCCACGTCCGGTTTCGTAGAGCTCCCCGAGGTTGTTCTGGGCCGCGAAATCACCCGCTTCCGCTGCGGTCCGGTACAGGTCTGAGGCCCGCGACAGCGATTCGGTCGTCCCCTCGCTTGCGTAGAGCCACGCGAGCACACTGATCGCGCTGACCCTGCCCTGCGCGGCCGCAGGCTGCAGCCATTTCTTCGCACAGGCCGCATCGACGCCGGCGCCTTCGATGCATGCCCGCCCGAGCGCTTCCTGGGCCGCCGCATTGCCGCCGCCGGCCGATCGCTCGAGCCATCGGTGCGCGCGTTCCGGTTCGGCCTTCGACAGGCACTGCGACGCCCGGTAGGCCGCCGCGGCGTGTCCTGCGTCGGCCGCCTTCGAAAAATAATCGCAGCCACGCACCGGGTCTCTGGGAGCAATGATGCCATCGGCGTGAAAGAGGCCCAGCGCGGCCTGGGCGCGCGCAGGCTCATCGCGCGCGAATTGCGTCACCCGCCACAGCGTATCCGCAAGCGAGGTCCTGATCAGCGCCGCATAGGTCGACGCTTCCTCGGCATGTCCCAGCGCTTGTGCCTGCAGTACCCGATTGGCCGCCTCGACCGAAATCAAGCCGAGGTTCCGGCGCGCCTTTTCATCCCTGGGACTGGCCTTGACCACGACGCGCTGCCGTGCGATCAACGCCTCAAGCTCCGGGGCCGAGCGCTTGAGCAGATCGCCTGCTGCGACGGGTGTGGCGGTCGGTGCGGGGCGAGGCTTCGCCTGCACAGTTTTTCGGCGCGCGGTCCTGGGCGGGTGCGCCGCTGGTCGACGGAGCGATTTTTCCTTCGCCGCAGGTTCCTTCGCCTGACTCGCTGACGCGTCGGCCGGCCGCGCCTGAGAAGCGCCCTGGGCGCACGCAATGGCAGGTAGCGCCGCGAGCACCAGCCAGACCCACGGGCGAAGGCCCGGCGCGGCCTGCAGCCTAGTCATGGTCGAGCGGGACTGGCGCCATGCAAACAGCATGAAACATTTTGCGCCGCGCATCAAGTGGCGCGCCGCCGTCCCGACGAACGGGCCTTGCCTCGGCCCCCCTGCAATCCGCGATCGCCGCGCGCGCTCAACCAAAACATGAAAATGAACGGCAGCCGCCGGACCACGCCCTCGAACGCGACGTGGTGATCAGGCTTGAAGTGACGCTACAGGCAGCGCAGCCAGATGACCGCGACCATGATGAAGCGGCCTTCTTCAGCCGCCCTTGAGCAGGGTCCGAATGTCGACCGCGAGAGTGCCGGCATGACCGGTACCTGCCGTACATTTGCCGCCCAGGTTCGCGGTCCGCACCCGACTTGTAGTGCAGCCACGATTTCTCATTGCTGCACTGCGTCACATCGGGCTTGTTCCAACTGAAAGGGTTCAACGCGTTGACACGGCCCAGGGAAACACGGGAAGCATGCCGGCGAGCTGGAATTCACGCCAAGGGGCGAAATTTCCACACCTCCTCGGGCACAGGAATCTTGACACCCATACCCTGCGGCCCTTGCCTGAATGGTGTGCACTAGTGCAAGATTCGCCCTGATGTGATTTGACCGCTTTATTTTTGCAAATAAAAAGAGTAACGAAATCTTGCGACATTCCCTTCGAAACCCTGTCCATACGCCCGAGCCCGAGGCCGGCGGCGTAGAGGGCACCCCTATCACCCCTATCTGCCGTTCAACGCTGAGCGCCTGCGCAATTCCGTCCAATCAACCGGGTCCACAGTTATGGTCGTAGCAATCGCATTGGTAGTGCTGATCGTTGGCTCCCTGCTGTTTCACTACCTGAGCCCGTGGTATTTCACACCGATCGCCTCCAATTGGGGAATGATCGATGACACCATCACAATCACGTTCTGGGTGACCGGATTTGTCTTCGTCGCGGTCAATCTGTTCATGGCCTATTGCGTGATGCGCTACCGTTACCAGAAAGGGAGAAAAGCGGATTACGAACCCGAGAACAAGAAGCTTGAGGGGTGGCTGGTCGGACTGACTACATTGGGGATCGTCGGCATGCTGGCCCCCGGATTGTTTGTATGGGCAAAATTCGTAGAGGTCCCGAAAGACGCGGCGGTGTTCGAGGCCGTGGGCAAGCAGTGGCACTGGAGTTTTCGCTTTCCCGGCAAGGACGGCTTGATGGGCACCGTCGATGCCCGGTATGTCAGCGACAAGAATCCGTTTGGCTTGAATCCGGACGACCCCTTCGGGCGTGACGACGTCCTGGTCACAAGCCCGGAAGTGCATCTTCCGATCGGCAAGCCGGTCAAGGCACTGCTGCGCTCGGTGGACGTGCTGCACGACTTCGCCGTACCGCAGTTCCGGGTCAAGATGGATTTGGTGCCGGGTCTGGTCACGTTTGTCTGGTTCACCCCTACCCGGACGGGAAGATTCGACCTCCTCTGCGAAGAATTGTGTGGCACCGCACATTTCACCATGCGTGGCAAGATTGTTGTGGAAGAAGAACAGGCGTTTCAGGAGTGGTTGAGCAACTATCCGACGTTTGCGCAATCCATGGCGCAGATAGCCGGCGACGCTGAAGCGGGCAAGCCGCTGTTCGCGGCGTGTGCCGCCTGCCATGGTTCGCAGGCGGAGGGTAACCCGGCCATGAATGCGCCGAAACTGAGCGGCCAGGGAGACTGGTACCTCAAACGGCAGCTGATCTATTTCAAGCACGGCACCCGGGGTGCACACGAGCTGGATGTCTTTGGCAAGCAGATGGCACCGATGGCCGCCATACTGGTGGATGACGCCGCCATCAATAATGTCATCGCCCACATCAAGACGCTGCCGGATACTCCTGCCCCACCCACGCTGAAGAACGTTGCGGCCAATGGTCGAAATCTGTATGTAACCTGCGGAACCTGTCACGGCATCGACGGACGGGGCATACAGGCGACCAACGCCCCCCGGTTGGCAGGCATGAGCGATTGGTACATGGTCACCCAATTGAAGAATTTCAAGCAGGGCATACGCGGCGCCCATCCCAAGGATATCTACGGCCCCCAGATGGCGGCCATGGCCGCGATTGTGGCCGACGACCAGGCGACCGGCGACCTGGTTTCCTACATTAATACGTTCAAATAAAGCGGTTCGGGCGAAATAAAGAACCAAAGAAAAGGGAATCTCAATGAGTTACGTTGCGCACGACGAATCGGCTTTTGTCCGACCCGCCGAAACCGAAGAGATGGAGCTCTACCATCCGAAAACCTTCATCGGAAAGTACATATGGAGCCAGGACGCAAAGGTCATCGGCATCCAGTACTCGATCACGGCGATCGCGGTGGGCCTGGTGGCGCTGGTATTGTCGGGAATCATGCGGCTGCAGCTTGGTTTTCCGAACACGTTTTCGTTTATCGACCCGAGCAACTACCTTCAGTTCGTGACCATGCACGGCATGATCATGGTCGTCTACCTGCTCACCGCGCTGTTCCTGGGGGGGTTCGGCAATTACCTCATTCCGCTGATGATCGGCGCCCGCGACATGGTCTTCCCCTATGTAAATATGATCAGTTACTGGATCTATCTGTTCGCCGTACTGTTGCTGATGGCGAGCTTCTTCGTACCCGGCGGCTCCACCGGCGCGGGCTGGACTCTGTACCCGCCGCAGGCCATCCTCGAGGGCACGCCGGGTGCGCATTGGGGAATCATCCTGATGCTGGTCTCGCTGGCTTTCTTCATCATCGGATTCACCATGGGCGGGTTGAACTACGTGGTGACGGTGTTGCAGGCGCGCACGCGCGGGATGACCTTGATGCGCATGCCCCTGACGATATGGGGCATATTCATGGCCACGGTCCTGGCGCTGCTGGCGTTTCCCGCGCTGTTCGTCAGCGCCATCATGATGACTTTGGACCAGGCGCTGGGCACCAGTTTCTTCATGCCCGCCCTCGTCTTGAAGGGGCAGCAGATGGACCACAGCGGGGGGAGCCCCGTGCTGTTTCAGCATCTGTTCTGGTTCTTCGGCCATCCGGAGGTCTACATCGTGGCCCTGCCGGCATTTGGAATCGTCTCCGACCTGATCGCCGTCCATGCAAGAAAGAACATCTTCGGCTACCGGATGATGGTCTGGGCCATTCTGGCGATCGGCGGCCTCAGTTTCATCGTGTGGGCGCACCACATGTACGTCAGCGGGATGAACCCTTACTTCGGATTCTTTTTCGCCACCACCACGCTGATCATCGCCGTGCCCACGGCGCTCAAGGTCTATAACTGGGTGCTGACGTTATGGCGCGGCAACATCCACTTCACCGTCCCGATGCTGTTTGCCATCGGCTTCATCTTCACGTTCATCAACGGCGGGCTGACGGGGCTGTTCCTGGGCAACGTGCCGGTTGACCTCCCGCTTTCGGACACCATGTTCGTGGTAGCCCATTTCCATATGGTGATGGCCGTTTCACCCATCCTGGTCATATTCGGGGCCATCTACCACTGGTACCCCAAGGTCACCGGGCGAATGCTCAACGACACCCTGGGCAAATTCCACTTCTGGGTCACGTTCGTCGGGACCTATGCGATTTACTTTCCCATGCATTACCTGGGCTTCCTGGGCGTGCCGCGCCGTTATTACGCGGTCGAGAACCTGGACTTTATCCCGCAATCGGCACATTCCCTGAACGCTACCATCACCGTCGCCGCGTTGATCGTCGGCGCCATCCAGGTGGTGTTCCTGTACAACCTGGTCTGGAGTTACTTCAGGGGCAAGCCGGCGGGGGACAATCCCTGGCAGGCCACGACGCTGGAGTGGCAAACCGCCCATACCCCGCCCAAGCATGGCAACTTCGGCCAGACATTGCCGGTGGTCTATCGATGGGCCTACGATTACAGCGTGCCAGGCGTCGACGCGGACTTCATACCGCAGAACCAGCCGCCGGGCACGAGCGTCGGAGACACCGTGGAGAAGTCATCGTGACGACCGTATTGCTGGTCCTGGTCGCGATCATGGGCACCGTCGTATGGTGGTTGTTCCGGCAAACGATCAACGTCAGACCCTGGGTGGAACGACGCCCGGGCGAAAACGTACTCGGCGATGGCGCACTGTCCCTGCCGCCGGTGAAAGTCGGTCTTGGGGTGTTTCTCGCGGTCGCCACATCCCTGTTTGCGCTGCTGATCAGTGCCTACTACATGCGCATGGCGGGAGCGGACTGGACGACCCTGGCCGTTCCAAAGGCCCTCTGGCTGAACACCGGTGTGTTGGTCCTGAGCAGTGTCGCCATGCAATGGACGCGAAGTGCCGCAAAACGGGGTGCGATAGTCGGGGTACGAATCGGCCTGATTGCCACCGGCGTATTCACCTTTGGTTTCCTGGCCGGGCAGCTATGGGTGTGGCGGCAGCTCAGCGCCTCCGGTTACTTTTTGACAGCCAATCCGGCCAACTCGTTCTTTTACCTGCTCACCGCTCTGCACGGCATGCACCTGCTGGGCGGCCTGTGGGTCTGGGCCAAAACGACCACCAGGGTGGCGCGCGGCGCTGAGGTCGGTGCAGTTCGCCTGAGCGTGGAACTGTGCACGGTGTACTGGCATTACCTGCTGCTGGTTTGGCTGGCGTTGTTCGCTCTGCTGTTGTCGACTCCGCCGCGCCAGAACAGCTGCACGCCGGACACGATCGCCATCTGCGGTCCGGCGCGGTAACGCCATGACCGACTGCCGACCGGCGTTCGAAGAGGGAGTTGTCGCGCGGTTGCCGCGGCCGCAGAGCGCATTTCTGGAAGACATTGCGTTAGATACGCTGGACAGGGGGGATCAAACAACATGACGCGACCCGCGATGACAACTTCGGGAGAGGCCCTCCCGCTGCCTGAAGGCTTGCAGGGCATTGTCGCCGACTGGTCCTCGGACCAGCGAGCGTTCAAGAATGTGCCCTGGGGCAAGGCGATGATGTGGATTTTCCTGCTCAGCGATACCTTCATCTTCAGCAGTTTCCTGATCGCGTACATGACGGTGCGAATGTCCACGACGGAGCCGTGGCCCAACCCCAGCGAGGTTTTCGCCTTGACACTCTGGGGCAAGGAAATCCCGCTCATTTTGATCGCCATCATGACTTTCGTGCTGATCAGCAGCAGCGGGACCATGGCCATGGCAGTCAAGTACGGTTATGAAAAAAATCGGAAGATGACCTTTGTATTGTTGCTGATCACCGCCGCACTGGGCGCAGCATTCGTCGGGATGCAAGCCTTCGAGTGGACCAAACTGATCGAAGAAGGGGTACGTCCCTGGAGCAACCCGATGGGCGCGGCGCAGTTCGGCGCGGCCTTTTTCATGATCACGGGGTTCCATGGCACTCACGTGTCGATCGGCGTGATATTCCTGATCATCGTGGCGATAAAGGTAATCCGGGGAGATCTGGATCACGAGCGGCCGGGCTTCATGACCGGCCGGAAGGGGAACTACGAGATCGTCGAAACCATGGGTCTTTATTGGCACTTCGTCGATCTGGTGTGGGTATTCATCTTCGCTTTCTTCTATCTTTGGTAAGAATAATCATGGCACACGCACAGGGACAACAGCATCCGATCGGTGTCTACCTCAAGATCTGGGGATTGCTGTTCATCCTCAGCACCGCATCTTATCTCGTCGACTACTTCCACTTTCAGGGTTACCTCAGGTGGACTCTGATCGTCGTGTTCATGTTGTTGAAGGCGGGGCTGATCGTCGCCGTCTTCATGCACATGGTCTGGGAGCGACTGGCTTTGTTGTACGCCATTCTGGTACCGCCGCTTTTGCTGATGGTGCTTCTGGGAATCGGCGCACTTGAAGCGGACTACACGTTCGAGACCCGTGGCATATTCTTCGGGGCAAAAGCCGCGGCGCCTGCGCAGCACAAGTAGTCGGCGCCGTAGAGATGCGACATTGGCGCGGACCCGACGGGTTTCTTGCCCCCGACCCCTGCGTGCGATCACGGGTTCGAGCGCATGACCGGCACTCCGTGCCGCTCTCCAGTAGAACCAGAAATACGTTCCGGCAGGGTCCGTGAACGTTCAAGTATGGCGAATCATCCCCATTCTTTGCTGCAGGGCGATCAGCCAATGCGGGGCGGATGATCCGGTTCCTGCCAGTTCGAGCAGAGGATGAGATTTGAGCAACGACTCCAATACCGCTTCCTGGTCGGGTTCGAGATCCACGAAAAAGATATGTTTGCCGTCGTTTAGCACCTGTTCGAAACGGACGAAGTTGCGGTTCGGTCTTTCGATTCCGAGCAATCCACCCACCCAGGTGGAAAACCCGAGCAGCACGACAGCAAGGAATAGAAAAGGCAACCAGCCGGCTGCGGTGTCGGTCCAGCCAGCATAATAAGCGACCGAAGGGACCAGCAGAAACGCGCAAAGCCCTACTAGGGCGCCCCGAAGCGTCGAGTGGACAATGTCTCGCTTCATGAATGACTGAACTTCGTGGAGATGGTGATGATGCTCCACCTCCGCGTCGTTCCGGCTCAGGACGTGAATCTGAGGGGTGGAGATGCCGGAGGCCTCCAGCTGCTTTTCTATGACTTCCAGGTCGTCCAGGCTGTCACTGATAAAGTAGTGCCTTAACATCTTCATGATCTTCTCCTCCTGGTTGATTACTCGGGCCATTATTCTTGACTTCGATTTAGGCCTGAGCGACACGAAATTCTATCCGCTTCGCCCGCGCTCGCGGGTCCGACCATGCAGCAAAATTCCGCCTGATGGACCCCGACGCCCGCGCACTTGGTGTGGCATCGCGTTCGCGTGGCGCACCAGACGCGTATGGGTCACATTGTTGCAATCCTGCGCCCAATTACCCCGATCAGGCAAGGGAAAGCGCGCAGGAGCACCGGCTTCCCGCCATCAGGGCTGCGCGATGTCGGTGACGCAGTCGCAGGTGAGCGCCGGGCCGGCACGCGCCGCATCCGGCGCCGTGACGAAGTTCGCTCAGGTCACACCCAGTATACGAAGATGAACAGCAGCAGCCAGACCACGTCCACGAAGTGCCAGTACCAGGCCACCCCCTCGAACGCGAAGTGGTGATCAGGCTTGAAGTGGCCCCGCAGGCAGCGCAGCCAGATGACCGTGAGCATGATACAGCCGACCGTCACGTGAAAACCGTGGAAGCCGGTAAGCATGAAGAAGGTCGAACCGTAGATCCCGCTGGTGAGCTTGAGGTTGAGCGCCGAGTAGGCATGCCCGTACTCATACATCTGGAACCCGAGGAAGGTCACCCCGAGCGCGATGGTCAGGAACAGCCACAGGTTGAGCACTCCGCGCTTGTTTTCCAGCAGCCCCCAATGGGCGACGGTAACCGTCGCCCCCGAGCTGAGCAGCAGCAGCGTGTTCAGCGCCGGCACGCCCCAGGCGGCCATCGGCGTGAACGCTTCTGTTGCATGGGGGCCGGCGGTGGGCCACACGGCGCTGAAATCCGGCCAGAGCAGTTTCTGTTCGATGTCCCCCAGGTCCGGCACGGCGAGCACGCGCACATAGAACAGCACGCCGAAAAACGCGGCGAAGAACATGACCTCGGAGAAAATGAACCAGCTCATGCCCCAGCGGAACGACATGTCCACCCGCTTGCTGTACTGGCCGGACTCGGATTCGCCGATTACCTGCCCGAACCAGCGAATCAGCATGTAGACCATCACCAGCGCGCCCGCCAGCACCGTCCACGGCCCGACCGATACGCCGTTGAACCACATTGCTGCACCGCTGGTCATCAGGAACAGCGCGGTCGAGCCGATCACCGGCCACGGCGTTGGGCTGGGCAGGTAATACCAGGGCTGCGACTGTGTCATTCTCGGTTCTCCCTCTGTCTTCAACCTGCGCTCGCCACGATGAATTTCACGAGCGCCACCAAAACCACTACCAGGATCGCCGCACCGACGACTCCGGCAACCAGTATCTGCACCGGCGTCGTCGCCTGCGACTCGTGCGCCGAGCGCCGCCGGATCCCGGGAAACGACCAGAATACCGTTCCCGCGACGCTGCGCAGCGACGGCTTTTTTCCCCGCTCCGCTTCCATGCCTAGGAGCGGCCCTGCGTCCCGGCAACCTCGAAAAACGTATACGAAAGCGTGATCGTTTTGATGCCTTCAGGCAGCGCCGGATCGACCACGAATACCACCGGCAGCCTTCGCACCTCGCCGGCTGCAAGCGTCTGCTGGCGGAAGCAGAAACACTCCAGTTTCTTGAAATACTCCACTGCTTTGGCCGGGCCGTAACTCGGCACCGCCTGCCCGGTGACCGGGCGATCGAGCGTATTGCGAATCTCGTAGATGACCTGAGTCACCGCGCCCGGATTCACCGCGACATAAGACTGCAAGGGCTTGAAGGTCCAGGCCAGCCGCTGCGTGTTGGCGTCGAATTCAATGTTGACGGTGCGGGTCACATCCACCTGGGTGTTCTTGACGGCCGACCCTTCATCCCTGAAAACGTCGCGCAGGCCGGTGACCTGGCAGATCTTCTCGTAAAACGGCACCAGCGCGAACCCGAAGCCGAACATCAGCACGCTCGCGGCCAGCAGCTTTTTCAGCATCAACCGATTGGCAGCCGAAACGTCGGGTGCGGATTCGCTCATTTCAGCACCAGGTACTTGAGCATGACGCCGACGAAGAACGCGAGCGCGACAGTGGCGAGCACCAGCCCGGTCCTGAGGTTCCTGCTCTTGATCGGCTCGCCCACGGCGCTGTCCTACTTCACCACCGGCGGGGTCTGGAAGCTGTGATACGGCGGCGGCGAGGGCAGGTGCGTCCACTCGAGCGTCTCGGCGCCTTCCCAGGGCCGCTGCGGCGCTTTCTCGCCGGAGCGTATCGCCTTGATGACGATGTAGGGCAGCAGCAGTTGCGACACACCGAAACCGAATGCGCCGATGGAGGAAATCACGTTGAACTCGGTGAACTGCAGCGCGTAGTCAGGGACGCGCCGCGGCATGCCCGCGAGGCCCAGGAAATGCTGCACGAAGAACGTGACATTGAAGAATATGATGGTCAGCCAGAAGTGCCATTTCCCGAGCGTCTCGTCGTACATCCTGCCGGTCCACTTCGGCAGCCAGAAATAGACGCCTGCGAAGGCCGAGAACAGCGCGCCCGCCACCATGACGTAATGGAAGTGCGCCACCACATAGTAGGTGTCATGGACCTGCACGTCCACGGCGGCCAGCGACAGCACCAGCCCGGAGAATCCGCCCAGGGTGAACAGGAACAGAAACCCGATCGCGAACAGCATCGGCGTCTCGAACGTGAGCGAGCCCTTCCACATGGTCGCCACCCAGTTGAAGACCTTCACGCCGGTCGGAACCGCAATCAGCATGGTGGCGTACATGAAATAGAGCTGCCCGGTGACCGGCATGCCCACGGTGTACATGTGGTGCGCCCAGACGATGAACGACAGTATGGCGATCGACGCGGTGGCGTAGACCATCGAGGTGTAGCCGAACAGCGGCTTCCTCGAAAATGCCGGAATCACCTGCGAGATCACGCCGAAGGCCGGAATCGCGATGATGTAGACCTCCGGATGCCCGAAGAACCAGAAAATGTGCTGGTACAGGACCGGGTCGCCCCCGCCGGCCGCGTTGAAGAACGCGGTGCCGAAATGCCGGTCGGTGAGAATCATGGTGACCGCACCGGCCAGGACCGGCATCACCGCGATCAGCAGATAGGCGGTGATCAGCCAGGTCCAGCAGAACATCGGCATTTTCATCAGCGTCATTCCCGGCGCGCGCAGGTTCAGGATGGTCGTGATGATATTGATCGAGCCCATGATCGAACTCATGCCCAGCAGGTGCACCGCGAAGATGCTGAAATCCATCCCGGGCCCCATCTGGGTGGCAAGCGGCACGTACATGGTCCACCCCGCCGCCGGGCCACCGCCGGGCACGAACAGCGAAATGATCAGCAGCAGCGCCGCGGGCGGCAGCAGCCAGAAGCTCCAGTTGTTCATGCGCGGAAACGCCATGTCGGGCGCGCCGATCATCATCGGAATCTGCCAGTTGGCGAATCCGACGAAGGCGGGCATGATCGCGCCGAACACCATGATGAGACCGTGCAGGGTGGTCATCTGGTTGAAGAATTCCGGCGTGACGATCTGCAGGCCGGGCTGGAACAACTCGGCGCGGATGACGAATGCCATCGTGCCACCGACGAGCAACATGGCGAAGCTGAACCACAGGTACATCGTGCCGATGTCCTTGTGGTTGGTCGTCATGACCCAGCGCATGATCCCCCCGGGATGATGCGCGTGGTCGTCGTGGTGGGCGTGACCGTGTGTTCGAACTGCGTCCATGCTATTGCGCTCCCAGTATGCTCGTCACTTGCGCTGCGACCTGACTTCGGCCGGCTGGATCGCCTCACCGGTCTTGTTGCCCCAGCTGTTGCGCGCATGGGTGATCACCGCGGCAAGCTCGGTATCGGACAGTTGCTTGCCGAACGCCGCCATCGCGGTGCCCGGCTTGCCGTTCAGCACCACGTTGATCAGGCCGTCCTTCGGTCCGTTCATCACCTTCGAGCCATCGAGCGCCGGAAATGCCCCCTTCACGCCCTGCCCGTTCGCCTGGTGGCAGGCCACGCAATTGGCGGCATAGACTTTCGCGCCGCGCGCCTTCGACTCCTCGAGCGTCCAGGTCTTGTTCGGATCGTCGGCCTGTGCGGCCATTTTCTTCTTCTGCTCGCCCACCCAGGCACTGTACTTGTCGGCCGACACGACTTCGACCACCACCGGCATGAACCCGTGGTCCTTGCCGCAAAGCTCGGTGCACTGGCCCCGGAACGTACCTAGCCTGTCCGCCTTGAACCAGGTGTCGCGCACGAAACCGGGGATGGCGTCCTGCTTGATGCCAAGCGCGGGTACCCACCACGAGTGGATGACGTCGTTCCCGGTGGTGAGAATCCGGATCTTCTTGTCCACCGGCACTACAACCGGGTTGTCCACCTCGAGCAGGTAGTTCTCGCCCTTGGGTGCCGTGCCCTGGATCTGATCCCGGGGGGTCGCGAGCGCCGAGACGAAGCGGATGCCTTCTCCCTCCCCTCTCAGGTAGTCATAACCCCATTTCCACTGATAACCGGTCACCTTGATGGTCAGATCCGGATTGGAGGTGTCGCGAAGCGACAGCAGCACCTTGGTTGCCGGCCAAGCCATCAGTATCAGGATGATCAAGGGGATAATGGTCCAAACAAGTTCTACCGTGGCGTTTTCATGGAACTGCACGGCCTGGTGGCCCTTGGACTTGCGGTGCGCAAACACGGAATAGAACATCACCGCGAACACACCGACGAATATCACCACGATGATCCACATCATCAGCACGTGCAGGTCGTAGACGTCCTGCGCGACCTTCGATGCCGGCGCCTGCATGTTCAGCTCGTAAGCCGCGGATGCCAGGCCCGAGAATCCCGCCAGCAGGACACTGCCTGCCCAGGTTGCCAACAGCGTGTGTCTCATCGTTTTCCTTCCCTGCTTGCCAGTTAGCCGCAATTTCGGGCGCGCTTCCGGCCTTTCCTTGAACAGGAAAGGGGTGCCGCGAAAAGCGCGGGAGATTAGCACACTAGTGGGGCATGAACAAGCAACACCACCAGGGAAATTTGGGCTCAGGAGAACGAATCATTTCGTCTTTTCAGGGAAAAATCCGTTTTCACCACCTGCTCGCCGTCTGCCCGCCCCTCCCCTTTCCACGCATGGCCGTAGACGATCTCGAACGTCGCCGGCAGGCGTGCCTCCCGCCGCGAGCTTTCATAGGCGGCGACCATCTTTGTCCAGGCATCGGTCGCCATCAACCCCCGCCGGCGCCCGGTCTCCACATTCGACTGCCCCGAGCGCCGCAGATCCCGCGCAAGCGCGCCGACGTCCGGATAGGACAAGGTCATCACCTCCATGTCCATCACCGGATCGGCAAAACCCGCCGCTACGAGCATGTCCCCCAGATCGTGCATGTCGATGAACCGATGCACGTGCGCATAGCCGTCGATCCCCGCAAATGCGCCTCGAAGCTCTTTCAGCGTGTCGGGTCCGTAGGTCGAAAACATCAGCAGCCCCCGCGGCTCCAGTACGCGCGCCAGTTCCGAGAGCGCCGCGGGCGGATCGGCTGCCCACGCAAGCGCCAGGTTGGACCACACCATGGCGACGCTTGCCGGGGCGAGCGGCAGGCGTGCAAGATCGGCGCACACGTGATGGCACGCGGCCCCGGAAAACAGGTCGCGCGCGCGCGCCAGGATCGTGCGAGCCTGCCGCGCCGAGTGCGTCATCGCCCGCGCGATGTCCAGACCGATGAGATTCGCCTTCGGATAGCGCTCCCGCAGCAGCCCCAATCCTTCGCCGGGTCCGCAGCCTGCGTCGAGCACCCATCGCGGATCGTGGCGCATGTAGTCAAGCCGCTCGGCCATTCGCCGCTCCACCTCGCGCGCAAGCACGGCGACCTCGCCATAAGTGGATGCCGAGCGCTCGAAACGCCGCCTTGCGGCGGGCACATCGATCCCGGAGGCGGTCATGAGGGGGCGCGGCGTTCGCGGTCAGGCAATGTTTTCACTCGGATTCTCGCCGGCGGAGGATTTCGACAGCGGATTCTACCGGCTGGGCCCGGGGAGGGTCGGAACGAGGGGCGCTGCGCCTCTTATGGCCGGAGTCCAGCCGGCATGGACGCGGAATTGCGGTTCAAGTTCCGCCCCGGTAGCCCGCAACCCCGCCTCGCGCGTTGATGTTGTCGACAGCGGCGCGAGGAACCCATGTCGACGATCGGATCATGGCTGCGGCACAGTTGCACGCGGGTCGTAGCGGCCGCCTTGCCGCAGGACTGCCTGCTGTGCGGCAGCGTAAGCGATGACGCCCCGCTGTGCGTGCCGTGCCGGAGCGAACTGCCTGCGCTGCCGCGCGGCTGCCCCCGCTGCGCGATGCCAAGCCCGCTGGGCGAGGTCTGCGGCGTCTGCCTGCGGCACCCCCCGCCGTTCGACACGACGCTCGCCGCCTGGCCTTATGCCTATCCGGTCGACCGGCTGGTGCGCTCGCTCAAGTTCCACGGCCGGTTGGCCCTGGCGTCGTATTTCGCCGAGGCGCTCGCGCCGCTCGTCGCGCGGACCGATGCCGTCGATGTCGTGATACCGATGCCGCTGCACCCCGCGCGTCTGGCCGAGCGCGGCTTCAACCAGGCAGCCGAGATCGCGCGCCGCCTGACGGGGAACCCAGGCGCCCGGACCCCGCGGACGAAGCTGGCGCTTCAGGCTGCTAGCCGCATTCGCCGTACACTACCGCAGGCGGAACTCGCGTTCGGCGAGCGCCTGCGCAACGTGCGTGGCGCGTTCGCCTGCGCGATCGACCTCGGCGGCGCGCGCGTCGCCGTGCTCGATGACGTCATGACCACCGGTGCGACGCTCGGCGAACTGGCGAAGGTGCTCAAGCGCGCGGGCGCTGCGCGGGTGGAAAACTGGATCGTGGCACGCACACTCGAATGACGCACCATGTTTGACATCGTCCTGTTGGAGCCCGAGATACCGCCCAACACGGGCAACATCATCCGGCTCGCCGCCAATACCGGCTGCAGGCTGCACCTGGTGAAGCCGCTGGGATTCCGCCTCTCGGACCGCGCGCTCAAGCGCGCCGGGCTCGACTACCGCGAAATCGCGAGCGTGACCCAGCACCGTGATTGGCAGGCGTGCGCCCTGCACCTCAGCGGCCGGCGAATCTACGCGCTTTCCACCAGCGGGACGCGAACTTATTCCGAGGCCGCGTTTGCGCCGCACGATGTGTTCCTGTTCGGCCCGGAGACCCGTGGCCTGCCGCGGGAAATGATGGCCGGTTTTCCGCCGGCCATGCGGCTGCGGCTGCCGATGCGCCCGGAAAGCCGCAGCCTCAATCTCGCCAACGCGGTCGCCGTGGTCGTCTACGAGGCCTGGCGCCAGCAGGGTTTCGAGAACGGCCGCTGACCCACCCAGGAACGCATGCGGGGGGCGAATCCCCTCACTCGGCAATGCGCTCCAGCAGTCCGTTTCAGAACTCCTGTCACGGTCCCTGCACCTCTTCTTTCGGGTCGCGCGCGAGCAGCGACTGAACGGCTTGCCTTGCCTGCACGCCGCGGTAGAGCACCTCGCACACCGCCTGGGTGATCGGCATCTGGATGCCTTTCGCAGTGGCGATGCGCTGCACCTCCTGCGCCGAGTACACGCCTTCGGCCACATGGCCAAGGCTCGACAGGATGTCCTCGATCCTATGCCCCTGCGCGAGCATGAGACCGACGCGGCGGTTGCGCGACGGGTCGCCGGTACAAGTGAGGATGAGATCCCCGGCGCCTGCGAGCCCCATGAAGGTTTCAGGCCGGCCGCCCAGCGCGACCCCGAGCCGGGTAATCTCCGCAAGACCGCGGGTGATCAACGCCGCGCGGGCATTCAGCCCCAGGCCCAGGCCGTCGCAGATGCCGGTCGCGATGGCCATCACGTTTTTCACCGCGCCGCCGATCTCCACGCCGGCGAGGTCGGTGCTGAAGTAGACCCGCAGCGCGGGCTGGTGCAGTTCGCGCGCGGTTGCGCGCGCGAACTCCGCATTCCTGGAAGCGAGCGTCAGCGCGGTGGGCCGGCCCTGAGCAACCTCGAGAGCGAAGCTCGGTCCCGAGAGCGCGCCGCAGTGCACCTGTCCAAGCTCCTGCGCCGCAATCTCGTGCGGCAGCAGCGCGCTGGACCGCTCGAAACCCTTGCACGCCCATACGACCGGCAAACCCGGACGGGTTCTGCGCAGCGCCGCCAGCGTTTCGCGCAGCCCCGACGTAGGCGTCGCCACCAGCGCAAGCACTGCGCCCTGCAGCGCACGCTCAAGGTTTTCCGTCACGCCGACCGGCCCGGGCAGCGCGACCTGGGGCAGATAGCGCGCATTGCACCGCGATCCCTCCAGCGCCCGAGCATGCACCGGATCGCGCGCCCAAATCGTCACCGCATGCCGCGCCGAGAGCGCGATGGCGAGCGCCGTGCCCCACGCGCCGGCCCCGAGAATCGCGATATTCATGACAGGGGCGCGGTCAACGAGATCGCCGGCTGCAATGGGAACACGCGTTCATCCGCCGCTTGCTGCGCCCGCCGAGGACGGCCCGGTCCATCGCGCGTGCGCTAGTGCGCGATCTCGATCTTGGGGCCCTGCTGCTCGGCCATCCGCTGCTGGTAGAGCGCCTCGAAGTTGACCGGCGCGAGCAGCACCGGCGGAAAGCCGGCACGGTTGACCGTGTCTGAAACGGTCTCCCGCGCATAGGGAAAGAGCACGTTCGGGCAGACCATGCCCAGGATCGGATCCAGTTCGGGCTGCGGCACGTTGCGGATCTGGAAAATGCCCGCCTGCGCCACTTCGACCAGAAACACGGTCTTGTCTCCCGCCTTGGCGGTCACGGTGACGCTCAGCGTGACCTCGAACAGGGCGCCATCCATTGCCTGAACGCCCTGGGAAAGCTGCACCTCGAGCTGGAGGGCATCATTGGACACGTAGACCTGCGGCGCATTGGGCACCTCGAGCGAGAGGTCCTTGACATAGATCTTTTCGATGCTGAAAACGGGCTGCTGGTCGCTCATCGAGGCTCCCGGAAACGGGTTGGGTGGAAAATCCCGCGGCTACGCCGCGAGCAGGGGATCCAGCTTGCCGGACCGGTCGAGCGCCGCCAGTTCGGCGTATCCGCCGACGTGCGTCCCGCCGATGTAGATCTGCGGCACCGTGCGCCGGCCGGTCTTTTGCATCATCTCCTCGCGCTGCTGCGGATCGAGATCGACGCGGATTTTCTCGATGTCGGTGACCCCTTTGGACTTGAGCAGCATCTCCGCGCGCACGCAGTAAGGGCAGACGCCCGTCGCGTACATGAGGACTTTGGGCATAGGCGCTATTTCTCCACCGGCAGTCCCGCCTGCTGCCACGCCGCGATTCCGCCGTTCAGATTGAAAACCTGCGTGAAACCGTGCTTGCGCAGAACCGCAGCGGCCCCGCCGGAACGGTTGCCGGTTTCGCAGGCCACGATGACCGGCTTGCCCTTGTGGCGGGCGATGTCCGAGGCGCGGGCATCGAGTTGCGCGAGCGGAATGTTGCGCGCATTCAGGATGTGGCCGTTCTGGAATTCTTCCGCATTGCGCACATCGAGCACCAGTGCGTCCTGTCTGTTGATGAGCTGCGTCGCTTCCAGCGTGTTGACCGAAGCGCCGCCCGCGCCGCGGCGCAGCAGCGGCCAGAGCAGCATCGCGCCGCTCACGAACGCGACGGCGACGAGATAGATGTTGTCGAGAAAGAACTTCATCAGATCGGGTTTCATGCGCGTGCCCGCGTGCCGCGCAAGGCCCCATGCAGGATGGCGCCGAGGTCGGGAAAGTGTCGGATTACCGGGTTCAAGGGTGCTCTGGATTCGAAGACTAATCGGCTATTATAGGGATGTGGTCCTTGCCCCGCAAAAGAAACGAGGGTGCCCATGTACAAAATCGTGCTGCTTCGCCATGGCGAGTCCACCTGGAACAAGGAAAATCGCTTTACCGGCTGGACCGATGTCGGCCTGACCGATGCCGGACTGGCGGAAGCCCGTCGCGCCGGGGAGTTGTTGCGCGCCGAAGGTTACGTCTTCGACGTGGCATTCACCTCCGTGCTCAGGCGCGCCATCAAGACACTGTGGATCGCGCTCGAGGAGATGGATCTGATGTGGATCCCGGTGCACCACTCCTGGCGCCTGAACGAGCGGCACTACGGCGCGCTGCAGGGGCTGAACAAGTCCGAGATGGCAGCGAAATTCGGCGAGGAGCAGGTGCTTGCGTGGCGGCGCAGCTACGATGTGCCGCCTCCCTCCCTCGAAGAGTCCGACCCACGTCATCCCAAAAGCGACCCGCGCTACGCAGCGCTGTCCGCATCCGAACTCCCCGCCGCCGAGTGCCTCAAGGACACGGTGGCGCGGTTCGTTCCCTACTGGAATGACACTATTGCGCCGGTGGTCCGCACCTGGCAGCGCGTGCTCATCGCCGCCCATGGCAATTCGATTCGCGCGTTCGTCAAGTATCTGGACAACATGAGCGACCAGGAGATCATGGGCCTCAATATCCCCACTGCGATTCCGCTGGTCTACGAGCTGGACGCGGATTGCAGACCGCTCAGGCATTATTATCTCGGCGACCAGTCTGCGGTCGAGGCGGCGATAAAGGCCGTCGCCGGTCAGGGTAAAGTCCGGGCCTGATGCTCCACGGGGCAAGGCTCGCGGTCGCTGCGCTCGCCTGGCTCGCCCTGCCCCTTGCGGCTGCGGACCAGGAGCCACTTGAGACGCTGCGGCTGCGCATCGAGCGCCTGCGCAGCGAAATCGCCGGCAGCGAGGAAACCCGCGCCGAAGCGCGCGATCAGTTGCGCGAGTCCGAGCGAGCGATTTCCGAGGCCAACCGGGCGCTGCGGGAACTCGCGCGCAAGCGCACTGCCGCGCGCGCGGAACTCACCTCGCTGGGCGCGCGGCAGGCGACCGTCGCGGCGGAGATTGCAGCCCGCCGGGAGCGGCTGGGACGGCTGCTCACCGCGCATTACCTGGGCGGCGAGCGCAGCTATCTGAAGCTCCTGGTGATGGGCGAGGACCCCAACCAGGTGGCGCGCGAGCTGCACTACTACGGCTATATCTCCCGCGCCCAGGCCGCCTTCATTCAGTCCCTGCACGCCGACCTCGAGCGGCTGCGCGCGATCGAAGCCCTGACGCGCGACAAGACGACCGAGCTCTCGGCGATCGAGTCCGAGCAGCGGACCGAGCGCAGCCAACTCCTCGGGCAGCAGGTCGAGCGGCGCCGCGTGCTGGATCGGGTGTCGGCGCAGCTGCGCGATCAGCGCCGGGAGGTGAAAAGTCTGGAGCGCGACCAAGCGCGGCTGTCGCGTCTGGTGGACCGGTTGACCAAAGTCATCGCGGCGCCGATCGGCCGCCGCAACGAGCGCGTACCCGAGCGCGGCGGCGCGGAAGGCTCGTTTGCACACCTGAAGGGCAAGCTTCGGCTGCCGATAAAGGGGGAAATCATGAACCGTTTCGGCGCCAGACGGTCAGAGAGAGGTCCGCAGTGGAAAGGCCTGTTCATCCGCGCCGCGTCCGGACAGGAGGTACGCGTGGTCGCCGCCGGGCGCGTGGTGTTCGCCGAGTGGATGCGGGGGTTCGGCAACCTGCTGATCGTGGACCACGGCGGAGGCTACCTGACGATCTACGGCAACAACGAGTCGGTTCTGAAGGCGGTCGCCGACCCAGTGCGAACGGGCGATGTGGTCGCCACCGTGGGCGCGACCGGTGGGAGCCCTGAATCGGGTTTATACTTTGAGACTCGCCGTCAAGGTAAGCCCTTCGATCCCCTGAAATGGATTTCGCTGAAGTGACGGGGCAAGAGGTCAGAGGTCTGAGAGGCCGTTCAAGAATGGCCGAAACAGCCTCGAGCACAGGGGTGCATGAACTGCGGGACCCCTCATCGTAACGAACTGAATTTGCTGGAGCAGTCGGAGAGTGCACATGGGCAACAAACTGAAACAGGTCAGCTTGGTATGCATCGGCGTGATCGCCGGGGTCATGCTGAGCCTGAATTTCTCTGCGGTCGCGCAGCGCGAGGTCGCGCGCTTCCCCCTGCCGGTGGACGAACTGCGCGCCTTTGCCGAGGTGTTCGGCGCGATCAAGTCGGGCTACGTCGAGCCGGTGGAGGACAAGAAGCTCATCAGCGGCGCGATCAACGGCATGCTCTCCGACCTCGACCCGCATTCGGCCTATCTGGACGCCGACGCGTTCCGCGAGCTTCAGGTCGGCACCCAGGGCGAGTTCGGCGGTCTGGGCATCGAGGTCGGCATGGAAGACGGCTTCGTCAAGGTCGTCTCCCCGATCGAGGATACGCCGGCGTTCCGCGCCGGCCTGAAACCCGGCGACCTCATCATCAAGATCGACGACACGCCGGTGAAGGGCATGAGCCTCAACGATGCGGTGAAACGCATGCGCGGCAAACCCAAGACCTCCATCCGTCTCACGCTCATGAGGAAAGGCGACCCGAAGCCCTTCGAGGTTACCCTGCAGCGCGACGTCATCCGCGTCCAGAGCGTGAAGTCCAAACTGATCGAGCCGGGGTATGCCTGGGTCAGGGTGGCGCAGTTCCAGGAGCATACGGGCGAGAACCTGGTGAAGCACCTGGCGGGTCTCTATAAGCAGGGCCCGCTCAAGGGCCTCGTGCTCGACCTGCGCAACGATCCCGGCGGCCTGCTGAATGGCGCGGTAGGCATTTCCGCGGCGTTCCTGCCTTCCAAGGCACTGATCGTCTCGACCGACGGGCGCACCGAGGATGCAAAGCGCAAGTTCGTCGCCGCACCCGAAGATTACCTGCGCGGAAGCAAGGACGACTACCTCCGGGGCCTGCCCGCAGGGGTCAAGACGGTGCCGATGGTGGTGTTGGTGAACGCCGGCTCGGCATCGGCCTCCGAGATCGTCGCCGGTGCCCTGCAGGACCACAAACGGGCCGTCGTCATGGGCGTGCAGACCTTCGGCAAGGGATCGGTGCAGACCATTCTGCCGCTTGGCAACAAAACGGCGATCAAGCTCACCACGGCGCGCTACTACACGCCCGGCGGCCGCTCGATACAGGCCAAAGGCATCACGCCGGACATCGTGATCGACGATCCGGTCGCGCAGCCGCGCGTGCGCGAAGCCGACCTCGAGAAGCACCTCACCAACCAGCAGGAACGAGCGGAAGCCGAGAAGAGCGCGGCGAAGAAGACGGCCCCGCCGCAGGCGGCACCTGCGGGTTCGGAGGACCCGTCGCGTGCGCCCATCGAGTTCGCCTCGGACAAGGATTTCCAGTTCAAGCAGGCGATGAATCATCTCAAGGGCCTGCCGGTACAGACCGCGCAGGCGCCCCAGGCCGTCGATCCGAAGCTCGCGCAACCGAAGAAGAACTAAACGCGCGAGTTCACGCCTCGCCCATGAACGACGACCAGCTACTGCGCTACTCGCGGCACATTCTGCTGACGCAGATCGGCATCGAGGGCCAGGAGCGCCTGCTGGGCTCGCGCGTGCTCGTGATCGGCGTCGGAGGCCTCGGGTCGCCGGCGGCGATCTATCTTGCCGCGGCGGGGGTCGGGCACCTCACCCTGGTCGACGGGGACCGCGTCGATCTCACCAACCTGCAGCGCCAGATCCTGCATACCCCGGCCACGCTGGGCGAGCCCAAGGTCGAGTCCGCACGCCAGACGCTCAGGCACTACAACGCCGGGGTCGAGGTCAGCGTGGTGGAGCACCGCGCGGAAGGCGAGGCGCTTGCAGCCCTGATCGCGCGCACCGACGTGGTT
>Ga0154717_1105_pt2 | contig 31456 bp, 29 predicted proteins | sample Rifle2008BG16ft_FD_105725 | JGI IMG/M metagenome (GOLD analysis project Ga0154717, IMG submission 105725) | Betaproteobacteria bacterium RBG_16_64_18
TCCCGGCGCCCACCCGATCGGCTGGGCGAGCTCGTCCTTGTAGGCGACCATCGTCACCGTGCGGCCGAGGTAGAACGGCAGTGTGTGATCGAAGGTGTTGACCGAGTAGAACGGCACGTCGGTTTTCAGCCCGGGGCGAACTTGCTCGGCGATATGATACGCGGAGTAGGCCGGCGAGAGGGTTTCATGACCCAGCAGCAGCGCGAGCGACGACGCGAGGCCGCCGGCAGCCAGAACGATGACGGCCGCGACGGTCTGCCGCCGCAGCGCGAGCCAGGCGCAGGCTGCCGCGAACCCGAGCATGGCCAGGCCGGCCCCCCTGATCCACGCGACGTACCCGACGAGCAGCTCTGCGGGCAGTTCGGCAGTGGCGGCTCGCATGACCTGCGGGGCGAGCAGCGCCCCGGCGAGGCCGATTGCGGCATACACGGCGCCCTGGGCGGCGAGCAGCGCGCGGCCCGCGCCCGCTGCGTGCAGCGCGACCAGCACCGCGAGCGCAGGAAGAATCGGCAGGATATAGGAGGGCAGCTTGGAGCCGGAGGCGGAAAAGAACGCGAATACCATCACCGACCAGACGAGCAGGAACCGGGCGGGCCTGAAACTGCGCTGCGGGGCATCGCGCCAGGCGCGGACGAGCGCGGGCACGAGGGACACGATCCAGGGCGAGAAGCCGATGGCGAGGATGGGAATGAAGTACCAGGCCGGCTGGTAGCGTCCGTGCGCCTTGGTCAGGAAGCGCTGGAAGTGCTCCTGGATGAAAAAGAACCGGAAGAACTCGTCGTTCGCGGCGGACACGGCGAAAAACCACGGTGCGGCGATTGCGAGGAACAGCAGCGTGCCGGTGCCGGCGTGCAGCCGCCCCAGGCGCTTCCAGTCGCGCTGCACGAGGATGTAGAGCGCTAGCGCTCCCGCGGGGAGCACGATGCCGATCAGGCCCTTGGAGAGCAGCGCCAGCGCTGCGGCCGCCCAGGCGAGGTGCATCCAGCGCCATCGCTCGCGCGGGGACGCATCGTCCAGCTGCGCGAGCGCCAGTCCCAGCACCGCGAGCGACATGAGAAACGAGACGCCCATGTCCAGCGTGTTGATGTGGCCGATGATGGCCCACCACAGGCTGCCGGCGAGAACTGCGGCGGCAAGCCCCCCCACCGGGGCGCCGAACGCGCGGTTTCCGAAATGCAGGACCAGCAGCACGCCCAGAAAACCGGTGAGCGCGGCCCACAGCCGCGCGGTCCACTCGCGCACGCCGAACAGTTCGAATGCCGCCGCCGTCGCCCAGTATTGCAGCGCCGGCTTCTCGAAGTACTTGTAGCCGTTCAGGCGCGGCGTGGTCCAGTCGCCCGTGGCGACCATCTCGCGGGCGATCTCGGCATAGCGGCCTTCATCCGGGCGCACCAGCTTGCGCTCTGCGAGCGTGCCGAACCATACCAGCGCGAGCGCGACCAGCAGAACCAGGGTGAGGGCGCGGGTGCTCACCCGAGCAGCAGCGCCGCGGCGACCTTGCGCTCCTCGGACACCAGGATGTTGTAGGTCCGGCAGGCGGCGTGGACGTCCATGACCTCGTAGCCCACGCCGGCGCGAATCAGCGGCGCCATGATTTCGGCGCGCGGGAACTGCAGCGTCGCGCCGGTGCCGAGCAGGATGATTTCCGCATCCAGCGGCAGCAGCGCCGCCAGGTGGTCGGCGCTGAGCGCGCCGAACGTGGTGGCCGCCCAGTCGGTGACCAGCCGGTCCGGCAGCACGACCAGGGTCCGCTGGTGGCGCACTCGGTTGACCATGACATAGCCCTCGCCGTAGCCGGTGATGGCGTTCTTGCCGAGGGCCTCGTTGCGATGCAGTTTCACGTTTGCCCGTGCGCTAAGTCCCGGTGATCGGTATCATTATAACTTTTGCATCGCAGCGGCGCCCTTAGACCCTCTTTGGGAGCGGCGAGCGAACCCGCCCGATTCCCCGATGAGAGACTTCCCCCGAATCAAGCGCCTGCCCCCGTATGTCTTCAACATCACCAACGAGTTGAAGATGGCGGCCCGCCGTGCGGGCGAGGACATCATCGACATGAGCATGGGCAACCCCGACGGGGCAACGCCCAAACACATAGTCGACAAACTGGTCGAGGCGGCGCAGCGGGACCACACCCACGGCTACTCGGTTTCCAAGGGCATTCCGCGCCTGCGCCGCGCGATCTGCGGCTGGTACCAGCGGCGCTACGGCGTCGAGTTCGACCCGGACTCGGAGGCAATCGTCACCATCGGCTCGAAGGAGGGTCTGGCGCACCTGATGCTCGCGACGGTGGAGCGCGGCGATACGGTGCTGGTCCCCAACCCGAGCTACCCGATTCACATCTACGGCGCGATCATCGCCGGGGCCGATGTCCGCTCGGTGCGCATGACCCCGGGCGTGGATTTCTTCGAGGAACTCAAGCGGGCGATCCGCGAGTCGCTCCCGAAGCCCAAGATGATGATATTGGGCTTTCCCGGCAACCCGACCGCCATGTGCATGGAACTGGAATTCTTCGAACGCGTGATCGCTCTGGCCAGGGAGCACGACATCCTGGTGGTGCACGACCTGGCCTACGCGGACATCACCTTCGACGGCTGGCGCGCCCCCTCCATCATGCAAGTGCCCGGCGCGCGCGACGTGGCGGTTGAATTCTTCACCCTGTCCAAGAGCTACAACATGGCGGGCTGGCGCGTCGGATTCATGGTCGGCAACGCCGAGATGGTGAACGCACTGGCGCGCATGAAAAGCTATCATGACTACGGGACGTTCACGCCGATCCAGGTGGCCGCGATCGCGGCGCTCGAAGGGCCGCAGGACTGCGTGGAGGAAGTCCGCGGCATGTACCAGAGACGCCGCGACGTGATGGTGAAGGGTCTGCACGAGGCGGGCTGGATGGTGGAAGTCCCGAAAGCCTCGATGTACATCTGGGCGCGGATCCCGGAGGCCTATCGCGGCATCGGATCGCTGGAGTTCGCGAAGAAACTGCTCGCCGGCGCCAGGGTCGCGGTGTCGCCCGGGATCGGATTCGGCGAATACGGAGACGACCACGTGCGCTTCGCGCTGATAGAGAACGAGGCGAGGAACCGTCAGGCGATCCGCGGCATCAAGGACATGTTCAGGAAGGATGGGTTGATTGCGCAGGCGGCGGCATGAGTGCTCTGCGCTGTGTTTCAAGTGCGGACACGTCCGGCGATGAAGTTGGGCTCTTTGATGTCTCCCCGTTTTGGCAAGTTGCAAAATGCGCAACTTCCCAAGACGGGGAGATGGGTGAAAAGCAAGAGCGAGCTAGGCCTGGGTGACCGGATGACGAATCTGGGTTTATTTGAATCTCCCGATTTCGGGAAGTTGCGCATTTTGCAACTTGCCGAAATCGGGAGAACGATTGATGCCTGAACAGGGCAGGCTGTTGAATTCCGGCAACGATGGGCCGGGAGTTGTGCCGACACGTCCGGCGATGAAGTCGGGGACATTCAGGTCTCCCCGTTTTGGCAAGTTGCAAAATGCGCAACTTCCCAAAACGGGGAGAACGATAAATGCAAAAGCGAGGCAAGGTGTTGAATTCCGGCTGTGCAGGCCTTGGAGTCCTCTGGTGACAGTCCTGACATAGACTTTGGTCTTGTATACATCTCCCGATTTCGGGAAGTTGCGCATTTTGCAACTTGCCGAAATCGGGAGAAGCGCGACGGCACGTCGCGCGCCAATGCAGAATCCGGGCTACGCCCGTTTGGGAGAAGCATGCTGAAACCGATCAGAAAGTCCTCCAAGCTCGCCGATGTCTGCTACGACATCCGCGGGCCGGTGCTCGCGCGGGCGCGGCAGATGGAGGAGGAGGAGGGCCACCGGATCTTCAAGCTGAATATCGGCAATCCGGCGCCGTTCGGCTTCGACGCGCCCGACGAGATGCGCCACGATGTGATCGTGAACCTCTCGAATGCCTCCGGGTACACCGATTCCAAGGGGCTGTTCGCGGCTCGCAAGGCGATCATGCATTACACGCAGAGCAAGCACATCGCCGGCGTGCAGCTCGACGATATCATCATCGGCAACGGTGTTTCGGAACTGATCGTCATGGCCATGCAGGGGCTGCTCGACGACGGCGACGAGGTGCTCATTCCGGCTCCGGACTATCCGCTGTGGACGGCGGCGGTGCGCCTGGCCGGCGGCATGCCCCGGCACTACCTGTGCGATGAAGGCAGCGGCTGGCTGCCGGATCTGGCCGACATCCGTGCCAAGATCACCCCGCGCACGCGGGCGATCGTGGTCATCAATCCGAACAACCCGACCGGCGCGCTCTATCCGCAGGACATGCTGCTCGCTCTGGTGGAAATCGCGCGCCGCAACCAGCTCATCGTGTACGCCGACGAGATCTACGACAAGATGCTCTACGACGGTGCGACCCACTCCTCGATCGCCTCGCTTGCGGAGGACGTGCTGTTCGTCACTTTCAACGGGCTGTCGAAGAATTACCGCGCCTGCGGCTACCGCACCGGCTGGATAGCCATTTCCGGGGAGAAACACCACGCGCGGGACTATATCGAGGGCCTGGACATCCTCGCCTCGATGCGGCTGTGCGCAAACGTGCCTGGCCAGTACGCCGTTCAGACTGCGCTCGGCGGATACCAGAGCATCAACGACCTGGTGGTGCCGGCCGGGCGCCTTTGCCGCCAGCGCGACCTTGCCTGGCAGCTGATCACGCAGATCCCCGGCGTTTCATGCGTCAAGCCGAAGGCGGCGCTGTACCTGTTCCCGCGCCTGGACGCGAAGACGTATCCGATCAGTGACGACCAGGAATTCGTGCTCGAGCTGCTCGAGGAGGAGAAGGTGCTGGTGGTGCAGGGCAGCGGTTTCAACTGGCCGCACCCGGACCACTTCCGCCTGGTGTTCCTGCCCAACAGCGACGACCTCACCGAGGCGATCGGACGCATAGCGCGTTTCCTCGAGGGCTACCGCAGGCGGCACGCCTGAGCCTGCCCGCCGCCGCGGCATCGCCATTCCCCTTTCCCATTCATTCCTTCCGTCACTGAGAATACGCAGACATGAAACCCATCAGCGTTGGACTGCTCGGCATCGGCACCGTGGGCGGGGGCACCTGGCGCGTGCTCGCGCGCAACCAGGAGGAGATCACCCGGCGCGCGGGCCGCGGCATCGAGATCACCGTGGTCGCCGACAAGGAGGTCGAACGGGCGAAACAGATCACCGGCGGGAGCGCGCGCGTCACCGCGGATGCCTACGAGGTGGTGCGCGACCCGACGGTCGACATCGTGATCGAGCTGATCGGGGGCTACGGCGTCGCCCGCGACCTGGTGCTCGCCGCGATCGAGAACGGCAAGCACGTGGTCACGGCCAACAAGGCGCTGCTCGCGCTGCACGGCAACGAGATTTTCGCCGCGGCGCAGAAAAAGGGCGTCATGGTGGCGTTCGAGGCGGCGGTGGCAGGCGGCATCCCGATCATCAAGGCGCTGCGCGAGGGCCTGACGGCCAACCGGATCGAGTGGATCGCGGGGATCATCAACGGAACCTCGAATTTCATCCTCTCGGAGATGCGCGACAAGGGCCTCGCGTTCGACGAGGTGCTCAAAGAGGCGCAGGCGCGCGGCTACGCCGAGGCCGACCCCGCCTTCGACATCGAGGGTATCGATGCCGCGCACAAGCTCACCATCATGTCGGCGATCGCCTTCGGCATCCCGATGCAGTTCGGCAAGGCGTACACCGAGGGAATCACGAAGCTCACGCGCGAGGACATCCGCTACGCCGAGCAACTGGGCTATCGCATCAAGCTGCTGGGCATCACCAAGAAGACACCGGAGGGCATCGAACTGCGGGTGCATCCGACGCTGGTCCCCACCCGCCGGCTGATCGCCAACGTCGAGGGCGTCATGAACGCGATCCTGGTGCAGGGCGACGCGGTCGGCGCCACGCTGTACTACGGCGCCGGGGCCGGCGCCGAGCCTACCGCCAGTTCGGTGGTCGCGGATCTGGTCGACATCACCCGCCTGCACACGGCCGATCCGGACCACCGGGTGCCGCATCTGGCGTTCCAGCCCGACCAGCTCGCCGGCACGCGCATCCTGCCGATGGACGAGGTGATCACCTCGTATTACCTGCGCATGCGGGTCGCCGACCGCCCGGGGGTGCTCGCCGACATCACGCGCATCCTGGCCGACCTCGCGATCTCGATCGACGCGATGGTGCAGCGCGAGCCCGGCGAGGGCGAGGAGCAGGTGGACATCATCATGCTCACCCACGAGACGCGCGAAAAGCACATCAATGCCGCGATCGCGAAGATCGAGGCGCTGGCGGTGGTGAGCGGGAAGGTGACGCGGATACGCCTGGAAGAACTGGGGCGGAACTAGAATTGCTGTCACTCCCGCGAAAGCGGGAGTCCAGCTTCCGATAAATCTTTGGATTCCCGCTTGCGCGGGAATGACGAACCGAAAATGCTTTACATCAGCACCCGCGGCGGCGGCGAGCCGCAGCGCTTCACCGACATCCTGCTCGAGGGCCTGGCGCCCGACGGGGGCCTGTACCTGCCCGAGGCTTACCCGCGCGTGCCGGACGCGGAGCTCTCGGCGATGCGCGCCATGGGCTACAGCGAGCTCGCCTACGCGGTGCTCTCGCGGTTCATCGACGACATCCCGACCGCGGATCTGCGCGCGCTGGTCGAGCGCAGCTACACGGCGGCGGTGTTCCGCAGCGACGAGATCACGCCGGTGAAGACGCTGGCACCCGGGCTGCACCTGCTGGGCCTTGCGAACGGGCCGACGCTCGCGTTCAAGGACCTGGCGATGCAGTTCCTGGGCGGGCTGTTCGAGTACGTGCGCGCGAAGCGGGGCGAAGAACTGAACATCCTCGGCGCCACCTCGGGCGACACGGGCTCGGCGGCCGAGTATGCGCTGCGCGGCAGGCGCGGCATCCGCGTGTTCATGCTCTCCCCGCACCGGCGCATGAGCCCGTTCCAGACGGCGCAGATGTTTTCGCTCGCCGACCTGAACATTTTCAACATCGCGGTGCGCGGCGTGTTCGACGACTGCCAGGATATCGTCAAGGCGGTCAGCAACGACGCGCAATTCAAATCCAGGTACAGGATAGGCACGGTCAACTCGATCAACTGGGCCCGGGTCGCGGCGCAGATCGTGTACTACTTCAAGGGCTATTTCGCGGTGACGAGATCCGATTCGGAGCCCGTGGATTTCGCCGTACCCTCGGGCAATTTCGGCAACATCTACGCCGGCTTCATCGCGCGCAGCATGGGCCTGCCCATCCGCAGGCTGATCCTCGCCAGCAACGAGAACAACGTGCTGGACGAGTTCTTCCGCACCGGTCGCTACCGCGCGCGCAAGTCCTCCGAGGTGCTCGCGACCAGCAGCCCGTCGATGGACATCTCCAGGGCGTCGAATTTCGAGCGCTACGTGTACGGCCTGGTCGGGCGCGACGGGGCGAAGGTGAAGGAGCTCTGGAGCCAGCTCGACACCAAAGGCGAGTTCGACCTTTCGCGAACCGGGTATTTCGCGCGCGTGCCGGAAACGGGCTTCGTCTCGGGATCGAGCACCCACCAGGACCGCCTGGACACCATCAGGCAGGTGTGGCGCGACTACGGCGTGATGATCGACACCCACACTGCCGACGGCGTGAAGGTGGGCCTGGAGCATCGCAGCCCCGGCGTGCCGCTGGTGTGCCTGGAGACCGCACTGCCGGTGAAGTTCGACGCCGCCATCCGCGAGGCGCTCGGCCGCGACCCGGACCGCCCGGCGGGCCTCGAGAACCTCGAGTCCCTGCCGCAGCGCTTCGAGGTCGTGGACGCCGACGTGCAGGCGGTCAAAGCCTGTATCGCCGCGCGCTGCCCGGCGATGGATGCATAGACGGGACGATGCCGTGGCAACGCAAGGCGTCGCTGCTCCGATAGACTGGACGCTGCTCGATTCCGTCACCGGAGGAGACCGACCGGCGGCCGACGAAATGCTGCGCGAATTTCACGCACTGATGCCGGGTTACCGGCTCGCCATGGAAGAAATTCTCGCCGAGGGGGACCTCGCGGCCGTGTCGGCTGCTGCGCATCGGTTCAAGGGTACGGTCTCGATGCTGGGCGCGCGATCTCGCCGCCGCATTCGCGCAGCTGCAGGCCGCGGCCAAGGATCGACGCGCTCAAGGGACTCGCCGTCGCCGGCGACGAAATCGACGGCACCCTGTGCCGCCTGACCGGCCAGACCGCGCCTGGCGGGGGGTTTCTGGTCAACCGCTACGAGATCCGCGACAAGCACGGCGCGATTCACCCCGCCTACAACGCCAAGATCAACATCCGGCTGCGCGCTGGCAAGCCGATCTTCCTCGGCATCCAGCACAAGGACCTGCAGACTCCTGCCGTCGTCTGGCCGTGACAAGCGTTGACCGGGACCGTCCCAATGGGTGACCTCCTGATGATCAACGCCCCGGCGCCGATGCGTCAAGGCAAGACCTGACCCCAGGCTTCCACGCGGCGAAGAACCATGCAATTCCGTCGTTGCATGGTGGATTTTCATGGCGTAGTATGGACCGCATGATAGCTCGAAAAACCGATATCCAAGCCGTCCGTACCGCGCTCAGGCGCAGCCGGGTGGTCGGCATCCTCGGTCCCCGCCAGTGCGGCAAGACCACCCTCGCGCGCGAATTCGTCCGAGCCGATTCCCTGAACTATTTCGACCTGGAAGCCCCGGCCAGCCTGGCGCGGCTTTCCGAGCCGCAAACCGCGTTGCGCCCGCTCAAGGGCCTGGTGGTGATTGATGAAATCCAACGCCGACCCGAACTGTTTCCCCTGCTGCGCGTTCTGGCGGATCGCCGGCCCCTGCCGGCGCGTTTCCTGATTCTGGGCAGCGCCTCGCCGGCCCTGCTGCGCCAGTCTTCCGAAACGCTGGCCGGGCGGTTGGAAACCGTCCCGCTGGAGGGTTTCCGGCTCGGCGACCTAGGGGCCGACCGGCAGGATCGGCACTGGCTGCGGGGCGGATTCCCGCTGTCCTACACGGCGCGCAGCGAAGCCGATTCGGTCCAGTGGCGCCGGCAGTTTCTCCAGACCTTCCTCGAACGGGACATCCCGCAGCTGGGCATCACGATCCCCTCCACGGCGCTGCGCCGTTTCTGGAACATGGCGGCGCATTACCACGGCCAGACCTGGAACGGCGCGGAACTGGCGCGCGCCCTGGGCGTGGGAGAATCCACCGTACGGCGCTATCTGGACCTGATGAGCGGGGTGTTCATGGTCCGGCAGTTGTCGCCCTGGTTCGAGAACCTGGGCAAGCGCCAGGTCAAGGCCCCCAAAATCTATGTGCGCGACTCCGGACTGCTGCATGCGTTATTGGGAATCACCAACCGCCGCGACCTGGAACATCACCCGAAAGTGGGCGCCTCCTGGGAAGGCTACGCCGTCGAGGAAGTTCTCAAAGCATTTCGGCCGGACGATGCTTATTACTGGGCCACGCATAACGGCGCCGAACTCGACCTGCTCCTGTTCAAGGCCGGGCGACGGATCGGCGTGGAATGCAAACGCGCGGATGCTCCCACGTTGACGCCCTCGATGCGCATCGCCCTGAGCGACCTGAAGCTGGATGAATTGCGCGTCGTCTATCCCGGAACCAGCCGCTATCGGCTGGGCAAACGTGTCGAGGTGCTGCCCCTTTCGGCGTGTGTCGCCGCCCCATGAACGGGATTTCAGTGAGCAGTGACAACTTCCCCAAAATAACCACGCCATGAAGAAGAGCCAATCCCCACCCTCCGCCGCGGGGCTGCGCGCCCGCGCGGAAGAACGGCTGCGTCGCCCGAGCCCGAAGGGCGCAGCGCAGAGGACGGAAGCGGAAACGGCGCGGCTGGTGCACGAACTGGCGGTGCACCAGATCGAGCTGGAGATGCAGAACGAGGAACTGCGCGAGGCGCACGCCAGGGAGAGCACCCTTGCCGCTGAATACGCCCAGCTCTACGACTTCGGCCCGAGCGGCTACTTAAACCTCGACCGCGAGGGGGCGATCCGCCGCATGAACCTCACCGGGGCGCGCCTCGTCGGCATCGAGCGCGAGTTTCTTGTGAACCAGCGCTTCGACACCTTCGTTGCCGAGAGTGACTGCCCCGCCTTCCGCGTCTTCCTGCAGAAAGTGTTTGCGGGCAGCGCCAAGGAAATCTGCGAAGTGGCGCCGCAGCCAAAAGGGCTCCCCCTCATCCAGGTGTGGATCGAGGGTGTCGTCTCCGCAGACGGCGAGGAATGCCCTCGGTGTCGGTTCACGTGGGGTGCAAGTGTACTTGCGCCCCGGCGCAAACGCGAGAGCACGCCGTTTGATCGGGATCAAGTCCCGGTCTTGGTCCTTGCCGCAGATTGCAGTACCGACGGCACCGAATCCTGAATACGGCAGCCAGAAAGGGAAATTGGAGCAAGGGATCATGACCGACCTGGCCGTCCTATGGCATGCCGAGCACGCCAATCTTGCCCGGCTTCTGGACCTGCTCGAGAAACAGGTGGCCGCTTTCCACGCGGGCGAGCAGCCGAATTACGACCTGATGCAGGACCTCGTCTATTACCTGCGGCATTACCCCGATCAGGTCCACCATCCCCAGGAAGACGTGGCGTTCGCCCGCCTGCTCGAACGGGATCCGCAGATGAAGCCGCGGATAGCCCGGCTGGTGCAGGATCACCGCGTGATTGCCGCCGCCGGCCAGACCCTGCTCGAGCATCTCGATGCGGTGGTCGCGGACGCTCTGGCGCCGCGTTCGACCGTGGAGGCGGCAGCCGCTACCTACCTTGCCCATTATCGAGCGCACCTTGCCACCGAGGAGCAAGAGGTCATACCCCGTGCAGCCGAGCTCCTGACGGCACAGGACTGGGCGGACGTGGCGGCGGCCGTTCCGGCGCAAACGGATCCGCTTTTCGGGGACGACATCGAAGCGCGTTACCGCAAACTGCGCCGGCAGATCGCGCTCGAAGCGATGCCGTCATAGGGACGCCGGCGACGAACCGCCCGTCGCTTGGTTTGCGGCGACCGGCGTTCCTCGCGCCACGCGGTGCTGCAGGCATCGACGCAAGCTCGGCCATCGGGCGTTAGACTTCACCGCTCAGCCACTAGCGGAGACCAACCCATGAAGTCGCACGGCAAAGTCGCCATCGTCACCGGCGCGGGCACCGGCATCGGCAAAGCGGTCGCGCTCGCGTTGCTGAAGGAAGGCTACAGCGTGGCGTTCGCGGGGCGGCGCGCCGAACCGCTCGATAAGGCCGTCGCGGATTCGGGCGCCGGCGCGGCGCGCACGCTGGCGGTGCCCACCGACGTGGGCGATCCGGAGTCGGTGCGCGGGCTGTTTGCGAAGACGAAGGAAAAGTTCGGCCGTCTCGACCTGCTGTTCAACAATGCGGGTATGGGCGCGCCCGGCATCCCGATGGAGGACCTGAGCTACGAGCAGTGGAAGGCGGTGCTGGACGCCAACCTGACCGGCGCCTTCCTGTGCACGCAGGAAGCGATCCGGATCATGAAAAGCCAGGATCCGCGCGGCGGGCGCATCATCAACAACGGCTCGATCTCGGCGCACGCGCCGCGCCCCAACTCCGCGCCCTACACCGCGACCAAGCACGCGATCACCGGGCTTACCAAGTCGACCTCGCTGGATTGCAGGAAGTACGACATCGCCTGCGGCCAGATCGACATCGGCAATGCCGCGACCGAGATGACCGAGCGCATGGCGGCGGGGATCATCCAGGCGAACGGCTCGATGGCAGTCGAGCCGCGTATGGACGTGGCGCATGTCGCGAGCACCGTGGTGCACATGGCCGGCCTGCCGCTGGAGGCGAACGTGCAGTTCGTGACGGTGATGGCGACCAAGATGCCTTTCATCGGCCGCGGCTGACGGCCGAGCGGTGAATGCCCCGCCCAAGGCCGGCAGCTTCAGCGCGGCCTACCTTGAGCTGCTCGACGCAGGCGAACTGGCGGCGCGTGTCGAGATGGCCCTCAGGCATCTGGAGAACTGCGGCCTCTGCGCGCGCTACTGCCGCGTCAACCGCAGGCAGATGGTGGAGGGCGCGGTCTGCCGCACGGGCGAGCGGGCTCGGATTGCGAGTTTCGGCGCGCATCACGGCGAAGAGGATTGCCTGCGCGGCACGCGGGGCTCGGGCACGATTTTCTTCAGCTGGTGCAACCTGCGCTGCGTGTTCTGCCAGAACTGGGACATCAGCCAGAAGGGAGCCGGAGGCGAAGTGACTGCGCGCGAACTCGCCGATATCATGCTCGAACTCCAGGCCGACGGCTGCCACAACATCAACCTCGTATCGCCCAGCCACGTCGTGGCGCAGGTCATCGCCGCAGTGGACGATGCGGCGCGCCGCGGGCTGCGGCTGCCGCTGGTCTACAACACCGGCGGTTACGACAGCCCCGAGGCGCTGGCGCTGCTGGAGGGCATCGTCGACATCTACATGCCCGACATGAAATACGGCTCTTCGGAGATCGCGCGAAAGTATTCGAAGGTGCGCAACTATGCCGAGGTCAACCGCGCGGCGGTGAAGGCGATGCACCGCCAGGTGGGCGATCTCGTGCTCGACGAGCGGGGCGTCGCGCAGCGCGGACTCCTGGTGCGACACCTGGTGTTGCCGGCCGATCTTGCCGGAACGGACGAGGTCCTCGGATTCCTGGCGCGAGAAGTGTCCCGCAACACCTATCTGAACCTGATGGATCAGTATCACCCCTGCTATCTGGCCGACGGGCACCCGGAAATCGCACGCTCGCCGACTGCGGCGGAATATGGCGCGGCGACGCGCGGCGCCGAACACCATGGTCTCTCGCGCCTGGACCGGCGGCCACGCCATGTGCGGGCAGCGCGGTGATATGGGTCGGGCCGGCCCGCTTGCGAGCAGCCGTCGCTCGCGATGACTCCCTCGGGTCCGGCGTGAGAAAGACTGCCTTCGCGCCCAGCCCGTGTGCCCACGCGACGATCGCGTCCGGCAAATCGTCTTTGCGTGGTCGCCTGCGCAGACCGGTCAATAAAGCTGTACGGTGCCGGCCATCACCTCGCGCCAGAGCGTGCCCACTCGTTCGACGTGTGAGCGCGTAAGTTCGGCGATGCGCGGGCGCAGGGTATCGACGACCGCAGGATCGTCCATGCTCACCCTCACGTCGATCAGTTGCGGCTCGTTGATCGGCCGGCCGATCTGGCTGAGCAGACTGCAATACGCCTCCTCGACCCCCGCAATCTCGCTCGCAACCGATCGCGCTATGCGCTGCGCAAGCACATTGTAGAGTTTGCCCACGTGCGTGACCGGGTTCTTGCCGGCGGCGGCCTCGATGCTCATCGGCCGGTAGGGCGTGATCAGGCCGTTCACCCGGTTGCCGCGGCCGACCTGGCCATCGTCGCCGGCCTCGGCCGAGGTCCCGGTGACGGTCAGATAGAGGCTGTCTGCCGTGTCGCCGTCGGCGGTGTTGACCTCCACCGTCACCGGCGCGCCCGTTCTCTTTCTCGCTTGCGCGAGGGCGAGCGCGGCGACCGCGGTCTTGGTCGCGGCATAGCCGCGCAGACCGGACACGTGCCGGTCCACGATCGCGCAGGCGACCGTCAGGCGGATCGCGTCGCCGTGCCGCGCGCCCATCACCTTGATGTCCTCGCCGATCGCCGGGTGAGAGGCCTTCACCTCGCTCGAATTGAGATGCTGCTCTACGGCGAGCACGGTGCTCTCGAGCGCGTCGAGCGGTGCGTAGCCAACGCCGAGCGAGGTGTCGTTCGCCGGCGGCGCGGCGGCGCCATGGGATTGTGCGAACAGGCTCGCCAGGTCCGACGAAGTCGGGCGGATGCGCGGCAGGATGCGCACATGCCGCTCGGGGTCGAGAAACCGCAGGTGATCCTTCAGCCACCGCCGGCTCGCTTCGACCGCGATTTCATCGACCGGAATCACGACGCCCTTGAATTCGCCGGTCGCGCGCCCGGCAAGGTAGATGTCGATCGGCTCCATCACTTCACCGCCGCCGAACGCGGCGCGCGCGGCGCCCCCGCAGAGCAGCGCCTTGTCCACGTTGTGATGCAGGATGATCCCGAAGCGTTCGATGTAGTACCGCGACAGCGCCACGCTCAGGTTTTCGGCAAGCGCATCGCATAGGCTGTCCGGATGAGCGAGACCCTTGCGCTCCACGATCTCCAGCGGGAGCGAAGCCGGCGAGGGGCCTTTTAGGGCCGTGACATTTACGTTCATGAGCGAGTGCCGTGCGCATAACCCTTCACGCATAGTCGATGCGTGCCCGGTCCGGGCATTTGATGCGGATCAAGCCGGGGCGCCACCGTCGTCAGACAATGCAATTGTGGCCGGGCTGTGCGCCACAGAATGGGTAGGAAGAATCCAGCCAGGGTCGGGGGTTCGCCATGGAAGCGCTCCACGAGGGCCGGTTCTACGAGGCACGGGCGGACAAATCCGTAGTCTGTACGCTTTGCCCGCACGACTGCCGCATCCACGACGGCGGCCGGGGCGTATGTGCGGTGCGCTACAGCCGCGGGGGCAGGCTCTACACGCTGGTCTACGACAAGGTGATCTCGCGCGAGATCGACCCGATCGAAAAGAAGCCGCTATTTCATTTTCTGCCCGGTTCCAGCGCCTATTCCATTGCGACCGTGGGGTGCAATCTGCGCTGCAGTTTCTGCCAGAACTGGCAGATCTCGCAGTGGCCCAAGGAACACCTGCCCAAGAGCATTGCGGTCGCGGACCGCCAGCCCGCCGAGCCCGTATGCCCGCAGCTGGAAGCGGTCGGCGACAGGGTGATGGGCGAGCACGTCACGCCGCAGCAGATCGTCGACGTAGCGCTCGCGACCGGCAGCAGATCGATCGCCAATACCTATACGGAGCCCACCGTCTTCTACGAGCTGGCCTACGACACGGCCGTGCTCGCGAGGAAGAAGGGCCTGAAGAACGTGTTCGTCACCAACGGCTTCACCGGCAACGAGGCGCTGCGCGAGCTGGCGACGGTGCTCGACGCGGCCAACGTGGACCTCAAGTTCTACAGACCGGAGAGCTACAAGCACATCAGCCGCGCGCGGCTGGAGCCCATACTCGATGCCATCCGTCTGTACCGCGAACTCGGCGTATGGGTCGAGGTGACCACGCTCGTGGTGCCGGGGGTGAACGACACCGACGAGGAACTGCGCGGCATCGCCGAATTCGTGAAGTCGGTCGGCGCCGAGATCGACGGCGTCGGCTTGTCGGAGGACTGAAGACCCATGGCGATGAGGCCGCCGATGATACGCAAGGCCGCGTCGGATCTGCGCGTTGCGCCGAATCTGCTCGATTCCAACGCCGCTCGCGCGGCGTTCTCGTGGGATTCGATGCGGCACGAGCTGGCCGGACTGCCAGGCGGCGGCTTGAACATCGCCTACGAAGCCGTCGACCGGCACGCGGACGGCGCACGCGCCGAGCAGGCCGCCTTCCGCTGGCTGCCGCGAGAGGGAGCCGAGCGAACGTTCAGCTACGCCGACCTGAAGCGGCTGACCAACCGCTTCGCCAACGTACTGCGCGGGCTGGGCGTCGGCAAGGGGGACTGCCTGTTCGTGCTCGCCGGGCGCATCCCCGAGTTGTACGTCGGCGTGCTCGGGGGCCTCAAAACCGGAATGACGGTATCGCCGCTGTTCTCGGCCTTCGGTCCGGAACCGATCCGCACGCGCATCGAACTGGGGCAGGGGAAGATCCTGCTGACGACCGAATCGCTCTGCCGGCGCAAGGTGGAGAAGATACGCGCGTCGCTGCCGTCGCTCGAGCACGTTCTGGTGGTCGGCGAGTCGGGCGCAGCGTGCAGCATCGCCGGCACGCTCGATCTGCGCACGCTGATGGCGCAGGCTTCCGAAGACTTCGTCATCGAGCACACCGCGGCGGAGGACGCGGCGCTGCTGCACTTCACCAGCGGCACCACGGGTACGCCCAAGGGCGCGGTGCATGTGCACGGCGCGGTGCTCACGCACTATGCCACCGGCAAGTTCGCGCTCGACCTGCACCCGGAGGACATCTTCTGGTGCACCGCGGATCCGGGCTGGGTGACCGGAACCTCCTATGGCATTGTCGCGCCGCTGCTGCATGGCGTCACCAGCATCGTCGACGAGGCCGACTTCGACGTCGAACGCTGGTACCGGATCCTGCAGGACCAGGGCGTGAGCGTGTGGTACACGGCGCCCACCGCGGTGCGGATGCTGATGAAGGCGGGGCCGGAGATTCCGAAGAAATACCGTTTTCCGAAGCTGCGCTTTGTCGCCAGCGTGGGCGAACCGCTCAACCCGGAAGCCGTGTGGTGGGGCAAGGAGGTGCTGGGGCTGCCCATCCACGACAACTGGTGGCAGACCGAGACCGGGGGAATCATGATCGCGAACACCCCGGCGATGGACATCAAGCCCGGATCGATGGGCAAGCCGCTGCCCGGGGTCGATGCGTACGTGGTGCGGCGGGAGGAGGACGGCAACGTCCGTGTCGTCGAGGAGCCGGACGTGGAAGGCGAGCTCGCACTGCGTGCCGGCTGGCCGGCGATGTTCCGGGGTTACCTCAACCAGGAGGAACGTTACCGCAAGTGCTTTGCCGGCGATCTCTATCTGACCGGCGATCTGGCAAAGCGGGACGCCGACGGCTACTTCTGGTTCGTCGGCCGCGCGGACGACGTGATCAAGTCCGCGGGCCACCTGATCGGGCCGTTCGAGGTCGAGAGCGTGCTGATGGAGCATCGCGCGGTCGCGGAGGCCGGCGTGATCGGCAAGCCCGACGAGGTGGTGGGCGAAGTCGTGAAGGCGTTCGTGTCGCTGAAGGCGGGCTTCGAGCCCAGCGAGGCCCTGCGCATGGAACTGCTCGGCCACGCGCGCAAGCGGCTCGGCGCCGCGGTGGCGCCGAAGGAGATCGATTTCGCGACCGCGCTGCCGCGCACCCGCAGCGGCAAGATCATGCGCCGGCTGCTCAAGGCGCGCGAACTAGGGCTTCCCGAAGGTGATCTATCGACCCTCGAGGGGGCGGAAGCATGAGCTTCGTCACTGCCGGGGCCGTCGCATGATCGCGCCTCCCCCAAGCGGTCCGGTTCCGTTCCCGCGCGACTTCGCGCTGCGGCTGCTCGCCGACATGGTGCGCATCCGGCGCCTGGAGGAGAAATGCGCGAAACTCTACGGCGAGGGCAAGATCCGGGGCTTTCTGCACCTGTACATCGGCGAGGAGGCGGTCGCAACCGGCGCGGTGCGCGCGTTCGAAGCCGAGGACAACGTCGTGGCGACCTACCGCGAGCACGGCCACGCGCTGCTGCGCGGCGTCTCGATGGGTTCGATCATGGCCGAAATGTACGGCAAGCAGGAAGGCTGCTCGCGCGGCCGCGGCGGGTCCATGCACCTGTTCGACGCGCAGGCCCGGTTCTTCGGCGGCAACGCGATCGTGGGCGGCGGGCTGCCGTTGGCCGTCGGGCTCGCGCTGGCCGACCACATGAGCAAGACCCGGCGCGTCACCGCGTGCTTTTTCGGCGAGGGCGCGATGGCCGAGGGCGCGTTCCACGAGGCTATGAACCTGGCTGCGCTGTGGAAGCTCCCGGTGCTGTTCTGCTGCGAGAACAACCTGTATGCGATGGGCACCGCGCTGGCGCGCTCGGAGTCGCAGACCGATCTGTGCGCGAAGGCGGCGGCATTCAACGTGCCCACGCTCAAGGTGGACGGCATGGACGTGGTTGCGGTCCACGAGGCCGCGACGAAGGCGCACGGGCACGTGAACGGAGGCGAGGGGCCGGTCTTCATCGAGTTCCAGACCTATCGTTTTCGCGCGCATTCGATGTTCGACGCCGAGCTCTACCGCGACAAGAGCGAGGTCGAAGAGTGGAAGACGCGCGGCCCGATCCACACCTACTCGGCGCGTCTGAAAGCGCAGGGCATGCTCATCGAGGAGCAGTTTCTCGAGATCGACCGCGCGGCGAACGAGGAAGTCGAGCAGGCGGTCGCATTCGCCGAAGCCGGCACCTGGGAGCCGGTGGAAGACCTGCTGCGCGACGTGCATACGCCGGCGGGCGCGCCATGACCGTCATCTCGTACCGAGAAGCGATGCGGCAGGCGCTGCGCGAGGCGCTGTCGCGCGACCAGCGCGTGTTCCTGATGGGCGAGGACGTGGGCAAGTACGGCGGCACCTACGCGGTCAGCAAGGGCCTGCTGGAGGAATTCGGCCCGGAGCGCATCCGCGACACGCCGCTCTCCGAGCTCGGATTCGTCGGTGCGGGCATCGGCGCCGCCCTGGGAGGCACGCGTCCGATCGTCGAGGTCATGACGGTGAACTTCAGCCTGCTCGCGCTCGACCAGATCGTCAACAGCGCCGCACTCATGCGCCACATGTCCGGCGGACAGTTTTCCGTGCCGCTGGTCATCCGGATGGCGACCGGCGCGGGGCGGCAGATCGCCGCGCAGCACTCGCACAGCCTGGAGGGCTGGTATGCGCACGTGCCGGGAATCAAAGTGCTCGCGCCGGCCACCATCGAAGACGCGCGAGGCATGCTGTGGCCGGCCCTCGCGGACCCCGATCCCGTGATCATCTTCGAGCATGCGCAGCTCTATAACCTCGAGGGCGAGTGCCCGGACGCGGTGCGGGTGGACATCGCATCGGCCGCCGTGCGCCGCGCGGGCACGCAGGTCAGCCTGATTACCTACGGCGGATCCCTGCCCAAGGCCATGGATGCGGCCGCGCAACTCGCGGCGCAGGGCGTCGAAGCGGAGGTGATCGACCTGCGCGTGCTGCGGCCGCTGGACACCGACGCCATTGTCGCCTCGGTGCGCAAGACCCGGCGCGCGGTCGTGGTCGACGAGGGCTGGCGCACCGGGAGCCTCGCCGCCGAGGTGATGGCGCGCATCATGGAAGACGCCTTCTACGATCTGGACGCGCCGGTCGCGCGCGTCTGCACCGAGGAGGTGCCGATTCCCTACGCGAAGCACATGGAAGAGGCGGCGCTGCCGCAGGCCGGGAAAATCGTCGCTGCGGCGCGCGAGATCTGCGGTAAGAATCTAACGGGATGATCGAATTCAAGCTTCCTTCGCTCGGCGCGGACATGGACAAGGGCAAGCTCCTCGAATGGAGGGTGAAGCCCGGCGACCGAGTAAAGCGCGGGGACATCGTCGCCGTGGTCGATACATCGAAGGTCGCGGTCGATGTCGAGATCTGGAACGACGGCACGGTCCACGAGCTGATCGCCGAGCCGGGCGTGACGATAGAGGTCGGCACGGTGATCGCGACGCTCCTCGAACCGGGTGAAACGTCAGAAGCCGCGGAGGCGGCAAGGCGCACGCGCCCCGCGCCGGCTGCGGTCCCCGTGCAGGCCGAGCCTGCGGTCATTGCGGCGGCCACGGCGCCGGCACCGGTGGGTGAGCGCCGGCGCGTATCGCCGGTCGCCCGCAGACGCGCCGTTGAAATGGGCGTGGATGCCGAAGCAGTGGCAGGGACCGGGCCGCACGGGTCGGTCACGTCGGAGGATGTGGAGCGCGCCGCAGCGGCGGCGAAGGCGGCCCCGCCCGCTGCCGCTGCGGATAGGCAGGGGCAAATGCGCCGGGCCATAGCGGCGGCGATGAGCCGCTCCAAGCGCGAGATTCCGCACTACTACCTGTCGGAACGGATCGCGCTGCAGAACGCCACGCTCTGGCTGCAGGCCGAGAACGCGCGCCGGCCGGTCACCGAGCGTGTGCTGATGGCGGCGCTGTTTCTGAAGGCGATCGCGCTTGCCTGCGAAAAATATCCGGACATGAACGGGCTCTGCCGGGACGGAACATTCGCGCCCGCGGCGTCGGTACATGTGGGGGTGGCGATTTCGCTGCGTCAGGGCGGGCTGATCGCGCCTGCCATTCATGACGTACAGCAGAAGAGCCTGACCCAGCTGATGCAGGATCTCACCGACCTGGTGAAACGCGCGCGCGCGGGCAGCCTGCGCAGCTCGGAGATGTCCGACCCCACGATCACGGTCACCAACCTGGGCGACCAGGGAGTCGAGTCCGTCTTCGGGGTGATCTATCCTCCCCAGGCGGCGCTGGTCGGCTTTGGACGCGTGGCCGAGCAGGCCTGTGTCGTGGACGGAGGACTGCGGATCATTCCCGCGGTGATGGCGAGCCTGGCCGCCGATCATCGCGTGAGCGATGGCCACCGCGGCGCGCTGTTTCTCGCCGAAATCCACCGCTTGCTGCAGCAGCCTGAAACCTTGTGAAACCGGGATCTGCCATGACCAACGGGGAAATACGCAACATCGTCCTAGCCGTCCTGAAGGGGATCGCACCCGAGATCGAAGAGGGCGAATTGCTGCCGGATCGCCCGCTGCGCGACCAGGTCGACCTGGACTCGATGGACTGGCTGAATTTTCTGGTCGCGCTGCACGAGCGGCTTGCAGTCGATATCCCCGAAGCCGACTACCGCAAGCTAACGACACTGGACACGCTCATCGACTACCTGGTGCAGAAGCACGTTTGATTGAAGTCAATGCCGGCGCGGTCCGCTCGCGTATGTTGAACCTGTGAATGGCGGGAAGTTCGTGAAAAATCCCGCGCGTGCGGGCGATTCCGGCCATCGCAACATAAGGGGGCGCTCGATGCAAGTTCCTCTGCAGATCACCGTCCGCGATTTCCCGCAGTCCGAAGCGCTCGAGGCGCGCATACGCGACAAGGCCGCAAAGCTGGCCGAATTCCATCCGCGCATCACCAGTTGCCGCGTCACGGTGGAGGAGTTGCGCAAGCATCACCAGCAGGGGCGTCACTTCCAGGTCAGCCTGGATGTGCGCGTGCCGGGAAAGGAAATCGTCGCGAACCGGGCCCATCACGAGGATGCCTATGTGGCGCTGCGCGATGCCTTCGACGCAGCCAAGCGTCAGCTTGAGGACGCGGCGCGCCCGAAGCGCAGCGAGGTCAAGACTCCCGACCGGACCCTGCCGTAGACACGCGGGGATACTTGCAGGGACTTCAGCTTAGAGAGGTCGACCATGAAAAGCGAACGTGGGGGATTCCAGCCGCTCCGCAGGGAGCAGCTGTTCAAGGAACTGGTGCACGACAGCTACAAGTCGGGCCACAAGCTGCGCGAGCCGACGCGCTGCCCGGAGTGCGGCGCGGTGTTTCACAAGGGCCGCTGGACGTGGGGAGTAGCGCCCAAGGACGCCCATGAGGAGAAGTGCCCGGCGTGCCACCGTATCCACGACAAGTTTCCCGCGGGTTACGTGACCCTGAAGGGCGAGTTCTTCCGCGAGCAGCGGGAACAGATCCTGCAGCTGGTGAGAAACCACGAGGCGCACGAAAAGGCCGAGCATCCGCTGGAGCGCATCATGGGGATCGCGGATACGAACGAGGGCGTAGTGGTGACGACCACCGACACGCACCTTGCGCGTGACATCGCCGAAGCGCTGCACCATGCCTACAAGGGCGATCTGGATTATCACTACAACAAGGAAGACAACCTGCTGCGGGCGAGCTGGAGCCGCTGAACCGGTCTTCGAGGCGCCGCGGGCATGAGCGCTCCGTCCGTCCATCGCATCGAGTTGCGGCTGCGTGAAGTCTCGCAGCTGTTCAACTCGATGGATCCCACGCCGTTCCATCACAAGGACCTGGATCCCGACGCCGAGGAATTCATCGAGAGCTGGGCGCTGGAATTTCCGCCCGACAGCCGGTTTCAGATCACCGTGCACCTGCAGCAGATGCCCCCGGAGGGCGATCCCGGCGCACTGGTCGCCGAGGCGATCCATAATTTCTTCGATTACAAAGCCGAACTGGCGCGCCGCGAACTGCGCCAGCTCCTGCTCCAGGGCCGCACGAGCCTCGTGATAGGGCTGGGCTTCCTCGCGCTGTGCCTGCTGGCCGCGAATGCGATCGGCGAGTTCGCGAGCGGCACCGTGCTCACCATCGGCCGCGAGAGCTTGACCATCGGCGGCTGGGTCGCGATGTGGCGCCCGATCCAGATTTTCCTTTACGACTGGTGGCCGCTCAGGCGCCGCGGGCGCATCTACCGGAACCTCGCCCGCGCGCAGGTGCGGGTGTCCGAGGGCAAATGATCGAGGGCACGTGATCTCACGCAGGGTGCAGCGCCACCGGTCCTCGCGCAGGACAATTTGCGCCTTTCTTGACGCCCATCAATCTGCAACTCAAGCCGAGGTTCATATTTAGTCAATGTAGGTGCGGGTTGTTCGTGGTTCTATCGAGCAGGAGGAACGACCATGGGAAGCGAAAGCAGACGTGATGTTCCGGTAACGACCAAGGAGCAGGAAAGCAAGAAGGGCGGTGCGTTACGCGCACTGACGCCGTTCGAAGACACGGAGCGCATGTTCCAGCAGTTCATGACCGACTGGCTGCGGCCGCTGGCGTGGGACCGGCCGCTGTGGCGCGGCATGATGGAGCCGTTCCAGGGCAGGATGCCACGAACCGATGTGATCGACCGCGAGGAGAAGTTTCTGGTGCGGGTCGAGATGCCCGGCGTAGACAAGAAGGACATCGAGGTCTCGCTGGTCGACAACATGCTGACCGTCAAAGGCACGGTACGGCACGAGGAGAAGGAGCAGAAAGAGAACTACTACCGCTGCGAAATCTCGCAGGGAGCCTTCTCGCGCACGGTGCTGGTCCCCGGCCCGGTCGATGCCGCCAAGGTTGAGGCGTCGCTGAAGGACGGCATGCTCGAAGTCATGCTGCCGAAGCTCGAGGTATCGAAGCGCCGCAACATCAAGGTCGAATAAGACCTCGAGCTTGATCGCGGTCCCGTCCTCCCCCGGCACGGGCCGGGCCGGGCCGTCGGCGTTTGAAGGGCGCCCGACATGCCGGCGAAAGACATCCTGTTGCGGGATTAATCCAAGTCACAGCGCCGGCCTGCAATGGGTGTCTACTGAAAGCCGTCTTGACGAGGTGTCTTTCTTGGCGCAGAGAGAGGAGGTGGCGTATGGGAAACCTGCAACCAGCCAACCTTGTGTACTTCCTGGCCATACTGGGGATGCTCGCGACGGTGCTGACGTTGTTCAACGGCATCCTGTCGATGACCGAGGAGCACAACACCGATCCTCACCATAGCGAAAAGCTGATGTTCAAGCGGGTCGGGCTGCAGGCACTGACGGTGGCGCTGGTTATCGCAGCGCTGCTGGTGTAGCCGATCAGGAACACGGCGACGCGCGCAGTGCGCCCTGGCCGGCGTGCAGGAACCAGCGGTCGAGCACCACGTGCCGGGTGAACCAGGCGCTCGCCAGGAGTTTGCCACCGATGTAGCGCTGCAGGCCTGCGGGCAGCCTGTCTTCGGCGGGACCGGCCGCGCCCAGCCGGACCTGCAGGCGCTGTCGGTAGGGTGCGAGGCGCTGTTTTCGATAATCCCGATCGGCTTCGACGAGTGTAGCCGCCGCCAGCAGCGCCGATTCCACCGCCGGACGGATGCCTTCGCCGCTTTCCGGGTAGGCCAGGCCGGCCGCATCGCCGACCAGCAGCACGCCGTCGTCGAACAAGCTGCGCGCGCCGCGGCCGTGCAGCAGGTAGGCGTGGCCGTGGAACCGGTCCGGAATGCCGGCCGGAATCCTGCCTCGCTGCCTGAGGAAATCGCAGAAGGCGTCCAGATGCTCCGACAGGCGGTGCCTGTCTTCCCGCCCCAGGCCGATGTTGAGATAGCGGCCCTTGCGAAAGCACCAGCCGTAGCCCTTCAGATCCTTGCAAAAATAGAGCTCCGGCGTTTCCGGGCGCACCGCGCATCCCTGCGCCTGCGCCGCGTCCATGGCGAACTCGAGTTCCTTGGCCGCCACCACGGACTCGGGCTCGCGCGCCTGCGCCCCGAGAAAGCGCGCGACCGGGCAGAAATGCCCGCCGGCCCCGACGAGCAGCGGCGTCTCGATCTCGCCGTTGACGATCCAGCCCGCGCCGCGCCGCGCCAGCGAGCGCACTGGCTCGCCCAGGCGCAGGCGCGCGCCTGAGCGCTCGAGCAGGTAGTGATCGAACTCGCAGCGCCGGATGCCGTAGCTCACATTCTGCCGGTAGCGGGTTTCCACCTCGGCCCCGTCTATCATGCCGGTGCGAAAACCGGTGATGGGCTGCAGCACGCGGCCCGCGGCGTAATCGGCGGGGTCGATCTGCAGGGTGTCGAGCACGGCGGGGGTGATCCAGCCCGCGCACACCTTGTCGCGCGGAAACGTCTTCTGGTCCAGCACCAGCACGTCCAGGCCGTGGCGCCTGAGCGCCCCGGCACAGGTGGACCCGGCCGGCCCGCCGCCGATGATCAGGGCCTCACAGCGTTCCATGGGCTCTTCCCTGGGGCTTGCTCCGGGCGTAGAGAAAGTCGCGGGTCCACGGGATGCTGTTGTCGCGGGCGCGCGCGAACACGGCCTGGAACAGTTGCAGCTCGCCGGCGGCAAAGGCCGCGAGCGACCCGGCCAGATAGAGCCGCCAGGTGCGCACGAACGATTCGCCGAACATGTCGGTGACCTGCGGGACGGCGGCCTCGAAACGGGCGAGCCAATGCTCCAGCGTCTTGGCGTAGTGCAGGCGCAGGTTTTCCACATCCAGAACGGAGAAACGGGCCGGCTCGAAGATGCGCATCATTTCGCTCGGGCTGGGCGGGCGGGCGCCGGGGAAGATGTGGCGCTCGATCCAGGGATTCAGGCGGGCCGGACAATTCATCCCGATCGAGTGAATCAGGCCGCGGCCCTCGGCGGCGAGGCAACGGTCGATCACCTCGCACAGCGCGTGGTAGTTCTCCACGCCCACATGCTCCAGCATGCCCACCGATACGAAGGCGTCGCACTCGGCCTCGATTTCGCGGAAGTCGCCTTCGATGTACTGCACGCGGTTGTCCAGCCCTTCGCGCCGGGCCCGATCCCGCGCATAGGCGAGCTGCTCCCTGGCGATGTTGTAGGCGCTGACCTTGACGCCGTAGTGCCTGGCCATGTGCAGGGCCAGCGCGCCCCAGCCGCAGCCGGCCTCGACCACCCGATCGCCCGGTCTGAGTTGAAGCTTGCGGCAGATGTAATCCATTTTCGCGATCTGCGCCTGCTCCAGGGTCGCGACGGCGTCCGGGAAATAGGCGCAGGTGTAAACCAGCTGCTCGTCGAGCCAGAGACGATAGAAATCGTTGCCGATGTCGTAGTGATGGTGAATGTTGTCCCGCGCGTGCAGCATATCGTTTGGGCGCGGGCGGTTGACCCAGTTGAGCAGGGCCTGCCGCAGACCACCGGCGGCGGCGGAACGCGCGCGGTATAGGGCTTGAACGACCTCCACCAGGCTGCCTTCCACTTCGATGCGGCCTGCGCCGTACAGTTCGCCAAACTGCAGGTCGGGGTTGGCGATCAGCCTGAGCAGCGCATCCCGGTCGCCGACCAGGATGCGGGCGATCGGCGGGGCCGTGGAGGGCGCCACTTCCTGGCCGTCCCACAGCACGAAGCACACCGGCATGAAACCCATGAGGTCGAGCGCCCCGCACAGCAGGCGCTTTTCAAGCGGGTGCAGGCTGCCGCTGGCGCGGCCGTATTGCAGCGGTACGTTCGGGACGCGGCTTGCCGCACTTGCCGCGAGAGAGCTGAACTCCTGTCTCTTATTCATGGTAGCAGGCTCCTCACTCTGATCGATAAGTTGCACACCCCATCAATATGTGAATTCGCCGCCATCGGCCAGCTTCGGGCGGGGCGGCGCGAAACCCCGCTCGCACACTTTGCGTGTTCTTGCCGCCAGCTGTCAAATCGCCCGTTCGCCCGGTCAGCGTATGCGCCGCCCCGCGCCACACCGACATTGCGGATGTTGGGCGCGGCGCCGAGCATCGTCTTGACCTGCGTCAAGGCGTGGACGTCCCTGAATTGTCGGTCCATGCCACCTGCCGCCGCCCGTGGAGTTGGTTTGATCCAGGTCACCAAGGGCCGGCGGGAACGGGAATAATTTTATACAAATTGGCGGAAAGCGTAATTTCCCGATCGTTCGAGTCAATGTTGGAGGTCAGCCATGGCACAAGCGAGACAGGATGTAACAGTATCGAAAGGGCAGATTCAGAAGGCGCCGGCGCGTGTGGTGAGTCCGTTCGAAGATATGGAGCGCATGTTCGACGATTTTCTCGGGCGCAGGTGGCCGCAGCCCCTGCGCTGGGAGCGTCCGTTCGCCGCGGAACTCGCGGCGATCGCCCCCAAGGTGGATGTGGTCGATCGCGACAACGAGGTGCTCGTCCGCTTTGAGGTGCCTGGTGTCAAGAAGGAGGACCTCGAGGTTTCCGTCTCCGGCACCATGCTCACCCTCAGGGGCGAGACCAAGCACGAGGAAAAGGAAGAAAAGGGCGATTATCACCGCGCCGAAATCTCGCGCGGCGCGTTCGTGCGCACGCTCACCCTGCCTGCCGAAGTGGATGAGGCCAAGGCGAAGGCATCGCTGGAGGATGGCGTGCTCGAGCTCACGCTCCCGAAGGTCGAACAATCCAAGCGTCGCGCAATCAAGATCGACTGAAGCGGACCGTGACCGTCGGTTGAGAAGGATCAGAGTGCCCCTTCCGGGCGTGGATAGAAATTATTCCATGCCCGTCCACAATGCCGACATCGCCCGGGTGTTCGAGGACATCGCCGATCTCCTCGAGATCCAGGAGGCCAATCCGTTCCGCGTCCGCGCCTATCGCAACGCGGCGCGGACCGTAGGCGACCTGCGGCTCGACGTCGCGGCGACGCTCGAGGCCGGCAAGGCGCTGCCGAAGCTGCCCGGGATCGGTGAAGACCTCGCCGGCAAGATCCGCGAGATCGTCGAGACGGGAGCCTGCGGGCTGCTCGAGCGGCTCAAGAAGGAGCTGCCCCCCGGGATCACCGAACTGCTGCACATACCCGGCCTGGGACCGAAGCGCGTCAAGACGCTTTATCACGACCTCGGAATCCACACGTTGCCGCAGCTGTACAAGGCGGCGCAGGAGGGCCGGATCCGCGCGCTCGCAGGGTTCGGCGAGAAGACCGAGCAGAACCTCCTCGGGGGCGTCGAGACGCATCTGACCAAGGCGAAGCGCTTCAAGCTCGCGCTTGCGGCGCAGTATGCGCATTCCCTCGCCGAACATCTGCGCGGCGCGAAAGGCGTCGGGCAGGTGGTGATCGCCGGCAGCTTGCGCCGCATGAAGGAGACCGTCGGCGACATCGATATCCTCGTGACGGCAAAATCGGGCGGACCGGTGATGGAGCGCTTCACGTCCTATCCGGAGGTGAAGGAGGTGCTCGCGAGCGGCGCCACCCGCTCCAGCGTGGTACTCGCGAGCGGGATCCAGGTCGACGTGCGGGTCGTGCCCGAAGCGAGCTTCGGCGCCGCGCTCCACTACTTCACCGGGTCCAAGGCGCACAACATCGCGGTGCGCCGCATCGGCCAGGAAAAAGGCCTCAAGATCAACGAGTACGGCATCTTCCGCGGCGAGCGGCGGATCGGCGGGGAGACCGAGGAGTCCGTCTTCAAGTCGATCGGGATCACATTCATCCCGCCGGAGCTGCGGGAGAATTCGGGCGAGATCGAGGCGGCGCGCCGCGGCGAACTGCCGACGCTCGTGGAGCGTGCCGACCTGAAGGGAGATCTGCACGTCCACACGAAGGCGACCGACGGGCGCAACTCGCTGCGGGAGATGGCGCTTGCAGCCAAGGCGCGCGGCTTGGAGTATCTCGCCATCACCGAGCATTCCCGCCGGGAGGCGATGGCGCACGGCCTCGATCCGCAGCGGCTCGCCATGCAGATCGACGAGATCGACCGCCTGAACGCTGAGCTCGCGGACGTCACGATCCTCAAGGGCATCGAGGTGGACATCCTCGACAACGGGACGCTCGACCTGCCCGACTCGATCCTCGCGCGGCTGGACCTCGTGGTCGGCGCGGTCCATTCGAACTTCAAGCTGTCGCGGCAGAAGCAGACCGAGCGGATCCTTAAGGCGCTCGATCGGCCGCATTTCTCGATCCTCGCCCATCCGAGCGGGCGTCTGATCGACCGGCGCGAGCCCTACGACGTGGACATGCTGCGGATCATCCGCAAGGCGCGAGAGCGAGGCATCGCCCTGGAGCTGAACTCGCATCCGGAGCGGCTCGACCTCACCGATACGCACTGCCGGATGGCAAAGGAGGAGGGGGTGCTGGTCGCCGTGAGTTCGGATGCCCACTCGGTGCTCGACTTCGACAACCTGCAGTTCGGCATCGGCCAGGCGCGCCGCGGCTGGCTTGAGCGGCGCGACGTGCTCAATGCCAGGATGCTCGCTGAGCTCAGGCCGTTCCTCGCGGCGACGATGGGCCGCAGTTCTTCCTCCTCAGGCCGCGCAGCCTTTCATACAGACCGCGCTCCTCGGCATTGAGTTGCTGCGGCACTTCCACGATGAGGCGCAGGTACAGGTCGCCGCGCCGCGCGCCGCCGAACTCGGGCAGGCCCTTGCCCCGCAGGCGCAGCACCGCATTGGGCTGCGTTCCCGGGGGCACGGTGACCTTGGCCGGCTTGTCCAGGGTCGGCACGGCAAGCGTCGTTCCGAGCGCCGCATCGGCGTCCCGAATCGTCTCTTCGTGCCACAGGTCCGCGCCGGCCCGCTCGAAGCGCGGATCCGCCGCAGTGCGCACGACGACGAACAGGTCGCCGGGGTGGCCGTCCTTGTCGGGGCTGGGCATGCCCCGGCCCGGGATGCGCAGCGCCATGCCTTCTTCGACGCCGACGGGGATATTCACGGTGAGGGTCTCCTCGCGCTCGACCTCGCCGCTGCCGCCGCATTCCGGGCAGTATTGGTCGATGATTCGTCCGCGTCCCCGGCACAACGTGCAGGTGGTGACCTGCTGGATCAGCACGCCGCCCCTGTCCTCGCGCCGGCTGCGGGTCTGCCGCCCCGTTCCGTTGCAGGCATTGCAGGTGCGCGGCTGCGTGCCGGGCTTGGCGCCGCTGCCCTTGCATGCGGTGCAGACCTGCAGCCGTGGCACGCGCAACGGCTCCTCGCCGCCGCGCGCGACGCGTTCCAGCGGGATGGTCAGTTCGATCTCCAGGTTCGATCCGCGCGCCGGGCCCCTCCGGCGTCTGCCGAACATGCCCTCGAGGAGCCCGCCGCCGAAGTCGAAGTTCAGGCCGCCGAAGATATCGCCGAAGTCGATGCCGCCGAACAGGTCCTCGGACGAGAATCCGGCCACGCCGGCGAACCCTGCGGTGTCGTACTCTTTGCGCTTGTTCGGGTCCGAGAGCACCGCATAGGCTTCGGCGATTTCCTTGAAGTGCTCCTCGGCGCCCGGTTCCTTGTTGCGGTCTGGGTGAAACTTGAGCGCGAGCGTGCGAAAGGCGTCCTTGACCGCCTTCTCGTCCGCATCGCGCGGGACGCCAAGGACCTCGTAGTAATCGCGTCGGGCGGTGTCCAGCGGCGTTCACCCGGTCAGACTGGCGGATGCAGCGCGGCGAATCTGCTCAGGAAAATGGTCATTTCTATTCGTGGTATTCCGCATCCACCACCCGCCCGCTCGGGCCGGAGCCGCTGGGCCGGGGCTGTGCGGGGCCGACCCCCGGTGCGGGGGTTTGGGCATAGACCCCGGCGCCCGGTTTCTGAGAATAGATCACCGCGCCGGCTTCCTTCGTCAGCTTCTGCAATGCGTCGGCACGCCGGCTGGCGAGCCCGGCATCGCGCGAGGCGAGCGCTGCGCGCGTCTCGCGCAGGGCCTGCTCTATGCGGCCTTTCAGTTCCGCGGTGATCTTGTCTGAGAAATCGGCCAGCATTTTTTCCGCCTGGTAGCAGGCGGAATCCGCGGCGTTGAGCTTCTCCGCCTGCTCCCGGCGTTGCTTGTCTTCTTCCGCATAGCGCTCCGCATCCTTGATCATGCGCTGCTTTTCCGCTTCGGGCAGCCGCGCCGAACCGGTGATGCGGATCGACTGGGACTTGCCGGTGGCGGTGTCCTTCGCGGCCGCGTTCAGGATGCCGTTGGCATCGATGTCGAACGTGACCTCGATCTTGGGCATTCCGCGCGGCGCCGGCGCGAGCCCGTCCAGGCTGAATTCGCCCAGGCTGGTGTTGTCGCGCGCCATCGGCCGCTCGCCCTGGAACACGTGGACCGTGACGCTGGTCTGCAGGTCCGCCGCGGTGGTGAAGGTCTCCGATTTCTTGACCGGCACGGGCGTGTTGCGCGTGATCAGCGGCGTGGCGATGCCGCCCAGGGTCTCCACGCCCAGCGTGAGCGGCGTCACGTCGACCAGCACGATGTCCTTGACGTCGCCCGAGAGGACGCCGGCCTGGATCGCCGCGCCGCTGGCCACGCATTCCATCGGATCGACGCCCAGCTCGGCTTTCCTGCCGAACAGCTCCTCGAAGAATGCGCGCACCACCGGCATGCGCGTCGGGCCGCCGACGAAGATGATGCGGTCGATGTCGGGCGGCGTTTTGCCGGCGTCCTGCAGTGCCTGCTCGACCGGTGCACGGCAGCGCTCGATCACCGGGCGCACGATGCGCTCCAGTTCCGAGCGCGTCAGATCCAGTTCCAGGTGCACGGGCTGGCCGCCGGAGGCGGCGAGGTAGGGCAGGCTGACGTGCGCGGTGGTCGCGCTGGTGAGCTCGATCTTGGCCATCTCGGCGGCTTCCAGCAGCCGCGCGCAAGCCTTGGGGTCGCCGCGCGGGTCGATCCCGGCCTGGGACCGGAAACGATCCGCCAGGTGTTCGAAGATGCGCTGGTTCATGTCCGTGCCGCCCAACTGCGTGTCCCCGCTGGTGGCCTTGACCTCGAATACGCCTTTGCCGAACTCCATGATCGTCACGTCGAGCGTGCCCCCGCCCAAGTCGACGACCGCGATGCGCAAATCCTGAGCCTGCCGGTCCAGTCCGTAGGCCAGCGCGGCGGCGGTCGGCTCGTTGACCAGCCGCGCGACCTCGAGCCCGGCGATGCGGCACGCATCCTTGGTGGCGCTCCTCTGGTTGTCGTCGAAGTACGCCGGCACCGTGACGACGGCCTGATTCACCGGCTCGCCGAGGAAAGCCTCGGCATCGCGCTTGATCTTCTGCAGCAGGAACGCCGAGAGCTGCTCGGGCGTGTAGTCGCGCGCGCACAGGCGCAGCGTGACGCGCCGGCCCATCTGGCGCTTGAACGCGCTCGCCGTGCCCTCGGGATTGGCCGCGGCCTGGCGTCGAGCCGGTTCGCCCACGAGCATCTGGCCATCGGCGGTGAGCGCGACGAAACTCGGGAACGCCTTGCCGCCGAGGCTGATGCCCTCCGAACTCGGAATAATCACGGGCCGGCCCCCCCGCAGCACCGCCGCGGCGGAGTTGGATGTTCCAAGATCGATACCGATGATGGCCATGCGCCCTCCGGAGATCTCTGGAGCCCACCCGCGGCAGGCACAAGAGAAGCCTATACGCCCGTCGTGACGGCCCATTGATTGGGATCAAACCCCGCTCCGGGCCGTCGCGCAGACTGAATCTTGCATAGTTCGCAGCAGTGCCGGCTGCGCCCGGCCGGGAAGGAGTGGGGATGCTCAGTTGCGCCTTGCGACCTGCTGTCGTCGGCAAGCGTTGATCCATGGACGCCCCGGCTCTCCACACTCTGGATCTCATCGGCTGCGCCGAGGCCGGGACTTTGTGCGGGCTGTT